>Ga0364907_10242_pt1 | contig 20842 bp, 17 predicted proteins | sample ExccelJu500002D3_2_FD_206960 | JGI IMG/M metagenome (GOLD analysis project Ga0364907, IMG submission 206960) | Enriched cells from Trout Bog Lake Hypolimnion, Wisconsin, USA - BchlTB.July02.5000.02.D3 | ecosystem: Environmental > Aquatic > Freshwater > Lake > Hypolimnion/Profundal zone | place...
GTTATAGATCTGATGAATATGGGTTGCCCAATGAATCTTGGCTGCATTCGCATCAAACCAACCTTCGTAATTCGCTAGCGATTCATCTTGAATGACTTCTTGATACTTACCGGCTACGACAAGATCAGCAGCCTCTAATAATGCGCTCACACCCAATGGAAAAAGATGATCGAAGTAGATTTGACCCAAAGTATCGTTTGGTCCGATTGCTACTTCTTTTTGCAAAATTACTGCGCCCTCATCCAAGCCATCCGAAGGACGGAAAATCGTTAAGCCCGTTTTTTCTTCGCCTAATGCAATGGCCCAGTTAATCGCACTGGGGCCACGGTATTTAGGTAATAAGGATGGGTGGTACTGGATCGTGCCGTGCTTCGGAATTTTCACCAGTTCTTGCGGCACAAACTGCAACACATAGGCCATGACACAGATATCCGCATTGCTATCGATCATGGCTTGAGCAGCCTCGGGACTTTTCAGAGAAGCAAACTGCAAAGGAGTGAGACCTCTTGCTAGGGCAGCCTCCTTCAATGCTTCAGGTTTAGTTGATTTTGGATTATCTGGTGGACAGAAGACGGCAACGAGCTCATCACCTCGATCCAAAAAAGCCTCTAATGCCGCCTTACCAAAATCCGCACTCCCAATTAAAGCAACCCGCATTAGATCACCTTGTCGTGGCGAAGTTCAATGAGCTCATCGGTACTGTAGCCAAGCTCACTCAAGATCTCATCAGTATGTTCGCCCAGCAATGGGGAGCGGGTTACTTCAGTTTCACTATCCGATAACTTAATGGGGTTGCCGACAGTTAAATATTTGCCGCGCACTGGGTGATCTACCTCAACCACAGTCCCAGTTTTGCGCAAGGAGGGTTCATCAGCCAGCTCTTTCATCGACAGAATCGGGCCGCAAGGAACATCGTATTGATTCAAGATATCCATGGCCTCAAACTTGGTCTTCGTCATGGTCCACTGCTCAATGCCTGCAAAGATATCCATCAGATGGGGCAAACGTGCTGCAGGAGATGCAAATTTGGGATCGGTAATCCAATCCTCACGGCCAATCACCTTACAAATCGCTTCCCATACAGGGGCTTGAACCACTACATAGATATAAGAGTTAGGATCGGTCTCCCAGCCTTTGCATTTCAGAATCCAGCCAGGCTGTCCGCCACCAGAGGAGTTACCAGCGCGCGGTACAGCATCACCAAACTGTCCATTAGGATATTGCGGGTACTCACGCATTTCACCATTGCGCTCTAAGCGTTGTTGATCACGCAATTTGACGCGGCAGAGATTGAGGACAGAATCTTGCATCGCTGCCAACACTTTTTGGCCTCGACCGGTTTGGGTGCGCTGATACAAAGCAGTCACAATACCAAGTGCCAAATGAAGTCCTGTACCACTGTCACCAATCTGTGCGCCGGTCACCATTGGAGGGCCGTCATCAAATCCAGTTGTGGAAGCAGAGCCACCAGCACATTGCGCTACGTTCTCATAGACTTTGCAGTCTTCATAGGGTCCTGGGCCAAAGCCTTTGACAGATGCCATGATCATTTGTGGATTGAGCTCTTGAATGCGCTCCCAAGAAAAACCCATGCGATCTAAGGCGCCTGGTGCAAAATTTTCGACCAATACGTCACACTCTTTAATTAAGCGCTCCAGAATTTCTTTGCCCTTTTGGGTTTTGGTATTGACCGTGATCGAACGCTTGTTGTGATTGAGCATTGTGAAATACAAGCTGTCCGCATCGGGAATGTCGCGTAACTGACCGCGTGTCGCATCACCCTCACCCGATTTTTCCACCTTGATAACGTCCGCTCCAAACCAAGCTAATAACTGAGTACAGGTTGGGCCGGATTGAACGTGCGTAAAGTCGAGGATTTTGACCCCGTCTAATGCTTTTGCCATGATTAAAGTCCTAGGAAGATTGAAATTTTGAATTATTTCGATTTTACCAGTGAGAAATCAGGGTAAAAATAATTGCCTATTTTTTAGGCAGGGAGAACCCTTAGACGTAAAAAAGGCGCCCACTAGGAGCGCCTTCTAAGAGCAGATGACTCTACTTAAACTGCTTTAGCTGCGTGCAGTTTGGCAATGTCCTCTTTACCGTAACCCAGGTCAGCCAATACCTCATCGGTATGCTCACCCAATACTGGTGATGGCTTCACTTCGATCTCTAAATCAGAGAACTTGATTGGGCTACCAATCGTCAAATACTTACCGCGTACTTTGTGATCGACTTCAACAATCGAACCGCTCTTACGCAAGTCTGGTGAGTTAGCCAACTCTTTCATCGAGAGAACTGGCGCGCAAGGAATATCGAACTTACGCAGGATATCCACAGCTTCGTATTTGGTTTTGTCTTTTAACCAATCTTCAATGGTTGCGAAGATGTCAAAAATCTTATCTTGACGCGCTTCAGCAGTCATATACGCTGGATCAGTTGCCCACTCTGGTTTACCCAAAGCTTTAGTAATTGGCTCCCAAGCGTGACCTTGAATGGTGAAGTAGATATACGCATTAGGATCGGTTTCCCAGCCTTTACACTTTAAGACCCAACCTGGTTGACCGCCACCACCTGCGTTACCGCCGCGTGGAACAACATCAGAGAATGAGCCATGTGGGTACTGTGGGTACTCTTCCAAGTAACCAATCTTGTCCAAACGCTGTTGATCGCGCAACTTCACACGGCACAGATTCAAAACAGCGTCTTGCATTGAGCAAGAAACTTTTTGACCTTTACCAGTCTTTTGACGCTGCATCAATGCAGTCAAAATACCAATCGCCAAGTGCATACCCGTATTGGAGTCACCCAAAGCAGCAGCAGAAACAGTAGGAGGACCATCCCAGAAACCGGTTGTAGAAGCAGCGCCGCCAGCACATTGCGCAACGTTCTCATAGACCTTCAAGTCCTCGTAAGAGTGACCATCGCTAAAGCCTTTAACAGAAGCCAGAATCATCTTCGGATTCAATTCTTGAATACGCTTCCAAGAAAAACCCATGCGATCTAAAGCGCCTGGGCCGAAGTTCTCAACCATGACGTCTGAAGTCTTGATCATCTTCTCTAATACTTCTTTACCTTCAGGAGTTTTGGTATCCAAAGTCAAAGAACGCTTGTTACCATTGAGCATGGTGAAATACAAAGCATCAGCACCAGGAATATCGCGTAACTGACTGCGGGTTACGTCGCCAGATCCTGGACGCTCTACCTTGATCACATCAGCGCCATAAAAGCCTAACAATTGAGTACAGGCAGGACCCGCTTGTACGTGGGTGAAGTCGATAATCCGAATACCGTCTAATGGTTTAGTCATGTTTGTTTCTCCTTAAAGTATTACTTAATGTAGCTAGTCAATATTACTAATCAATTAACCTTGGCTTAGTGCTTAGCAGCCGCAGTAGATGGGTTCAAATTCGTTAAACGTCCGCTTTCAGTGCCAGCAGTTTCATCAATCACTGCGTTGATCAAAGCAGGCTTACCTTCAGCAATCGCTTTAGTTAAGGCAGCTTCTAATTCAGCAGGGGTAGTAACGTAATAACCGACTCCACCAAAGGCTTCGATCATCTTGTCATAGCGAGCGTCTTTAACAAACACGGTAGGGGCAACATCGGCGCCACCAGTAGGATTGACGTCAGTACCGCGGTACACACCATTGTTATTAAAGACAACCGTGGTAATAGGTAAGTTGTAACGACAAATGGTCTCGAGTTCCATACCGCTAAACCCGAATGCGCTATCACCCTCAATGGCTAAAGTTGGCAAACCGCTGGTGACTGCTGCGCCAATGGCATAACCCATACCGATACCCATAATGCCCCAGGTGCCTGAGTCAAAACGTTTACGTGGCTTATACATATCCACGATCGCACGGCAGTAATCAAGGGTATTTGCACCTTCATTGACTAAGTTGATGTCTGGATTCTTTTTGACAACATCACGAATCACACGCAATGCGCCATGGAAGTTCATTGGCGTAGCTTCTTTGGCGAGTGTTTCTGCCATCTTCGCCATGTTCTTGTCTTTCTTCTCATTGATAGCATTGATCCACTCAGCGCTTGGCTTAGGAACTGCAGCAATACCCTTCAAGAGTTCGCCTACGCATGAACCAATATCACCGATCAATGGTGCATCAATTTGTACGTTGCTATCGACTTCGTTTGCCTGAATATCGATCTGAATAAATTTCTTAGGCTCTTTGCCCCAAGTCTTACCCTTACCGTGTGCGAGCAACCAGTTCAAGCGCGCACCAACCAACAACACTGCGTCTGCTTCAGCTAAAACAAATGAGCGCGCTGCAGATGCTGACTGTGGATGGTTGTCAGGCAACAAACCTTTAGCCATCGACATTGGCAAATAAGGAATACCAGACTTCTCAATCAAATCACGAACCTGGCTATCAGCTTGTGCATACGCTGCGCCTTTACCCAAGAGAATCAATGGACGCTTAGCACCCTTCAAGACATTGAGTGCACGCTCGACTGCATCAGCCGCAGGAATTTGACGGGGAACAGGATCGATCACCTTGAAGATGGTTTTCTTCGCCTCGGCAGCTGGCATGGTCTGTGCGAGCAACTGCGCTGGCAAGTCGAGATATACACCGCCAGGACGACCAGATACAGCCGCACGAATCGCACGAGCAAAGCCGATACCAATATCTTCAATGTGATTAATGCGATAAGCCGCTTTTGCGTATGGCTTTGCAGCGTTGAGCTGATCCATCTCTTCGTAATCGCCCTGCTGCAAGTCAACGATTTCACGTTCGCTGGAGCCAGAGATCAAAATCATGGGGAAGCAGTTCACAGTCGCGTTTGCTAACGCAGTTAAGCCGTTCAAGAATCCAGGAGCAGAAACGGTCATACAGATACCCGGCTGTTGCGTCATGTAGCCTGAAATCGCAGCAGCATTACCTGCGTGTTGCTCATGACGGAATCCGATAAACCGCATTCCTTCTGCTTGCGCCAAACGACACAAGTCGGTAATCGGAATACCAACAAGACCAAAAATCGTGTTGAGATCGTTTGCCTTCAAGGCGTCAATAACGAGATGAAAGCCATCGGTTAACTGGGTATTTTGAGTATCTGTAGTCATAAATAATTATTCAAGTTATAAACAATGCGAGAGGTAAAAATTTGTCTCCTCCACAGCAGAACTGAATCTTAGGCTTGGGGAGGCGATGGATCATTGACTTGGGTCAATTTCCACTGAAATGCCCATTTTTATTGGGTTATCTGAGGCCTAGACAAAGAGCTCTTTGTGCTTCGTTTTGAGGCGACTCAGGGTCTCAGGGGACAAATTGAGATAAGCAGCTAGCTCTTTTTTGGGCAGCAATTCGAATAAATACTGGTACTTACGCAAGAAGCGCTCTACCCGACCCGGTGCATCGAGCATATGCAAAGTAATGGTGTGCGCCATGATCTCGCTCATCAAACGCATCACCTCAAACTCAAAGCTTTCTTTCAAGATCGGATGAGAATCCAAAAACTCGGCCCAAGCCTTGAGAGGCATCCGAGCTACCCGAGCCTTCGTCACTGAGGCAATGCTGTAAGGGGCTGCCGTCTTGAGGCGCCAAGCCGCATAACTGGTCTCAATATCTTTTTCGATGGCGAAACGCAGAATCATTTCTTTGGCATCGGCACTGGAGACGATCCTTTTTAAGATCCCATCGAGGACAAAGTACTGCTCCATTTGATGATCGCCCTGGTGCAGCAGGATATCGCCCTTTTTAAGATCGGCGATCTCAAGATGAGCCTCTAAATCAGCCATTGCGCTCGAATCAAGACTCTGCAAAACCGAGTTCTGGCTCAGTTGAAGGCGTATCAGGTTTTTTTCGGGATGCTTGTCTAATGCGGTCATGAATTCTGGGTTCCTAAGCCCTCCATTGTAGGCGTTTTAGGCAGTGAAAACCTGCAAAAACCTAGCCTAGAAGGCTATTTAAGATAGAATTACTGAGTCGTGGTGCCTTATTGCATTGCAATAAGGTTAAACGGGAAACACTAAACGTGTGCTGCCCCCGCAACGGTAAGTAAACGCACCCCAGATTTCACAATATGGGGCAAGGAGTCTTAAAAGCCACTGTGCGCGTCAATCGCATGGGAAGGTCAGATTCTGATGTTTACCAGCCCGGATACCGGCCAAGACAGGTGGAATTTTGCGGACGGGGACCTTCGCGCGCCGATGATTGTCCTCGCCCGTAAGGCCTGGATCTTTATTGACGCCTGATCTCTTGCACGTGAAATTCTGTTCGACCCTGCTAACGGGGAAGTTGGCGCGGGTATTCGACAACAGAAAGTGCAGCATGAAACAGCAGTTCACAAATAAAAAAATAGCAATCCTATTTTGCAGCATCAATTTACTTATTGGTTCAACAGTATTTGCTCAAAACTCTAGCTCTGTCTTAGTTACCAATTCTTTAAATCCTGAAAATCCCATCATTGTTACGGCAACTCGCACTCCGAAATCTGGGAATGATGTTCTCGCAGACTACACATACATCAGTCGGGAAGAAATCGAAAACTCTGCTCAATCCAGCCTACCCGATTTATTACAACAACAAAGGGGTGTGCAAATATCAAGCACTGGTGGATCGGGAAATATCACTAGCGTTTATTTAAGAGGCACAAGCAATGCGCAAAGTCTCGTTCTCATTGACGGAGTCAAGATTGATTCTGTTGGCGGAGGAGCAATTTGGAGCTCAATTCCACTTGCGTTAATCGACCACATTGAAATTATTTATGGCCCTCAGAGCACATTTTATGGTTCTGATGCCATGGGTGGCGTAGTTCAAATCTTTACAAAAAAAGGTGGGGGGCCAACCCAACTTGAAGCTTCTGCGGGCTATGGAAGCTATAACACTAGCATCACAAGTGCAATGCTAAGCGGCTCTCTTGGCAAGGAAAGTGGGACCACATACTCTTTAGGCATCAGCCAAGAAAACTCGGCAGGATTTAATACCGTTGCAAGCAACAATCCCAATAATCCAAGCAACACTAGCTATGCAAAAAGTTATCCTACAACATCAACGGGATACACAAGGCTTGGTGCCAGCGGTTCGTTAAGCAATACTTGGTCACAGGGTCAGGAATTAGGCGTAAAAGTATTTACCAGTAAAAATAGTTGGCAATACCCTAGCAATGGCGGCTCCCCTGAAACAGACATCGGTGTCAATCAATTGGCTATTTTCTCCGCCTATTCGAAAAACCAGATTACAGATTTATGGAGTAGCTTTTTTCAAGTATCTAGCTCCACTAATTCCGGGCAAAGTCTAACTTCCCAAAGTAACGATAAGTTAGTTACTCCTGCCTATGATTATTTGTGGCAAAACGATGTAAAACTTGGCACTGATAAGGTTCAAATATTGCTTGAGCGAAATATGCAATATGCCAATATGGATAACTCGGCATATCAAACCGGCTGTACTTACAGCGCATCAGGATGCGCAAATATTAATGTGAGTCAATTGAGAACAACCGACTCGATCGCTGGTGCTTATGAATTGAAAAGGGGTGATCACCTAGCCACAGTGGCAGTCCGCAATGACAATATTTCATCATATGGCTCTAAAGCAACATACAGTGCAGCTTATGGCTACTTTCTGACAAAAGAACTAAGAACAAATATTAACTATGGAACTGGGTTTCGCGCACCAGCTTTCAGTGATCTGTACTACCCAGGCTATGGAAATCCCAATCTAAAACCGGAATCCAATCGCAATATTGAAGGTGGCATTCATTACGAGACCAAGCAGTACGGAGTGCATTTAACTGCTTACCAAAACAGAATTGAAAATTTTATAGTCCCAATTAATTGCCCCGACTATACATGCGACAATCCCGCAAATTATTCTGGGTCGTACCCTACAAACTTCAGTCTAGTCCAAATCAAAGGAGCCTCATTGGGAGTTGATGGCAGATTTGACAAACTTACTCTGAAAGCATCTGCAGATGCAATGAGTACTGTTGATCAAAATACTGGGCTTGACGTACCAAACCGCGCTAATTGGGTTGGTAATTTGTTAGCAGACTATAAAATCCAAAAATTCAATTTTGGCTCCAATATCACACTCACCGGTCCCCGCTGGGGCGGAGTAAATTCTGACCAAACTGCCAATATATCCAGTATGCCCAGCTATACATTAGTAGGCATTTATGGCAGCTATGAAATCGAGAAGAATTTATCAACCTTTATCCGATGGAATAACGTATTTAATTCTCAATATCAAACAAACTACGGCTATGCAAATGCAGGGTCAAATGTATTTGTAGGCCTACGATATTTAGTCAAGTAGTGAGATGGGGCACCAGCCCTATCTCATTAACCAGCCCCTCAAGCCAAATAATGGAGGGGCCCAAGGGACCTTTCCCAGATCGTCCTCAAAAAGCTACAATGGCAATATGAGTGATCAATTCCCCTCCTCTTCTGGCGATCTAGGCTCCATTGAAGCCTCGATTCAGCGCCTTACTGAAAAGCTTGTCCTAGTGACAGCCGCCGTCCAAAAATTGGCGGCTGACCGTGTTCAGTTGGAAGAGAAGATTGAGGATGCACAAAAACGCATTCAGCATATTTTAAGTAGACTGCCCGAGCAAACTGACGGGCGTCAAATGAATTTACTTGGTGAGAGCAGCACCCCAGAACCCGAGGATGGTAATGAGCCAACAACGCATTGAGGTAACCATTGCTGGGCAAAAGATTGCGCTAGCAACTAGTGCTGAGCATGAGCCCCTGCTACGTGCAGCCTGTACGCTGGTTGATGAACAAATTCAGTTAGCAATTAATGGCGGTAATCGCAGTATTGAACGCGCCAGCATGATGGCTGCCCTCAAAATAGCTGGCGATTTCATTAAGTTACAAAACGAACAGCACAATGCGGCTGCGCCAAGCAGCCTTCAATCGGAAGATGTATCCCGCCTCCAAGAACAAATTCATTCCTTGGAGAGTCAGGTTGATGCACTCATGCAAACCCTTTCCCTGCCTGGTTCGCCAAGGCCAATAGTTCCTTGAACCGATGCGCAAGCATCCGGAACGATCTTTACCTTGTGGGCGTGAGCGTTTTGATACTTCACAGTGGCAGCTTCGCGCTGTTCACTCCCTGATGGGCTTAATGCACCCGAAGCAGAGTAGCCGTTCCACCTTGAACCCTAGGGTTCAGGATGACGGCCTAGCGGCTAAGGCGGGGAATCCTTTATGTCTTTATTAGACGCAGTCATCTTGCTATTTTGTGGTGGCGTTGGAGGCTTTTTAGCCGGCCTCTTAGGGATTGGCGGTGGAATGATCTTGGTACCTTTCATGATTATGGTTTTTAACCACTCTGGATTTCAGCAAGACGTTATTGTGCATATGGCCATTGCCTCAGGTATGGCCACCATACCTTTTACCTCCTTATCTGCCGTCAGAGCCCATCATAAACATAACTCAATTAACTGGGATTTGGTTATTGCAATGGCACCAGGTCTGATAATTGGGAGTCTTATTGGCGGTAGTGAAATATTCGAATCACTCAAAACCTCGTGGTTATCATTATTTTTCGCCCTCTTTTTACTCTACACCGCAACTCAAATGGTGCTAAATAAAAAACCCAATCCAGGTAGAGATTTACCTGGAAGCATCGGCTTATTCTTATTTGGAACGTTTGCTGGAATGCTCTCAAGTTTAGTAGGCGCAGGGGGCGCAGTAATAACTGTTCCATTCATGCTGTGGTGTAACGTTAAACCCCACATCGCGATGGCGAGCTCTTCTGGCCTAGGATTTCCGATTGCCATATCTGGGACTATAGGCTATATCTATGGGAGCTGGAATCATGCCAATTTGCCACCATGGTCGCTGGGCTATGTATATCTTCCGGCCGTGATATGTATTGCAATCGTTAGCATCTTGACTGCACCTCAAGGTGCAAAGATGGCAAGAAAACTGAATGTTGCTGGGCTCAAAAGAATATTTGGATTTATCTTATTTCTTCTTGCGGCCTTCATGTTCAATGAAAGCCGCAAGGCATTTGGTTTCTAAAGACGAGATTACTTCTGGGTGTACTGCTCACGCAGAACATTTTTCTGCACTTTGCCCATCGCATTGCGGGGCAAATCAGAAACGATCTCTAAGCGTTTTGGTACTTTGAAATTAGCAATCTGAGTCTTCAAGGTATTGATCATTGCTTGTGAATCAAGCTTAGCACCCGCTTTTGGCACAACTACTGCCATCACGGCCTCACCAAAATCCGGATGGGGGATGCCGATCACTGCACTCTCGTCAACGCCATCCATATCATCAATAAAACTCTCGATCTCTTTTGGATATACGTTATAACCACCAGAAATAATCAAATCCTTACTGCGGCCAACAATACAGAGATAGTTATCAGGAGCATTGCCCCCATTAGCGGGTCCACCCCAGCGACCTACGTCACCAGTCTTGAACCAGCCATCCTTGGTGAACTCTTCCGCAGTCTTCTCAGGCATACGCCAGTAGCCAGCAAAAATATTCGGGCCTTTTACCTGAATGCTACCGATTTCATTAACAGCACATGGCTTATTGTTTTCATCAACAACCCGCACCTGTACACCAGGTAGAGGCAAACCAACGGAGCCGCCAACCCGCTTACCTTGATATGGATTAGATACGAGCATCACGGTCTCACTCATACCGTAACGCTCCAAAATGGGTTGACCAATCACTTCTTGGAAGCTATTAAATGTCTCGGTTAATAAAGGGGCTGAACCTGAAACAAACAAGCGCATATTGCGAGCAACGTGTTTATTAAAACCCTTGTCTGCTAATAAGCGTACGTAGAAAGTAGGTACGCCCATCATGACAGTGGACTGCGGCATGTGATGAATCAATTGCGCTACATCCAAACGGGGTAACCAAATCATTTTGCTACCGTTAATCAAAGCGCCATGGGCCGCAACAAACAGGCCGTGAACGTGGAAGATTGGCAAAGCATGCAAGAGGACATCGCCCTTCTTCCAGGCCCAAAACTTTTGTAGAACTGCTGCATTACTGCTGAGGTTTTTATGGGTCAGCATCGCACCTTTACTGCGACCCGTTGTACCAGAGGTATATAAGATCGCTGCAAGGTCGTCATCTTTGACGGTAACGGTTTTGAATTGATCGCTCTGGCCAGCAGCGCGCTCAAGCAAAGTACCAGTGCGGTCCTCATCTAAAGTCAGGACATGCTTCGTACCGGCTTTAAAAGCTACCTTAGACACCCAGGCAAAGTTCTTACTACTACAAACTACTAAAGCGGGCTCTGCATTCTCAATAAAGTACTGCATCTCTGCAGCCTGATATGCGGTATTGAGCGGCAAGTAGACATAACCCGCACGAATCGTAGCAAGGTACAGAAAAAGTGCTTCAGGAGATTTTTCTACTTGCACAGCAACCCGTGAACCCTTGGGCAACTTGAGACCCTTCAATAGATTCGCGAGCATGGCTGTGGAGCGCTCTACATCACTCCATGAGTAGTAGAGGCCATCGTGCGTTTCTATGGCACAGGCTTTCTTATCTTTAGGGAAGCCTTTTTCTAACAACGAATACAAATTCATGAAAATTCCTTGAGGATTTAAATCTAATTAAGACAATATTGGTCCCATTACCCAATCAGAGAGACCGGTAGAAATTTCTGGGAAGAAACACAGTAAAACTACTGAGAAAATCATGATCGCCACAAAAGGCATGACGCCATAAATAATCTCGCGCAGTGTGATATCAGGTGCGATGTTCTTAATCACGAAAATATTCAAGCCTACCGGCGGATGAATCAGGCCGGTTTCCATCACAATCGTCATCACCACGCCAAACCAAATCAGGTCAAAGCCAGCAGCACGCAGTGGTGGCAGGAAGATTGGGGAAGTCATCAGAATGATAGAGACTGGTGGCAAGAAGAAGCCCAGCACAACGACCATCAATAAAATTGCCGCTAAGAGTAACCAGCGTGAGGTATGCAGATCCACAATTGCTTGTGCTGCTGACTGACTCAGATGCAAATAACTCATCACGTTAGCAAAGAGCAAAGACATGCCAATGATGAACATCAACATGGCGGATTCACGAATGGTGACATCGAGTAAGGGATACAAGTCTTTAAAACGCCACATCCCATAAATCAGGGCGATCAAGATGAAGGCAAATACAGCGCCAAGGCCAGCAGTCTCAGCAGGAGTGGCATAACCACCGTACAGAGCCACCATCACACCAATCAACAAAACCAAGAATGGCAAAACGCGTGGTAGTGCACTGATCTTTTGCTGCATCGTGTAAGTATGACGATCCAGAATCGGCGAAGTTGCTGCGGAGTTCAAGCTATACGCCTCGTATGCTCTTGCGTATTCTTTGCGGAAACGCAAGATAGTGTAGATCGAAAAGAAAATCACCAACATCACACCTGGGCCAATCGCAGCCAGGAACAAACGGCCAAGGGATTGCTCAGATGCCACAGAATACAAAATCATCGTAATCGACGGGGGCAACAAAATACCTAAAGTTCCACCAGCAGCAATGATGCCTGCTGCAAATCCAGGCGAGTAACCACGCTTGCGCATTTCTGGAATACCAGCACTACCGATCGCTGAGCACGTTGCAGGACTAGAACCAGCCATCGCAGCAAACAAGGCGCAAGCAAATACGTTTGCCACCCCTAAACCACCTGGGACTTTACCCATCCACACATGCAATGCGTCGTACAAATCCTTACCAGCTCGAGAGCGTCCAATGGCCGCCCCCTTCAAGATGAAGAGCGGAATCGACATCAAAGTAATACTGGACATCTCTTCGTAGACATTCTGCGCTACCGTATCCAAGGAAGAGGCTGGCATAAAGAAATACATGAAGATGATCGCAACGATTCCCAATGCAAATGCAATGGAAATACCTGAGAACATGATTAATAGGGTAACTAACCCAAAGATCAAACCGATTGTCAGAATAGACATGTTTAGTGACCTCGACTTAGAACATCAGTAGCCACATGCTTTCTGACAAAGATTTGTAAAAATAATTGAAAGCTGAGCAAAACCATACCAGCAAACATCATTGAATAAGGAATCCACAAAGAGGGAGCCCAAGTCGAATTGGTGACTTGACCATCTACCCAAGCCTCAGCCAGTAAATCCCAAGTCTTGACCGAGAAGAAGGCAAAGAATAGGCAAGATATGATGTCAATTACTGTAGCGCGAATCCGGTTCACCTTATGGGGTAAAAGACCCTCAATCGCAGAGATCCCAATATGCCCACGTTTTTCTTGTACGTAAGAGCTACACATAAATGTGACGCCCACTAGACAAAAAAGAGCAGCTTCATCCTGCCAATCGTTTGCCAAATGAAACAAGCCGCGCGAGACTACGCTGTAAGTCAGAATCAGAGCGGCCGCCATTAAGGCGATCGATCCTAACAAGACCAGGCATTTATTGAGCGCTGACATGCCTTTGTCAGCCATTTCGAGGAGCTTAAACATCATCCGCTAATTTTGACTGCGGAGGCCATCATCGCCGCGCAAGTTTCATTGCGCTCGGAGAATTCTTTCCAAGCGGAAGGCTTAGCAACCGCTTTCCACTTCTCTACTACTGTGGCATCCAACTCAAATACTTTGTTGCCCGTTTTAGCAAAGGCAATCGAAGCGTCGATATCGTCCAGCTTGGCTTGCTCAGTGCCGAACTTTTCCATATCAGCGCCGACCGCCATAATGATTTCGCGTTGATTTGCTGGCAATGCATCAAAGACCATTTTGGACATCATGAGTGGCTCTAACATGTACCAGTAAGACTTATTCTTGGCGCTCGTAAAATTCTTCGAGAGCTCAGCCAGCTTAAATGACATCAAACTAGCAGAAGAGGTATATGCTGCATCGAGAGAACCGGTTTGCATCGCCTGATACACCTCGTTAGAAGGAATCGAGGTCATCACAGATCCACCAGCCGCCTTCAACATGGCATCAAACTCGCGACTACCGCCACGGACCTTAACGCCCTTAATATCATCAGGAACAATGATGGGGCCAGAGCGAGTAGCAACACCTCCTGCTTGCCAAACCCAACTCACAATGATGACGCCTTTTGATTCCATTACCTTATTCAAAAGCTTACCAACTTCCGCTGTTTTCCACTTAGCGCCCTGCTCGTAGCTAGTTACCAAGCCTGGCATTAAACCAATATTCGCTTCGACTACTTCTCCGCCAGCGTAAGGAAGGGGGTAGAAAGTAAAATCCAGAGCGCCTTTACGAATGGCGCTAAATTGCGCATTGGTTTTCATCAAAGATGATTGAGGATACACATCAAACTTCAGCGCACCCTTCGTTCTCTTGCTCACTTCATCAGCAAACTTTTTGCAGAGACGATCACGGAAATCGGTGCCGCTTGGAAATTGATGGGAAATTTTCAGAGTCTGCGAAGCGCCTTGAGCCCAGGTTGGCAAGTTATACCCCGCCAATGAGGCACCGGCAGCGCCTAAAAGAATCTGGCGGCGTAACTGACTAATTTCTTTTGAATCTGTCATCTTGTTCTCCTGTGGGTCTATGCTTTTAGCAGCCCTGTTTTTTATCAAATAATGAAACGTGAATTGCTACTTTTAATAATTCTGTCATTTTAAACTTGATTCTTGAGGCCCATCCATTCAGGCAGAAAGCAGTCTGAATCCCTCTAAAAACCACTTTAAGCCGTCATTAGCTTGCTGACAGCCCTACTTAAAATCACTTCGCCATTGGCAAAACGCTCGTGATTGTCCTCAACGGCAGAAAGGTCATATAAGTAATTAACCATCAAGCCTGCGGATTGTCGCAATCCTTTACGTGACAAATCTCCTGCCCAATTAATTTGATGGAGTTTTGCCCCATTGCCCAAGTGGAACTTCGCTACTGGATTACCGTCTCGGCCTGTTGAGGCCAGTCCCAAATAAATACTCGCCAAAGACATCAGGGCTTCATTTTCTTTCTCGGATGCTTGATCGGGATGCCAACCTGCACTTAAACGTTCTGCCCAAGATTGACTATCTAACTTTAGCGTTGCCAAAGCTTGATCTCGAGTGGCTTTAATAGCAGGTTTCAAACGATCCTCTGGAACACCCTGGCCAAGATTGGCACCTGCTACAACCCAATCCATGAATCCCGGAATTGGCGATAAGGTCACAAAGGTTTTTAGGCCTGGGAACTCCGCATGCAATTGCTCAGCGACACGCTTGATTAAAAAATTCCCCATCGATACGCCACGCAAACCGGGCTCACAGTTGCTGATGGAATAAAAAGCGGCCACCTTAAATTGCGAGACTTGATCATTGGTCTCCGCTTTTTTATCGACCAAGGGCGCAATCACTGCAGGAACTTCAGGGAGTAATGCGACCTCAACGAAAATGAGGGGCTCGTTGGGAAGTTGCGGATGAAAGAATGCAAAACAACGACGATCAGGCTGCAAGCGACGACGCAGATCATCCCAACCATCAATTGCATGAACCGCTTCGTGTTGAATCAGTTTCTCTAAAACTTCGGCTGGAGACTTCCAGTCCACTCGATGCATCTTTAAAAATCCAGGATTAAACCAAGAGGACAGTAAGTGCCGCATATCAAAGTCAACCGCAGTCAACTCAGGCTTCTTATCTAAAACTTGGAGAAGATCGCGGCGCATCTGCACTACTGCAGCAGTGCCTTCACTAGCGCGATTGAGGCGACGAAATAATTCTTGGCGAGGAGACTCGACAACGCGTTGCAAACGAATGTAATTACGCGCATTGGAGTCCGCCGCAAAATTTTGCGCAGCCGTCATCACCAAATCAGTATCGGGATTTAACTTCTCAAATAAAAAAGTGAAGAAGGCAACGTGTTGATCTTTACTCAGCTTGCGATAACCATTGACAACATCGTCTGCCATGCTGACGGCATTGGATTCACCACGCCCAGAGATCATGCGCTTTACCGCGTTATTAACACGCGATAAATTACGGGCTTTGGCGATCTTTTCCAGCATGTCTGTCTCTCTAATTCGATAAATAAATGGTTACAACATATCAATCCAGAAATCAGCGACAGTCTCAGTAAAACTTTGGGGTTTTAGCGGCTTTTAGCCAACTTTCTTGGTATTTGGTCTCACTATAAGGTAAAAACCAAAAAAAATCATGGGGAGTGAGAGCCACTGACCCATCGATAAACCCAAACCCAGCAAGCCTAAGAAGGCATCAGGCTCACGTGCGAACTCTGCCAAGAGGCGACAAACTCCGTATCCCAGCAAAAACAGGCCAGAGACCTGGCCCAGTGGGCGCGGCTTACTAGAAAAAATCCACAGAACGACTCCCAGCAAAATTCCCTCGCCGAAGAATTGGTAAATCTGTGATGGATGACGCGGCAACATATCTACCTGAGGAAAAATCATGGCCCATGGCAGATCGGTCGGCCTACCCCAAAGCTCCCCATTAATAAAGTTTCCGAGACGACCAAAGGCAAGACCAAAAGGTACGAGTGGTGCCACCAAATCACTCACAACAAAAAAGGTCGTTTTATGGCGATGGGCAAACCAGAACATTGCCAGAATGACTCCCAAGAGACCACCATGGAAAGACATACCGCCTTCCCATAGTTTGAAAATATTCAAGGGATGCGCGAGATAAAAACCAGGCTGATAAAACAGGGTATAGCCTAAGCGACCACCCAAAACAACTCCGAGCACACCAGCGAACAGTAAATCCTCTAAGTCTTTGTAGGTCCATCCTAAGGCTTGATATTGGGGAGAACGAATGCGCAAACGCCCCAAGAGGAGAAATTGGGCAAAGGCCATGAGATACATCAAGCCATACCAATGAATCGCAAAGGAGCCAATGCGAATGGCAGCGGGGTCAAACTGGGGATGGATCAACATAAAAGAAATTAAGACTTGCTCTCGGGTTTAGATTGATCAAAGTGATGTAACTCGTGCCCTAGATCCCGATAGGATTTGTAACGCTCTCTTCCAGCAAGGCGCTCTGCTTCATTGACTGTCACTAGCTCCACAATCCGGGGAAAGCGCTCGACCATTGCCGCCACATCCTTTGGCATGTGTATTCCCAGATGAATCAGAACATCAGCATGCGGAATATTTTCCAAAGAGGGCGAAGCAAAATCTTCGGTCAGGACAATCGGGGTCTCTGCAGCAGCTTCATCATCGATGAAGCAATGTGGCAAGAAATCACTAGGACCAAAACTCCACAGAACCGCATCCAGTTTTTTTAAATCAGCCGCATTAGCCACCATCACAATATTGCGCACTGGCTCGCCTACTCCACTGGCGCTCCAAATTTTACGAGTTAAGCGGCAAGCGTACTCGTACTTATCATTCACGTTGAAATGAAAATCAATCCGCGCCATATTCGCTATGCTCTTGCTCGGCTTATTGCTCTAAGAGATAGTTCACTAAGAGTGGAACTGGTCGACCCGTAGAGCCTTTTGCTGCCCCGCTCTTCCATGCAGTGCCTGCAATATCCAAGTGCGCCCATTTGTACTTCTCGGTAAAGCGTGCCAAGAAACAAGCTGCAGTCACACTACCAGCGGGTCTGCCACCAATATTGGCAACATCAGCAAAATTGGATTTGAGCTGCTCTTGATACGCCGCGTCTAAAGGTAAACGCCAAACAGTATCTAAGGAGGCATAGCCTGCTTTAGTCAAGCCATCTACCAAGCCTTGATCATCTGAGAAAAGTCCACTATGCACATGACCCAAAGCAATGATACAAGCCCCCGTTAAGGTGGCAACGTCAATCACAGCCTTAGGTTTAAAGCGCTCCACGTAAGTCAAAGCATCACACAGAATCAGGCGCCCTTCTGCGTCGGTATTCAAAATCTCAATGGTTTGACCAGACATACTCTTCACAATATCGCCTGGTCTTGAGGCGCGACCAGATGGCATGTTCTCGCAAGTCGGAATCACGCCAATCACATTTTTACCCAGCTTCATTAAAGCACTTGCATACAGTGTGCCGATGACAGAGGCAGCGCCGCACATGTCGTACTTCATCTCATCCATCGCTTCACCAGGCTTTAATGAAATGCCACCAGTATCAAACGTAATTCCTTTGCCAACCAATACGATCGGGGCTTCACTTGGCTTACCGCCTTGATGACGCATGATGATGAACTGGGGTGGCGTGTCGGAACCTTTCGCTACTGATAGGAAAGAACCCATACCCAAAGCCTCTAATTGCTTCTGACCCAACACCTCTACTTTAAGAGCAGTCTTCTTCACGAGGCCTTGCGCAGTTTTCGCTAAATATGTTGGGGTGCAAACATTCGGGGGTAGATTTCCTAAATCTTTCGCCAAATTCATTCCTTCGACCATAGCACTACCTTCGGCCACCGCTAACTTCAATTCTTTTGCAAAAGTATTATTGCCTGCTATTGTCAAATGATTCAATGGGTCCGGTTTGTCTTTAGCCTTAAATTTCATGTTAGGTTGTCGCACACCAAAGCGATAAGCTTGATCGCCAGCCAATTGCAAAGTCACACGCACCTGCTCAGCAAAGCGATCAGCCTCAGTGACAAAGCTGGGCATGAACCAAACAGCGTTCGTAATAGGACCGTTACTCAATGCCTTCAAAGCGGTACGGGCAATTTTGGAATAGGCGAGCAGACTATTGGCTTCTTTAGTGCCCAACTCTCCTAAGCCGACCAAGAGGAGTCTCTTTACTTTGATATTGGCAGGCCAAGACTTGTCGGCACGCAAAAGACATAAAGCGCTTTGCTTGTCTTCTAAATCCCCAGCCTCTTTTGCTAACTTGATCGCTCCACCCAAGAGTCCGTCCAACTCCTTGAGCAAACCACTCTTGGCCAAGGTGCCAAATTGCGTCGTGGAATATGCCAAAACAAGGCAGTCCGTGCTTTGGGCAAGCAGGCTGCTTAAGCCCGTCTTGAGGAGTTTGGAGTTGGATAGGTCCGCTTGGGCAAATACTTTGCTACTAAATTGAATGGTCATGATTTCTTACGGTATCTGGAGGTCAAAACATTGGATTTACCTATTATCCTCCGAGACTAAGGCGAAGGCTTTATCCTAGCGGGAATGCCTTATTTATTTGATCAATCTGCCCCAAAGACCCAAGCTTAGCCAGCATGATTTTTAAACAAGCCCTTCGCCGCGAACTCAGCTTCACAACTGGGGCAGTCTTTTTGGTGCTCGTCACCATTATGATCACGACCTTGGTGATTCGGGTGTTAGGGATGGCTGCTAACGGCAACGTCAACCCAGAAGATGTCTTGGTGCTTATCACCCTGGCCACGCTCAGTTATTTAGCTGTGTTACTGACGGTATCTCTATTTGTAGCAGTCTTGATTGTCTTGGTGCGCTGGTACAAAGATTCAGAGATGATTGTCTGGTTTGCCAGCGGCCTCAGTATCACCAACCTCATTAAACCGATTTTGAGATTTGCTACCCCTCTTCTCATCATCATCGCCCTATTGGCACTGTTTGTTTGGCCTTGGGCGAATCGTGAGTCCACTTTGATTAGCCAGCGTTTTCAGCAACGCGATGATGTGTCCATGATCGCAGCGGGCCAATTTAAAGAATCTGCCAGAGCCCAACGGGTTTTCTTTATTGAAGAATTGGACCTCAAGAAAAGTGAAGTGAAGAATGTTTTTGTGGCGGATAACAAAAATGGGCGCTTAAGTGTGGCTGTTGCTGCAACGGGCTATATTCAAAATTCTGAAGGTGGAGAGAAATCCATCGTTTTAAATAACGGTAGACGCTACGAAGGAACTCCGACTCAACCTGATTTTCGAATTCTGGAGTTTGATGAGTACAGCACAAAGATTCGTAGCAAAGAAGCACTCGCTCCTGCTCCCCGCGATCGAGAAAAGACAGTACTCGAACTCATTACCGATCAAGACCCCAATAGCATGAACGCCAATCGTGCAGAGCTCATGTGGCGTATCGGTTTGCCATTAATGGCTTTGGGGCTGGTGCTGATTGCAATTCCATTGGCCTATGTCAATCCCAGGCTCGGGAGTTACACAGCGATGTTCTATGCAGTGCTCATCTACCTGATCTACAGCAACCTTTTGAACCTCACCCAAAACTTTGTTTCCTCAGGCAAGATCAGCGTGTTTATTGGAGTGTGGCCGATTCATCTTCTGGCCTTACTCATTGCTACTGCATTGATTCGTAATCGTATCAACCCCTCGCTGAAATGGTGGCAACGTCAATTACCAGCCAGCATGGTGAAGTCATGAAGCTACTTTTTCCATATATCTTTGAGCGGTATTTGGCTAGGCAGATCTATGCTGCCTTTGGGTTTATCTTGTTTGCGCTCGTTGCCCTCTTCTTATTCTTCGATATCTTGAGCGAGCTCGGCTCAGTCAATGCGCAGTACACTTTGCCGATTGCACTATTGCACATCTTACTTAAAGCCCCAGGTCGTATTTCAGAGATTATTCCGATTGCCGCTCTGATCGGTAGTATTTATGTTTTTGCCATGTTGGCTAGTCAGTCTGAGTTCACCATTTTGCGTATTGCGGGTCTAGACATCCGCAGAGGATTAATTACCTTAGCCAAAATTTCTTTGCCTTTGATCGTTCTCACCCTAGTCATGAGTGAATGGCTCGGGCCCTATACCGAAGCAATATCAGAGCAAGTTCGGATGAAGGCCTTGGGCTCCTCTTATGGCTCTGAACTCAAAACTGGTGTTTGGATTAAAGACCGCTTGCGTGATGAGGATGGGAATGGACCTATCCGCCCAGGGGTGCGCTATGTGAATGTCGGGACAGTGGATAAAGACAATCAAGCCCGGAATATCCGTATGTATGAATTTGATCCTGGCTATCGACTGCTATCAATTCGCAGCGCGGAGTCTGGCCAATTCGAGGATCGCGGCATGTGGGCACTTCAGAATGTCACTGAAACACGCTTTAAGGAAACTA
>Ga0364907_10243_pt1 | contig 20813 bp, 17 predicted proteins | sample ExccelJu500002D3_2_FD_206960 | JGI IMG/M metagenome (GOLD analysis project Ga0364907, IMG submission 206960) | Enriched cells from Trout Bog Lake Hypolimnion, Wisconsin, USA - BchlTB.July02.5000.02.D3 | ecosystem: Environmental > Aquatic > Freshwater > Lake > Hypolimnion/Profundal zone | place...
GCGCTAGCTTTTTGCCAGCTCCACCAGTTATCTTGGTGAAGGGGCCACCAAACTTTGTTCGCATTAGCAGCGGTATTTTCGTCATGGGTAGCCCTGAGAGTGAAACGGAGCGATACGATGACGAAACGCAGCATCAGGTTAAAGTGAGTGAGTTTTATCTGTGCAAGTATGCGGTTACTCTTGCCGAGTTTAAAAAATTCATTGACGAATCAGAGTATAAAACTGATGCTGAAAAATTGAACAGCAGCAGAGTTTGGGATGGTAAAGAATGGCAAGATAAAGCCGGAATAAACTGGATGCACGGAGTATCAGGCAAAGAACGGCAAACAGACGAATACAATCACCCTGTTTTGCACGTGAGCTGGAACGATGCGAATGCCTATTGCAAGTGGTGGTCAGCAAAAACAGGGAAGAAGTTCAGATTGCCAACAGAAGCCGAATGGGAGTATGCGTGCCGTGCAGGAACAGCAACGCCATTCAATATCGGTGAGAACATCACGACCGATCAGGCGAATTATGACGGTAACTATCCGTACAACAACAATAAGAAAGGGGTCTACCGGAAGAACACGGTCGCTGTGGAAATTTTTGCTCCCAATGCTTTGGGATTGTATAATATGCACGGCAATGTCTTGGAGTGGTGCAGTGATTGGTACGGTGATAAATATTATGACGAATGTAAGGCGAAAGGCATGGTTGAGAATCCCACTGGACCGGAAACCGGTTCGAACCGTGTGCTTCGTGGCGGGAGCTGGTACATCCTTGCCGAGTACTGTCGGTCGGCTTGTCGTTTCCACCGCACCCCCGACTACAGGGACGACTTCACTGGCTTGCGCCTGGTCTTCGTCCCGTAGTCAGTTGGCAGCTCATTCCGGCTTTGATTTTGAGCGACAGGGCAGAACCAACATTTTGGTGAGCGGTGTTGAGGGACGAAACGCCGCACGCCAAAATGTTATGGTAACAAACGACAACAGAAATGACCACCAAGGTGGTCCGATTTATAAAAAAAGAGGATCTCTTTAAGGATTATAAAACCAGTTTGCAGTTTTGCGATCATGCAGATAAAACTTTTTACTATTCCTGTTGGTGATAGTGGTACTGAACAGGAGATGAATACCTTTCTGAAGGCGCATAAAGTTCTTGAAATCGAACAAAAGCTGATAAGCAACGATAATGGAGCTGCCTGGTGCTTTTGTGTTCGTTATCTTGAGCAAGCTGTTCATGTAGCCTCAGAGAGCAGGGCAAAGGTTGATTACCGCCAGGTACTCGATGAGCCCACCTCTCAGAAGTTTTCGCACCTGCGTGAAATACGGAAAAAAGTTGCAGCAACCGAAGGACTCTCAGCCTTTATTGTCTTTACTGATGAAGAGCTTGCCGAGCTTGCAAAACTCGAAGAGATTACCATAAAGAGCATGTTGGGTATAAAAGGGATAGGTGAGAAAAAAGTGGAGCGTTTTGCTCACTATTTTATTGAAAATCAAAAAACTGATGAAGCGCCAGGGGCAGTTGCTTGAAAAGATTGCGGATCTGAATAATCTTTACGAAGCATGGTATAAGGCGCAAAAAGGCAAAATATCAAAGCCCTCTGTTTGTGCCTATAGTGAGCATGTACAGGCAAATCTGCAGATGTTGCACCTTCAACTCACATCAGGCTCTGTCGAAACTGGGAATTATCGTTACTTCACCATATATGACCCAAAAAAACGGCTGATATGTGCCGCCCCTTTTTCGCAGCGTGTCATGCACCATGCGCTCATAAATGTTTGTCACGCTTCCTTTGAAAAACAACAGACTGTTGACAGTTTTGCAAGCCGTTCCGGAAAAGGCACTTATGCCGCTCTTGACAAGGCAAGGGAGCATAACCGTCACTACAAGTGGTTTTTAAAGCTGGATGTTCGCAAATATTTTGAGAGCATTGACCATACAATACTGAAACAACAGCTTCGTCGTCTCTTCAAAGATCAGCCTTTTCTGCTGATTTTTGAGCAAATTATTAACAGCTACTTCACAGCAGAGCATAAAAGTGTTCCAATTGGTAACCTGACAAGCCAGTATTTTGCCAATCACTATTTGTCGGTGGCTGACCATTATGTTAAAGAGGTTTTGCGTGTACCAGCTTATGTGCGCTATATGGACGATATGGTGTTATGGCATCATGATAAAGAACTGTTACTGGAGATTGGCTACAGATTTCAGGGCAAACAGCAACATGAATGCCCGGCACTGGTAGGACGAGCTGGATAGCCGTTTCGAAGATGACGGGCATTGTTTATGTGGACAGTTACCGCACCCATTTTTGCAGCAGTGCATGAAGAGTAGGTATCATAACTGGTTTTGAGATAAAGTCATCCATGCCGGCTTTCAGGCAGTTGTTCTTGTCTTCCTTCGTTGCATTTGCTGTCATTGCAATGATTGGAATATTCGGGTTTATTATTCCTGTTCCCTGTTTTCTTATCTCTTTGGTAGCTTCAAGCCCTCCCATGAAGGGCATTTGCAAATCCATGATCACCAGAGAGTAGGCGTTTTGTTTAAGGGCTTCAAGCGCTTCGATGCCATTGGCGGCAATATCTACTGTGAACCCCAGCTTATTGAGCATGGCCGTAGCTACACGCTGATTAATGCTGTTATCTTCAACCAGCAGGATTGGGTTATGTATTGGCAAAGCATTCTCGATTGATTGTTGAGGGTAAGCATGTTCTGTGCCCGATAGTGAAACTCTCTCTTGCGGATTGGAGAGTGCTCTCTGTGTATTGCTGATGATTTGTGGCTTTGCGAATGCAAGGATAAACCAGAACTCAGTACCCTCATGTTCAGCACTAAGGAGATTGAGCGTTCCCCCCATAAACTCAATAAGTTGCTTGGCGATAGCAAGGCCAAGTCCAGTTCCTCCTGCTTTCCGGGTCGCTGAAGAGTCTATCTGGGTAAATTTCTGAAAAATCAGCTCTTTTTTCTCTTCAGGAATTCCTATTCCAGTGTCTTTGACTGATATGCGGAGGCTGATTTCATCTGAGGTTTCAAGGAGAGAGTCGATACTGACGATAATTTCTCCCTTATTGGAAAACTTGATGCTATTCTGAACCAGGTTGATAAGCACTTTCAAAAGATAGGCAGGATAACCCAAAAGAGCTGTCGGAATTGAGGTCGGAATGGCGAAGGTTAATCGCAGACTTTTTTTCAGGGCGTCATCGAGCAGGAGGGAAGAGACATCTCCAAAAAGTCGTCGGATATCAAAGATCGATGGTTCGTTGTCGAGCTTTCCTGATACGTTTTTACTGAATTCAAGAATGTTGTTGAGCAACTGATGAAGCTGCTGTGTGCTTATTTGTATGGTATCGGTATAATTTTTCTGTTCGCTGCTGAGTGGTGTAGAACAAAGAAGCTCTGTCATACCGATGACAGCGTGCAGGGGTGTTATAATTTCATGGGATAGATTGGCCAGGAACTCGCTTTTTGCCTGGTTTGCCGCTTCAGCCTCTTCAAGAGCATCTTCTATTTGTTTTTTCTGCGCTTTTTCGGTTTTCTGCAGTTCTCTGAGATCATTGTTAAGAAGGGAGACGAGCGTATAGAGATTGTGGAGAGGATTATCAGGTGCTACTCCATTCAGCTTTTCGTCAAACGTAAAAGACTCATTGAAAAGAATGTGACCACAAAGTGTTGCAAATTGATCGATTTCCTTTTGTGAAATCGTGATCTGACGATTTCGTTCCTCTATGTCAAGGTTCGGTCCGGCGTTTATCAGGTCAAAGGCTTCCTGAACAGTCGGAACAAAAATGAAGAGTTGCTTTACATAGGATGCAAAAAGGCGCAGCATTGTCTTTAAAAGTCGGGATGCGCCGCATATATAGGTTACGAAAGGACGACAGTTGTAGGTGCTGTTAAGGCGGTTCAGTGAATTGGCATAAAGGATTCTGGTGGTGAAAGGTGCGCTGATAACTTCGTTATAATCGGCAATCCTGATATAGTCGCAATTTGTGAGTACACCGCTTTGAAACACCTTCTCAAGGATCTCGATTGCTTTTTTAGCGCTTTCAGGTTGAATATTTCCTCCGAGAAAGGTGATGAACAGTTTCTGGGGGATAATGCCGTTTTTATAGAATACCCCTGTTTTGCTGTCTTTGAATTGCCATTCAGGATTGAAATCAATCATTTCAAGAGAAACAGGCACTCTGTTTCCGTTGTTGTCAGAAATGAGGTTTATGGCGTTGTTGTATAATGAGCCCATTTACTACCTATGCTTCAAGAAGTGCAGGATGAACCATCTCTAATCACATCGTGTTACGGCGGACACTTGGGGGTGTACTCATAAACTCAATATGAAATCTATACTTTAAGTTAAATATAATGTAAAATTTCAACATATTTGCGGAAGGGAAAGTCAGGAATCTATTTGCTTCTTTGGAAGCAATATTATGGACGGAATTTTCGGTAGTCGATATCGAACTTCTTTATCCGAAGCCCCATGATCCTGTCTGAAAGACCTAACTGTATTGCCGCTCTCGACATGTTTCCCTTTGTGCGTTTAAGAGCTTCCATGATCATCTCTTTTTCAATGGCATCAAGCTTCTGCTGCAGTGACCCGGTATAGGGAGTCCCGCTTGATTCGGCAGTCTGGAGTGTTGGCGGGAGGTGATAGCCGTGAATGACATTGTCTTCGCTCAGGATGACCGCCCGCTCCATGCAGTTCTGAAGTTCCCGGACGTTACCTGGCCAGTGGTATCGCATGAGCATGTCGATCGCTGTCGTCGAGATTCGACGGATACCTTTCTGGTTGGCCGCATTGTATTTTTCCACAAAATAATCTGCAAGCAGGAGGATGTCGGTTTTGCGTTCACGCAGTGGGGGAACGGTTATTGGAAAAATATTCAATCGATAGTAGAGATCCTCCCTGAAAAGGCCGGACTGTATTAACTCTTCAAGATTGCGGTTTGTCGCGGCAATGACCCGAACATCAACCTGGATGGTTTTTGATCCTCCTACCCGTTCAAACTCTTTTTCCTGTAAGATTCTCAGCAGTTTTGCCTGTACCGGCAAGCTTAGTTCGCCCACTTCATCAAGAAAAATGGTGCCTGTATGAGCAAGTTCGAATCTTCCTTGACGGGTAGCTGATGCTCCGGTGAAGGCTCCTTTTTCATGTCCGAAAAGCTCACTCTCTACAATGCTTTCGGGCAGAGCAGCACAGTTGAACTTGATGAATGAGTTGTTATATCTGTGGCTTTTAAAATGAATGGCGCTTGCAACCAGCTCTTTTCCAACGCCGCTTTCGCCAAGTATCAAGGTTGTTGCGTTGGTTTTTGCAATTTTCTCGATCATTTTAAAGAGTGAGATCATCGGTTTTGTATTCCCGATAATATTTGCTGGGCGTTCCTCTTCAGAAATGCTCTCTTCATTGTGTTCTTCCTGATGGAGCTTGTGCTTCAAGAGCTTTTCAGCGCTTTTGTTTTCCAGGGGGTTTTTAACACTCTCTTCATGAGCAAGTTGCCGGAGGCGCACTGCCTGTGAAATCATGGCAGCAATAATAGAGAGCTGGTCAACATAGTGCTGCAGCATATCTCCCTGCCCTTTATCGGCTTTGTTTTTTTTCGTGTTTTCTTCTCCTTTGAGCTGTTCAATCTGACGATCCGCGCTGAGAGTGCCGATGATTTCTGTGCCTGCCTTGATTGGAATGCAGATAAAACAAAGGCCATCTTTTTTGGACTTTCCCCGTGAACGGGTACGATCGAGAAAGAGTGGCTCATTGTTAATACAGGGGACTATGAGGGTTTTACCGGTTTTAACTACACGGCCGATAATACCTTCACCTATCTTGTAGCGCCCCCTCTCTTTCTCTTCGTTGGTAAGTCCGAATGATTCGTTGATGACAATTTCAAGGGTATCACGGTTAAGAATCGTAATCATTCCCCTGAGCATGTTCATGTGTTCAGACATGATGAAAAGAACAAGCCGTAACACCTTGTTGATATCATCTTCATTGCTTATGGTTCTGCTTACTTCGGCAAGCAGGCTGATACTGCTATGATCCTCTTCCTGGGCTATAAGCATGTTAAGGTATTGTATTAATCACATTGCTGGACAAAAAGGTGCTGTAAATGCTGTCAACTTCATGTGGCCTCAGGGCCCTTTTCTTTTCAGTGGCTGTTCGGCGGACAATCTCAAGGAGATGACCAGCTTCGTTTCTGGAGAGAAAAATACCCCTGTCGGAAAAAAAATGTTGTAAGGATGCGCTGCCTGAGTGTTTTCCGATTACAAGCTCTTGTTTGCAGCGACCAACCTGATCCGGAAGAAAGGGCTGATAGGAGAGCGGATGTTTCAGAAGTGCTGCGCAATGGATGCCTGATTCATGTTGAAATGCTGACTTGCCCACAACTGCCTTCTGATCCTCGATAGCTCTCCCCGAGGCTTTACTGACTGTTTCGCAGAGATGGGCAAGCTGGCGGGTGTCAATACTCGATTCGTATTTTCCAGATAGTTTCAGGGCGATGGCAAGCTCTTCAAGTGCCGCATTTCCCGCTCTTTCTCCGAGTCCGGTTACCGAAACACTGACTGCTTTGCATCCTGCTTCAAGGGCTGTATAGGCATTGGCTGTTGCCATGCCGAGGTCGTTATGGGCATGAAATTCAAGGGCAGTATAACTTATTGATTTCAGTTGGCTTATAAGCGTTATTATTGATGTCGGAGTTGCTATGCCGACTGTATCGGCAACTCTTATTCTGTCTGCACCGCATGCTTCGGCATCAAGCACAAAATTTTTCAGTAACTCAGGCTCTGCCCTTGTGGCATCCTGTGCCCCAACGCTTACAAAACTGAAGTATTTTTTTGCTTTCGGGATAAGCTCCTGCAATTGTTGCTGTAACCATGGGTAATCTCGATCCATAAGTTGCAGGTAGAGTGCAGAGACAGGAAAGCTGATATGAACTCCTTCGGTGCCGGTCATGACCGCATCTTCAATGTCCTGCCATTTCGCTCTGGCCCAGCTGGTCAGGCGTACAGGAAGATTCATGGTTACAATTTTCCTGATCGTGTTGCGTTCGTCCTCGCTGATGGCGGGGTATCCGATTTCAAGTTCGTTGATACCGGCTTGAGCCAGTAATGAGGCAATCCTGATTTTTTCATCAGCGCTGAACACAACACCTGGAGCTTGCTCTCCATCCCTCAGGGTTGTATCGATTATCCAGGGTTTTATGCCTGAATAAGAAGAGGTTGTGCTTTCTGTACGCATGTGTCGTTAGTTTCTTTTCACCCTGAAATTCAGTGTCGGGATATTTGCTATCGATTGCCAGTTATTTAAGTCATGAATACAATAAACCTAAATAAGTAAGGTTATTTAAATGAAAAATAATAAAATTTCAGACATTTTTGTGTTATTGTGTGAAAATTTTATAAATAAATGTTTGTTGCTGTACGTCAAAACATTTTTTATTAGTGTTTGGGGTGTTAGATGGTAAGAATTCATCTGGTCAGGAGAGGAGTACTCCTAAGAATGGGATTTCCCGGTAGAGTTCATTATAGTCAATGCCGTATCCTACAATGAAGGTATTGGGCACAGTAAAGCCGGTATAGGTTATGTCTACAGGGTATTTTCGGGTATCAGGCTTGTCGAGCAGAGTGCAGATGCCAAGTGAAGCGGGTTTCATGGCAATAAGTTCAGCGGTGATCTGCTGTATGGTTAGGCCTGTGTCGATAATATCTTCTACGATCAAGATGTGGCGGCCCGTAATGGCCAGATTGTGGCGAATAGCGACGATGCCCGAAGAGGTTTTTTTTGAACCGTAACTTGATGCATGAACAAAATCAATGGTGCAGGGAATCGTTATCGAGCGCAGCAGGTCAGCGGCAAAGATAAAGGCGCCTTTCAGAACGACAACAAGCAGGAGAGGGGAGTCTTGTGTTGTTTCTGCATACCCCTCCGATATTGTTTTGCCGATCTCCTTTATGCGGCTGGCAATTTCATTCACTGAAATGAGCGGGGTTATGGCAGTGCCTGGATGGTGTTCTTTCATGGAATCAAGAGAGTAGAGTGGTTAGGTAATCTGTTGGCTGGTGTAGCGTTCAATTTCATTCAGATAAAGTTGTTTATGAACGGTGCTGAGCGATGATGCGATAAATGAGTTTTGTGCAAGTTTGATAATATCACTGCGGTCAAGTTGAAGAGCTTTTGCCGCCTCGATATAGTTTTCGTTGATATACCCCCCGAAATAGGCGGGATCATCGGAATTGATCGTCACTGCGACTCCTCTGTGGAGCATTGTTTTCAGGTTGTGCTCCTTCATGCTTTTAAAGACCCTGAGCTTGACATTGGAAAGGGGACAGACAGTGAGTGGAATTTGTTTCTCTACAAGTTCCTCGACCAGCCTCTCATCCTCCATGCAGTGAACGCCATGATCGATTCGGCTTACATGCAGAGTATCGAGAGCTTCCCTCACAGAGGTTGCGCTGCCCTCTTCACCGGCATGGGCAACAGTGAAAAATCCTTCACGATGTGCCCGTTCAAAGAGCTTTCTGAACTTTTCCGGTGGATTACCTCTTTCGGAAGAGTCAAGACCGATACCTGAAATCCATTGTTTCCAGGGGAGTGCTTTATCAAATATTTCCATTCCTTCCTGTTCGCTCAGGTGACGCAGGATACACATGATGAGCTTTGTTGAAATACCGAGTGAGCTGTTTGCCTCAACAAATGCCCGTTCAATTCCCCTGATAACGGTTTCAAATCCAATGCCTCTCGACGTATGGCTCTGTGGATCAAAAAATATCTCAGCATGGCGAATATTCTGGGATGCAGCTTTTTTAAGGTAGGCGATGGTCAGGTCGTAGAAATCCTCTTCTGTCAAAAGGAGAGCCGTTGCCCTGTAATAAATATCAAGGAATGATTGCAGGTCAGAAAAATTATAAGCTTTTCGGGCGGCTTCGGCATCGGGGAAGGAAAGTGACACCCCGTTGCGTATTCCTAATGCAATCATAAGTTCAGGCTCCAGTGTCCCTTCGATATGGATGTGCAGTTCTGCTTTAGGTATCCCGGCAATAAAATCGTCAAGCGAGTTCATGGTAAAACGAGGTTACACGGTTTTAATTGATTTCCTCTCAATTTATGGAACTCAGTTCAATATGAAGTATGGAAGCGCATGATTGTTCAGGTATCACCTTCCAGTGAGACACCAGTGAGACAATATGTAATATTTTCAGCCCAATGGTATTGAGATGTTTGGTTCTGATTGTGAGATAGTAGCGTATCTGATTTTCAGATGAAAACATAGATCAATCATTAAATCATTTTTTAGTTATAATTTAAGTGTTTCATGATGCAAAAGTATTGATTATCTGGCGTGAAAGTTGCAGAGGGATAACTGATAGCTCCATACTCCCAAAGCATAATAACAAGGAGCAACCAATACATTGAGACATAACAAGAGAGGTACCGCCATGAAGAACCTATTGATTATAAAGAAATGGAACTCTCTATCCCGGAAGAACGGGATGCTGAAGTTGACAATATTGAAAAAATCTATTATCTGTGCTCTATGTTCTGTTCTCTTTTTTGGAACGGTGAGGGCTGAATCTTCTCAACAGATTCAACAGCTGCTTCTTACGGCAGAGCAGGGTGATTCCATTGCCCAGTTTACTCTTGGAGCGATGTATGAAAAAGGTGAAGGAGTTAAACAAAATTATACGGAAGCTGTAAAGTGGTATGATTTCGCGGCTTATCAGGGTTATGCGCCGGCACAATCCAATCTCGGCGTAATGTACGAAAAAGGTCAGGGTGTTGCAGTAAACTATCCTGAGGCTGTGAAATGGTATACTATGGCGGCTCATGAGGGGTTGGCCCCAGCGCAATTCAATCTCGGTCGGTGGTACGAAAACGGCAATGTGGTTTCTAAAAATTATGTTGAAGCTATGAAATGGTACCGTATGGCTGCCGAACAAGGGCTGGCACAGGCTCAGTTCAATCTTGCACTTATGTATCAAAAAGGTCTTGGTGTACCTAAAAACAGTGCTGAAGCATTAAAATGGTATCGTATGGCAGCTTCACAAGGTTTTGCGCAGGCTCAGATCGTTCTCGGTGAAACTTATGCTAATAGCTCGGAACCTAATAAAAGTCGTTCGAATTAAATTGATTCTATAATTGGTATAATGATGAAGTTGTTCGTGCTGCCAAGATCATGTTCAATCATCTTGGCAGCTTGTATGTTTCAAAATTAACCTGGCGTAAGGTGTTTTGTCCCTTCTTTTCATTATGTTTAGCCTGAGTCAAGGCCCTATCTGTCATCAGAACCTTCATAAGCCCATTAAAGTAATAGACTTCTGGGTTTTTTAATCACTCTCCTCAAGAAAACTTTTTGTCTATCCGGACAATTTTTAACACCATAAGTTTTCAGTTTGAGCACAGATTGTGCTGCTTATTTTTTGCTGAAGTATTCTGATGTTATTAACTTGAGTGTACGTCTCAGTAATTGTCATGAGTGGTTAAATACAGCAGCCTCGTAGGGTAATGAAATGAATGGAATCCTAACATAAATGATTTAATGTAGTGGCAAGACAACGTTTTAACCGAAAATCAAGAACTCCGGGCACCAAGAACATCCGACAGTCTGCTACACATACTGGTGAGCGGGTGAAACCAAATGATCATATTCTGATCAACGAATTTTTGTTCCGGCGTGGCGAAAGTTCACTCGCTGCCGAAATTGTAACATTTTTTTCTGATCATGAGGGAGCACGCTTAAAGTCTCTCGACTTGGCTGTAGCACTGGGTTATACTGAATCAAAGCAGCTGCCTGGATTCTGGTATGTGCTGCACAAGCTCCAGGAAGAGGGAGCCGTTGACAAGGATTCTAATCGATGTTACGGACTCTCGCTCATTGAGGCCTCTACCTATGAAGATCATCTTGTGCATGTCAAGCCCTTTCCTCTTCCCGGCAAGGAGCACTACAAGGTTTCAAAGAGCTATACCGGCCATATCTCCACGCATCCCAACGGTTATGGTTTTGTCGATGTAGAAGGGTTCGATGACGATATCTTCATCAAGGCAGGAGATTTGAACTCTTCCATACATGGTGACGAAGTGGAGGTGCTTGTTTCAAAGGTGCCTGATACCTATGCATCGAAATCCACACCCCATCAGCGCTGCGAAGGTGTTGTGAAAAGCGTGATCTCACGAAGCATTACCACTATTATCGGAACCCTCACCAAGGCAAACCGCAAGTTTGTCCTTAAGCCGGATAACAGGAAGCTTCTCACTGAAATTATTGTCCCTATCAGACATTCCCTCAAGGCCAGTGATGGGCAGAAGGTGCTTGTCGGGGAACTTGATTTCAGTAAGGAAGGGGTGATCCAGGCAAAGGTGCTGGAAGTGCTTGGTCAAGCTGGTGATTCGACCGTTGAGGTTAGTGCCATTGCCCGGAGCCGTGGGATCGACGAAACCTTTGATACAGCACTGCTCGATTTCGCAGCCTCTATTCGTGAGGGAATTACGGATGAGGATCTTGTCGGCCGACTTGACCTTCGCGACAAAACTCTTTTTACTATAGATCCAGTTGATGCAAAGGATTTTGATGATGCCCTGTCGATTGAGCAGCTTGAAGAGGGTCTCTATTCAATTGGTGTCCATATTGCTGATGTATCGCATTATGTTCCTGAAAACTCTCCTCTTGATCGTGAAGCATTGAAAAGAGCCACCTCGGTCTATCTTGTCGACAGGGTGATTCCCATGTTGCCTGCAAGGCTTTCCGAACAGGTGTGCAGTCTCAATCCTGGTGTTGACCGGATGGCATTTTCAGTCATGTTTACCATGACTGCCGACGGAGAAGTTCGCAAACATGAGTTTCATAAAACGGTTATACACTCAAAACGTCGTTTTGCCTATGAAGACGTTGAGGAGATTTTAAAGCAGGGTAAAGGTGATTACCTTGTCGAGCTTCAACTGCTCGATCGTCTCAGTATTATCCTGCGTGAAAAACGATTCAAGCATGGTGGACTTGATTTTGAAACGGAAGAGGTGCGTTTCAAACTTGGAAGCAAAGGGGAGCCGCTTGAAGTCATGAAAAAAGAGCGTCTTGGAAGCCACCGCCTTATAGAGGAGTTTATGTTGCTTGCCAACCGCAAGGTGGCTAAATATCTGACCAAGACCTTCAAGGAAAACAAGAAAGAGCCCCAGCCGGTTATCTACAGGGTGCATGATGCTCCCCAGCAGGAAAAAGTACTTATTCTTGCCAATTTTGTAAAAAGGCTTGGTTTTGATCTCAAACTGAACCGTGGAAAAGAGGGGCCTATTGTTTCAGCCTCAGTGCTTCGGCAGCTGCTTCAGCAGGTGAAGGGCACCAATGTTGAGTTTCTGGTCAGTGAGCTTGTGTTGCGATCCATGTCAAAGGCGGTCTATACCGGTGATAATGTAGGGCATTACGGTCTCGGGTTTGAGCACTATACGCATTTTACCTCTCCGATCAGGCGTTATCCCGATTTGATTGTGCATCGCTTGCTCTTTGAATATGAGGGCCTTCGGAAAAAGCGCAAGAAAATATCCGCCACACGCCTTGCTGAACTGTCCGAAAAAATCCGGATAGTATGCCAGATATCCAACGAAAGGGAAAAAAGCGCGGTTGAGGCAGAACGCGAATCAATCAAGCTCAAGCAGGTTGAATACATGGCAAACCATGTCGGCAAGGCTTATCCCGGCATTATTTCTGGTGCTACCGATTACGGTATCTATGTCAGAATGGTTGACTTTGCTATTGAGGGCATGGTACACATGCGTAACCTCACCGACGACTATTACGAGTATGATGAGACCACCTATTCGCTTGTAGGAAAACGGCGCAAGAAACGCCTGCAGATAGGTCAGCGGGTCAAGGTCAAGGTGAACAGTGTGGATATGCAACGCCGCACCATTGATCTTGTTTTAGAGTAAAAAAACTTACAGTTGTTCAGACAAGGCCGGCGAGAGTGAGAAAGTTGTTCATAACTCTCAGGCCGGTCTCGGTATACTCTTTCCGGAGAGTTTCAAACTGCTCCATGAGTGATATGTGATCCATACGTTTCAGGTCGCTGTCGATATTGAGCCAATCGGAAAACATGGTATCGGTCATTTCAAAATGGCATTGCAGTCCGTATGCATTTTTCCCAACTCTTACGGCTTGATTTGTGCACCCTTTGCCTGTAGCAAGCAGAGCCATTCCTGTGGCTGCCAGTTCAACGCTCTCCCCGTGAAGCTGAAAGACGGGAAAGTTATCTGGAAGGCCAGCAAAAAGCGGGTCATCTTTACCTGATTGCGTCAGTTCTATCCTGTATACCTCACCTTCAGGGTCAAGAAATCCGATCTCCTTTACCCTGCACTTCACCACATCTCCTCCGCCCGCCTTTACAAGCGTCTGCATACCGAGGCAGATACCAAGGTAAGGTATTTGTTCGTGTAATGCGTTTTCAATCTGCCGGAGTTGCGTCTGCATTACAGGCATTGCATCATTGGCGCTTTGAGGTCCCCCCAGCACAACGAGAGCACTGTAGTGGCGGGGATCTGGAAATCTCCCTCCCCTTGAAAGATCCTCACAATGAAATGCAATACCGTGTTGAACAAGCGCGCTTTCAAGAAGTCCTGCTCCTTCGTGGGTAATGTTTTTAACGATAAGTATTTTTTTCATCAATGCAGATGCAAGTGGTTCAGCTCCTTTACAGTTTCGGCATAAACGGTTTTCATGATCTGAAGCCATGAGTCATTGTCAGGCCATTTCCCTTGATGCGAAAACTCGTTGATGTATCTTGAAAGTACATATAATTTATTGGCACCAATACTTCCTGATGAGCCTTTGATTGTGTGCATGATTGTATCGAACTTTTTCATATCCTTTTTTTCCGCAGCATCATCAAGTTCACAGATCAGTTTGTTGGACTCTTCGATGAATGTTTCAAAAAGACTTGTAATCAACTCTTCACCGCCGATATCTTTAAGGCTGTTGATTGTTGAGATGTCTAAAATATTTTCATGTTCAATAGTCTCCCATAACTTTGCGTCGAGCTCTTCTGGTTGCGATGAATGTTGACTGTTCATGATATCGTTCCGGTAAGTATTGTTTTTCAGTATAACAGCAATGGCTGATATAAGTTCATCCTTGAAAACAGGTTTGCCGAGATGGAAGTTCATGCCCGCGGCCTTTACGTTATGCACACTTTTTTCATCGGTATTTCCAGTCAGGCCGATGATAGGGATGTTGTTGAATGAGCTGAATCGGGTGAAATATTCGCCACTTCTAATGGCTTTTGTTGCCTCGATGCCTCCCATAACAGGCATCTCAACATCCATCAACACAAGATCGTAATCCTCATGTTCAAGAGCATCAAGAGCTTCTCGGCCATTTGTGGCTTGTGAAATAGTGCATCCGTAATGCTGTAGCACCATGCTCATGAATTTTCTGCTTGTTTCGTTGTCGTCGACAAGAAGAATGTGTTTGCCATCGATAATCTCCAGTTGGTCATTTTTTATGAAGGATAATTCCGAAAAAAAGTATTTCTCAATGATCTCGTTGATATCTGCTCTTTTGATTGGCTTTGCAAATACCTCATTCATACCGCATTTTTGACCTCTTGCCGTTGCCTCAGCTTTAGGCAGTGCCGTGATACCGATAATTGGTGTTTGGAGATAATGCAAGGCCAGGGAGGGATCGATATTCTGTGCTGAACGGATAAACTTCACAACATTATCACCGTTCAGTAAGGGCATCTCAAAATCCATAAAAATAAGATCATAGCGCTTTTTTGACAGCAAAGCAACAGCCTGTTTGCCGTTTTCTGCCATATCATACTCGCAGTTATTTTCCAATAAATATTTTGCAAGAATCAGCCGGTTGCCGATATGGTCATCGGTGATAAGGATTCGTTTACCTTTGAGGATTTTATTTTTTATATCCTGGATTATTTTTGAGTCATACTTTGGAAGAGTGATAATAAACTCAGTCCATTCGTCTTCCTTCGAGTTACAGACAATTTTTCCCCCGAATGATTCGACAACTCTTCTGCAGAATGATAAACCAAGACCATTTCCGCCTGTTTTGTTTAATGTGTAGAAATTGTCAAATATCAGCTCCCTTTTGTTTTTTGGTATACCTGGACCAGTATCCCTGATCCGGATATTGTTCGCTGATGGAGTTGAATCAGCGGTTATGTCTATGCGGAAGCCACGTTTATTCTTGTAGTAAAGGGAGTTTTTCAAAAGATTAAAAAGCACATAAGCAAACAGGTCGCGATCTCCCAGAAAATCAAAGTCCTGAAAGGTATTAACATGGATAAAAGATTTTTCATCTGTATCAGAGTAGGGAAAACTGTTGACTGCAGCCTTGATTGCATCGACAGCTTCAATACAGATAAATCCTTTGGTAGTTACTTCGCCCCCCTGCATGCTTGTCAGGATTGAATCAATAATTTTATTGGCTCGGTTAAGGGTGTTTGAGCTCTCTTCGATGACATTATGAATGCTGATCAGGCTGGAATGGCTGATATCGTAGCGTTGTGCAATGTTGCTGCTGTCTGGTTTTTTGGGGAGCCGGGCATGTAACGATGCGATGGCACTTGTAATTGAATTGAGTGGGTTTCTCATTTCATGGGCTATACTGCCACTCAGGCTTTTCATAAGAGTGACCTTTGACTTGTGCGCATTTTGCTGTCTGTGGCTGACAATAATGCCTCCTATAAGAGCAAAGAGATAGGTTGGGATATATTCTGGTTGAAAATGTGTATACGAAACATGCCCGTCAAGAAAGAGTACTGCGGCATAAGCCATTGTAAAACCAAGAGTTGTTATCAGACAAACCAGCACCCAGTCGTAAATCAGAAGGATCAGCATTAACAATCCCCCCATTGATGACATGACCCATGCTATTGACCATTCGTTTTTCAGCATCATAAAATAGAAAAAAATGGCAACAGTAATGGTACTGAAAAAACGAAGTAAATTGGAAAGAGAGCTTTTAATTTTTTAGAAAGGGAGGGGTAAAAGACCCATGGAAGGCTTATAACTGCCTCAATAAGACGAAATTGAAGATTCTCGTAATGCTGTGGTAAAATATTTTTCCATAGGATATAAAAAATAGGATATCCTATGGTCGCGAATAATCCAATAACCCCAAGATTGGGTTCGGCTTGTTCAACGATAGCTAAGACTTTTTGATTGAATTGACGCATAAGCTTTACCAAAAGCATCTTTGCTGCGTCTTTTAACCTAATGGGAACAATATTTTTGTCCAATTGATTGCTGCGTTAAATCAGGAGCAAAAACTATCACTAATCTATGGTTCATATATCATCGTCCCGAGCAAATAGGGTATAAAAACAGGGAATAGTATTTAATATACTAAAATATATAATCTTAGTGGACTTGTTGTGGTGAATTGCATTTATATATTAAATATAGGCCGATATCCTTGGTTCATACCTTACTGTAGTTTATTAAATCTCTAAGAGTTAATTCCCAGATGTTCTGCGGCCGTGAATACTTTCCATAATTGCATGATAAAAGAAAAAAATGACTTAATTTAAAAAAAGGAAGCAGTAAGCCTTTAAAAAAAAATAAAATGGCGTATAATTACCTGAGTGGGGGTAATAAAAAAAAGAATATCTTTTTTCCAGAGTTTCTTGAAAAAAAACTGCAGGCTTGTGACCAGGAACTATTCAGGCCTCGTAAAAATGGAAAACCCCTTGTTATTGGGAGCAAAACTCCGGCAGCTGGCTCAATAATGCTCCAGAGTAATGACTACCTTAATATATCGAGTCATCCACTAATCCGGCGCGCACAGCTTGAAGTTCTTCAAAAAGAAGGCAATGAGCCTGTTATGTCTGCTGTCTTTTTACATGAAGGCAGTGATAAATATTTTTTTGAGCAGGCAATGGCTGAGTTTACGGGTTTTGAAAGTTCGATTTTATGTCAGTCGGGCTGGGCGGCCAATGTTGGCCTTATGCAGGTCATTGCCGATCAGAGTACGGCGGTCTATATAGATTTTTTTACGCATATGTCTTTATGGGAGGGGGTAAAAATATCGGGAGCTACTCCCTACGCCTTCCGACATAATGATTCTGCGCATCTCGAACGCTTGATCAATGAACATGGTCAGGGTATTATCCTTCTCGATTCGCTCTACAGCACCAATGGAGATATAGCTCCTCTCCTTGATATTATTGACATTGCCAACAGGCATAATTGTATATCTGTCGTTGATGAATCGCACTCTTTAGGCACACACGGTCCTCATGGTGCTGGTCTGGTAGCATCGCTTGGGTTGAGTCACAAGGTTCATTTTATTACCGCAAGCCTTGCCAAAGCCTTTGCCGGTCGCGCAGGCATTATTATTTGCTCCAGGCACTTTGCGAAATATTACCCTTATATGGCCTATCCGGCTATTTTCAGTTCAGCACTTCTTTCCCATGAAATTGCAGGACTGAGAGCTACGCTTGAGGTTATTAAAAATGATGATTATCGGAGAGAAAGTCTACGTGAAAATTCTGAATTTTTTCGTGAAGGTTTACGGAAAATCGGTTATAACATTTCAAGTCAGTCGCAGGTTGTTGCCATCGAGGGCGGATTAGAATCGGATACAGAACTTCTTCGGGATGCCTTGGAGGAAAGGGGCGTTTTCGGTTCGGTGTTTATGTCCCCTGCAACACCAAAAACTCGCTCCCTCATGCGCTTTTCCGTACATAGTGGGCTGAAAAAATTCGAATTGCAATATGTTCTTGATGTTTGCGAGACGATAAGGGATGAAGTAGGTATGTGGAACTGGAAATCGACCAAGCGGAATAAAGCTGGTTAAGTACTGCTTGCACGTAGCTGCCAACTTTTTTTCTGCGCTGATTCTGTTTTTTTTTGTTAAAATTACATATTTCCATACATTGTACTTAATTGGTAATAGTTGTACCAATTTTCCCGTTTTGTTGTATCGTATCCTCTGCGAAAAAAAATGGAAACCACCTATGGCTACCACACAACTCAGTTCCAGCAACGTCATTAACGACAAATCACAAAGTCTGCAGACCTTTGATTTGCTTGACCTCCAGCAATACACACAGGAAAAAGCATACTCTACAACAGCAAGCAAGGACTTTCACCTCTTTTACGTTGGTCGTGACGATGTTCACGACATTCTCAAACATGTTCTTTCCAGAGTCAGTGTCTCCCTCTATCTCAACATGTTTGGTTTTGATGATGATGAGCTTAATGACATTTTGATGGCAATAGCAAAAGATCCCCAGATTGTAATGCTCATTACCCTCGACAAGAGTCAGGCAGGAGGCATTCATGAAAAAAAACTGCTTGACAGTGATATTGCTCATGATGCGACAGCATTCAACACACATTTTGTTATTGGCGAGTCTGCAACCCACCAGATCAGTCACACGAAGGGTTTTGTAGCTGACGGAAGGGTTGGTGGTGAAGGTTCAACGAACTGGTCAACTTCGGGTGAAGGCAGTTTTGTCGTCACTGGAAAACCTGGAGGCCCAGGTTATAAAGCACAGAATAATACGCAGACAATTTTTACCGATCCGGATACGTTAAGCCGCTTTCAGGCTGAGTTGATTGCAGAACACATGACAGCACAGGCGCAAGCCTCAAAAGCAAAAAGTTAATATACAGCCATAACGCGCTTCCCGTGTTTTGGCTTCCTGACCTGTGTTCAACAATGGTTACGGCGTTCCGGGTTTCCAGTCTCATTATCCTCAAAACCGAACAGCCACTCATCGCGGAGAAGCATCAGGATACCATGTTCAGTGGCTATACCAATGCTCATCCCGACTGGCAGAACACACTCTTTGCAAGTATGCACGACAATGACGTCAGCTTCTTTATTTGTGGTCATTAACTACAACGGAAACTTTGCGGCTGCAAACTTTCTGTAGCGCATGGCCGGAAGCCCTGGGAACAATGTTTAATCGAATTGAAGAATAATTTTTGAGAGGTGCTCTTTGGTTTTGGCAGTGGTAACGGAACTACAACATTTTGGTTAAAAATATATGTCAACGTCTCAACAATCTTTAATGGGCGCTTCTCTTAACCAGGGCGGCACGACTTTTCGTGTTTGGGCACCCTTTGCATCTCAGGTTTATGTGGCAGGAGATTTCAACGACTGGTCAACAACTTCTGACCCGCTTTGTTCTGAAAACAATGGCTATTGGTCTGTCGATGTTCTGGGCGCAAGCGTTGGCCAGCAGTATAAGTACGCCATTGCATATCAAAATCAACCACTGGTGTGGCGAAACGATCCCTATGCTCACTCTATGACTCAAAAAAGCGGCACACTGAACAGCCTCATTGCCTCTTCTGATGAGCCCTATGCAACTCCTGGTTACGCAGCACCCTCCTGGAACGACCTTGTTATCTATGAGATGCATATTGGAAGTTTTATTTTTGACCCAGCAAGTCTTCGCAAGCAGGGCTCCTTTACCGCGGCAATAGGCAAGCTCGACTATCTGCTTGATCTTGGTATCAATGCTGTAGAGGTTATGGCCATATCAGAATTTGATGGTGATGTTTCATGGGGCTACAATCCTGCATACATTTTTGCAATTGAAGATGAATATGGTGGGCCTGACGGCTTTCGTAACTTTGTCAATGAGGCCCATAAACGGGGTATTGCAGTCATTCTGGATGTCGTGTATAATCATCTTGGATTTCCATGCGATGACATGTGGCAGTTTGATGGATGGTCTGAAAACGAAAAAGGAGGGATTTACTTTTACAATGACGGGCGAAGCACAACCGCATGGGGCGAGACACGCCTTGATTATGGTCGCAGTGAAGTCCGGCAATATCTCTGCGATAATGCACTTCGCTGGCTCGAAGAACGCTTTGTTGATGGACTTCGCTGGGATTCCGTCGGCTCAATTCGAAACATCAACGACCAGAATAACGATCCTGATCACGATATTCCTGATGGCTGGAGTTTGATGCAGAGTATCAATTCACAGATCAAACAACGCCAGCCCTGGAAGATTTCGATCGCCGAAGACCTTAAGGATAACGAATGGATTACCAAAGAGGTTGGTTCTGGTGGTGCCGGATTTGATGCCCAATGGGATGCCGGATACCTGTGGACTCTCCGCAATACCCTTATAGTTTCTGATGACAACAGTCGTGATATGTATGCAATTCGTGATCTAATCACTCAACGTTATAACAACAATGCCTTTGAGCGTGTCATCTACACCGAGTCTCACGATGCTGATGCCAATGGAGAGTCACGGCTTCCGGAGATGATTTCACCAGGTAACGCCGGAAATTATTATGCCAAAAAACGCTCAACCCTTGGAGCAGCACTGTTGTTTACCTCCCCCGGAATCCCCATGATTTTTATGGGACAGGAGTTTCTGGAGTCCGGGTATTTCCAGACTAATCCGCAGGAGCTTGACTGGTCCAAAGCGACAACCTACTCCGGCATACTCCAGCTCTATCGCGACCTTATTCATCTACGCCGGAACTGGTTTAATACCACCCGTGGACTCCATGGTCAGCATGTCAATGTCTACCATATAAACAACCAGTGGAAAGTCATCGCCTTTCATCGCTGGGATCAGGGAGGAAACGGGGATGATGTGGTCGTTATCCTTAACTTTGCAAATATTGGGTACACCGGCTATACCATTGGTTTTCCTCAAAGTGGGAGATGGAGAGTACGTTTCAACAGTGACTGGAATGGATACAGCTCAGATTTTCAGAACTGGAATAGCTACGACACGGAGGTCAGCGACAGCTCTTATGATGGAATGCCATGCAGTGGGAAAATCGATTTTGGCCCCTATAGTGCCGTAATTCTTTCACAGGATTGATTGTCGATTGAAGGCAACCACTT
>Ga0364907_10246_pt1 | contig 20703 bp, 19 predicted proteins | sample ExccelJu500002D3_2_FD_206960 | JGI IMG/M metagenome (GOLD analysis project Ga0364907, IMG submission 206960) | Enriched cells from Trout Bog Lake Hypolimnion, Wisconsin, USA - BchlTB.July02.5000.02.D3 | ecosystem: Environmental > Aquatic > Freshwater > Lake > Hypolimnion/Profundal zone | place...
CCTTGGATCTCTTGCATAATAAGAAGAGGTAGCTTATTTCCATTTTTAAATGGGGACATTTCTCAACATCTGCCCCAAGGGGCTCAAACTGCATTGGGGGCTACTTGCATGCACCCTTTTATCGGGTTGCGTCCGCTATGCCAATGATCCGATGACGCTCGCCCCTTGCGCGCCGAATACGACATGGACCCCTTTAAAAGGAAACCAGCTCGTCAGCGCAAGCTTTTGCCAAACACTAGTTCCCCCAGAATTCAGCTCTAAAGATCTCAATTTGGCTGAGCTCATCGATATCGCCTTGCAAAACACTCCACAGACAAAACAGACATGGGCTGAGGCGCGAGCCGCAGCAGCGGCCTATGGACAAACGCTCAGCCAGTTTTATCCCTATATTTATTTCGATGGCTCGATGATGCGCCAAAAGGCGACCTTCATCGATACCGAAGGAGAAGCAGAGCCTTATATGGCCACACAGATTGGTCCGGATGTCGAGCTCTCTTTCACGTTGTTTGATTTTGGCCAAAGAACTGCCGCGAGTATCGCCGCAAGAGAATCGCTTTATTACGCCGATTGGATGCATAACCAAGAGATTCAGCTCGTGATCCAAATGGTGATGGAAGCCTACTACCAATACCTCTATCACCTCATTGCTCTGGAGGCGCAAAAAGCGAATCTTGAAAATGCCCAAATCACCCTTGATGCAGCCAATGAAAAGTTCTCACTGGGACTGGCCTCTCTCGGCGATGTCGCTCAAGCGCGAAGCCAGTTCTTCCAGGCGCGGATTGCCCTCACAGGACAAAAACAGGGGGTAGAGGCCTCTTTTGCAAGGCTTGCCTCTCAAATCGGGATGCCGGCCAACATTCCTTTCAAGGTAGTTGAAATGCCGCGGGAAGTCCAAACAACCCCTTTTTTGCAAAGTGTCGATGAGTTAGTCGCCATTGCGCAAAGACATCGACAAGATTTCTTGGCAACTGCAGCAGATATTCGAGCAAAAGAGGCAACTTTACTGGGGGCTAAAAGGGCCTATTTGCCCAAAATCACCACCTCCCTAGATGTGGGAAAATACTGGTTTGACCACCATCAATCCGAACATTTTTTTCACTGGACTGCCCTTTTTTCGATCACAATGCCAATTTTTGATGGTTTTTCGATCCGCAACTCCATTCGACAAGCCGATGCAAATTTGAAACGTTCACAAGCGCAAGCTATGCAAAAAGAATTGGCAATCATCGAAGATGTCACCGTAGCCCATAGCGCAGTGACTCTGGCAGCGGATCATTTACAAGATGCAAAAAAATATGAAGAGGCAGCTGATCTTGAATTTAAGATTGCTCTCGAAATGTATCAGACAAGGACCACGACTATCTTGAATGTTGTCTCCGCGCAAAGCAATCTCTCAGACGCAAGGGCGAAATTGGCTCTTGCAAAAAGAAACTGGTTTTTGTCTCTTGCCTCAATTGCTTACGCTACAGGATCTCTTTGTGCAGAGGAAAGACCATGTATCGATTAGGCTTGATTAGCATATGCATTTGTCTTACGAGCTGCTTTAAAGCGCCGCAAGAGCCCAAAGGATACGCCTTTCCGGTCCGCATCGGAAAGTCCCTGGGAAAATCGGCTCCCCTCTTTATCGAGGCGCTGGGTCATGTCGAGTCAATAGACCGAGTAGAGATTCGCTCGCGCGTAGAAGGAGAGCTAACGGGAATTTTTTTCACCCAGGGACAAGAGGTGAAAAAAGGGGATCTTCTCTTCACCATCGATGCGCGCGGCTATGAGGCCATTGTAGAATCGGCAAAGGGGGCTCTTATGGAGGCAAGCGCGACGCTTCTTCTCGCAGAAGAAAAAGTCAAGCGCTACAAAACATTGACCCAAATGGATTTTTACTCCCAAATCGACTATGAAACGCTCCAGTGTAACTGGGAGCGCGCAAAAGGAGATGCCCTCTTAAATCAAGGCCGTTTAGATAAAGCGAACGTAGATCTCCAGTACTGCTGGATCTACGCCCCCATTGATGGTTTAGTAGGGATCCAGCAAATCGATCTCGGAAATTTAGTGGCAACAGGGGGAGAGACTCCTTTAGTTGTCATCAACCAAATCGCGCCTATTTATGTGACGTTTTCTATCCCCGAAGCAAAACTTCCATTGATCCAAAAGCGCTACTGTCAAAAAGAGCGTATTGCTGTGTTCGTAGCTTACGAAAATTTTGAAAAACAGGTTTTTGCAGGGGAGCTTTTCATGGTAGATAACCAAGTGAACGAAAAAACGGGAACCATCAAACTCCGCGCCCTTTTACCCAATACAGAAAGGGAGCTTTGGCCCGGTCAATTCGTCCGTACGCGGCTTCTCTATGCTGTCCAAGAAAATGCGGTCATTATCCCCTATAGCGGAGTCCAGTTCACTGACAAAGAACCGATTGCTTTTGTTGTCACTGAGGAGAAAAAAGTCGAGCAAAGAAAGATCCAGCTCGGACAAAGACTCGATGGCTCTGTGATCGTACTGGAAGGAATAGAGCCGAATGAAACGGTTGTCATTGAAGGGCAGCTAAATTTATTTGATGGGGCCAGAGTGGAGATTGTGGAGTGAATCTCTCAGAGCCCTTCATTAAGCGCCCTGTCATGACGATCCTTATCATGATCTCTTTTTTATTTTTTGGAATCGCCGCCTATCAAAAACTCCCGGTGAGCGATCTTCCAAACATCGATTTGCCCACCATCCAAGTCGATGTTTCTTATCCAGGCGCCAATCCAGAAACGATGGCAAATGCCGTAGCCACTCCGCTAGAGCAACAATTCATGACGATCGAAGGGGTGCAGTCGCTCTTTTCTTCTAGCAATACAGGAAGCACTTCGATCATTTTAAACTTCAACTTAGAGCGCGATATCGATGCGGCCTCAACGGATGTGGCCGCTGCCATTAGCCGGGCCCTTCCGATGCTTCCTTCGAATTTACCCAACAACCCAACTTATGAAAAAATGAATCCCGCAGCCACCCCCATTTTGTGGCTTGCTCTCATAGCCCCCAATATGACCATGGCTCAGCTCTATGACTACGCAAATACCTTCATCGGACAAAAAATCTCGATGATCGAGGGAGTAGCCAATGTCCAAATTTACGGCTCTCCCTATGCAGTCCGTATCCAAGTGGATCCAGAAAAGCTTGCCGGTATGCAAATCGGCTTGGATGAGGTGAGCTGCGCGATTTCCTCTAGCAATGTCAATTTGCCTCTCGGAACTTTGTATGGAGAACGGGAAGATTTGACCATCGATGTCGATGGACAGGTCCTCCGAGCTGAAGGATATGAAGAGCTGGTCATTAAAAATAAAGATGGAAGATTTGTCAAAATCAAAGATATCGGAAGAGCTTTAGATAGCGTCCAAAACGATAAATTTTTCCAATCGTATCTCACCCGTGAGAAAAATACACCCTGCATCATTTTAGGAGTGCAAAGACTTCCCAATGAAAATACCGTCCGCGTCATACAAAATATCGATGAGACTCTCCGAAACATCAAGCCTTTACTTCCTGCAAGCCTTCTGATTGAAAGAGTTTACGATAAATCAGACTCGATTCATGAAGCGGTAGCTGATGTCGAGTGGACTTTACTTGTCGCTTTTGCGCTTGTCGTCTTGATCATCTATCTTTCTCTCGGCAAAGGACTCAACACGGTGATCCCCTGTTTAGCCCTTCCTCTTGCTGTATTTGGAACGTTTGCCTTCTTGTTTCTCTTCCAATTCAGCATCGATATTCTTTCCCTTCTTGCTTTGACGTTATCGATTGGGTTTTTGGTCGATGATGCCGTGGTTGTCTTGGAAAATACCGTCCGGCACGTCCAGCTTGGCGTCAAGCCCTATGAGGCTGCCTTGCTAGGGGCCAAAGAAACCAGCCTCACTGTCTTGAGTATGACATTGAGCTTGGTGGCCGCTTTTCTCCCTATGCTCCTCATGGGAGGTGTGATCGGAAAACTCTTTCGCGAATTTGCAAGTACCATCATCGCTGCTGTATTGATCTCTGGGTTTATCTCTTTGACCTTAACACCTATGCTTGCGAGCCGGTTTATCAAAGCCTCAGACGGTCAAAAAAAGGGCTGGATGGAAAGGATGTCTCATCTCGCCTTTGAGAAACTAAAAGCCCTCTATGCCCCTTGTCTACATTTTGCAATGAGCCGTCGGACCTGGATGCTTTGGTTAGGACTTTCGAGTGTAGCCGGATCCATTGGCTTTGCTCTATGGGTTCCTAAAGATTTTCTCCCGCCGGATGATATCGATTTTCTGACAGCCTACACAACAGCTCGCGATGGGACCTCTCCTTACCAAATGCTCCGCTATCACGATGAGATCGACCAGATCATTTTAGAAGATCCGGGGGTTGACTCTATCATTTCCTATAGCTCTTACACCAACACCAATGAAGGGGCGATTTTCATTCGCCTAAAGCCGTTTAAAAAACGGCGTAGCATGTACGCCATCATCGGCGATTTATCTGAAAAATTGCGAAAACTGCCAGGCATTAATACGTACCTCTCCCCTCTTCCCTTGGTCAGTTTTCAGATCGGAACCACAGCTTCTGCCCTGTATCAATATGCTTTAGCAAGTATGGATCGAAAAAGCCTCTATCAATACGCACCTCAGCTTGTGGGGAAATTGTCTGCCGATGCCCATTTTACCCAAGTCTCCTCTGATTTACGCAATCATCAACCCTATTGGCAAATGCATATTTTGCGCGATAAAGCCTCCAATTATCACGTCGATCCTCTCCAGATCGAAAGCCTTTTTGGCTACGCTTATTCCAATAATAAAATCTCACAAATCAATGCCCCGATCAACCAATACCAAGTTCTCATCGAAACCCTTCCCAGTTTCTATCAAAGCCCCGAAGTATTGTCTCAACTCTATGTCCGATCCCAAAAAAAAGACCTCGTCCCCCTTTCTACAATCGTCGAGCCAAGACTCTCTGCAGCTCCCCTCACCATCAATCACATCAACGGGATGAGCGCCGTCGGCATTTCTTTTAACTTGAACCCCGATGTTTCTCTCGATACAGCCCTCAAAAAGCTGCAGGAGCTCACCCGAGATAAGCCGCCTCACATCATTGGCAAGGTAGTGGGTACAGCCGATATCTTCACGCAGTCCTTTAAAGATTTAAAGCTCCTTTTATTTCTCTCGTTTTTCATCATCTATGTGATTTTAGGCATACTCTATGAGAGCTTCATCCACCCTCTTACTGTCATGAGCGCCCTCCCCCCTGTCCTTTTTGGAGGATTGGCCACTTTGCTCGTCTTTGGAGAATCCCTTTCCATCTACTCTTTTGTAGGGCTTATGCTTTTGGTCGGTATTGTCCTCAAAAATGGCATCATGATGGTCGATTTTGCCATCGCTAGCAAAAAACCACCTTTAGAGGCCATCACCCAAGCAGCCTTGATCCGCTTCCGCCCCATTTTGATGACCACCTGTGCTGCCCTCATGGGGGCAGTCCCCATTGCCCTAGGGATCGGCGGCGGAATCGCCCAAAACCGTATCTCCCTCGGCCTGTGTGTCATCGGTGGGCTCCTCGTCTCGCAACTCCTCACCCTTCTTTTAACCCCCGTCCTTTATTATTATTTCGAGATTTTAAGAGAAAAATTTAGGTAATTAAAATTATTATTATAATTAATATAATAATAATTACGAGTTGACATTTCGTTTATATTTAGTTATAATTATGACGAAAACAAAAAGAACGGTTAATTCAATGAGTAATATAGTAATTAGAGGGTATCTACCGGTTGTTGATTTTGGAGATTTTGCAAATAGCTGGTCTGAATTCGGGGGACCAGAATCAGACGCACCAGGATTAGGTGATCTTCCTAATAATCAACGTTGGCACATCCACATCTTTCAACCTGATGTTCCACCACCACAAGATCAACCTTTCCCGTTAAAGGAGCCTGAGTCCTTTGATCAGACTATGGAAAGGATGCGGCGACAATCGAACCATTCAAACACACCGGCCTCTCCTGATCAGGAGCCTAAAACAACGAAAATGACAACCATAACCCAGAGCATAAGTTTTTTGATTAGAGATTGGTGGGGAGAAACGTTCCATACGGAGTTAAAATTCGATCCGGTTGATTTAAAAGATAAAGCGGTTACGCTTTTTATAAAAATGTCTCAGACGACAATGGGAAAAGTGGGTCTTGTAGCCCTATTTCTCCTCACGCCTTTATCTCATATCATTTTCTTTTTCGCGTTTATCTTCGCTGCAACCCAGACAAACATGGATAAAAAAACGCTTGTCGCTCTGTTTGTAGCATGGATATTTTCCCCCCTTGTTTTCATCGGAGGATTGTCTTATGTCGCTTACCAGGCATACAAAAAGTGTGTGACAAAAGTTCAAAACTTCATCCACACCTAACCAAAGCTTTGACCTTTCAAACTTATAGGGAACCCACTCACCACATGTCAAAATCATCTTGGGCATCGTCGTAAAGGGTGTCACGACCCTCTTCATCGGGAGGAGGGGGCTTTTCAGAGGATGAAGAAGATTTTCCCTTCTTCACGGCCTCGGTATCATCCTCTTCAGAAAGGATTTCTAGATTCCCAAAGCAAAAAGACACGTCCTGCTCAATTTGTGAATTTTCTGACGAAGATTGGGCATTCCACCACCAAATATGAGTAGCAGGAGGAGGGTTCGCCGGCTCCATTTGAGGCTCAGCTTCTTGACTGTCCATGATGGGTGAAGGAACAGCCGGTAGAGGGGCGGGCATGCTCGGTTTGTTATACAGATCGACGATGTGGTCGTAATAGGGGTACCCCCATCCAAGTAGCACTCCATTTTTAAAGGACAGCGGAGTTAAGTTTTGATGCACCATCCTACTTTGTCCCAATACAGTAGGCTTCGTCACGTAAAACCAGACGTCATAAATGTCATCATCAATCATAAAAACCTTATAACTATAAGGCCATCGCATGATAGCGAGCACTTCTTGTTGGCACATGCCAATAGATAGATCAATCATCCGATTTACATTGGTTTCAGACATGCCCAACGTTCCTAACCCTTGGTTAGCCATAGACATACAAGAACAGCACAAGATCACAGACAGCCAGGTCGCTCTCATTGATTTGAGAGATAGCGGAATGGATAGCTAATGTCAACGGGATTATACCAGATTCGGGGTAAAAGTTTGAATTCTGGCGATCCTCAGAGTAGTCAAGATTTACAGGATCGTGAGGCCGCCGATATTGCTTCAATATTGGCAACGAACGATCTTGCAAAGATGGGCTGCTATGATGGTCATCAAAATTCAAAGTCTTGCCCCGATTCTGGTATATATGGGCTTTATACCCAAGTGAATTCAAAAGTTGGTTTTTGACAGCGTCGGTATGCCAACAAATTTTTGGTCTTCACTCGCGCCGTGCCCAAGAGCACTGCCGCTTGCTCGAGCGCATAAAAATTTGTGCCGCCTCCCTGTTAAAAACCAACTTTTGAATTCACTTGGGTATAGTTTAAGAGTCCTTGTCAGGATCGGATTCCTCTTCCTCATCATCTTTTTCCCTCTCTTTTTTCTTCTGTTTCAAAAAAGGAGGGGCTGATAGAGGAGAAACGACAAAAGGACCTACGGTGAGAAGTGGATTGGGGTTATTTTCTGCAGAATTTTGCACAAGAGGGGGAAGAGGCCCTGCATTTTTGGGATGGAAAAAAGGGGCGTTTGGAGTAGGTGTTTCCGAGGGAGTAACGGGAGGGCTATTTTTCAAAAGAAGCGCTTCTTGGGGCCGTTTTTGGCCAGGTAAGCCATCGGGCCCTTCTTTTTCTGGCGGGACAATGAGCTTTGATTCTCGGTTCCGGCTGATCGACTCTTCCTTTTTTTCCGTGGGCGCTGAAAGACTTGCCCTCTTTTCTGGCTCCGTTTTTTCTCTCGGTCTTTCTGTAGACCCAGACAACAAAGTATTCTTCGTTTGAGCGATTGGCTCTTTAGGCTGGGGTTCAAAAGGAGCTCGGGATGTAGTTTGTGAAGAAAGGACGGTGTGCTTTTCTATCAGGCTTTCCTCTTTCCCTTTTGTATTTGGTGTTTTTACAAAAGGGAGTGGCTTTCGTTCTTCTTTTTCTGTCTTCTTTGCGGTGAAATCGTAAGACGGAGGGTGACCGAATCGAGAAGAGAATTCACTTTTTCCAAGAGCCTGGATCAACTCGCGGACTGTCCCTTCTATATTTTCTGTTTTTGTCTCTTTCAACATCGCCTGGAGGACCGCGCGTATTGAGCGGGTGAGAATCGCCTGATCGGCAATCAGATCTACTCTTTGGGAAGAGGGAAAAGGCTGGGATCCAGTGGCGGATGTCAGCGATTTGCCTGTGAGTTTCGAGGAGTTGGCCTCTTCATTTTTTGAGGTTTGGGATAGATTACGAATTTCCCGCTCTTTTGCTTGTAAAGAGGGTTGAGGGGAAGCTTCCTTTTCTGGCGGATGGATTAACGTACGCTCCACTAAAGAGGCCATTTCTTGCTTATCAAAGATCCCCTTCGGGAAAAGACTCTCCAGCATCCCAAACAAGAGTTTGGTTGTCAGCTCTGGACTCGGCATATGATCGGGCGATCTTTGTATTGTCATCTTTTCCTACTTCCCCCCTATTGTACAGTCTTTGTAAGTAGAAATCAAAATGTTTATATAGTTTATTTAAAGATTCAAACAACTCATTGTAAATAGTTTATAAGACATTAAAAATGAGATGCTTAGCGCCAACGACGCGAGTTCTTCTTTTCTGGTTTTTGTGTGTGATAATCAATATTCGCGTCCTGGAGCCAAGAAACGATGTAGGCATAGAACTGCTTGCCCTTTTCTAAAATGAGGCCTTGTTGGCCCGTTCCGGTCAGGTAAAGATAAGCCCCCAATAAGACGGTAGCCCAAAAAATCTTTCTCATATCTTTTGAATTAACCCAATTCCTTTTTTTCTTCAAATATCATATACCTTTACGGGTGTATTTAAAAGACTTTCACACTATCCGCCCTCAATACGAGACAACTCAGCAGGAAGGAATCGAGTGGTTCGTTGCGGCGCACATAGCGGCTGAAAGGGCAAAAGGGTTATCCGAGCAAGCCCTTGCTTGTTTTTCTCAGGAAATCCGAGAGCGTATCGAGAGACTCAGCTGTAAGCCTGATCGGATTGCGAAGAGGGGTCATACCCTCGCTGATTTTTTGAAAAAGGACTGGCGAGAAATGGAAATATTCCGGTTACATGAAATGCCCGCTGGATTAGGGCTCAAAGAGAGGAGCGATTTCTACAAAAGCCAAGTCGATCCCCTTTTTGAGCAGTTTTATACCGACGCCGCAGCGATACCGGAAGATCTCATCCACGTGACTTGTACAGGCTATCAATCCCCCAGCGGCGCTCAGAAAATCGTTGCGAAAAAAAATTGGCCCACGACCGTAACTCATGCCTATCACATGGGGTGCTATGGATCTTTGCCTGCCATCCGGATGGGGATGGGATTTTTAGAGTATGAGCCCCGTAAAAAACAGTGCGATATTGTCCATACTGAAATCTGCTGTATCCACAGCAATCCCTCACAACATGAAGCTGATCAAATTGTCACACAAAGCCTTTTTGCCGATGGATTTATCAAGTATTCGATCGGAAAAAAAGAGGAGCGTTGTTGCTTACAAGTCCTCTCTATCCAAGAAGAGCTGATCCCCGATTCAGCCCATGCCATGACGTGGGAGCTCAGTAATTGGAATTTTGCGATGACCCTTGCCAAGGAAGTTCCCGTCTTGATCGCCCGCGCCCTTCCCCTTTTTTTACAAAGATTACTCGGGAAAGATTCCACGGGAGAAACGTTTTTTGCCATTCACCCAGGAGGACCCAAAATCATCACCCAAATACAAGAGCGCCTAGGGCTACAAGGGTGGCAAATTGCCCATAGCCTTGAAATTTTGAAACAGTGCGGCAATATGTCCTCTGCAACACTGCCCCACATCTGGCAGGCGATGCTCCTGGATCCTGCAGTAAAGCCCGGATCGCCGATTGTGAGTATTGCTTTTGGACCCGGTCTTTGCATAGCAGGGGCTAAAATGGTAAAAAAATGTGGCTCTTGACCTTACTCCCCTTTGTTTTGCAAGCAGGGATCATCGGGATTGACGAGTGGGTGTTTCATCTGAAACGGGGCCTGCCTCGATGGGAAAGAGTCGGCCATCCCCTAGATACCTTAAGTGTTTTGCTCTGTATGGGCTGGGCGATTTTTGTCCCCTTTTCTCAAAAGGCGCTTACCTTTTATGCCCTTTTGGCTATTTTTTCGACTGTGTTCATCACAAAAGATGAATTCGTCCACCAAAAACATTGCCCTGCAGCAGAACTTTGGCTCCACGCTTTTCTTTTCATCCTCCATCCTATCACTCTGACAACGGCCGCTTTGCTATGGCCCGCTTCGCAAGGGATCCCCCTTCCCTCTGCGATCGAGCGCTGGGTGGCCCCGCAAAAAATAGCTTCCCTATTTTTATGGGGACAGTGGGGAGCCATGCTCTTCTTTTTTGGATACCAGGTCTTATATTGGAATTACTTCCGGGGAAAAGCCGATGAACCTATCTGATAGGCCGAAAACCAACTTCAAAAAGTGCGGAAAAAGACTCAAAAAGGGCGCTTTTCGAATAATGAGGTAGGTTCATGATCAATAACGAATTTTATAATGACCTCGAAGAGAGGTGGTATACCGCAAACGACCATCCGATCGCCCTTCTCAGAGCTGAAAATGCTGTCCGTATTCCGTGGATTTTAGAAAAACTCAGCCCCTCTTCTACAGTGCTCGATATCGGCTGTGGGGCAGGATTTCTTGCCAACTGCCTTGCCCAAAAGGGGCACCTCGTTTCTGCCATTGATCTTTCAGAAACAACTCTTGCCACTGCACGCCGCCATGACACCACCCAATCGGTCCAATACATACGGGCTAACGCGTACTCGTTGCCCTTTCCCGATGCCGCCTTCGATGCCGTTTCTGCGATGGATATTTTAGAGCACGTGGAAGAGCCTCATTTATTGATCGCTGAAGCAAGCCGCGTCTTGAAAAAAGGGGGGCTTTTCTTTTTTCACACCTTTAACCGCACTTTTTGGAGCTATCTTCTCGTGATCAAAGGGGTAGAATGGTTTGTGCAGAACGCACCCAAAAACATGCATGTCTATTCCCTATTCATCCCACCGTCTGAATTGAAAAACATATGTGAAAAATACCAGCTCCACACCGTCACACTCACCGGCTTTACTCCAGATCTGATGTCCCGTCCCTTTTGGAAAATGCTCCTCACCCGTAAAGTGCCCCCTGATTTCAAATTCCGCTTTTCAAAGAATCTCCAGACAGGATATTGTGGGTACGCAAAAAAAGGATAAGATATGGCTCAAGTCACTTTGAAAGGAAATCCCATTCATACTCATGGCCATTTGCCCGCCCTTCATACAAAGGCCCCCAATTTCTGCCTCGTCGATCGGGATTTAAAGGACCGGACACTGCAAGAATTCAGTGGCAAGAAAAAAATCCTCTGCACAGTCCCCAGCCTGGATACAGGAGTGTGCAGCACGATGACCAAACACTTCAATGAAGCTGCCAAAAAACACAAAGACCTCGTGATCCTCACAATCTCAGCCGATCTTCCCTTTGCCCAGAAGCGATTCTGCGAGGCAGAAAAAATACAAAACGTCTTGACGTTATCGATGATGCGGGATAAGGAGTTTGGCAAAGCCTATGGAGTTCTGATCACCGACGGTCCTCTTGCCGGTATTTTAGCCCGCTCAGTGTTCGTGTTAGATGAAAAAGATGATGTGATCTACGCCGAATTAGTTTCTGAAATCACGCAAGAGCCCCACTACCAAAAAGCCCTGAATCTGGTAAGGTAAAAAGCACTTGTAGAATAGCCATCGCATTGCAAGATGAATGCTTGCTTGAATTAATTATAATATATGGAGGTAGTTGCAAAACTCCGACTGCGTCGGACTTTTGCAACTACCTCAGAATATAATCCTCGTCCCATGGAAGAATTTCTTGATGTCAATTGGGAGCAGCGTTATCTCGCCCTGGGGCAGCGTTTTCATGCGTTAGAACAGAGATGCGCGGAATTGCTTGCAGAAAATCAGGCGCTGCTGGAACAGCAGGGACCTGCGCCGCGGCGCCGCTGAGGTTGTTGTGACCGACGAAGGTGAGGAACAGACGGAAAACGGGGTTGGAGTTCGACAACCGCCACCAGAACATGCTCGCTTGCCAAGGCGTACCGTCGTTGCTGCGGACAACCGTTGAAGTACGTTCAAAATGAGCACGCTGAGGAATCTTTCCAGATTTAATATAGGACGACAAATCAAAAACAATTCGATCGCCTAATGGAACGATCTCAAGCCCTTCATTGTTAGCCATCTCTACTTGGCCCTTTTCTCCATCTGGTTGAGAACAATAGGGCTTGCCGAGTCCAATTACATCTTTTTTTTGATAAGACCAATGCGATGGTCCTACCCCAACGTCTGCATTTTGATCGAAAACGCTGGGGTCGCCAAGGATGCCTCCAAATTGCAAGGGCAAGTTTTTCTTGAGACAGACCTGAGTCAACATGGCGTAATTGTTTGGAGTAACAGGAACTTTGATCTTTCTTGACAGTCCCGGGGCCATCTCTGGAGCTTCGATCAGCCGAGCTTTTTTACCATTGACTGCGGTTGTCTCGTCAAGCATTAGGGGCGAGTTTGCATCGACAGTGATTGTGATATACTCAGGAATAAGTACAAGTTTAAAGCCTGGCCGTGGCGCCATTTCAATAAAGTTTCTAGGGACTCGAACTGTGTCGACTTCTCCGAAACATTCCCGAAAAAAATCACCCCCAATTGCATCGGGAAATTGATCGAGCAGGAATTTCTTGTAGTTCACTCCAAGAGGTAGGCTTTCTGGGATAAACCTTCTGTTTTGACAGCGGTCTTCATATACAGCTTCAATTGACAGACGAAATAGACGGCTCACAGCGCCTGCAACGCGAAGATCCGGATCTTCCAAAAAACTCAAAATATTGCATGTCAATTCATTAGGCAAAAAACTAAAAGGAGCAAAGCTTGGAGATGCCATACGACAAATAACTCTTCTCTTAGAGCTTCTCTGAGAAGCGTCTGAATTAAGGGGGGTGGGTGGGCTAACGCTATGAGAATTGGGTCCTAACGGAGGAAGATTTGAGGCCATTGTCTACCTAGTCGTCCCTGATTTAGTCAATTTTCCTCTATGAAAAACGGATGAAAATCCAAGCATTTTTTTGCGCATTTCCTTATAATTCTTTGTTCAAAATCGAGGAAAATCGCATGCGCCCAAAATCCATCACTCAGGACCAAAATCTCCTTTTTTCATCCCGCCTGAGCACGCAACTGAATCCAAATCACGAACTTCTCAAGCTCGCAAAATCGATCCCTTGGGAACATCTCGAAGCTGAATTTTCTCCTCTATTCTCTGAAGGGCCTAGCCGCCCACCATTGCCCGTGCGTCTCGCAGCCGGACTAATGATTCTTCAGCACGTCTTCAATGTGTCAGATGAACGAGTGGTCGAAATGTGGGTTGAAAACCCCTACTGGCAAGCCTTTTGTGGTTATGATTTCTTGCAGTGGGAACTACCCGTGCATCCCACTTCGCTCACACGCTGGAGACAACGCATCGGCGCCACTGGCGTGGAGAAAATTCTCCAAGCCTCAATCAAAACAGCGGTGCAAACCAAAGCTGTTTCTCATCAGGAACTGACGAAAACGATCTCGGATACTACAGTCATGCCTAAAGCAGTTGCTCACCCAGTCGACGCCAAGCTCATTCAACGCAGCATTGAGCGAATCGTGCGCGCTACGCGCGGAGCTGGTATTCATCTTAAGCGCACCTACCGGCGAGTCTCTCGCTGGATGCTCAAAGAGTACTTGCGACTTGCTCATGGCAAGAAATTTCGTAAAGCGATGAAGCCTCTTGGCAAACTCCAAAAGTGTCTGGGCAAATTGCTCCAAAATCTCGATTCTCATCTCGCTACCTGTCCCAGAGAACTCCTGAAAGAAGCTGTGATCGGCGCCAAAATCCTCACACAATCAAGAGAAGACAAGAACAAGATCTACAGCTGCCATGAGCCGTTCGTCTCTTGCATCGCCAAAGGCAAGAGTCACCGGCCTTACGAGTTTGGTTCAAAAGTTAGCCTTGTCACATCTGAAAAATCAGGCTTAGCTCTTAGCATGACCACTCATCTGGGGAATCCGTATGATGGCAGCCTGCTTGTTCAAGCGAAACGCTGCGCAGAACGGAACACGGGTATCAAAATTGATCGGATGCTCGTAGATCGAGGTTACAGAGGGCATGAAGTGACAGACGCACAGGTCTTAGTCAGCTATACTCGGGGGTTGCCGAAAGAGCTCAAAAAGGCGCTCAAGCGAAGGCAAGCGATTGAACCTTGGATTGGACACATGAAGCAAGACGGGAAATTGGGCCGATGTCATCTGAAAGGGGCTGTCGGCGACCAAATACATGCCCTTCTCGTGGGAGTTGGCCACAACTTCCGCATGATCCTCAGGAAACTGAGGCTTTTTTGCGTCTTTTTTCTGGGGCTCTGTTGCGGTTGGCGAATCAGACGGTCGTTGAAAATAGGGCAGTCAAATCAAGCGATTGTTCTCGCTTTTTCAACCGCCCAGTAAATCAGGGACGACTACCTAAAAGGTTGTTTTGGGGCGAATTATATCAAATCAAACAGAACTATTCAATATTACCGGAAGCCGATTCCGATCAATTCACTTCAGGGACCCGGGGAACAAACGAGGAAAGTTCGGGCATTTTGAAGTCTTTCGGAAAATCCGTTTTTAAAATAGGCTTCCAGGTCTGGTTTCTTCCAAACATGAGAAGCTTGCCGCGGACAATGAGATCCCCATTTTGTACCCAAACTTCTGCATTGTAGATCTTCCCCTTTTCAGGGTCGACGATTTTTCCCCGATAGCTCACCCCATTGTCTTCTAGATCCCAAAGAAGATCCAGGCCGCAATAAAAGGGTTTTCCGACAATCCCTGGGGCCCGATCTACCGGGTGGTAAATACTCTCAGAGAGCTTTCCTTCTGAGTTGAAGGTCGCAATGATGCGCCCATAGTGAAGATTTCCATATTGGTAAACGGCAACAGCGCAACGGGGAAGTTGGGTGTTTTCATCGACTACTTTCCAATATCCGCTGATATCTTGTGCACTTAAGAAATGAAAAAAACCAAGAACAATAAAAATGATGGATTTCATAGTTTATCCTTTGATGAATTTGGGATAGTGGGGTTTCCACATGATTTGATCAACTCTTTTGACAATGTCCCCACTTTTTACAGAAGAGACTTGATCGCAGATAGCCTGCTTGCCCACTGCGATGGCAATTTCACGACTGATAGAGCGAACCTCTTCGAGCGGAGGGAAAAGAGGGGCGGCAGAATTCTTCAAAACGGGAGAATGGCGAGCAAGCGTCATGGAAGCTGTCATCAACATGCTATCGGTCACCTCTTTTGCCCTTGCGGCTAAAGCCCCTGCTCCAACTCCCGGGAAAATATAGACATTATTGCATTGGGAGATCGTATAGGCCCGCCCTTCATAAGAAACAGGGAAAAAGGGGCTTCCTGTGGCGATGATCGCCCGGCCACAGGTCCACTCGAGAATTTCTTGCGGGGTACACTCCGTGTTGGCCGTCGGATTCGAGAGGGGAAATATAATCGGCCGTCTGACATGGCGCGCCATCTCTTCAATCATCTGTTTGGTAAAAGCTCCCCCTTGTCCAGAGACGCCAATGAGAATCGTAGGGTGAGCATTGACAATGATATCCCAAAGCGAAATGGCGCTCCCCCCTGTGACTTTCCAATCTTTGAGAGAACCTGCCGGATGCACATACTCTTTTTGGCTCTCTTCAATTTTTTTTGAGTTGAAATGAATGAGCCCTTCTCGATTCACCAGATAGATTTTTCTACATGACTCTTCTTGGGAAAACCCCTCTTTTCGCATAGCAGATACGAACATATCGGCAATCCCAGTGCCTGCTGAGCCTCCCCCTAAAATCGCAATCGTTTGATCGGTGATTTTCTTTTTGGACTCGCTCAAAGCAGCCAGCACCCCAGCAAGGGTGACTGCTGCAGTCCCTTGGATATCATCATTGAAACTAAGATGGCGCGCTCGATGAGAATTCAAGACACGGCGAGCATTATCTTTGCCAAAATCTTCCCATTGGATCAGCACTTTGGGAAAGTATTGATGCACCGTTTCAACGAATTGATCGATGAATCGATCGTATTCTTTTCCGACAATCCGCTCATGGCGCCAGCCGAGATAGAGCTTGTTGCTCAAAAGGCTGGGATTGTTCGTTCCGACATCGAGAAAAATGGGAAGGGTTTTCGCCGGATGAATCCCGCCAAATAAAGTATATAAAGAGAGCTTTCCAATCGGGATGGTCATCCCTCCAATCCCTTGATCTCCGAGCCCTAAAATCCGCTCGCCATCGGTCGCAACAATCACCTGGACCTCTTGGGCAGAATACTCTTGGAGAATTTTTCCCAGCTGATCTCTCATCGGATAAGAAAGGTAAAGACCGCGCGGTTGGACGTACAGCTGGCTATATTCAAGTGCCGCATGGCCCACCGTAGGAGTATAAAGGATCGGGATCATCTCGGCGACATAGCGCTCGACAAATTGGTAAAACAAAAGACAGTTGCGTCCCATCAACTCGAGGAGAAACTTGTACTGATCAAGAGCTGTCCTTTTGTTTCGGAAGTTTTCGTAGAGCCTTTGGATCTGCTCTTCCAAAGTGGAGACATGGGGAGGCAAAAGGCCGTTCAATCCAAAAACTTTCCGCTCTTTTTCGGTGAATGCAGTCCCTTTGTTGAGGAGCGGATCGCGTAAAAGATCCCTCCCTTTGCAAGTAACGCGTACAACCTGTTGTTTGGACATATTTTTTCTATTGCTCAATTAACTTTTTCTCGTCAAGCTGAAGAAATAGTACGACAAACAAAAACCAAAATGCAAAAAGAAAAATAGAAATCAAAGCAGATAATTCCAAGAGCTGATTGGCCACCCAATATTGAAGTCCTAAAATCACCAAGGAAAGGACTGCTTTCGAAGAGCGGTAAGCAAAGACATCGATGAAGGCCTTGGCTCGGTATTTTTCATCGAGTTTTAAGGGGATGTAAAGCATCTCTTTGAGGACGCCAAATAAAGAAAAATCGATCGATTTGACGAAGATGAAAGAAAAAGTGATCCAAGAAAACGTAGGGATAAACCAACCGACGACTGCATTGGCTAAAAGAAGGGCCGGGATGACAAAATGGGAGCGCTGCGGCCCTATCCAACGGACAAGAAGAAAACTTCCCAAAAATTGCAAAGCGCCACTGAGAAGACTTGTGAGACCAAACACTCTTCCGCAGTACTCCGTTCTCAAATCTTTTTCTTGAATATTCAGCTCTAAGTGGCTGTTGAATTGATACTCGATTAAAGCCACAGCAAATTGCATCAAGACCACCAAGATCAAAATCGAGACGATACGCTGATTGAATGAGGAGGGCTTAGAGCTCCACTCTTTCGTGAAACAGACGCCAGATTCTTCCGCATAGCGCATGGCTTTTATGAAAAAAAAGATCCAAATTGCATATAAAGGAATAGTCACTAAAAAAAGGTTTTCGGAGCCTATATCGACGGCAAAAAGACTGGCGCACACACTCCCCACAATAGATCCGAGCATTCCCATCCCGAAGGTGATCCCATACAAATACTGCGATCTGCTCGCTGGAATGGTCGCATGGATCATCGACCAAAGCTGTTTGAACATGAAAAGAATATAGAGATCTTTCCAGACGTAATAGAAAAAGATGAAGGCTGGGAAATGGGGCAAAAGGGACACAGTGGCAATATTGACTCCCATGACAGCAAGCGCTGTCCCCACTGCCATCTTCAAAGGGCCTACCTTCGGCAAAAAGCGGTTATACAAATAGACCAGGGTAAAATTAAAAGGGACCGTCACGATCCAGACCCAAGGGATCATTTCAGCAGAAAAAACGGTTAAGAAAATCCCATTGCTTGCAGGCCGTGTGATTGCATATTCTGCACCTGTGCAAAAACAAATCACCCACGTAAAAAAGACAAACCATTTCACGAGCGGCTCTCTAAGAACTGGAGGAACTCCATATCAAATTGTGGAGAGATATAGGCCCAGTTGGACTGCTTTACTGAAGAGCGTGTGAGAAGATCGGAACATTCGCGAACGTCTTGAATCATGACAGCTTTTCGTGAAACAGGAAAGGTCAGTTTTTCCATGAGCGGTTTTTCAGCAGGAATAAATTCCCATTCGAGATCATTTTCCTTCAGCTTGAACTTGAGCTTGAATTCTTTGAGATCCTTTTCCCCGATCGAAGAGCTGAGGGCAATGGCACGGAAGCGGTGCTTGCGGAAGACAATGCATTTGGCGTCATGGTGTCCCGTAAGCGCAAGGTCTTTTGCTGCTTTGTTGAGCGCTGCGATGACATCGATGTCGCTGAGGGAAAGAAAATCATCGACGCTATCGAACATTTTTTTCGAAAAAATCGCTTTCATAAACCTACGGAGATGAAAATCGTAGGCTCGGATAGACGAATATTGGTAAATCCTTCGGTGCATGAATCGATAAGAAAGAAGAAGAGCTTCGCACGCTTCTAGCCCGTACTCTTCAATCCCCAGCTTCAACTCATCAGCCCCCCTTTCGGGAGTAGGTAAGATCCGGAGCATTTCGATCAGTTGGTGATAGTCAAAAAGTCCATAGGCAACACCTGTGCTTTTAGCGTCTCGTAACAGATAATCAATCCGGCCCGCGCCAAAAAAATCGCCGTTGATGACCTCGGAAACAATCTTTTCCCAGGGGGTAAAGGCTTTCCCCCCTGCCTGTTTCCACTTCACTTCTCCTACGGCAATTTTTTTGATATCTTCTACGATGTCGCGCTCGACGACCTCTTCAAGGTAGGCAGGCGCCTGGCGGAGCTTATCCCAAACAGCCTTCAAATAGGGGCTGTCGATGATCTTCAGTGTCCAGTGTTCATGGCCCAAGCTACCGAGCAGATCTTTTTCTGCGACATCAGAAAAAGGCAATCGGCCCAAATCATGACAAAGAGCGGCCATCCGGAGCACTCGTCTCCAATAGAGGTAATCAGAAGATCCTTTACGAGGAACAAAATGGAAAACATCTGTCCGAGTTGTTTTACAGATCTTTTCCAAAATCAAAGTGGCCAGCGTCATGGTCCCTATGGCATGCTCAAAACGGGTATGGGTAGCCCCTGGATATACCAAGTAAGCAATCCCGAGTTGGTGGACATAGTGGAGTCTTTGGAAAGGGAGAGAATCGATCAACTCTTTTTCAAACTCATCAAAGGGAATAAATCCGTGGACCGAATCGTAGATCTTTTTGTCTGCAACTAAGAAATCTTTTACCATGTTTCAGGTCTCGGCTTACTTTCCTGAATATAGGAAACAGTCACTTGAACAAATTCGGCTTTTCTTTGTAGCTCCTTGATATTGCGCGCTCCGCCATAGGTCATTCCGCTTCGGATTCCCCCAAGCAAATTATTCAGACATTCCTCTGCACTCCCCGATACAGGTCCCCAAAAATCGACTCCTTCAGCCACAGTCTTAGACTTCAAGCCCCCATAAAATTCATTTTGGAAATCGGCAGATGCCTGGCCGCGGAATTTCGCCTCTAATCCCATTTTACCCTCCCTCTTAGGAGCTGCTGACTCTCGGGTCAACGCAAATAGCTTCCCGATCATCACTGTACTTGCCCCTGCAGCAAGCGCCAAAACGACATCGCGGCTATTGCGGATCCCGCCGTCTGCAATCAAAGGAACGCGGAGTTTTTCTGCAATATGGGCACAATCCTGGACGGCTGTGAATTGAGGGACCCCAAAACCGGTCACCATCCGCGTGGTGCAAGCAGCCCCAGGCCCTACCCCCACCTTCACAGCATCAGCCCCCGCATTCACAAGATCGTGATACGCCATAGCTGTACAAACATTGCCCGCAATGACCTCTTTATGAGGAAATTCTTTTTTGAGATCTGAGATGAATCGAAACATCCGATCGGAATGACCATGCGCAACATCAATGCAGACACCTGCCGCCCCCTCATCTAAAAGCCTTCTCGGCTCATCGAGCTTCTGAATCCCACAGGAAACAAAAGTTTTTTCTCTATATTTCTTGACCCACTTCACTTGCTCTTCTAAACCAATGAATCTGTGGAAGATAGGGATCGAGCCTGCCTCGATCAATAAGTCTGCCAGCTCCTCGCTAATGACCGTATCCATGTTGGCAGCGAGGATTGGAATACCAATTTTGATTTTACGGGTGAGCCAATTTTCTAAAGAGGGCTCAGTGCGGGAAGGAATATTGTTAAACTGCGGCACAAGCGCCACATCGTCATAAGTCAAAGCATGTCGCATATAATTCTACTATACACTGAAACTAGTAGTTTGTGAAGAACCTATGCCAGTGAACTCAAAACTTGGGTATACCTTGGCTGTCTGTGACCATTGTCGAGAGGAGAGGCACGAGTGAGAACAGGAATTCTGAAATAAATCCGACGCGGTCAAAAACCGATTCTTCAGATTGTTTCGGTATTAACGATGCATATCAGGACAAGGCTTTAATATAAAGAAATCAAAATAACTTCTATATCTGGGATCCAAAGTGTGATATGTATTTCTCTTATAAGCTTCTTCGTTTAATGTACTATCCGTTGC
>Ga0364907_10178_pt1 | contig 20401 bp, 16 predicted proteins | sample ExccelJu500002D3_2_FD_206960 | JGI IMG/M metagenome (GOLD analysis project Ga0364907, IMG submission 206960) | Enriched cells from Trout Bog Lake Hypolimnion, Wisconsin, USA - BchlTB.July02.5000.02.D3 | ecosystem: Environmental > Aquatic > Freshwater > Lake > Hypolimnion/Profundal zone | place...
ATATTGTCACCTTCTCCAATCTCGATTGGACAACAGTCCAAAAAGGGGTTGGACTAATAGCCACGAATGCAGATGCTATTGGAGGAACAATCAGTACGGAAGCAATTGTCCCGTCATCGCTTGCGGCAAAGCTGGGCGTGCAAACAATTAACGCATTACCAGTTTCTGTGGGACCGACGCAGGCGCTCTCTTGGCTCGGCCCATTGACCAATGGACAATTGCTGATCGGCGTAACCGGAAATGTTCCGCTAGCCACCACGTTAACTGGGGGGACGGGGATTTCGATCGTCAACGGCTCTGGTTCGATAATTATCAATAATAATTATATGTCATGGGTGGATGTAACAGGAACTTCGCAAACTATGTCTGCGAACCAAGGTTATGTTGCGGATAATCCTTCATTAGTTACCTTCTCGTTTCCTACAGCGGCGCCTTTTGGAATAGTTGAACAAATCGCGGGACGCGGAGCTGGAGGATGGACGATCAGCATTTCGAATTATACTGTCTATTACGGCACCAAATCTTTTACGGTATCGCTTTCTTCAACGAGCGCGAGAGATTGCGTCGGGCTGGTGTGTTCCCAGGCGAACATGGAATGGACTGTAATCTCATCAATCGGAAATCTTTCATATGTTTGATATAAATCTATGTATTATTAATATAAGCACAGAGAGTGTAAGTTTTGAATTTAGGAACTGTCTAACAATAAATTGAACCATTTGGCTAGCGTGAAAGCACCGTAGAATCGACGACCGCAGGCTTCTCAAGTTGATCCGTATTAATGTAATACGAATCAACTTGAGATCGTCGATAATACGGCTTTGATGCAGCGAAATGGTTCAATTTATTATTAGACAGTTCTTTACGTAATAATAAATTTGGAGGAATCAATGCATAAAAGACGTCTTATAATAGTCGACGAAAAAATGGAACGAGATCTCACAATGCTCTGTGATGTCGCCATGAAATTTGCCGGAATGCATATGGCAACGATTGTTGCCGATATAGCGAATGCGATAAAAGACGAAGATAACTTTGATGATGATGATTTACCAGATGATGAAGATTGGTAAAACAATACTTTCTAAAACGTCCCCATCCTTCCTGCATACTGCTCCGGTTTGGATTTTTAACAAATTTAATACTTTCGTTTTGACAATTTAATCGGCTTTTTTTATACCTCTAGTAAAGGATTCGCTTTTTAAGTTCTCATTAAACGAGCAAGCTAATATCCTTTATAAATAATAATCCTCCTAGGAGTCTTTCTATGAAATACATCGAAATTGAAAAAGACATGGATCGTACTCTCCATGCGATTTGCGATGCAGCCCTGAAAGCGGGCGGCATGCAAATGATCGGCTTGATCAACCAATTAATAGCGGCTATTAAAGACGACTCGTCAAGAGTCCAGTAATAAAAACGGCTTGCAAAAGCTTTGGTTGACCTAGTGGAGGGAAATAGGAATGCTGTTTTTTCTTTTCGGAAACCTCGCCAAAAAGAATCGGCTGGTGCAATAACTGCCCCCCCTGCATAAATGCATGCAGCCCTCATTCCTATCCTCCCTTTTTAATCCTATTAGCCCACGACTGTATATTGATCATGCTGGCAACTTTTGGTCTTCGCATCTTAAAATTTTTTCTGCTTTTACCGTTCCGGTATGCAATTCGAATCCTTAAATATTTGATTTCTAAAATATTAGGTCGTGCGCTGAAACGAACGCACAAAATGAACCCCAAGAAAAAAATCCTTCGCTGGATTTGCAGGGCTTCTTCGTCAAAATGGCGCGCAAAAAACCGTTCCAGAATAACTCGACAAAAGAGCGTCCTGTTTCGAAAAAAATGTTCGAAGTAAAGGTGCGCTCCTCATCGAGTAGACCCGTACTCCTGATCATCGGGACGCGGCCGGATACGATCAAACTCATTCCTCTGTATTTGGCTCTCAAAAAACGGAAAATCAAAACCCTTCTCTGCTCAACCGGGCAGCACGCGGAGCTGCTGAGCGATTTACTGCCTCTCTTTCAGGTAAAACCCGATTTTGATTTCAAAATCATGAAATCAAACCAGGATTTATTCGACACCACGCAAGCGGTGATGGAAAAAGCCAAAAAGCTTTTTTTAAAAGTGCGGCCGCGGTTGGTCGTCGTGCAAGGAGACACTGCTTCGGCCATGAGCGCTGCTCTTGCAGCATTTTATTTGCAAATTCCCCTAGCGCATGTCGAGGCGGGCTTAAGAACCGACAATATCTTAAGGCCTTTTCCTGAAGAGATGAACCGGCGGGTGATTACGCTTCTCGCATCTTATCACTTTGCTCCTACCGCGCATGCCGCATCTCATCTACTAAAAGAAAAAATTCCCGAAACGGCCATTTTTTGCACGGGCAATACAGTCATCGACGCACTCTATCTCATTCAACGCAAATTGATAGACAATCAGCTTTATCCTTCGCCCGAGCTTACGGCCAGGATCGTGTCTTTAAAAAAAGCAAATCAAAAAATTCTCCTGCTGACAGCTCATCGTCGAGAATCATTCGACGGGGGGCTGAAAAGCATCTTTCTTGCTATCCAAACCGCTTTGAAAAAAAACCCGAATCTGCACGTTATTTTTCCGCTTCATCCCAATCCGGCGATAAAAAAGATTCTCAAGGAGACTCGCCTGCTGCAAATGCCGAATATGGAAATTATCGATCCGCTGCCATACCAGGATCTGGTTTATCTGATCCACTCAGTAGATGGGATTGCCACCGACTCCGGCGGGCTTCAGGAAGAAGGTGTGAGTCTGAATAAACCGGTGGTTGTTTTACGCGAAGAGACGGATCGTCCTGAAGGAATCAAGGCAGGTCTGGCTGTTTTGGCAGGCACCGACCAGGGCAGAATCGTAACGGCCATTGCCAGGATGACCCAAAATAAAAAAAAGCGCCGCTCCACAATTTCACCATACGGCGATGGGCACTCAGGGGAAAAAATCGCCCATATTATCGAAAAAATATTCAAAAAACGGTGTTTATGACTCGTCCAGCGCGTGTGTTAATCGGCAGTCCGATCCGGCAGAAATTAAAAATTCTTCATGAGTTTCTCGAATCGCTCCATCGGCTGGAAGAAAAACAGCACACGCTGGATTTCTTGCTCATCGATGATAACGAACAGGAAGAGTCTAAAAAGCTGCTTGAAATCTTTGCTCAGGCGAAGGGGGGGAAATGCATCATCCAGCCGGCCATTTTCACCCGGGAAACCACGCCATATGTCTGCAATGAAACGACTCATCACTGGAAAGACTCGATTATCTGGAAGGTAGCCGCGTATAAGGACCGAATCATTCAAGAGGCGAGGGCCTGGGATTACGACTATTTATTTTTAGTGGATTCGGATCTTGTTCTGCATCCACGCACGATCGATCAGCTTATTCTGGCAAAACGAGATATCATATCGAATATTTTTTGGACGAAATGGATTCCTGACCAAATCGCTTTGCCGCAAGTTTGGGTTTCCGATCACTATACTCTCTTTGAACATGGAATTCAGGAACAGCTTTCCAACCAGGAAATCGCCAAGCGCCAGCGTGCATTTTTGGAAAGGCTGAGAAAGCCGGGAATTTACGAGGTGGGTGGCTTGGGCGCCTGTACTCTGATCAGTAAAGCCGCATTGAAGCGGGAGATCAGCTTCAAACGGATTAAAAATCTCACCTTTTGGGGCGAAGATCGCCATTTTTGCATCCGGGCGGCGGCGATGGATCTGTCACTTTTCGTCGACACCCATCTTCCAGCGTATCACATCTATCGGGATTCCGATTTATCCGGAGTCGAGGAGTTTAAGAATAATTCATGAAACCAAAAATCACTCTTTCCATGATCGTGCGCAACGAGGCCGGCCGCTATTTACGCCGCGTGCTGGAAAAAGCGCGGCTTTACATTGACGAAGCGGTTATTATCGACGATGCGAGTACAGACAACTCCTCCGAGATCTGTAAACAGGTATTGCAAGGCCTGCCGCTGCATCTCATCAAAAACAGCGTCTCAAAATTCGGCAATGAAGTGTCGCTGCGCAAACAGCAATGGGAGGAGACGATTCGGACAAATCCTGACTGGATCGTCAATCTGGACGCCGATGAGATGTTTGAAAACAAATTCAAGATCGACGTCAAAAATCTAGTCGCTCATCCGCGCGCTGACGGCTATTGCTTCCGTCTTTATGATTTTTGGAGCGAAACGCATTATCGCTCCGATCGCTTTTGGTGCGCCCATCTTCATTATCGATGGCTGTTTCTCATTCGCTATCGACCACAATCGGCGCCCTTTCAATGGGGCAATACGCCGCAGCATTGCGGCCGTTTTCCCATTCTGGAACTCCAGTGTCCGCAAAAATCGATGCTGCGAATCAAGCACTTCGGATGGGCCAATCCGGACGACCGGCTGGCGAAATACAACCGCTATAAAAAGCTCGATCCGGATGCCAAATACGGCTGGAAAGAGCAGTATGAGTCGATATTGGATCCGAATCCCAATCTGATCGAGTGGAAAGAGTAAGAGCCAATTTTAATTTGTAAAACTGTCTAATTTTTTTGTTTGATTAAATTTCTGTTTTTTTGGAAGACATTGAGTAATAAAATGGAGAGCATTTCATATCTGACAGAATAGGGTTGATTGTCTTTATCATATGCGACCAGATGAGGGAAAATTTTGTCGACTTCTTCTGCAATGAGTCCAAACTGCAGCTCTTTATTTTTATCTTCTTTGTAATTGAAATTGACAGCATGCAAGGACATCAGTTGCTTTGTAAGATCCGGCATGTCCGTGATATTTTCTTTAAAACGAATCGAAGAAGTAGACGTTCCCAGCACGTTATCGCTATTGACGTAAACTTGGCTCGCGCCGCTCGAGTTTTGAAAAATTCCGCTAATGCGAGTAACGTTCGACTCTCCGGCGTTTCCGCCAATGTTGGCCCCGATGCAAATATTGTTTGTCTCCCCTCCTGTATAGTTATATCCTGCTTGATAACCTATACATATGTTATTTGAGCCTGTGAGGAGTTTTCCCAATCCCTGGTATCCGATAGTCGAATTGAATCCTCCCGTAGTTATCAAATGCAGGGCATTTTCGCCAACAGCTGTATTTTGAACAGCTGTTGTTTGGAAATACATTGCAGCTTGTCCGACAACCGTGTTGAAGGCGCCGATGGTGCAATCATTCAATGCGCTTTGCCCTACTGCCGTGTTATTGCTGACAGTGGCGGAACTAAACAACGCGGATTGCCCAAAGGCTGTATTATTGTATCCGGTTGTATTAGAGTATAATGCGCTTTGTCCTGCGGCTGTATTATTGTACCCGGTTGTGTTTTGAGCCAATGCGCCTTCCCCAGCTGCTGTATTATTGTAGCCGTTAATGTTTTGAGACAATGCGATATGCCCTAAAGCTGTGTTATTGTAGCCGCCTGTGTTTTGAGACAATGCAGCATATCCTAAGGCTGCATTATTGATGTTTGTAACGGTAGAAGACAGGGCATTCCATCCTACGGATGTATTATTAGTGGCAGTCACGCTGTATTGCAATGCATTGTATCCAACAGCGGTGTTATTAATGCCTGTTGTATTGGCACTCAATGCCCCAGATCCAATAGCCGTATTATTGCCTGCTGTGTTGGCACTTAGTGCCTGATATCCAACGGCTGTGTTAGCCGTAGCTGCTATGCTGTTTTGCAATGCCCTACCGCCAACAGCCGTGTTTTGGCTGCCGATTGTGTTGACCGATAATGCATTATATCCAACGGCTGTGTTGTGAGCGCCGGTTGTGTTGGCAGTCAATGCAAGCGCTCCGATGGCTGTATTTGGACTGCCGGTTGTATTGGTCAATAATGCATTATACCCAAGGGCTGTGCTGTAAATGGTCGTGCTGGCATTCAATGCTTGATATCCAACCGCAGTATTATATTGACCGATTGTCATGGAGTTTAATGCTGCCGTTCCAATTGCTGTGTTATATTGACCGAATGTATTCAATTGAAGTGCATTTAACCCAACAGCTGCGTTGTAACTGCCAGATGAGTTGTTTGCCAATGCATTCGTTCCCAGAGCTGTGTTATCGGTACCAATTGTGTTGCTTGATAATGCATTATACCCCACGGCTGTGTTGCGAACCCCGGTCGTATTGGTATTCAGGGCGTTGTATCCAAGAGCTGTGATGCCAGAAAGGGCTGCGCTGTTTTTCAGCGCGTTTACCCCAATAGCCGTGTTGGCGGCGCCAGTTGTGTTGGTCGATAATGCATTATATCCGACGGCTGTGTTTTGGTTGCCGGTTGTGTTGGCATCCAATGCGAGCGCTCCGGTGGCTGTATTTTCGATGCCAGTTGTGTTGACTAATAATGCGTTAAAGCCAACCGCTGTATTAAATATGGTCGTACTGGCATTCAATGCCTGATATCCAACCGCAGTATTATATTGGCCGACTGTGTTGGAGAAGAGCGCTAGAGCCCCGGCCGCCGTGTTACTGGAGCCGGCTGTGTTGGATTGCAATGCTCCGCTTCCGATAGCGGTATTATCAATCCCGATTGTGTTGGATTGTAATGCATTAGCGCCCAGGGCCGTGTTCAGAGACCCGGTTGTATTGGCGATCAGCGCATTAAACCCAATGGCTGTGCCATTGTCGGTTGTGTTGTTTTGTAATGTTCCAACTCCGGCGGCAGTATTATTAGAACCCGCTGTATTGGCCTGCAATACATTATATCCGACAGCTGTGTTATTGCTGCCGGTTGTGTTAACAAGAAGCGCCTGGTAGCCAATAGCTGTATTTTGGGTGCCGAATGTGTTGGTATAGAGTGCCTGGAACCCAATGGCAACGTTATTTGCGCCAGTTGAGTTGAAGAAAAGCGCCTGCTGTCCAGTTGCCGTATTTTGGACAGCGATGGTGTTGGTGTACAAGGCTTGGTATCCAACAGCTGTATTACCTCCGCCCGTATTGAATTGTAAAGCTTTGGATCCAACGGCGGTGTTACCCGTCGCGCTTGTGACGGAAGATAATGTGTAATACCCGATCGCTGTGTTATCGGTACCCGTCGTATTAGCTAGCAATGCATTATATCCAATGGCTGTATTATCAATGCCGGAGCTGTTGGTCAAAGCTCCGGCCCCGATGGAGACTTGAAATGGTGTTGCGTTCTGCGTAACAATAGAATTGTCCACAGTATTTTGAATGATTGAATTATTCAATAACATGTTGCCTGGCAATGTTATAAAGTTTAATAATTATATTGTTCAGGAATGGTCTGATTTATTTTTTTCTGTAGAGCGCTTAGCAATAAAACGGATAACATTTCATATCTTACAGAATAGGGAAGATTGTCTTTATCATATGCAATTAGATGCGGAAAAACTTTTTCGACTTCTTCTGCGATGAGTCCAAATTGAATGACTTTTTTTTCATCATTTTTATAATTAAAATTGACAGGGCGCAAGGCTTTAAGTTTTTCTATAATATCCAGCATATTGGTTATATTTTCTTTATAGCGGATGGAAGAGGTAGTAGTGCCTAGCACATTATTGCTATTGACATAAACTGAAAGACCGCTAGACGATGTCTGACCGTAAATTCCGAAAATACGTGTAATGTTTGATTCTCCGGCATTTCCATAATTATTGGTGCCAATAATAATGTTATTTGATTCACCCGCTGTATAATTGTATCCAGCATTAAGGCCGATGCATACATTATTTTGGCCTGTAAGATTTCGCTGCAAAGCCTGATATCCCAAACCCGTATTATTTCCTCCTGTAGTTTGACTAGCCATACAGGCATAGCCGACGGCTGTATTTTGAGAGGCTGTTGTATTGGCATCCAATGCGTTTTGTCCTATGGCTGTGTTATTGCTGCCAGTTGTGTTTGCAGACAACGCGTTTTGTCCTACGGCTGTATTATTGATGCCGCCTGTATTAGCAGTTAATGCTTTTTGTCCTCCGGCTGTATTATTGATGCCGGTTGTGTTAGCGTACAACGCGCCTTGTCCTATGGCTGTGTTATTCCCACCCGTCGTGTTAGCAGCCAATGCGCTTTGTCCTATAGCCGTGTTATTGTCGACATTTGTAATTGAATTTAACGCCGAAACGCCGAGAGCCGTAGTATTATTAGCGCTGAGATTATTTTGCAGTGCTAAATTCCCAAAGGCTGTGTTATTGACGCCGCTTGCGTTGGAATACAATGCAAGGGTCCCGACTGCTGTGTTATTGGCACCTGCTGTGTTGGAATATAATGCCAGATATCCGACAGCTGTGTTACCGGTTATGGTTGCGCTGTTTTGCAGCGTCCCAACTCCAACAGCAGTGTTTTGGCTGCCTGTTGTATTGGTGGATAACGCACTATATCCAACAGCTGTGTTGTTGGCTCCGGTCGTGTTGGCGTCTAGTGCAAGCGCCCCGATAGCTGTATTATAGGGGCCGGCCGTATTGGCAAGCAAAGCATTATACCCAATGGCTGTGTTATAAATGGTGGTGCTGGCATTCAATGCTTGAAATCCGACAGCCGTGTTATATTGACCGATTGTGTTGGAGAACAATGCATTCGCCCCAACAGCTGTATTGAAGGTGCCGGTTGTATTTGCTTGCAATGCCCGATATCCAATGGCTGTATTTTGACCGCCGGTCAAATTATTGAACAGGGCTGAGCTGCCAACAGCAGTGTTTTGGCCGCCAATCGAATTAGTAGACAGTGCGCTATACCCAAAAGCCGTGTTATTGGAGCCTGAGGTATTGGCATCCAATGCAAGCGCTCCCATAACCGTATTATTGAAGCCAGTTGTGTTTGAGGATAGTGCGGCGTTTCCAACGGCTGTGTTATTTGCGCCCGAAGTGTTTGCATTTAATGCTAAATACCCAACAGCTGTGTTGCCTGTAACTGTTATGCTGTTTTGCAATGATCCAGACCCGACAGCTGTATTTGCGCTGCCGATTGTATTGGCAAACAATGTATTATACCCAATTGCCGTGTTATTGGCGCCCGTAGTGTTGGAATTTAATGCGAGCGCGCCGATGGCCGTGTTATAGGGGCCGGTTGTGCTTGTTAATAATGCGTTATACCCAACCGCTGTATTATATATAGTTGTGCTGGCTTTCAATGCTTGATATCCAACTGCCGTGTTGTATTGACCGATCGTGTTGGAGAAGAGGGCCAGGCTTCCAATCGCTGTGTTATAATTACTGGATGCATTAGATGATAATGCAAGGTACCCAACCGCCGTGTTGTATTGACCGATCGTATTGAAAAGTAATGCTTGAGAACCTAGGGCCGTATTCGAAAATCCCGTCGTGTTTGCATTTAGCGCGTTATAGCCGGCAGCCGTGTTTCCATTGGCAAGATTTGATTGCAATGCCCCAGACCCAATAGCTGTATTATTGCTGCAGGTTGTACTGAGATACAATGCCTGGTATCCGACGGCGACATTCGATTGGCCGGTCGTGTTGGTGTAAAGCGCCTGGGATCCAATAGCTGTATTGTTGCTGCCGGTTGTGTTGGTATAGAGCGCCTGAAAACCAATGGCTACAAGATAAGAACTGATTGTGGTCGAGAACAAGGCCTGGTGCCCAATTGCCGTATTGTAGAGGCCGGTTGTATTGGCAAATAAGGCCTGATATCCAACAGCCGTGTTATTTCCGGCTATGTTGAATTGCAAGGCCCCGGATCCAAAAGCGGTGTTATACTGACCAATAGTGGCGGAAGGTAATGCATTATACCCAGCAGCCGTGTTATCAATGCCCGCTGTATTCGCAGACAATGCATTATATCCAATGGCTGTATTATCAATGCCGGCATTGTTGGTCAAAGCTCCGGCTCCGATAGCGGTCTGAAAGGGTGTTGAATTCTGCGTAACAATGGAATTGTCTACAGTGTTTTGATTGATTGAATTATTCAGCAACATGTTGCCTGATGAATTTATAGAGGTTAAATTGGTGATTTATTGTAATGCGTTTAGTAACAACACAGATAACATTTCATATTTTACAGAGTGGGGGTGGTTAGTATCATCGTATTCGACCAGATGCGGGAAGATTTTTTCAACTTCTTCTGCGATGAGTCCAAATTGAATTTCTTTATTTTTATCGTTTTTATAATTAAATTTGACAGGACGCAGAGCCATTAGTCTTTCTGTAACATCCCGTATATCTGTTATATTTTCTTTATAACGAATTGAGGAGGTGTTAATACTGAGTACGTTATTAGAGTTGACATTAACTAAAGTGCCGCCGCCGGATGTGGCGCCCCAAATTCCACTGATGCGAGTAACGTTTGATTCTCCGAGCGTTCCATAAATATTTGGACCAATAATAATGTTGTTTGATTCGCCCCCCGTATAAACGGTTCCCGCGTTAACACCGATACAAATATTATTTTGGCCCGTGGTGTTTCTTAGCAGCGCCTGATATCCCAGGGCCGTGTTGAATCCTCCTGTGGTTTGGGCAGCCATACACGCATAGCCAACGGCTGTATTTTGAGCCGTCACATTGGCAGCCAACGCGCCCTGTCCCACGGCGGTATTGCAGACGCCCGTCGTGTTAACAGCTAAAGCGTTTTGCCCTATGGCGGTGTTATTGTTGCCGATCGTATTGGCGGCCAATGCGTTTTGTCCTATAGCTGTATTATTGGAGCCCGTTGTGATAGCAGCCAGTGCGTTTTGCCCTATGGCTGTGGTGTTGTTGTTCGTTGTGTTAGCAAATAGCGCGTTATGTCCTATGGCTGTGTTATTGACGCCAATTGTATTCGAATTTAACGCCAAAGTTCCAAAAGCTGAATTTTGCGTGGCTGTGGTGCTGTACTGCAGCGCTCCGACTCCAAAAGCTGAGTTATTATAACCGATCGAATTGGCATACAATGCGTTATTTCCAACCGCTGTATTATTGGCGCCTGTAGTATTGGTATATAATGCGGAGTACCCAACAGCTGTGTTACCGGTAACGGTCGTGCTGTTTTGCAGCGTCCCAACCCCAATAGCCGTATTTTGAGTGCCGATTGTATTAGCGGATAACGCATTATACCCAACGGCTGTGTTGTTGACGCCCGTTGTGTTGGTATCCATTACGAAATCCCCGATCGCTGTGTTATAGAATCCAGTTGTGCTGACGCCCAGCGCATTAAACCCAACCGCAGTATTATATATGGTCGTACAGACATTCAATGCCTGATATCCAGCCGCGGTGTTAAAGCTGCCCACTGAGTTGGAATAGAGTGTATTCGCTCCTGCGGCCGTATTGTAGCTTCCGGCGGAATTGCTAATTAATGCCGCGTATCCAATCGCCGTGTTACTTGCGCCAGTTAAATTATTGATCATAGCCGATTGGCCAACAGCTGTGTTTTGATTGCCAGTTGTGTTGAATTGCAATGCGTAAGCACCAACAGCCGTGTTGTCACCGCCGGTTGTGTTGGCGCTCAAGGCATTAATCCCTGCAGCTGTATTGTCAATGCCGGTTGTGTTGGCATTCAATGCACTATTTCCGACAGCACTATTATTTTGACCTGTTGTATTGAAAAATAATGCATAACACCCAACGGCTGTGTTACCGCTGGCGGTCGTGTTGTTTTGCAATGCGCCAATCCCGGCAGCAGTATTATTTTGACCAGTCGTATTGGTAAACAGCGCATCAAACCCGACAGCTGTGTTATTGGCGCCCGAAGAGTTGTTTATTAAGGCGCTATATCCTATGGCCGTGTTATAAGGTCCGATTGTGTTGGCTGCTGCGTTAAACCCTACAGCCGTGTTATATATGGTCGTTGAGGCTCGTAATGCCTGGTATCCTACGGCTGTGTTGTAGCTGCCTATTGTGTTGGAATATAACGTCTGATATCCAACTGCTGTGTTATAGTTGCCTATAGTGTTAGAATATAACGCCTGATACCCAACAGCCGTGTTATTAGCGCCAAGGTTGTTATTATATAACGAAGACAATCCAACCGCTGTGTTATATGAGCCAATCGTGTTTAATGCTAAAGCAGAAGCTCCAACAGCCGTGTTGAAAGCGCCGGTTGTGTTCATATTTAATGCGATGGATCCAACAGCTGTATTAGAAGCGCCGGTTGTGCTGCCGTTTAATGCGCCAAAGCCAACTGCTGTACTGTCCGTAACGGTTGTGCTGAATTGCATCGCTGCAACTCCAACAACTGTGTTTTGACTGCCGATTGTATTAGCAGAAAATGCGTTATAACCAACAGCGGTGTTATTGGCGCCAGTAGCGTTGGCAGCCAATGCGAGCCCTCCGATAGCTGTGTTACTAAGGCCGGCAGTATTATTTTGCAGTGCGGAGTATCCAATGGCTGTGTTATTTCCTGCCGTATTAAATTGCAACGCTTTAGATCCGAGAGCGGAGTTATACTGACCGATTGTAACGGAAGATAATGCCTGAAATCCAGCGGCTGTATTATTTGTGCCGGTTGTATTAGCTCCTAACGCATTATAACCTGCGGCTGTATTATCAATGCCAGAGTTGCCTATCAAAGCCCCGGCACCAATAGAAGTTTGAAATGGCGATGAGTTCTGTGTAACAATAGAATTGTCTACAGTGTTTTGATTAATTGAGTTATTCAAAAACATAATATATATATTCCTCTCGTGAATAGCAACTATACCCATTAAGGAACTGTCTAATAATAAATTGAACTATTTCGCTGCGTCAAAGCCCGTATAATCGACGATCTCAAGTTGATTCGTATTGCATTAATACGGATCAACTTGAGAAGCCTGCGGTCGTCGATTCTACGGTGCTTTCACGCTAGCCAAATGGTTCAATTTATTGTTAGACAGTTCCTAAAATTGTTCATTCCAGATGGCTGCACAGCGCGCAGTAATGGTGCCTGCGCTGCTGAACCCGCTAAAGACCAGAATGTCCGAGTTGTTTAAAATAATATTCAAGTCGCTTACGTCGACTGTTATAGAATTAAGCGAATACGCAAAATAGGTTGCTAAAACCCTGCCTCCTCTAACTGTTGTTCCCGTTACGGTATAGGATACAACCGAAGTCGTGGTTGAAACATTGGTGTATACCGGAGAAACTCCAAGGTTTGGATTAAGAGTGACCTTGAATGTACAGTCTTGAGCTGTTCCGCTTGCATTTGAAAGGGATAGCTGTAAGGGCTGTACGAACTTTTGATTCGTTATACTGCTGAATGACGAATTGTTTTTTATGATCAGGATCGACGATTCAGTGGTTGTTATTGCTGCATTTGAACCACTTACGGAAAATAATAAACCTGTGTTTATCAAAATTCCTTCAACAAACGCACCCATTGACGGAGATTTAACACTGATATTCGTTGCGTTCGTTGTGTTTGCGGCATAAATAATTAAGGGAAGCGAAGGATTGGTAATAGTTGTTATTGTGAATGAGTTTGGATATTGAATCTGATGGACCAGAACGAATGAATCGGTTAGGGGATTTTCGATGAAAAAGTTAATATCACCGAAACCAAGCCATTGATATTGAATTTTATAAACATTTCCTTTTGTGGGATCCAGATTCATTAGGGAGGGGCCGGTTCCGTTCATCGGATCCTGGTTCCAGCTTGCCTGGGGTATCCAGTTATCGACGCCATTGTTTCTTCGATCGATTCCAAAGACGGTGGCATTATATCCAAACAAAAATCCATCCGTGGAGTTTCCCAGGCCTACCTGTTGCGTACTGCCGGTTGTTCCAAGAGTATAGATAGCGGTAAACACGGCAAGTCCGCCCTGCCCGGTTCGATAATGCAGATTGTTCAGGCTCGAGAGCAGAGCTGATGAATTGGCAACTGTTGCGCTGCAGACGGCAAATGGCTGGCTCTGATAAACCGTTCCACCGTTCGTAACGGAAACGCTGACCTCGGCATAATTGATGTTGTAGGGAAATTGCAATTGAATGCGTGGAGAAATCGATGTTGTTGCCAAATCGCCAAATGCAGATTTATTGAATGATTGCGTGAGTCCATTATTAACCATTTATCTTTCCTTTGATCCAATTGCAAAACTCTTCCGCGCTAGCGGTCCTTCCCATAAATTCCTTCCACTTGGACCTGCGTCAAAGCCCAAATGGTAAAAACTTTGTTAACTGACTACTAAGGAGTGTTCCGAAATGATTGCTTCGTCGCTTTTTGAGATTATTTTGGCCGATTTTCGATTCCAAAGGCAGGAACCATATACGAAAGTGGATATGATCCCTGCCTTTGGAATCGAAAATCGACTCAAAAGAACTCGAAAATCGACAGAAGAATCTTTTTGGTACACTCCCTAATGGAGTTTTGCAATTGGCTCCTCATTAAAATTGCTCGGCCCACATGACTGAACAGCGTGAAGTACCGGTTCCGGCAGTAAGACTGGTGCCGCTAATGGCCATAATATCCGTGGGATTTATTGTAATATTCAGATCGCTGATGTCTATCGCCTGGGTATTGTTATCGTCTAGGAAAAAAATTGCCAGCACCCTGCCTCCCGAAAGCGTTGTCGATGTTACAGTATAGGATACGACTGACGTCGCGGTTGAAATATTGGTATATGTCGGGGAACTGCCAAGAGTTGGGTTGAGAGTGAGCTTGTATATACAATCCGGGCCTGAAAAATCATCAAGACATATCTGCAAAGGCTGGACAAATTTTTTATTGGATACACCGCCGAATGTCGAATTATTCCGTATGATCAGGATGGTCGATTCGGTTGCCGTTATACCGGTATTTGAACCATAGATGGAAAAAGTTAAGCCGGTATCTATTAAAAGCCCTTCAACAAATGCGGCCATGGACGGCACTTTAATAGTGACATTTGTCGTGTTTGCCGTGTTTGCAGCATAAATCGTTAAAGGAAGCGAAGGGTTGGTAACGCTTGTTACCGTGAATGAGTTTGGATATTGAATCTGATGAACCAGAACGAATGAATCCGTGAGGGGGTTTTCGATGAAAAAATTAATATCTCCGAAACCGAGCCATTGATATTGAATTTTATAAACATTTCCTTTCGTGGGATCCAGGGTCATCAAAGAAGAGCCGCTGCCGTTCATTGGATCCCGGTTCCAGCTCGTCTGGGGTATCCAGTTATCGACGCCATTACTTCTTCGATCGATTCCAAAGACAGTGGCATTGTATCCAAACAAAAAACCATTCGTCGTGTCTCCCAGGCCGACCCATTGCGTACTTCCGATTGTTCCGGAGGAATAGACAGCGGTAAACACAGCGAGCCCTCCCTCTCCGGTTCGGTAATGCAGATTGTTTAGGCTCGAGAGCTGTGCAGATGAATTGGCCGCTGCAGTTGTGCTGCAGATAGCAAATGGCTGGCTCTGAAAAACAGTACCGCTTCCCGTAACGCTTGCGCTGACTTCGGCATAATTGATGTTGTAGGCGAATTGCAGTTGAATGCGGGGAGTTACCGATGTTGTCGCCAAATCGCCAAACGCTGATTTGTTAAATGGTTGTGTGATTCCGGTGTAAGCCATTTAAATTTCCTGATTAAAATTGTTCGTTCCACATGACTGAACAGCCTATGGTAGAGGTATCGTCAAGGCTGGTGCTGCTGATGGCCATAATATCCGTAGGGTTTAAAAAGATATTCAAGTCACTGACATCGAATGTGCCGGCATTGCCGCTGCCTATGAAAAAAGTTGCCAGCACCCGGCCGCCTGAGATGGTTGTTCCTGTAACCGTATAGGATACGACTGATGTATTGGTTGAAACATTGGTATACGTTAGAGAACTGCCGAAAGTCGGATTGAGGGTTAATTTGAATATACAGTCCGAACTTGAAGATGAATCATCAAAAGACACCTGCAAAGGCTGGACAAATTTTCTATTAAATATACCGCTGAATGTCGAATTATTCCGTATGATCAGAATGGTCGACTCGGTTGTCGTTATATTGGCATTTACCCCGTAAGTGGCAAACAGTAAACCTGTATTTATCAAAATTCCTTCGACGAAGGCGGCCATGGATGGAACTTTTACACTGATATTCGAGGTGTTGGATGAATTCGCGGCGTAAATCGTTAAAGGAAGCGATGGATTGGTAATTGTCGTTGCTGTGAATGAGTTTGGATATTGAATCTGATGGACTAAAACGAACGAATCGGTCAAAGGATTTTCAATAAAAAAATTAATATCCCCGAAACCGAGCCATTGATATTGAATTTTGTAAACGTTTCCTTTCGTAGGATCCAGAGTCATTAGGGAGGATCCTGAACCATTCATCGGGTCCTGGTTCCAGCTTGTCTGGGGTATCCAATGATCGACGCCATTGCTTCTTCTATTGATGCTGAAGACAGTGGCGTTATATCCAAACATCAGGCCATCGATGGTGTTTACCAGGCCAACTAATTGTGTGCTGCCGGGTGTTCCGGAAGAATAGACAGCGGTAAACGTAGCTAGCCCGCCCTGTCCGGTTCGGTAATGCAAATTGTTCAGGCTGGAGAGCTGCGCGGATGAATTGGCTGCAGCCGTTGTGCTGCAGATGGCAAATGGCTGGCTCTGAAAAACAGTACCGCTTCCGGTAACGCTGGCGCTGACCTCGGCGTAATTGATATTATATGCGAATTGCAATTGAATCCGCGGAGATACCGATGTTGCCGCCAGATCGCCGAATGCCGACTTATTGAATGATTGAGTAATCCCGGTATAGGCCATTTATTTCCCGATTAAAAAATCTCGTACGAAGTTCCATTGAATATCAGCTGAATCGATTCGTAGTTTGTTCCAATTAAATATGTTGTCGTTCCATCAATTGTTACCGTCCCTCCAACTGTCGTTACTGAAATATTATTAACCTGGGAGTTGCCGGTGGCATCTTTTACGGTAAAAATTCTTCCGGTAGCCGGCGCATTTGGAAGCTGTACGGTTATCGGAATCGTAGTATTCACGGAGAGGAAATAGTCTGTCGGCAATACGGCATAGGGCGATGTCGAAACGTTTGTGATAGCGACTGTTTGATTAGCCGAGCCGATGATCGTAATCGAACCGGAGCCATTGGTAATTGAAATCCCCGTACCTGCAGTCAATGTCGCAGCCAGCGGAACATTTCCGGTTGAGCCGATCAGCAATTGTCCGTTGGTCAGGGGTCCGAGCCAAGAGAGCGCCTGTGTCGGTCCCACTGAGACCGGTAATGCGTCAATTGTTTGCGCACCAAGCTTTGCGCCAAGTGATAATGGGGTAACCGCTGCCGTGGAGACAGTTCCTCCAATTGCTTCGAGATTGGTAGCCAGACGGCCCACGCCTTGCTGGATGGTTGTCCAATTGAGGTTTGCGAAAGTGACCGTATTGCCGCTGCCCGTGGTGGCAAGGCCTTGGGCTGCTGAGCCGAAGAGATTTAGCACCCCGCTTAACGGAGTCGCCGTTGTATTGCCATCTTCGATAAAGCTGGGGTTGAAAACCGAAACGCTAATTGTGATAGAACCGGGATTATTTACGATTGAAATCCCTGTTCCCGGAGTCAAGGTGCCAGCAACTGGACGAGAGCTGTTACTTCCGATTAAAAGTTGTCCATTCCCCGTTATGTTGGGCGAATTCCAGGAATTATTAGTTGTCATGTCTTTACTGATTTAATTAATTTTTTATTATTAAAATTGATTGCGATTGACAGGGGGTGGGGTATAAAACCAACAAAAATATTTTATTAAATTAACTCGGTAAGATTTTTTTGAAATAAATAAATATTAAATGTCTGAGCCTTGAAAACAATCTGAGAGGTTTTATCTAAAAATAATTCATTATTTACTAAGTAATAGTTCATTCGGCGCGACTTGTAAATTAAAAAATTTATTTTTATTTAAAAAGATTGTTATCAACGGATTAGAGGCGATGATTTAATGTACCGTCATTTATTTGTCGGCGTTGTAGTAAATATATTAATTTATCAAAACAACTTACTTTGTTAACGTACGAACGATATAAATAGTTCTAAAAATTAATTTTTTAAACGGAAGAACGAGTAGATTCGATGAAAACCAACCCCGAAGCATACCGCCATCTCGACGATCTCGCTTTGAAAGCGGGTACCGATAAGGCATCGCATCATCATGATTATATGGAAGCCTATTCGCATTATTTTAGTGCGATTAAAGATGAACCGATCAAGTTCCTGGAAATTGGCATTTGGGAGGGAAGCAGCGTCAAGCTATGGGAACAATACTTTAAAAATGCCGAACTGCATTTTATCGATGCTACGCTAGAAGCGGTAAAATATCACTCGACGCGCTCGCACTATCACATCGCGCAGCAAGAGGTTTTGCCGGATTTAATAAAATTTCTGGAAGATGCCGGATCGGGCTTTGATGTGATCATCGACGATGGGGGACACACGATGAAGCAGCAGATATGCAGCTTTATCCATCTGTTTCCGCATCTGAAAAGCCAAGGCATTTATGTAATTGAGGATTTGCATACTTCTTATTGGTGCCATTCGAACACGGACAATCGCAGCCTAACAACCATCGCATTTCTGAAAAACCTGATCGACAAAGTCAACTTTGTCGGAATGTCTACCTGCTGCGCTTCCCACCAAAACCTCTCCGAATTGGTTATTAAAAAAATGGACACTTATCAAAAAGATATAAAAAGCATTTGTTTTTATGATAGTTTGGTTTTCATAACAAAAAGATAGCTAATGAAAACAGATATTGAATTTGTTCTGAATAACCGTATGATTCTCTGTACAGGTCCTTCTTTCGGCCGTGCTGCGATTTTGAAAAGCACTACTGAAAAAGACATGGATCTGATTCCATTCAAGAAAGTCTTTTTATCAACGAATGATCCCAACAATCTCAAACTGGTCTTTAATGGCAAAAAACCGGTCTGCGAGCTCATGGATCGCAAAGGCAAGCAGCTCGACTGTTTAAATTGCATTATCTCCAGCATAAAAAATGCCGTGAATGATTCTGAGAGCGCTCCCGATGATATTATCGTCTTCAAGCATGAATCGGTTTACATCAACGATATGCACCTGGTGAAACAGGCAGTTGGAAAAATCCTCGATGGCCACGACGGCGTTTTCAAATATTGGATCGGATTTAATAACCAGCCGTCCGACCAACTGAACGACTATTACCATTCCGATTCATTTTACATCAAAGTTTCCGCAGCCAAATCGATTTTCTCAAATCTCCCTTTAATTAAGTGGTTTACAAATGACTATCAATTTTGCGAAGAGTATCTGACGAAGTACATCGTGAACAAGCTGCCCAACGTTTATAAAATCGATTACCACCACTCTTCATGGAAAGACAATGAGCTGGGTTTTTTTCACATGGGAAGATACGAAGAAGATCCTGATTGGTATTGGAATAAAAAAAATTACGATAAATTATACAAGTAATAAAAATTCAATTAAAGGAAGCGAATAATGATTGCTGCAATTATTAGTTTTTGTACTACTGACAGTCGATTTATTAAATCATGTATTGAACAAACAAGGCTGTTCGCAGATCAAATCATCATTCCCGTTTGCGATCATTTTTTTGACGGTTTGCCGGAAAATCCGGCGCTGCTCGATCAAATATACCGATCATTTCCCGATTGTCGATTCATCCAATACCCGTTCATCATCAATCACCTGCCGCCGCAACAGCTCTATTTTTGGCATAATCTTTCGCGTTATGTCGGATTTCATCATCTCGACCCTTCTGTCGATAGTGTTTTCTTTATGGATGCTGATGAAATTCCCGATGGCAAAAAAGTGGTCGAATGGCTGGAAACGAAAGAATATAAAGAATATAACGCCTTGAAACTACTGACATACTGGTATTTTCGCGAACCGACGAATCAAGCCTTTTCCAAGCCCGCATCAATATTGATGGTGAAACCCGAAGCCGTGGACCAGCAATATCTGATTAGAGGGCTGGAACGGGAGGGAATCTACGATTCAACGCTTGATCCCAAAAAACATGGCGTAGTTGGCTTGGATGGAGAGCCGATGTTCCATCATTATAGCTGGGTACGTACCAAAGAAGAGATGATCAAAAAAACGGCAACGTTTAATCACCGGCGGGACAAAGACTGGGCAGAGCTGATCGAAAAAGAATTTTCAGAGCCATTCAGCGGCGTAGATTTTGTTCATGGTTTTAAGTTTAAAACAGTTGAGCCCTCTTTTGGGTTGTCATTAAATCCGCCTCAATTTGAACCTGTTCTCTCGGAGCCTCTTTCGATGCAAAAAATTAACTTTAATATTCAAATCAACCTTTCCATGGTTCCAGAGCAAAAAGACTTTCTATGAAAATTCTCTTCACCGGAACGAGCTCTTTCACGGGATATTGGTTCATTCAGGAATTGGTAAAAAATGGTCATGACGTACATGCCATATCCCAAAAGAGCCTGAATCAATATGGAGGCATTCGAAAAAAGCGTCTTGAACTGTTGAGCTCCACTTGCAAGCTGCACTTCAACTGCAAATTCGGATCTCAGGCTTTTTTCGATCTGATTCAATCGGAAGCGTCCT
>Ga0364907_10228_pt3 | contig 20272 bp, 22 predicted proteins | sample ExccelJu500002D3_2_FD_206960 | JGI IMG/M metagenome (GOLD analysis project Ga0364907, IMG submission 206960) | Enriched cells from Trout Bog Lake Hypolimnion, Wisconsin, USA - BchlTB.July02.5000.02.D3 | ecosystem: Environmental > Aquatic > Freshwater > Lake > Hypolimnion/Profundal zone | place...
CATCTTAACAATGCCCATAAAACCCCGCAATTTTGGTTGTTGTGGCTAGTACTTTGTATGAACGTGTCAGCAAGCATCGGTATCATTGGGGCAGCTGCGCCGATGTTGCAGGAAACCTTTGGTGGAATCTTAATTCATCAACCTAATATTGGGTTTGCGGACATTAAAGCAGACGATGCACTAACTACAGCTGCAGCGGCAATTGCGGCTGGCTTTGTGGGTTTAATCTCAATCTTCAATATTTTTGGCCGTATCGCTTGGGCAACATCATCTGACAAACTAGGTCGTAAACAGACCTACTTCATCTTCTTTGTATTGGGCGCTATACTCTTCGCACTAGCAAGATATGGTGCAGATATGAAATCATTAGCCATTTTTGGCGCTGCAATGTGCGTAATTGTTTCGATGTATGGCGGCGGCTTCTCAACTATTCCGGCTTACCTTGCGGACATGTTTGGTACACAGTTCGTAGGCGCAATTCACGGCCGTTTGCTCACTGCATGGTCAACAGCAGGCATCTTAGGTCCAGTGATCGTGAACTACATGCATGATGTTCGTAAAGAAGCCGGCGTGCCGTTTGATCAAATCTATGCCCCTATTTTCTATGTTTTGGCAGGAATGTTGGCGATTGGCTTTGTGGCGAATTTATTAGTGCGTCCTGTGGCTGACAAGTTCTTCATGACAGATGCTGAATTGGCTGTCGAGAAAAAACTAGCGCATGAACAAGCAGCGCCAACAACCAAAGCAAGCGGGGCTGAATCAAGCGGCGGCTCAGCCATCGCGGTGCTTGCGTGGGTTGCAGTGCTGATTCCAATCAGCTACGGCATTTGGAGCACAGCACAAAAGGCTTGGGCATTATTTAGTTAAGGTAATTTGATAGTTAAAAAAGGGGCGAAATATGAACTGACCCACAAAAGTTGGACAACAAATCCAACTGATGAGGGTCATTTTATGAGCAAGTACGATACGCAGTTCAAATTAGCTGTTGTTCAAGATTATCTAAAAAACCGTGGCGAGCGACGAATTGCTCGTCTTTACGACGTTAACCCTAAGTATGTAACTAAATGGGCTTTGGCCTATCAAGCGCATGGACTAGCGAGCCTTGAGCCAAGAAAATACCGTCAATACACAACGGCGTTTAAGCTTGAGGTCCTGCAATATATGCGGGATCATCAAGTATCAGTGAGCCCAACAGCAGCGCACTTCAATATTGCGTCCCCGAGTACAATAGTTGTTTGGCAACGCCTTTATAATGAGGGCGGTATCACGGCCCTTCAACCGAAGTCCAAAGGAGCACCTTTGCAATTCAAACCCAAGGACATTAGAGCGCTTTTGGCTAAGCCGCTTACTGATCTGACTCATGAAGAGTTGCTCCGCAGAGCTCAGTATTTAGAGGTGGAGAATGCTTATCTAAAAAAGCTAGAAGCCTTAGCTCAGAAGCAGGACTTGGCAAACAAGCACAAGTCCAAGTAGTGGCTGAGTTAAGGGAACGTTACCCCCTAGCAGCACTTCTATTCGCCGCACAAATACCGAGAAGTGTTTACTACTACCAGATGGGGATTAACAAAGCAGATCCATATCTGGACGTTAAAGCGCAAATCAAGACAATCTTCAACGCTCACAAAGGTCGTTATGGGTATCGCCGAGTGCATTTGGCTTTGAGCCATTTGCAGTACAGCCTAAATCCTAAGACTGTTCAAAGGCTAATGGGTCAACTAGGTCTTAAATCGACTGTCCGTCCTAAGCGATATCGTTCTTACAAGGGGGCTGTCGGTAAAGTAGCTCTCAACACATTAAGCAGGCGCTTTGTCGCCAGCAAACCCAATGAGAAGTGGGTCACTGATGTGACGGAGTTTAATATCAAAGGGGATAGGGTTTATCTGTCTCCAATACTAGACTTATACAATCAAGAAATCATTTCGTACGAAATTGCAGATCGTCCTCAGATCAGCATGGTAATGCAGATGCTTAAAGGGGCTTTTAAACGACTTCGTCATGAAGATAAGCCCTTGTTGCATTCAGACCAGGGGTGGCAATACCAAATGGGGATGTATCAACAAGCACTTAAGGAAAAAGGAGTGGCGCAAAGCATGTCTAGAAAAGGCAACTGCTTAGATAACGCTGTGATGGAAAACTGGTTTGGAATAATGAAAACTGAGTTCTTCCACAGGAAGAAGTTTGAAAGCATCGAAGCATTCAAGGCTGAACTGCGTGAATACATCCACTACTACAATCACGATCGGATCAAAGAAAAATTAAAGGGACTGAGTCCGGTGAAGTACCGAATTCAATCCCTTATGGTAACCTAACTAAACTGTCCAACTTTGCTGGGTCAGTTCATAATATAAGCGCCTTTTTTATTAGTAAAAACAATCGATAAATCAATATCAAACCCGCTGATAAGTAATATAACTAAACCCCAAGCCATTCTGAGATTGATGATTTTCACGCCCCCCCTCTTTCCACTCAGCCTCATCAAACTCAGGAAAAAAAGCATCTCCTACATATGCGGCATCAATTTCAGTAATGTAAAGCTTATTGGCAAGTTTCAAGCCATCTTTATATAGCTCAGCACCACCAATCAAGAATACTTCATTATCATCACCACAAGCTGCAATTGCATCCTCAAGGCTATGCACTACAACCGCCCCCTCAACCTTGTAATCTGGATTGCGCGTCACAATTACTGTTGTACGGCCTGGCAACAAACGACCAAGTGAATCGTAAGTCTTACGACCCATAATAATGTGATGACCTGAGGTTAAAGCGCGGAATCGCTTGAGGTCCTCTGGCAAATGCCACGGTAGGGTGTTGTTAACCCCAATGACGCGGTGTTTAGCAATCGCAACGATTAAAGACAAACATGCCATACTACACCGCAACAAGGCCTTTAATTGCCGGATGTGGGTCGTAGCCTTCTAGCGTAAAGTCTTCAAATTTGAAATCAAAAATATCTTTAACATTTGGATTGATGTGCATGGTTGGCAAAGCACGCAGATCGCGCGTGAGTTGCTCATTAACTTGCTCAAAATGGTTGCTGTAGATATGCGCATCGCCTAGCGTATGAACAAAATCACCGAACTTTAATCCACACACTTGAGCGACCATCATAGTTAGCAAAGCATATGAGGCAATATTAAATGGCACGCCTAAAAAGATATCTGCACTGCGCTGGTAAAGCTGACAGCTTAATTTGCCATCTGCTACATAAAACTGAAAGAAGGCGTGACATGGCGGCAATTTCATTTGGTCAACATCTGCCACGTTCCAAGCTGAAACAATTAAACGACGTGAATCAGGATTTTTTTTAATCATGTTCACGACTTGGGTAATCTGATCGATATGTGTTCCATCCGGCTTGGGCCAATTGCGCCACTGGTAGCCATAAACGGGGCCTAAATTACCATTTTCATCTGCCCATTCATCCCAGATACGGACACCGTTTTCTTTTAGATAGGCAATATTCGTGCTACCTTGCAAAAACCAAAGTAGCTCATGAATGATAGATTTTAGATGAACTTTTTTAGTCGTAAGTAATGGGAAGCCTGCATTTAAATCAAAACGCATTTGATAGCCAAAAACAGAAATAGTGCCAGTGCCAGTTCTGTCTTCTTTTTTGTTGCCGTGTGTCAGCACATGGCGCACTAGATCTTGATATTGCTTCATACTGGCTCCGTCCTAAGACTTATGTATTGGCGACTAAATAAGCTTTTACTGCATCCACATCCGCATCCATGACTTCAAAACGTTGTGGAAGATTTTCAATGCCTTCCAATGATTTAGGGCGCTCTGGTGCATGGCCCAAAGCTTCAACAATCGCATCTTCAAACTTAGCTGGCAATGCCGTTTCTAAGACCAACATCGGCGTATTCACATCGCGTTGCTCTAAAGCGACTTTCAAGCCGTCTGCAGTATGCGTATCAATTACAACACCATATTTAGACTCAGCTTCACGGATAGTATCCATGCGATGACTGTGATTGCTGCTGCCAGATACAAAACCGTAGCCAGAGATTTTTTCAAATAGGCCGGCTTGCTTAATATCAAAAGCACCGCCCGCATCGACTGATGACCAGAGCTCGCGCACTTTTGATGCATCGCGACCAACTAAGTCGAATACAAAACGCTCAAAGTTTGAGGCTTTGCTAATATCCATTGAGGGGCTAGATGTGTGATAAGTATTAGCTGAACCACGCGGACGATACACGCCTGTTTTAAAGAACTCATCAAGCACATCATTCTCATTAGTTGCCACTACTAATTTATCAATAGGTAAGCCCATCATGCGGGCAATATGACCTGCACATACATTTCCAAAGTTGCCTGATGGCACTGCAAAACTGACTTTTTGGCGATTGTTTTGCGTCACTGCAAAATAGCCTTTGAAATAATAAACAATTTGAGCTGCAACACGCGCCCAGTTGATTGAGTTCACTGCGCCAATTTTGTTGGCAGCTTTGAAAGCATGATCATTAGAAACCGCTTTGACGATATCCTGTGCATCATCAAAGACGCCTTTCACAGCGATATTAAATATATTTTTATCTTGCAGACTAAACATCTGGGCCGCTTGGAAGCGACTCATTTTTTGATGGGGAGAAAGCATAAATACGCTCACACCTACTTTTCCTCGCATTGCATATTCAGCAGCAGACCCAGTATCGCCAGAAGTTGCCCCTAATATATTAGTGGTCTCACCTTTTTTAGTGAGTACGTATTCAAACAAATTACCAAGCAACTGCATAGCCATATCTTTGAAAGCCAAGGTTGGGCCATTGGAAAGCGATAACAAATAAAGATTATTTTCTAGTTTAAGCGTTGGCGTGATGTCTTCAGCATTTTGACCTTCTCGTGTATAGCAATAAACCTCTGCGCGATAAGTCTTATCAACTATTGTACGTAAATCTTGCGCTGGAATATCTTGCTCATCAATTAAACGACTTAAAATCGTGAATGCTAAATTACGATAGTTCATGCAGCGCATTGCACTTAAATCTGCATCGCTAAATTGCGGGTAGCTTTCTGGTAAATACAAGCCGCCGTCAGGCGCTAAACCACCCAACAAAATTTCGCTAAACCTTAAAGCAGGCGATTGCCCGCGGGTACTGATGTATTTCATTTATTTAATTCTTCCATACGCAACTTGACCACAGCGCCATCAATCGCTGGCAAGGCTTCAATCGCTTGAATTGCCGCATTCATATTTTTCTCAACCGTGATATGCGTCAAAATGACGATATCCGCTTCAGTTTCGCCATCTTGAGGTTCTTTTTGCATCATCGCATCGATAGAAATCTGTCTATCGCCCAAAATCTTAGTCACCTCAGCCAATACACCAGGCTTATCCAGAGCACGCATACGTAAGTAATAAGCTGTGCTAATTTCGCTGATAGGAAAAATAGGAGTGTTAGCTGTTGACGTAGTATCGTGATAAGCCAAGTATGGCACACGCTCTTCAATGCTTGTGTTTTGCATACGTGCAACATCAACCAAATCAGCAATCACTGAACTTGCCGTAGGCTCTGCGCCTGCGCCTGCGCCATAATAAAGCGTAGGACCCACTGCATCACCCTTCACTACCACGGCATTCATGGCTCCATCCACATTGGCAATTAAACGCTTTTCAGGAATTAAAGTTGGATGCACACGAATCTCAATGCCATTGCCACTATGTTTAGTAATGCCTAATAATTTCACGCGATAACCAAGCTCTTCCGCGTAACGAATATCTTTGCTCTCAAGCTTAGTAATGCCCTCGGTATAAACTTTATCGAACTGCATTGGAATACCAAAACCAATGGCAGACATAATCATGAGCTTATGGGCAGCATCAATACCCTCTACATCAAATGTAGGGTCAGCCTCTGCATAACCTAAGCGCTGAGCCTCACCGAGCACATCAGCAAACGCAAGTCCTTTGTCACGCATTTCTGTCAGGATGAAATTAGTAGTGCCGTTAATAATACCCGCAATCCATTCAATCTTGTTAGCAACCAACCCTTCACGAAGCGCTTTGATAATTGGAATGCCACCTGCAACACCTGCTTCAAAAGCAACAATCACTCCTTTAGCTTTGGCTGCTGCGAAAATCTCGTTACCGTGCATCGCAATCAAAGCTTTATTAGCGGTCACCACATGCTTGCCATTCTCAATGGCTTTTAGCATGAGATCTTTAGCAATCGTATACCCACCAATTAACTCAACGACCACATCTATATTCGGGTCATTCACTACAGAAAATACATCATCTGTTACTTCAACTTGTTCGTTAGTGAGCTTTTTAGCAAGCTCAAGATTGCGGTCTGCCACTTTTACAATTTCAATTTTTCGCCCTGCACGCCGAGAAATTTGATCTTGGTTGCGTCTTAATACATTATAGGTTCCGCCACCTACAGTGCCGATACCAAGCAAACCAACTTTTAATGACTTCATACTGTTCATATACTTTCGTTAAAGACTGTTATTTTGTTCTATGCTGTTTTCGATATTGCTCTAAGAAACGAGCAATGCGTGTAATTGCCTCTTTCAAATCATCAACATTAGGTAAGAAAACTACGCGAAAATGATCAGGCGTTTTCCAATTAAAACCTGAGCCCTGCACCAATAAAACTTTTTCCTCCAAAAGCAAATCAAGAATGAATTGTTGGTCATCCTCAATTGGATACATTTTTGGATCAAGTTTAGGGAACAGATACATAGCGGCCGCTGGCTTAGAGCAGGTTACACCTGGAATTGATGTCAGCATGTCATAAGCCAAATCACGCTGTTTACATAAGCGACCATTAGGCGAGACTAAATCATCAATACTTTGATATCCGCCCAATGCCGTTTGGATACCCAACTGTCCAGGAACGTTCGCGCAAAGACGCATCGAAGCAAGCATATTTAAGCCTTCGATATAATCTTTAGCGTGTTTTTTTTCACCAGAAATAATTAACCACCCTGCACGATACCCACAAGTACGATAATTTTTAGACAAGCCATTAAATGTTACAAACAACACATCATCCGCAAGCGATGCAATTGATGTATGGACATTGCCGTCGTACAAAACCTTGTCGTAAATCTCATCTGCAAAAATCACCAGATTGTGATGGCGTGCAATTTCAATAATGCCGTGTAAAATCTCATCGGGGTACAAAGCCCCTGTTGGATTATTTGGATTGATAATCACAATACCACGCGTATTGGCAGTGATTTTTGATTCGATATCTTTCAAATCGGGCAGCCAACCAGAAACTTCATCACAGACATAGTGACGCGCTGTACCCCCGGCCAAATTTACTGCCGCTGTCCACAATGGATAGTCTGGCGCAGGCACTAAAATCTGGTCGCCATTGTTGAGTAAGCCTTGCATTGCCATAACGATAAGCTCTGAAACGCCATTACCGATAATGATATCGTCTATCGTCACACCATCAATATTCTTTTGTTGGGTGTAATGCATAATAGCTTTGCGTGCTGCAAATAGACCTTTAGAATCTGTGTAGCCAGATGCTTGATCCATATTGCGAATAACGTCTTGCAAGATTTCTTCTGGCGCTTCAAAACCAAATGGCGCAGGATTGCCAATGTTCAATTTGATGATACGATGTCCATCCTCTTCCATTTTTTTGGCACGCGCCAATACCGGCCCACGAATGTCGTAGCACACATTATTAAGCTTGGAAGATTTGAGTAAAGGTTGCACGGCAAAAACCTAAGCAGAAAAATATGTTATCTTACTCGCGAAGGCCATATCAGGCAATGAATCAAGCGATTTTCAGCCCTAAAGGTCCAGCCAATTCAACATGAGAGTTTGAGATGAAGTTGCATTTAACCCAAGCCGCCGGCAAACAGCTCATAACAGGCTATAGCAAAGATTGGATTTCCATCAACAATTTAGTCTATGAGGAAAACATAATTGTACTTCCTGAAAAACTAATATTAAATTGGGCTGTGAGCGATTTTGATAGCCTCAATGAGGAAAATTTTGAGTGCTTAATGATTTACAAGCCTGAGGTGGTTTTATTAGGAACTGGCTCAACACATCGTTTTATTCATCCACACCTCATTAAAGCCTTAACATTGGCTAACATACCTTTGGAGTGCATGACGACGGATGCGGCTTGTAGAACCTTTAATATCCTTATGGCCGAAGGCCGTAATGTGGCTGCAGCATTGATTTTATAAATGCATCTGAGAAATAAGCATCAAGGTCGTTATGATTTAGTAACATTAACGATATCAAATCCCGCACTAAAGGCTTTCATTAAACCAAACGCTTACAATGAGTTATCCATTGATTTTGCAAATCCCGAAGCTGTAAAAGAACTTAACAAAGCACTTTTAGCTAACCACTACCAAATCGTGAATTGGGATATTCCCGTACAATATCTTTGCCCGCCTATTCCAGGTCGCGCTGACTACATCCATTACTTGGCAGATTTACTTGGGCCTCTTAAAAGCAAAAAAAGTAAGGGCTTAGATATAGGCGTGGGGGCAAATGCGATTTATCCGCTTATTGGACAACGTGAATATGGCTGGGATTTCATTGGAACGGATATTAACAAAAGCGCAATTAAAAATGCTCAAGCCATTGTGAATGCAAACTTCTTAAATGAGTCAATTCAATTCAGGTTGCAAAACAATGAAAATCATATTTTCAAAGGCATTATTCAAACAGACGATTTCTTTGATTTCAGTATGTGCAACCCCCCTTTTCATGCCTCTATCGAAGACGCACAAAGCGGGACACGACGGAAAATTAATAATTTGGCCAGAAATTCCAAAACACTAACAATGAAATCAACCAAGCCCAAACTAAATTTTGGCGGGCAAGGGACAGAGCTATTTTGCTCAGGTGGAGAGCTTGGTTTTATAGATCGCATGATTTTAGAAAGTGCGTTATATAAAAGCCAGTGTCACTGGTTTACAACCTTGGTTTCCAAAGCAAGTAATTTAAATAAAATCGAACGCGCAATAAAAGCCATTGGCGCTAAAAAAATAAAAATTGTTGAAATGTCGCAAGGGCAGAAAAAAAGCCGATTTTTGGCTTGGTCTTACATGTATTAAAAAACAAAAAAGCCGCATTAAAATGCGGCTTTTTTTATCAACTAAAAACGCTTAAAGATTTTTAGTTGATAACGTTAAGGTTGCATTCGTTCCACCAAAACCAAAGCTATTTGACAGCGCTGTTTCAATTTTAACGTTATCAATACGCTTACGAACAATATTCATACCTTCAGCTGCAGGATCTAGATTATCAATATTGGCCGAAGCCGCAATAAAGTTATTCTTCATCATAATCAAAGTGTAAATCGCCTCATTCACGCCGGCAGCACCAAGCGCATGACCTGAAAGTGATTTTGTAGAAGCAATGGCCGTATCGCTATTGCCGAACACAGCACGAATCGCTTCGAGTTCTTTAGTATCACCTACTGGCGTACTTGTTCCATGCGTGTTGATATAATCAATCTTACCGACACCTTCAATGGCCAACTTCATGCATCGCTCGGCACCTTCTCCACTTGGGGCAACCATGTCGTAACCGTCTGAAGTTGCGCCGTAACCAACCACTTCAGCGTAGATTTTTGCGCCACGGGCTTTTGCATGCTCATACTCTTCAAGCACTAGAATGCCACCGCCACCGGAAATCACAAAACCATCTCTGTCAGCGTCATAAGTTCGCGAAGCTCTATCTGGCGTTTCATTATATTTGCTTGAAAGTGCGCCCATTGCATCAAACATAAAAGATAAAGTCCAATGCTCTTCTTCTGCACCACCAGCAAACACAATATCTTGTTTACCCAATTGAATTTGCTCAACTCCAGCACCAATACAATGTGCACTAGTTGAACAAGCGGAACTGATACCGTAATTCACACCTTTAATCTTAGCACCGGTTGCCAAACAAGCAGAAACGCCACTTGCCATTGCTTTCGTGACCATATAAGGGCCAACACGACGCACGCCTTTTTCACGAAGCGTATCAATGCCTTCTAAAATACTTTCATGAGATGCTCCGCCCGCGCCAACAATCAAACCAGTGCGAACATTCGAAACCATTTCTTCAGGCAAAGCAGCATCAGCAATCGCTTCTTGCATAGCAAGCCAAGCATAAGCATGTCCTTTTGCCATAAATCGCATTAGTTTACGATCAATTAAGTCTTCTAAATTAAGGTTTTTAATCGAACCAGCAACATGCGAGCGCAACCCCATCTCAACATATTTTGGTTGGAAAGTAATGCCTGAGCGGCCTTCATAAAGACTGTCTTTTACCTCAGCTGTATTGTTACCTAAGCTAGACACAATCCCCATGCCAGTAACGACGACACGACGCATAATACCGTTCTCCCGAACTAGTTTATTTTTATAATTTTAGAAATTATCTGTACTTGTAAACAAACCAACACGCAAATCATTAGCAACGTAAATTTCACGGCCATCCAACTCCATACGTGCATCTGCAATACCCATTACCAATTTACGCATAATCACACGTTTTAAATCGATGTAGTAAGTGACTTTTTTACCTTTAGGCAATACTTGTCCGCTAAATTTAACTTCGCCAGCCCCTAATGCTCGACCGCGGCCAGGCCCACCTTTCCAACCCAGATAAAAGCCGACCAATTGCCACATCGCATCAAGACCTAAGCAACCTGGCATTACTGGATCACCCTCAAAGTGACAGCCAAAAAACCATAAATCCGGTTTTACATCAAGCTCAGCAATAATCTGGCCTTGGCCATATCTACCACCTTCTTCAGTAATAGAAACAATACGATCAAACATCAACATTGGCGGTAAAGGCAACTGTGCATTGCCTGATCCAAACATCTCGCCTCGCCCACAGGTCAGCAGTTCTTCGTACGTAAAACTATTTTTTTTTTGCATTCTATTAACCCAGTATTTTTCAGAATTAACGCTATTTTCGCTGGAAAATCATTTAAGTGAAAGCCCTAATGTCATTTATGCACTAAATTAAAGGGTATACAGATCTGTTTACACCATGCTAAATCTCCGTTACTATTTGTTACAAATTTATTTATTCATTTTCATTAACTTTCTTACGGGACAAGTCCATGAGCGACAAACAACTGACCGACTGGCGCCAACACGCGAAAACTTTAGAAACAGAAATCAACAAAGTCGTAGTAGGTCAGCAAACACCTATTCGCTTAATCACAACCGCAATCTTCTCGCGTGGACACGTTTTGCTTGAGGGAGATGTTGGTGTTGGTAAAACAACGTTACTCCGAGCATTTACCCGCTGTATCGGGGGCGGCTATCAACGTATCGAAGGTACGATTGACTTGATGCCAAATGACTTGGTATACCACACTTATCTCGGGGAAGATGGCAAGCCACATGTAAGTCCGGGTCCATTACTCATGTCTGGCGAGAATCTCTCAGTATTTTTCTTCAACGAAATTAACCGTGCTCGCCCACAAGTTCACTCATTACTTTTGCGTGTAATGGCTGAGCGAACTCTGTCTGCATTCAATAAAGAGTACCACTTTCCACACATGTTGGTATTTGCAGACCGTAATCAGGTTGAAAAGGAAGAAACATTTGAAATTCCATCCGCAGCGCGTGACCGCTTTATGATGGAAATTCCCATTGTGGTGCCGGATGATAACGCTATCATGGAATCTTTAGTGTTTGATACTAAGTTCCACAACGTGGATGCTCTGGTTGATTCTATTCCAGCCGACATATTGAAATTCGATCAACTAAACGCATTTTCAGCATTGCTTCAAGCCAAAATTGAAGCAACTCCTACATTACGTCAATACGCACTAAACTTGTGGCGCGCGACAAAAACACCAAGTGCTTACGGCGTTAAAGTAAGTAGCGTAGACATGAATCGCCTTGTTTTAGCAGGTGCAAGTCCTCGTGGCATGAGTATGATGATGCGTGCAGCACGCGTGAATGCATGGCTCAACAATCGTGATTCAGTATTGCCAGAAGACATTCATGCGGTATTTCACTCAACAGTTGCGCATCGGTTGGTATTTAGTCCTGTATATGAAATGCGCCGCACAGAAATCGCACGTGAATTGCTAACTGGCATCGTGAATGCTGTTGTAGCGCCTTAATTTTTAATCATAAACGCACTTATGCATAACGAAATTAAAGAGTTTAGCTACCACATCAGTTGGCGTTCACGTGGACGTCATTCTGGTAGCCATGCGAGCACACAACGCGGCATGGGAATGGAGTTTCGCGGTCATACTACGTTACTTTCATATCCTGACCCACGCCGTATTGATATTCGACAAACGATACGCGACCCGCTTGAGCAAGTCTATGTGCGTATTTTTAATCAAAAAAGCGCCACCCCTGTGTTTGCAATTGCAGATTTATCTGGGTCTATGAGTTTTGGCGGCAAGCAAAGTAAAGTGGCTTTAACTAGCAAAATTGCTAGTGCGATTGCAATTTCTGCTACACATAACAGTGACCCATTTGGCTTTATTGGATTTGATGATGTCGTCCGAGAAGACTGGTTAATTACACAATCTTTAAGGGCGCATCAAGCATTGGAATTAACTTCAGCACTTAAATACTTCAAGCCTGAGCAAGTAGGCAGCGCTGGCTTAAGTGACGTTAACCGTTTTTTGCCTCGCGAACGCTCGTTAGTCTTTTTGATTTCAGACTTTCATATGCCGATGATTGAGCTAGCAGACTCACTCGCATTACTAATGCAACATCACGTAGTTCCAGTGGTGATATGGGACTCATCTGAATATAAAAACTTACCCGAATTTGGCATCACCAGCGTAAGCGACTGCGAAACAGGCGAAAAACGCACCTTGTTTTTGCGTAAGGATATGCGTGCCAATATCGTCGCTAGCTTTGAAGCAAGACGAGCTGAGATTGAAGCTTTGTTTATGAAGTTTGATATGGCGCCTTTCTTTGTTGAAGGCGATTTTGATGCCGATGCATTAACCGAATACTTTCACCAATTTGTGGCGGCCTAATAATGAATTGCCTAATTAATAAACTGTTTAAATCAATCAATATCAGCTTAGTAAGCTTAGTTATAATTTTAAGCACTAGCTTTGTAGTGTCAGCTAATGATGAACCATCTTCAGAAATTCCAGATGGCATCGTCAAGCTAAGTAAAGTAGACCCTGACCGAAACGTTGGCTTCTTGATGGGTGACATCTTGAGTCGCACCATTACGTTAGAAGTTAAAAAACCTTATAAACTCATTGAAACAACCTTGCCTATTGTTGGCTATGAGCACCGCTACAAAGGACAAGTTTCAGGCATTGAACTTCGTAAAATAAGCCATACCAAACAGGAAAGTCGCAATACAACGACCTACGTCATTCAACTTGCTTACCAAGTGTTTACAACAGCACCTGTAGTAAAGCCTGCAATTTTGCCAGCTGAAATTATTAAATTCCAAGGACCCATCACTGAAGAAGCAAAGGACGGTTTAGTCCAATACAAAATTCCTCCGTTTTACTTCAGGATTTCACCGATGGCAGTTTTTGGCGCGGTCAAAATCGAAGAGGACATGAGTCCATTAAGACAGCCTATTTTGCTGCAACCTTATATTGAAAAACAAAAGCTAGTGGCTTGCTTAATTGTGCTAGGCTTTAGTCTATTATCTTTACTCTACATATTAGGTTCTCGCGCTTGGTTGCCAATGATGGGACGCCCGTTTGCGCAAGCCTCTAAAAGGTTAAACAAGCTTTCAGCTAAAGACCCTGAGCACTTAAAAATAGCCTTGTCATCCATTCATAAAGCAATAAACACTACAGCAAAATACAGTGTATTCAGCGACAATGTAGATAACTTCTTAAAAGATTTTCCTAACTTTAAAACCATTGAGGATGAGCTTAGTCAGTTCTTTTTGTTATCTCATCAAGTATTTTTTGATACAAAAAACACCACAAGTCACGATGTAAAATTTCTTGTTTGGCTGAAAAAGTTTTGCAACCAATGCCGCAATTGTGAACGTGGCCTTAAACCAGCTAAGCAAACGAAAGCTTAACCTTTCATGAACATCCCGATTTTCTTTAACTCACCTTGGGCACTGTGGTTATTGCCGCTAGCATTATTACCTTTAGTGCTAGAACGAGCATTTACCCAACGATATTCATGGGTTGCAATGCTTCCCAAAGATAGACTATCCGACTTAATTGGCATCTTGCTTAAAGTATTAGCAGTATTGGCCTTGCTCTTCATTATTCTAGGTCTAGCAAGCCCGCACAGCCAACAACAAATCATTGAACGAACTGGTGTTGGTGCTCAAATCGCTTTGGTATTAGATCGAAGCGCCAGCATGGATGACCCATTCTCAGGTGGGGATGCTAATGGTAAGGTTGGAGAAACCAAGTCTGTTGCCGCAAGTCGCTTAATTACGCAGTTTGTAAAATCACGTCAAAACGATATGTTTGGCATGATTACTTTTAGTAACTCTGCGATGTATGTTTTGCCCCTCACCGAAAACCGTGAAGCAATTTTAGCTGCAGTCCAAGCGACTGCTGGCAATGCACTATTTCAAACCAACATCGGCAGCGGCCTCACTAGTGGCGCAGGGCTTTTTGACAAAGTTCCTGACTCTGGTTCTCGCGCGATGATTCTGCTTTCAGATGGGGGTGGTCGCATTGATGCTGACACTCAACAAAAAATACGCGATTGGTTAGACCGCTTACATATTGGCCTTTATTGGATTGTGTTGCGCCAACCAGGTGGATTAAGTATTTTTGATAGAAATTACGTGCCACCAGAGGACGCTGTATTACCGCCTCAAATTGAATTGAATGAATTCTTTAAAACACTGAGCTCCCCCTTCCACGCTTATGAAGCTGACGATCCTAAATCATTGGAAGCAGCAATTGCGGATATCAATCAAAAAGAGAAAAAACCAATTCGTTACCACGAAAAAATTCCTGGATATGACTTTTCTCAAGCTTGTTTTTTACTAGCCGCGCTGATGATAGGTCTTTTACTCGGCATAAAATATTTAGAAGTTAGAACATGGGATTAGGCAAATGACACTCAATATTTTTAAAATCCTGAATGCTAAGAAACTAACTTGGGTTTTTGGTCTATTAACCATTGCTAGTTTAGTTGGCGCAGGCTATGAGATTAATCGCATCATGCAAATTCAAGCATTCAATGAGGCGATCTTAAATGGAAAATCACCCAAAACAGACATTCAAAGTTTTGAGGCTAAATTTGCGACTGCATATTGGCTTGCCAAAAATGAACGGTATAAAGAATCAACTTTACTTTTCACACATCTTTTAGAGCATGCCAATGCCAAACAAAAAGAAGCGATTCAGCACAATTTAGCGACAATATTTTTCCGTCGCGGCATCGCAATTAATGGTACTAGTATGAGCGTAGGTAAAGAGAGTGAATATCTGCTTAGACAAGCTAAAAACTTATATCAACAAGCCGTTCGACTTGATAATTCACATTGGGATACGCGCCACAACTTAGATCGTTTGATTTTGTTATTACCAGGAACGCCAACGCCTGGCGTAGGTGAGTCAGACTCACCAGGACTGATTATGGGTAATATTCCAGTGGGATTGCCTTAATATGAAGAAGGTACTTAATTACCTACGCAGTCGTCGAGATGCCACTCTTCTAGCCAGCGCATTCTTATTGCTCATGGCAGCAGCATTCAAGCCAACAATACCTCTACCGCGAAGCATCTACAGCTATTTATTAGTTGCTGACATTTCACAAAGCATGAACGTAGTCGACACCACATTAAACGGCAAACCTACGACACGTATGGAATATACGCAATATATGTTGCATCACATTGTTTCTAATATGCCTTGTGGCACACATGTCAGTATTGGTTTATTCGCTGGGGTAAGTGTTGCAGCACTCTACAATCCTATTGAAGTATGTAGCAATTATGCTGCTATTCAAGATACTATCGACCATCTCGATTGGCGAACTGCTTGGTCAGGCAATAGTCGCTTACGTGATAGTATGTTTACGCTTGCTAGAGTGTTACGTGCCTTCCCTGAACCAGCACAAGTGGTGTACTTTACCGATGGTGAAGAAGCACCTAAACTTCACGCATTTAATACTAAAGACTTAACTAACTTCCAAGGTGGTAATGGTTGGCTTTTCGTTGGAATTGGTAGCGACAAAGGTACCGCAATTCCTAAACTCGATGATAAAAATCAAGTAATTGGTTATTGGTCTGCAGACAGTTTTGCAATGCAACCTGGGATTGCACAGATTTCAGAAGCGAATATTGGCGTGCGTGATAACAATGTTGCTGGAGCAACGGGCGACCGCTTTCTTTCAAAACTCCAAGAAGAGTATCTAAAGGACTTGGCAAAACAAGTGAGCGGAGACTACGTTCGCGGTGATAGCTTGCAAAGTATCTTATCCGCCATGAATAAACAAAAACCAGCGCGCCATGATATTGCCCCATATGATATTCAGTGGATATTGGCATCTCTAGCAGGCCTATTATTACTCTTGGCTTACTTGCCAAAAAAACCCGTCAGCGCTTTTTCAAAATGGCTCAGTCGCCAACGTAAAATTAAACGCAACCCGACGCCTCAATAAGTCTTTATAGCTTTCGCGCTATTTAGGCAGGCTTCATTTATAATGTTCTGAGAATTAAACTCTTTAAAGCAAGAAGCATATGACTCAATGGGAAGATTTTCTAAGCGCGCATGGCGCCGTTTTTAAAAATGGTGAATTGCAATCTTTTGGGAGTAACCTTAATGAGCTCGCAGCAGCCAACCAAGATATCCTCACAAGCTTATCTCACTTAGGCCTTTTGGAAGTCAGTGGGGATGATGCAGTTACTTTTTTACAAGGGCAAGTAACTAACGACATCAAAAAGCTCGATGGCAGCAACAGCCAATACACCGGTTACTGCAGCCCAAAGGGTCGCCTGATAGCACTATGCTTGGCTTATGCTCATTTAGACCATTTGCACTTACAAATGCCACTTAGCATCCTAGAACCTATCATGAAGCGCCTAAAAATGTATGTGATGCGCTCTAACGTAGTGATTTCAGACAAAACGACTGATATTCTATGTTTTGGGATTGCAGGCCAAAACGCTAAAGCCATCTTAACCGGCATTTTCAATACAGCCCCTCAAGCACCACAACAACTCATGACATTGGATAACGCTACCCTATTAAGACTCATAGGCGATAAGCCGCGTTATCTAGTATTTACGCACAAACCCAACGCGGAAAGCATTTGGAATGCACTATCAGCTAACTGCACAAAAGTAGGCAAGCCTGTTTGGGATTATTTAGAGATACAAGCAGGTATTCCAGAAGTTGTGCCAGCGACGCAAGAAGCTTTTGTACCACAGATGGTTAACTTAGATGCATTAGATGGCATTAACTTCAAAAAGGGCTGTTATACCGGGCAAGAAATCGTTGCACGCACCCATTACTTAGGTAAGGTTAAGCGACGCACTCAGCTTGCATATATTGATACTAATGAAATACCGCAGGCAGGCGATATTATCCAATTAGAAGGTCATGAAGAATCCATCGGGCAGATTGTGCGCGCTGCACCAACACCTAACGGCGGCGCTGATGCACTCGTTGAAATTCGTTTGGAAAACGTGGAGATGACTTCTGGATTGATAATGTGGAAAGGCAAAAAACTTGAATTTAAAGCGTTGCCATACACTCTCGCTTAGTTAGTGCTTCTCTGGCTCTTTTGTCTCCGCTATCGGAGCAGGATCAACAGTTTTATTGGGCGCTAGGCTACTAGGATCAACTACCTGGATAAAGACTTCATCTTGTTTCACCATACCCAACTCACTTCTAGCACGCTCTTCAATCGCAGCGTAACCTTGTTTAAGGTCTCGAACTTCTTCATCTAAACTCGCATTGCGCGCTTTTAGTTGCTCATTCTTTTCTTGTTGTTGTGATATTTGCTGATTTAAGTTCCAAACGGTCAACCAGCTACCTTTTTTGCTGAGCCACAGTGGATACTGTAGCGCAGCAATTAAGATAACAAAGATGAGCGTGAGTGCTTTCAAGTGAGATTAACGCTTGAGGTTGTAAAACGCACCCATACCAGCATAGCTTGTTGCATTACCCAACTCTTCTTCAATACGAAGTAATTGGTTGTATTTTGCAATGCGCTCAGAGCGTGATAGAGAGCCAGTCTTAATTTGCAATGCGTTGGTTGCAACTGAAATATCAGCAATGGTTGTATCTTCAGTTTCACCCGAGCGATGTGAAATTACTGAGGTATAACCAGCGCGTTTCGCTGTTTCAATCGTTTGGAATGTTTCGGTCAATGTGCCGATTTGGTTAACTTTGATCAACACTGAGTTACCCACGCCTTTAGCGATCCCTTCACGCAAGATTTTTGCGTTAGTCACAAACAAATCATCACCCACCAATTGAATGTTTTTACCCATACGGTCTGTCAATACTTTCCAACCATCCCAATCATGCTCACTCATGCCATCTTCAATGCTGATGATCGGATATTTATCTACCCATGCACTCAAGTAATCAGCAAACTGACCTGAAGATAATTGCAAGCCTTCAGATTCCAAGTGATACTTACCATCTTTATAGAACTCTGAACTTGCACAGTCCAAGCCTAACAATACGTCACGACCTGGCTCGTAACCTGCCTCTGAAATGGCTTCCAAAATATATTGAATTGCCGATTCGTTGGATGGCAAATCTGGCGCGAAACCACCTTCGTCACCCACTGTTGTTGCTAAACCTTGCTTGTGAAGAATCTTATTCAGCGCATGGAACACTTCAGCGCCGCAACGCAAAGCTTCGCGGAAGCTAGGCAAACCTGCTGGAATAATCATGAATTCTTGAATATCTACGCTGTTAGCCGCGTGAGCGCCACCGTTGATGATGTTCATCATCGGAGTTGGCAATTGCATCATACCAGAGCCACCCAAGTAACGATAAAGTGGCAAGCCAGATTCTTCAGCCGCAGCACGTGCACAAGCCATCGAAACAGCAAGGATCGCATTTGCGCCCAAGCGTGCTTTGTTTTCAGTACCATCCACTTCAATCAAAGTTGCATCGATAAAGCTTTGGTCTTCAGCATCTAAACCGATAATCGCTTCGCAAATTTCTGTGTTCACGTTCTCAACCGCTTGCAAAACACCCTTACCCAAATAGCGCTTTTTGTCGCCATCACGAAGCTCAACCGCTTCTTTAGTGCCTGTTGAAGCGCCAGAGGGCACTGCAGCACGGCCAATAATGCCAGACTCAAGCAATACATCTGCTTCAACGGTTGGGTTGCCACGTGAATCCATTATCTCGCGGGCAATGATATCTACAATTGCGCTCATGTTTTTTCCTCGGTTTAAATCTAATTATTAATTAAAGCGTTTGTTCAATAAAGCCGGCTTTTTTTACCACTTTATCTAAATCAACCAGTACTTCTAACAAATCTTTCATCTTACCTAATGGCCATGCATTCGGGCCATCTGAAAGTGCTTTTGCAGGGTCAGGATGTGTTTCCATAAATAAGCCTGCAATACCACTTGCTACTGCCGCACGTGCCAAAACAGGCACATGCTCACGTTGACCGCCGCTCTTGTCGCCTTGTCCACCTGGCTGCTGCACAGAATGGGTCGCATCGAATACCACTGGGCAATTGGTCTCGCGCATAATAGCTAAGCCGCGCATATCTGAAACCAAAGTGTTATATCCAAATGAAGCGCCACGCTCGCAGACCATAATCGTATCTGCGCCACCGTTGGCTTCTTTCGCTTTTTGAACTACCTGCTTCATGTCACCTGGCGCTAAAAACTGGCCTTTTTTGATATTCACAGGCTTACCACAAGTCGCAACTGCCGTAATAAAGTCTGTTTGCCTGCATAGGAATGCTGGCGTTTGAAGAACATCCACCACTGAGGCCACTTCAACGACCTGCTCTTCTGTGTGGACATCCGTCAAAATCGGCACCCCGATTTGGCGACGTACTTCGTCCAAAATACGTAAGCCTTCTGTGATACCAAAACCACGGAAGGTTTTATTGGAGCTACGATTAGCTTTGTCATATGAAGACTTGTAAATAAATGGAATACCAACACTTGCACAGATTTCTTTAAGCTGACCGGCGGTATCAATCGCCATTTGCTCAGACTCAATCACACATGGGCCAGCAATCAAAAAAATGGGATGCTCGATACCAACATCAAAACCGCATAATTTCATTACTTAGATCCTTTGTATTTCAATGCGGCTTCAATGTAAGATTTGAATAATGGATGGCCTGTACGAGGATTTGATGTAAATTCAGGATGGAACTGGCAAGCCACAAACCAAGGATG
>Ga0364907_10254_pt1 | contig 20181 bp, 16 predicted proteins | sample ExccelJu500002D3_2_FD_206960 | JGI IMG/M metagenome (GOLD analysis project Ga0364907, IMG submission 206960) | Enriched cells from Trout Bog Lake Hypolimnion, Wisconsin, USA - BchlTB.July02.5000.02.D3 | ecosystem: Environmental > Aquatic > Freshwater > Lake > Hypolimnion/Profundal zone | place...
GCTGGCAAAGATCACGGCCAAGGTAATACTGCTCGACTTCCACGGCGAGGCTACATCCGAGAAAGCCGCGCTGGGCTGGTATCTGGATGGCCGCGTCACAGCCGTCCTGGGCACGCATACCCATGTGCCTACCGCCGACGAACGTCTGCTGCATAACGGCACGGCCTACCAGACCGACGTTGGCATGAGCGGCCCGTTCGACTCTGTGATCGGCGTGGAGACTGAGCTGGTTCTGCACCGCTTTCTCACCGGAATGCCGGGAAAGTTTGAGTCCGCCAAGGCCAATCCCAAGATGTGCGCCACGCTGATCGAATGCAACGGCGCAACCGGGCGCGCCACGGCAATCCGCCGCCTGATGTTGGGGGAGTAGAGCTTACAAATAGCTCCGGAGCTAGCCAAACCTGTACAATCCTCCCGCATCCTTCCCGGCGCGGAATTGGGAGACTACGGACTATGTCGAGAGTTCGATACATTACCAACGTCGCGGCTGCGGTGTTGTTTGCGAGTGTAAGCATTGCCCAGGGAGTGGCCCGTGCAGGCGCGCAGCCTGAGACGACGCAGATGCCGCGTGTAGTGCAAAAGGATGGCCGCTGGGCGTTGCTGGTGGACGGCACGCCGTACCTGATGCTGGGCATACAGGTGAATAATTCGAGCGCGTGGCCCGCTATGCTGCCCGAGGTATGGCCCGCCGTAGACCGCCTACGCGCCAATACAGTAGAGATGCCTGTGTACTGGGAGCAGATGGAGCCGATACAGGGCAAGTTCGACTTCAGTGTCGTCGATGCGCTGCTGTCAGGCGCGCGCCAACACAAGATTCATCTGGTTCTGCTGTGGTTCGGTACATGGAAGAACGGCGCGCCCCACTATGTTCCCGATTGGGTGAAGCGCAACCCGGTGAAGTATCCGCGGGTGGTGAGCGCGAACGGCGCGCCCCATGACACCCTGTCGCCGTTCGGAGAGGCGACGCTGGAGGCGGACAAGACTGCGTTCAGCGCGCTGATGCGGCATCTGAAGACAGCAGACCCGCGCCACACCGTCCTGATGGTGCAGGTAGAGAACGAGATCAACGCATACGGCAGCGGGCGCGACTACTCTCCCGAAGCGACGAAGCTGTTTGAGGGGCAGGTGCCGCCGGAGTTTGCAGCGGCCATGCACACCAAGCCGGGAACCTGGACGGAGGCGTTTGGCGCGGAGTCGGAGAACACATTTCAGACGTGGTCAATTGCGCGCTACGTGGAGCAGGTGGCGAAGGCGGGCAAGAAAGAATATGGGCTGCCACTGTATCTGAACCACTCACTGGAAGATCCGCTGGCAACGCCCCGCGCGGGACGGCTGGAATGGGCAGCAATGACCAGCCACGTGCTGGACATCTGGAAGGCGATAGCGCCGGATATCGATCTGATTGCGCCCGACATCTACATGGGCCAGTATGCGCAGTACGAGAAAATTCTGGATGTTTACGCTCGCAAGGATAACGCGATGTTTGTTCCGGAGACGGGCAATTCGGCGGCGTATGCACGGTACTTCTTTGCGGCGCTGGGCCATGGGGCCATCGGCTGGTCGCCGTTTGGGATGGACCAGACCGGGTACGCGAACGCACCATTGGGCGCACCGTCGGTGGACGACAAGCTGCTCGACCTGTTCGCGCTTAATTACGAGATTGTAGGCCCAATGGACCGCGAGATTGCGCGGCTCGAGTTCGACGGCAAGCTGCAGGCTGCTGCGGAAGACCCGGCAGTGCATTCGCAGACGCTTGCGTTCGGTCCGTGGACGGCGACGGTTGCGTACGGGCTGCGCATGTTTGGCAGAGCGCCGACCGCGCCGGGAAATGCCGACCCTACAGGCCGCGTTCTGGTGGCGCAGTTGGGACCAGATGAGTTCCTGGTGACTGGCGTATCGGCGCGGGTGGACTTTCGTCCGACAGATGCCGCGAGCGGGAAGCATCGCGAGTATGTGCGAGTTGAAGAGGGGACGTACGTGGACGGAAAGTGGAAGTTTCTGCGCATCTGGAATGGCGATCAGACGGATTATGGGCTGAATTTTACCGTCGCGCCGCAGGTGCTCAAGGTGACGTTGATGACATATTGAGGCAGGTCTTTGATTCGAGGCTCAAGATGCAAGGTGAAGATAGGAGAGATATGAATCGTCGGAAGTTTTTGCAGAGTACGGCGGCTACTGCGGTAGCTGCGACTGTGGTACGCGGGCTGCCGGTTGAGGCGCAGGGTGCGGCGCATGCTGCGGCGGAGGCGTGGCCCGAGAATGGCACGTTGATACCGGATGAGGGATGGCGGCTGTGGGTGGACCGCGAGGCCGGATGGAAGCAGGATGCGATCTTTCTGCCGGAGGATGTGTCGCAGGACGCGGAGGGTGTGGTGCGTGGCAAAGGGGAGCCGCTGCCGGAGAATACTCCGACGGGTGGGTGGGGCGTGCTGGCAAGCGCGGCAGGAATTCCGGTGACGCTGCCGGGAACGGTGGAGCAGCACTTCTGGGGGAAGTTTGGCGCAGGGGACGATGGCAAGCCGCGGCCGTATACGCCGGATGAGTATCGCTATGCGGCGGATGACAAACAGGAGGGCAACGACGGGTCGGTGCCGCAGAATGGGGCCTATTTCGGCGTGTCGTGGTGGTGGCGAGAGATTGAGATTCCGGCGTCGATGCAGGGCAAGCGCATCTTTCTGCATGTGAGGGGGGCACATCTTCGGGCTGAGGTTTATCTGAACGAGAAGCTGGTGGGCTACTCGATCATGGAAGAGCTGCCATTTGAGTGTGAGCTGACGCATGCGGCGAAGCCCGGCGGGAAGAATGTGCTGGCGATCCGGATTACGAATCCATGGGGGCGGTTCGATTGGGTGGATGGGCTGAATGAGCAGTGGGGCGCGGTGAAGCTGTATCGGTCGCATGGGTTCGGCGGGCTGGATCGGGGGATGACGATCTCGGCGCATGACAAGCCATACCGGATTTCGGATGTCTACGTTTTGAATACATCGAACCCGAAGCACATTGTCGCGTACGTCAAAATCTCCGACTGGAAGCCGGAGCACGGTCCCTTTGGCATTTGGATTTTTGTAATAGATCCAGAAACCGGCAAGACTGTGGGATCGAGTTCAAGCGCGTTTCCACGGATTGGCGCGACCTTTGATGCCACACGCCCCATCGGTTATCAGATCGAAGTCGAAAACGCTCAATTGTGGAGTCTCGATAGGCCGAAGCTCTACCGCTTGACGATCAGCTTAGTGGATCCAAAGCTCGTCTCCGAAAAGGGTGCGGTCAACGTGCCCCCGCAAAAAATTAATCGCACCATTGCATTTGGCTTTCGGACGTTTGCGCCGGAGGGGTTGGGGACGAATGCGCTGTTTCGGTTGAATGGACGAAGGATGAAGATTTATACGGCGATCTCGTGGGGGTATTGGGGGATCAACGGGATGTGGCCGACGCCGGAGCTTGCGATGAAGGAGGTGACGCAGGCGAAGAAGCTGAATATGAACTGCCTGAACTTCCATCGCAACCTGGCCAAGGAGGATGTGCTGCGCGCGCACGACCGGCTGGGGCTGCTGCGCTACATGGAGCCGGGCGCAGGTAAGATGGCGATCGGCAGGCTTCCGGCCAGCGTACAAACCAGCGCGCAGGCCAGCGGGCCATCCATTGTGATGGAGAGGCCAACCGCCCCAGCAGACATATTTGCCCAGAGATATATGTTTGCCAAGTGCGTCGGGATGGTGAAGGCCTTCCGCTCGCATCCGTCGGTGATTGAGTATTGTCTACAGAACGAGATTGGCGCGGACCTGAAGAACCCCGACACCATTGCCATACTGGAGGCGATGCGCGCCGAAGACCCCAGCCGCTGCATCGTGCTGAACGACGGTTTTGTTGCGCCTCCACGCAGCGCCGCGCAGGCGTGGTTCGCGCCGTGGAACCCAAAGCTGCACCGCAGCGACGAGGAGCAGTGGGGCGGCTGGTGGAACCAGCACCAGGGCGCAGGGGACCAGTGGTACGACGAGTTCTACAAAGGGCCGAACAATTTCACGTACAAGTCGCCGGAGAAGAAGGCCCTCTCCGAGTTTGGCGAGATGGAGGGGTGCGCAACGCCGGACAACCATTCGCTGATGTTGCACGAGCTGGCGGCCCCGAAGGGTACGGGGATTGGGAATCAGCCGGCGAACACCAGCTACGACCTGAAGGATCACCAGGAGATTTTGGCGGCGTATGACAAGTTCATTGACCGCTGGGGATTCCGCGGCGCGTTTCCAGCGACCGAACGGCTGTGGCTCTCGCTGGGCAAGAAGTGCTACGACACCTGGCAGAACTACCTGGAGAACGCGCGCATCAGCGATGAGCTGGACTTCTGCGCCATCTCTGGCTGGGAGACTACGGCAATCGAGAACCACTCGGGGATCGTCGACAATCTGCGCAACTTTAAGAGCGACCCGACGCCGATTACCGCGACGTTGATGCCGGTGCGGCCTGTAGCGAAGCAGCGGTCGATGTGCGGGAGTTTCGATCAGGATATGGTCTTCGATCTGTACCTCTTGAACGACACAAGTAAGGCGGTTTCAGGCGAGCTCGTATTGACTGTCACGGACCCTCGTGGCAACCGGACTGAGATTGGCAGATACCAAGTGCCGCAACAGATGCCCGATCAGTTCAGTTACCTGATCAAGGAGGCGGTGACATTCCGCCCGAAGCTGAATAGGACCGTTCCATACGGATATGAGGGAATGTATCGGTTCAAGTTTGGATTGACTAGTCAACCCCTAGTAACTCAGTCGAAGGACATTTGGATCACGTTCAAACAACTCAAAGAAGTTGCCGGATTACGCGTTGCGGTTTCGGGTGTATCCGCTCGGTTATGGGAGCAGCTTCATGGGACCGGCCCACTTCAGTCCGTTGAAGACTTCAAGCCGGGTGAGAAGTACGATGTGATTGTGTCCGCCGGGGTCACTGCGACGGCGGCGACGACGCAGAATGCGGGTGATACTACCGGCTTGGAGGCGCAGCCGAGCGGTGCGGCGGCGCGGCCTGCGGTGCAAGCGGCGGGGGTACTGGCCGAAGGAATCATTGAGGCGGTAAAAGCAGGCACGCCGCTGCTCGTCATCCCGCAGACGGATGCGCTGAGCGATGGCGTTGCGAAGCAACTCGCGGCGGCGGGCGCGTTTACGTATAGCGGTGCGGTCGGCGATCTGCGCGCGCCCTGGATGGGCAACTGGACCTTTGTGCGGAAGCACCCAGTGTACGACGGTCTGCCCGTCGATCAGGCCATGGGAATCCACTATCAGGTGAACGGGAAGGCGGCGAATGGGCTGCTAATCGACCGCGCACCGGGCGGCGCGGAGATGGAGATTATTGCCGCCTACTCGCGCGATCACTCACGGGTAATTGGCGCTGCGACCTTTACAACCAAGCTGGGCGCGGGCAAGCTGCTGTACCACCGCGTACCGGAGATGCATCCGGTGCTACAGCAACGGTTCCTCGCCAACTCGCTGCACTGGCTGACCAGCTAGAGCAGGTCACTCTTGCAATCGCGGGGAAACGCGCACCTATCCTGAACGCATAGAAGGCAGCCCGAAGGCTGCCTCCTTGTTTGCAGCGGTTTCCCGTTAGCCTATTTTTTGGTTGAAGTGGCGGGGTGTGCAGTGGCGCGGTGTACAGTGGCCGCTGGCTTTTCCGCCTTGGGCAGCACCACATCGCCGTCCTTCATGTTGATCATGATGGGCTTCGGGGTGAAGGAGTCGTAGGTCCCGACGAGGGTTACGGTCTGACCAACCGCAGTCGCTGCTGTGATTGCGTCCGCCTTAGCCTGGGCTGCCGCAACTTCCTTTTTGTAAGCGAGCTTCTGAGCAGGGGTTGCAGTCGGTTTGAGTTCGGGGACCTCATCCGCAGGCGCCATGTTGAAGGTGAAGTCCGCGACCTTGGGATTGGCTTGTTTGGAATCGTCGGTCACAGCTACAGTCAGCACCGTCGGCGAGGACGTAATGACCAGCGCCCCAGGAATCTGTACCGACTTGCCCTTGATAGAGTCCCATACCTTTGCGGCGTCATCCGTCGAGCCGAACTGGAAGACCATCTCCTTGTCTTCGGTGGCCAGAGTAGACAAGTCGGAAGTACCAACGATGATGTTGTGGATCTTCTCCGCAGTGGTAAGACCGGGCTTGATTGTGGCAAACAGGCTGTCAGGTGGGTTCAGATTGGCTTTGGCGGAGGCGGCAAATACATCGTAGCCATCATCCGCGTCGTGGTACTTCTTGTAGCACCACTTGGCGTAGGGAGACATCTGTGCTTGAGCGGCAGCCGGCGCGTAGGCCACGGCTCGGCTGGCGTAAAAGGAGCAACTCAGGTAATCGGGCGGCGTGGATTGGGAGTAAGCCTCGCCCAGGTAATACGTATCCAGCAGCACCGATCCGGGCTGTTGCGTGGCTGCCGGGGGGACGTATGCGAGTTCCTTCTTGTAGACGTCGATGGCAGTCGCGAAATCCTTCTTGCCCATCGCATCTTCGCCGAGGGTGCTGTAGAAGATGGGGTACGCAGTGCCCTGCAGCGTCTTGAAGTCTGCGTCAGCGATGTCGGCCGGCTTGGTTGCTGCAAGTCCCTTCTGCGCGAACCCCGAGGCGGTATCCAGGGCTGCCTGTTTTGCCGCGGGATCGGTCAGGGCGTCAGCCGCTTGCTTGCGCAGATACGTCTCAAAGGTTAGCGCCTGCAGGTTTGCCGGATCAAGCTGCAACACGCGGTCGGCCGCGCTCAACGTCTTGGTCGCGTCGAACCCGCTGTACGCAGCCATCAGCTGCTCCAGGGTGTTTAGCCGGATACCGGGGCATGCGGAGGTAGGGTAGGCGGTGAGATACGCTTCAATGCCCGTGGCCTTGGCCTGAGGATTGCTCTGGTTCATTCCGTTGGTGTAGGCCGTGTACTCCGCGTCCGGCAGCGAGCATGGAGCCGCAGCGGCCTGGGCGCCGAGATTGACGGGTTGAGCGGCAGCAGGTTGAGAAGGTTGGGATGCAGGTGCTGGGGCGGTCTGGGCCAATGCGGAAGACAGACCCGATGCATTCATGGCGCACGCCAAGAGAGAGGCTAAGACTACCTTCTTCATTCAAGACTCCTCAGTCAGTTTTTAGACTTCTGCCGCCCATTGGTTCTGGGGGGTCAAGATGGTTCTCCGCAGCATACGTGGAACCAGCCTTGCAGTTTGACGCATAAGTCTTTCCTTTTGACTCAGGGAAAGTTGCGGCCCCACATGACCGTGATTATAGAAAGACCGTGGCATTGTAGCAAGTTCCGAAAATAGACTGCCGACCCGGCTCGGCCAATTTAATGCCCAGCGGGAGTGATGAACAACGGCCCGGTACGCCGCTTGGTATACTAAAAGCTGTTTCAGGCTGCATCCGCGTTGTTTGCACGGAGCGGCACTGGAGGGACTATGAGCGTCACTCAGCTTCGCGCCAGCTCGCCATTCCCACCCCCGCCACAGAGAGTCACCTCCGACACGCTCCTGCAGAAGAAACTGGCCCGCCAGCCCATCGCCGCGTTAACCGCGTACGACTATCCCACCGCGCGCCTGGTAGACGAGGCGGGCATCGACATGGTCCTGGTCGGCGACTCGCTCGGGATGGTCCTGCTTGGTTACGAGAACACCCTGCCCGTGACCATGGATGAGATGCTGCACCACACTCGCGCGGTGGCACGCGCCGTTCGCCGCGCCTTCCTGGTTGCCGACATGCCCTACGGTTCCTATCACGCGTCCGCACGCGTAGCGATCCAGAACGCCCTGCGCCTGATGAAAGAGGCGGGTGCGCAGGCGGTAAAGATCGAGGGCGGAAGCGTGCGCGCCAGGCTGGTTGAGCGGCTTACCGACGCCGAGGTCCCCGTCGTTGCCCACATTGGCCTTACGCCGCAATCGGTACACAGCATGGGAGGCTATCGCGTGCAGGGCAAGTCTCTCGTAGCATTCAAGCGGCTCTCCGCGGACGCGCGTGCGCTGGAAGACGCCGGCGCCATCGCCATCGTGCTGGAAGGCATCCCGCGCGAGCTGGCCGCCAGCATCACCGCCGAGAGTGGCATACCCACCATCGGCATTGGCGCAGGCCCAGATTGCGATGGTGAGATCCTGGTCTTCCACGATCTCTTCAACCTCACCTTCTCTCCGCCCGCGAAGTTTACGCGCCAATATGCCGACGGAGCGGCCTTCTTCTCGTCCGCCCTGGCGCACTACCGCGACGACGTGTCCGCGAGAAACTTTCCCAGCGACGCTGAGAGCTACCACCTGCCCCGCGAGGTCCATGCCGCTCTGGAAGCAACGCGTCCGCACGCGCGCAAAGCATAAGGATCGAAACGCAATGCTGATTTGCAAGACCCCCGCCGCGATGCACAACGCCTGCCGCGACCTGCGCGCCTCCGGCCGCACGCTCGGCCTGGTTCCCACCATGGGAGCGCTGCACGAGGGTCATCTATCGCTGGTCTCCGCCGCCGTAGCTGAGTGCGACTCCGTCGCCGCCTCCATCTTCGTCAATCCCACACAGTTCGGCCCCAACGAGGACTACGAAGCCTACCCTCGCACCTTCGACGAAGACTGCCGAAAGCTGGAATCCGCGGGTGTTCATGCGCTTTTCGCACCCTCCGCCGAAGAGATGTTTCCAGCGGGAACCAGTACTTTTGTCGATCCCGGCGAGATCGGATCGCGCCTGGACGGGGCCTCGCGCCCTGGTCACTTTCGCGGTGTCGCCACCATTGTTGCGCGGCTCTTCCACATCGTCCAACCGGACCGGGCGTACTTCGGGCAGAAGGACGCAGCTCAGGTTGCCGTGCTGCGACATATAGTGCATAACTTGAACTTTTCGGTGGATATTATTGTCTGTCCTATAGTTCGAGAATTCGATGGACTCGCGCTCAGCTCGCGCAACCGCTATCTTTCAGCCGACGAGCGACGACGTGCGTTGATCCTATCGCAAGCTCTCGGCGCGGTGGAACGGCTGGTGAAGCAGGGCGAGAGCATAGCCGATGTTCTGCACGCGTCTTTGCTTGCGACCTTCGCGAGCGATCCGAAGTTGCGCGTGGATTACGCCGCCATCGTCGATCCCGACACGCTTCTGCCGGTCGCGGATACCAGCGCAGGCGCACTCGTTGCCGTCGCTGCATGGATCGGCAGCACGCGGCTTATCGACAACCTGCTGATCGCGCCACACGCCTGACTCACGCCATTCCCTGTGATAACTTTGGCAGCGGAGACCTGCCCATGTTTCTGCGCCGCCTGAAGAAGTACATCCCATGCTACATATTTCCTCTCTTTCTCGCAGCCGCAGCCTTCGCGCAGAAGCCGCCGCAGGTTCGTCCCGTGCAGGTCGATAGCGGCAAGCTGCTCGGCGTCCTCACTGCCGATCAGAAGGTGGTCGCCTACAAGGGGGTTCCCTACGCCGCGCCTCCGGTGGGCGAACTGCGCTGGCGACCGCCGCAGCCGGTGTCAAAGTGGAAGAACATCCTCTTCGCGCGCGACTTTGGTTCACATTGCATCCAGTCCGACACCAACCCCGACGTGGTCTTCCACGATCCCGGCCCCAGCGAGGACTGCCTCACGCTCAACGTCTGGGTTCCCTCCGACGCCAAGCCCACGAAGAAATCCTCCGGCCTTCCCGTGATGGTGTGGATCTATGGCGGCGGATTCTCCACAGGAGGCACGTCGGAGAGCCGTCAGGACGGGCAGTTCCTGGCGCATCGCGGCGTTATCGTCGTTTCCATGAACTACCGCATGGGCATCTTTGGATTTATGACCCTGCCAGAGCTGACCGCCGAATCCGCCAATCACGCATCCGGCAACTACGGCCTGATGGACCAGACAGCCGCGATTGCCTGGGTGCGGCGCAACATTGCGGCCTTTGGCGGCGATCCCGCTAACATAACACTCTTCGGCGAGTCCGCAGGCTCCCAGTCTGTCAGCACCCAGATGGCATCCCCCATCGCCAAGGGTCTGTTCAGCAAGGCCATCGGCGAGAGCGGCGCGATCTTCTACGGCTTCAGCAAGACATTCCCGCCGCGCGAGCCAACCGAGCAGGCGGATGCGGCCTGGGCCGAGCGCGCCTTCGGCTCCAACCGCCTCTTCAATCTGCGCTCCCTCACCGCCGACGAGCTGATCGGGAAGGCCATGTCAGCGACGAGTCAGGCGCCGCGGTTCCTGCCCGTCGTCGACGGCTTCTTTCTGCCCGATACCGTTCCCCACATCTACGCCGATGGCAAGCAGGCCCACATCCCCGTGCTTGCTGGATGGAACGCCAACGAGAGCCGCGCGACCGGCAATCCGACCGCAGCCAGCTTTGCCGCGCAGGCACAACAACTGTTCGGCGCGAATGCCGCTCGCTTTCTGGCCGTTTATCCGGCGGCCACAGACGCCGAGGCACTGCAATCTGCCAACGACTACGCGGGCGACCACGCAATCGGCTTCTCCACATGGGCGTGGCTGGAGGCGCAGGCGAAGAACGGCAGCGCGCCCGTCTACCGCTACTTTTTCGACCTGGGCTCGCCGGGCGACCGCAATCACAGCGTCGCCGAGGGCGTCTTCCACACCGACGACATCGAGTACGTCTTCGGCACGCTCGACTCGCGCCCCGGCATGGCCATCCGGCCCCAAGATCGCGCTCTCTCCGAACAGATGGGCGCGTACTGGACGAACTTTGCCAAGACCGGGAACCCGAACGGCGACCCTGCCAGTTCCATGCTACCCAAGTGGCCCGCTTACAATGCCGCCAGCAACTGGCTGGTGATGCACCTCGACGCCACCCCAGCGGCCAAGCCCGACAGCTTACGCCCGCGCTACATTTTCCTCGACACTCAATGGGGCCTCACCGCCGGCAAGTAGAGCAATCAATCTAACGAAGAAGAGATCGCGCTCATCGCTAAATGCAGGGATTAAGCCTACCCCAGCCAGCGCTGGCCGAAGATCCTTTCGCTGCACTCAAAGTGAAAAGCTTGTCCTACGGTCGTGCGCTCGCCCACAGATCGTGCAGATGCAGGACGCCGAGCGTTTCGCCGCTGGGCGCGACGACGATTAGCGATGTAATCTTACGCCCCTCCATCAATACCAGCGCCTCCCCCGCAAAGGCCTCCGGCGGAATCGTCACGGGATGTTCGTTCATGATCTCGCCAGCCGTACGTGCCAGCGCGTTCGGTCCGTCGCTCTCCAACAGCCGTCGCAGGTCGCCGTCGGAGATCATCCCCAGAAGCGCCTGCCCCTCGCCGAGCACCGCTGTCATACCCAGCTTCTTATGCGACATTTCGTGGATCACCTGGGTCATCACCGTATCCACTGCGACCTGCGGCAGCGCGACGCCGGTGTGCATCAATTCGCCCACGCGCGCCAGTCGTCGCCCCAACCGTCCTCCTGGGTGCAGCTCTGCAAAGTCCACGGCCGCAAATCCCCTGCGGCGACTCACCTCCAGCGCCAGCGCATCGCCGAGCGCCAGCATCACGGTGGTCGACGCGGTGGGAGCAAGATTCAGTGCGCAAGCCTCTGTCGTCACGCTCGCATCCAGCCATACTGCGCTGGCCTGAGCCAGAGTCGAATCGCTGGCCCCGCATAGGCTGATCACCCTACAGTCCAATCGCGCGAGCGCAGGCATCAGCGCCAGCACTTCTTCGGTCTCTCCGCTCGCCGACAGCGCAATAACCAGGTCGCCTGTCGCAACCACTCCCAGGTCCCCGTGCTGCGCTTCAGCAGGATGTAGAAAGCACGCTGCAGTTCCCGTGGAGCAGAGCGTCGCTGCAATCTTGCGCGCGATCAGACCGCTCTTTCCCATGCCCAACAGGACAACTCGATTGCCGCGCCCCACCGTCTCGACCAACAGTTCAGTCGCGCGCGCAAAGGAAGAGGCCATCAGTCCGTCCAGACGCATCGCCAGTTCCAGCAGCGCACGCGCCTCCGTGCGGACCATATCCGACGGACGCGTGCCTTGGGTTTGAGTGGAGTTCGCCATGCTCTTGTGCGGCCTCTCCGATGCTACAGCATTTTTCGAATTGGTTTCGAGGGAAACCACAGACTTCGAGCGGCTATTTCCCAAGAAAAAGCCATCTTACATACATTCGCCGGCACTACATAAATTCGAGACATGCTGTAACACAGTGGATCGCCGCACTCGAACCGGCAGCCGATACGGTTGCGGCTTGGCGTAGTGAATACGGTGGTGTTCTACTACTATTCATGAAAGCAGTGCTTAGATGGTGTTGCCAATTCCTTTTCGCAGTACTGGTTGTACTTGCCGCTGTATGGGGCTCGGGCGAAGCTTCTCAATGGATACTCCGCTGGCGCGCTGAGAAGTTGCTCAGCGACGTTCGCACACTCGAAGTGGGTCGCAGCGGCTGGCCGGAAGTGCAGCAGACGATGAACAAGTGGGGCAGGTGGGGCGCGCCAAAGGACAGTTGTTCGGCAACGTCCTGCACCTACAGCATCGATCTCCAGCAAACTCTTCCATCGATACTTGGAGGATCCCCAGGGGACGGGGCAAAGAACTGGTTGCCCAGGTTGCTGAATTGTATCGGGCTGCGCAGTGCCGCGGCACGAGCCGGTTTCACCATGCAGCATGGTGTCGTTTCGGAGAAGTGGTTCGGTGAGCAGGTCACTCTGCCTGTGCGAGATTGGAGCCGCTCCGTCGCCTACGTGCCATACCTATCGGTTTCGTCCCATTCAACTGTCAGGTTTCACGACCATACGCGCGATCCGGACCAGATATTTACCAACCGTCTGGTGCGCGCCTATCCATATGGGTTGAACGCGAGTTTCTCGCCCGACGAGGAAGCGTCCGAACAGGCAATGCTGATGGACTTCCAATTTTTCTGCATCACACAGCTTGCGCCCTGCGAAGACGTGGCTGACATTCTTCCCGAAGGCTGGCGAACATTGCAGATGGAGCAGCAACAGCAGCGAACAAGGTAGACTGGAAGTACGGCGTCAGAGCAATTACACGCCCGAAAGGACCGCCTCGAAGTGCTGCGAAGAACGCTCTTGCTGTTGACGATGCTGGCCGGGCTATTGCTGATCGCGTGGTCGGGATGGCACAACCTGCGTCAAAGCCGCAGCGTCCTCCATCTCCGGCCGGAGGACCGCGTCGATCTGGTTCCGGACACGACCTCCACGGCGAGCTCATCCGCCAGCAGTACCACCACACAATCGTCGCCTCTACGCGGCAAGCCCGCGCCAGCTTTCGCGCTCGCCGACCTCGATGGTCACACGGTCTCGCTCAACGACTTTAAGGGGCGTCCGCTGCTGATCAACTTCTGGGGGACATACTGCGCGCCCTGCAAGATCGAGATGCCGTGGCTACAGGAGTTCAGCAAAAAGTACTCATCCAGCGGTTTTGAGATCATCGGCATCACCTACGACGCCGAGGTAGGCAAACAAACCATCGCTCGCGATACACAGCAGCTCGGTGTGACTTATCCAATATTGCTGTCGGATGCGAAGGCCGAGAAAGACTATCTTAGTGGCACCGACGCGTTGCCCATGTCGTTCTACGTCGACAAGGCAGGCAAGGTGATCGAGGTGTCCGCCGGACTCGGTAGCAAGGACCAGTTGGAGTCACTGGTGAAAGAGACCATCGCGGCAGGTAACGAATGACTCGGACTCAACTTACCTATCTATCCATCGCGTTGCTTACCCTGGTTGTAGCGGCAACCGCGCGAGTTGGCAACTCGCAGTTGGGAATCATGGACGACGGGGCGGCAAAACCCCGCGCCTTCGTCCTCTACACCGCCGAGCCGCAGACCGTTCCAGCGGCCCGCCGCTCGGTGCTTGAGGTTCGTTTCCATATCGTTCCGGGGTTCCATGTCAACTCGCACACGCCGAACTCCCAGCTTCTGATTCCCACCACCCTGACCTTGCAGCCGTCTGCTGGAGTCAAGCCCGGAGCGATGGAGTATCCTGCGGGGAAACCCTACAGTTTTTCCTTCGACCCGGGCGATAAGTTGGACGTCTACGCGGACGACTTCACCGTGAAGCTGCCGATCACGGCCACGGCGGGAGACCATGCCATGGACGCGACGTTGAAGTATCAGGCCTGCGATAACGCTTCCTGCTACCCTCCCAGAACACTCCCGGTCAAGATCGTCTTTACGGCGAAGTTGCACTGATCACAGCGAAGTTCGGCGGGTGCGGCCAAGCGTCGCGAGTTGACAATTCATGTACCGCACGTGCATTGCCTGAGCATACCGGGATTTAACTGTTTGAATGGATTGAAAGAATATTACTGAGACTGGCGGATCACGAATGGAAGAGTTTAGAAGGCTGACGCGGCTACCTGCGTATGTATTTAACATCACCGGAGCACTGAAGGCCGAGGCCCGCAAACGCGGCGAAGACATCATCGACTTCGGCATGGGAAACCCCGACGGCGCGACACCGAAGCACATTGTCGACAAGCTGATCGAGGCGGCGCAGAAGACCGCGACCCACCGCTACTCGCTCTCGCGCGGACTGCCTCGCCTGCGCAAATCCATCTGCGACTGGTACAAGCGTCGCTACGACGTCGAACTCGATCCCGAGGCCGAGGCCATCGTCACCATCGGCTCCAAGGAGGGCATCGCGCACCTCTGTCTCGCCATGCTTGACCACGAAGACACTGTTGCAGTACCCAACCCAAGCTACCCCATCCACATCTTCGGGCCTGTGATCGCCGGTTCCAGAATTCAGAGCATCGCCCTCGAAGACACCAATGAGGCGACCCTGATCGAGACCCTGGAGCGTGAACTGCCGCTGATGAATCCGCGACCCAAGCTCCTCATCTTGAACTTTCCCGCCAACCCTACCACCCAGTGCGTCGATCTCGCATTCTTCGAGCGCCTGGTGCCGCTCTGTAAGGACCTTGGCATCTACATCGTTCACGACCTCGCCTACGCCGACCTGGTCTTTGATGGCTACCGCGCGCCCAGTATCCTCGAAGTCCCCGGCGCAAAGGACATCTCCGTTGAGTTCTTCACCCTCTCCAAGAGCTATAACATGCCGGGCTGGCGGGTGGGCTTCATGGTCGGCAGTCCCAAGCTGGTCGCCGCTCTGGGCCGCATCAAGAGCTACTTCGACTACGGGACGTTTACTCCGATCCAAGTGGCATCCATCGCCGCGCTGGATGGTCCGCAACAGTGCGTAGCCGACATCGTCGCGAACTATAAGTCGCGCCGCGACGTACTGGTCACCGGCATGAACAACCTGGGCTGGGCGGTGGAGTCGCCCAAGGCAACGATGTTTGTGTGGGCGAAGATCCCAGAGCAGTTCCGAGGGATGGGATCGCTCGACTTCTCTAAGAAATTATTGATCGATGCCAGGACCGCAGTCAGCCCCGGCATCGGCTTCGGCGATCACGGTGACGGCTTCGTCCGCTTCGCGCTGATTGAGAATGAGGAGCGCACAAGGCAGGCCCTGCGCGGCATGAAACAGATGTTTAGAGCGGGATAGACAAAACTAAGGGCATTGTGGGAATGACGTTTCACTAACCACTAGGCTGAGCTGAGCTGGGTCGATGTGCTTCCCATGAATCGGTTTAGCTTTGTGTGCATACTTGCTCGCTTGCTCGCAACTGGCTTGCTCAACGCTGACGCTTACTAGGACAAGATGGGATGTCGTCACAAATATCCCAACGAAATAGTGCTGGTTCGCAGCGAGACTCAGCGTGAGACCTACCTTGGGGTCCGGATGATTGTGATTTTTCCAATTCGCGGAGAATACATGTGTGCCGGGCTGGAGGCTGAAGGTAACGAACCTGCCCATTTCCATCAGTTCAAGTTCACTATCGCCATCAAAGATGTGGCCAGCAAACGCACCGTGTTTGGAATCTGTCAATTCACTCTGAAGCACGCCAACGGTACAAAAACGTAACCCGCGTTGACGACGCCGAGACACTTGTGTTCTGCGCAAAACCAGATACAGATACGAAAAGGGTCAACGCGGCGAAAAGTATTCTCATCTTGAAACCCCGCCACAATGCTACAGAACGGGCGAATCGTTTCCCAGCATAGCCGCGGGGTCAGCTTGATCGAGTGCTGGCTTCAGGGTTCTATAATCCGCGAACTGAGGTCTGGCGCGATCAGACAAAAATGCCTCGGGTTGAGGGTATAAATTCGGCGCGCCTTTGACTTGCGCGCACATGCAAGGATCAGTGCGTCATAGATCATCCCGCCGCTGTGGCCTAGTCGCGCCAGCCCCTCGACCGCCTGAACGTATTCAGGCTCAGTCAAGCTGATCGTCTTGAAACGTTGCGCGGTATGAGCTACAACATTCGCGGCGTCCATAGGCGACATCCGAAGCGGCAAGGGGCGACCGCTGAATACATTGAAAAGCTCCGCTAGAGAATGCATAGCACAGCATCCGCCGCGTCTATCCGCCACAGCCAGAACATCGACGCAAGCATCATGCCGCTTGTCCAACACTGTGGACGCAGCCACCACCACGCTTGTGTCTACAAAGATCACTTGGCAATGTCGCTTAGGATCGCTTCCATGCGCGCGTTACGCGCCCTTGCGACCTCATCCACCGCGTCCGTAGCAGGGCCGGGTCCCGCGTCATACACCAGGGTCCCGCGGTCCATGTAAAGGCCGCGAGGCTTGCATTCAGGCTCAATCACGATCTTCTCACCCTCCTGCCGAAGGTGCAGGCGGGTCCCAGGCCGCAGGTGCAGAACATCCCGCATCTTCTTCGGCACAACCACACGCCCAGCCTTGTCGATTTCCGTAATGGCATTCATAAATGGCATTTTACCATAAGCAGATGCCATTTTGTTACAGTACCGGCGAATCATTGCCCAGCATGGCCTTGCGGATGACTTTGACCGGCGCGAATCCCTGCCGCATAAAGTCGTCGTGGAATTTCTGTAGGTTGAACGCCGCGCCCTGCTTCGCCTTCATATCCTCGCGCAACTTCATGATCTCCAGCTTGCCGAGCGTGTAGTAGAGGTAGGTCGGATCGCCCGTTCCGCGCTTTGTCTCCACCTCGGCAACCGAGCGTGACTGGTAGCCTTCCTTCACGAAGAAGTCCTCCGCCTGCCCGATCGTCCACTTCCCTGCCGGCTCGCCCTCACCGGTATGCAGCTTGATGGAATTGACGAAGCGCGCATCGCGCAACAGCGCATCCTGAATCTGTCCCAGCCGGACCAGCCGCGCTTGCCGCACCTGTTCGGGCGTCGCGTTCGTCGGAGCTGCCGCGTAACCCTCGTCCAGCATCATCTGTTCGCAGTAGTGCGCCCAGCCCTCGATATTCGTATTTGCGCCCAGTAGCTTGCGAATATCGCTGCCAAACTTCGGCATCCACAGAAACTGTATGTAGTGTCCGGGATAGGCCTCATGCACACTGGTGGAGATGATGGTGCCCACGTTGAAGCTCGCCATGTGCTCGGCGACATGCTCGGCAGTCCAGTCCTTCTCCGGCAGCGTCACGTTGAAATACGCCTTGGTGGAGTGTGTCTCGAACGCTCCCGGCGGATCCATCGATGCAAACGTGGTCGCCCGCATGAACGGCGGCGTCTCCTCCAGCGTCGGCTGTACGTCGCTGGGAATGGTAATGATCTGCTTCTCGCGAATAAACGCAATCAGTGAATTGAATGTTCCATGAAACGCATTCAGCAGATCGCCCGGCGCGGGATGAATCGTCGCCAGTTCGGCCAGTACCTCTTGCGGCGTCTTCGCCGGATTGATCAGCTTGGCCACGCGGGCAAACTCAGCCTGGTTCTTGTGCAGATCGTCCATCGCGATCTGCAGCAGCCGGCTCAGCGGCAGGTCCACCATTTCGTCGTACGCCAGTTTCTTGGCAAATGTATCCGCGCCCAGCCGGAAATCGCCATTCGACCGTGGCAGCAGGTCGCTCTTCATCCACGCGCCATAGCTCTTCAGCGCCGCAATCACCGCAGCATTCGTCTTGGCAAACTCCGCCTTGGTCGCTGTATCCTTCGCCACCTCTGCACCATCCGCCCCGCTCAGGAACGCGCTCGGAACATCGTTTTGAAAGAAGCTGATATCGCCGTCAATCTGCTCCAGGGCAATCTCGGTGAATATTCTGGGAGGATTCTTCAGGTTCTTGCGCGCTTCCTCCAGCACTTGCGGCATCTGCTTCTCCCGCTCCACCAACGCGCGCAGCCGCACATCCGCCGACGCATAGGGCCGCTCCATGATTACAAATGCCGAGTTGGTAATCCCCGATGAGTAATCATCTGGATTCTTCTCCCATCCCCGGATTACTTCCAGGCCAAGCAACTCCGAACGTACGTGCCAGCGCACTCGGATCGATCGTCTCCAGCTTCGTCTCGAACTGATGCAGCGCCGCAACCTCCGCCGCCACACCCTCGGCCGAGTAGTCCTCCAGCTTCGAATCGTACTGGTGCAGCCCCGCTGAGGTCCCAGCAGTTGGCGAAAATCTGAAGTAAATCTGCGAGAAAAATTGTTCAGAGAGAGAGTTGAATGTCTGCATGGCTCCATCCGCCGAGAGTCTCTGCGCTCTCGCGCCCGGCGTCAAGATAAAAGCTCCGAGGAGGAGCGCGGTGGCTGGAAGTCTTCCGGTCATGGTTCTATGCAAAAGTCTACGACAAAAGCCTCCGTCAGGCGCAAACAGAGGCGAATGCACGCAACGGAGACCGCTTCTGCATATGTTTATAGTGAAAACTCCCCCCGAAGATTCAAATCGGAAACACCTCTATTGTGGGATGACATTTCCACTGTTCGTGCTTGACTCCAGGCAAATTTGGCTCTAATCTACAGTTGTGATATGACTCCCTTCGGGTTGAGTCGGTCACAACGAAGTCCACCCACTTCGTTGCTTTACCGGAATACCCACGCAACAGCCCCCACCGCGCTGCGTGGGTTTCCTCTTTTAAGTCCCTTGTTATCTTTAGGCTTTCAGGTCATGCAGGAAACTTTTTTGTGGCAGAGATCTTGACTGCAATCCGATAAACGGGTACTCTCGGTGCATGGGAAATGTGTCCACCGCGGTCTGCATGTGTAGCTGTTGCCTTTGTTGTATGGGCAAGAGCAGCTGCTGCGCTGGTGCATCCCCAATCTAGGCGAACTCAGAGAAACCCCTAAAGCCTTAGACATTCAGGAGCCCACGTATCAGCGCAAAGCGCGATATGTGGGTTTTTTACTTGCGCCAAAGTCAAGATCAGCAGGCAGTACGAACCGAAAGCAGACGCACTCAGGAGTATCATGGCAAACCCCGACACAACCCGCTCCTCGCAGCCTCACTTCACGAACCGGCTCCCTTTCAATGTTGACCTTCTGGCCGTCGGCATCGGGCTTGCGCTGGCCGTACTCATCCGCTTTGGCATCATCCATCAGATCGCCTTTTAAAATATCTGCCGCCCCCTCGCAGCCTGAAATCAGTGCACAAAGATCCTATGTCCACGCAGACTATCCCGATGCCGATTGCGGCCGAGGCCCAGCTTAGACCCACGAGCCTGGCCGCCACGCTGCCCGGCATCGCCCTGCTGTTCAGCATCGGCATGCTAGGCAAGCTGCTGGAGCGCGCCGGCGCCGGTCTGCGCTCGCAGTACCACCTGCCCATCCCGCAGATCGAGTATGTTCTGTGGGCCATTCTTCTTGGCCTCCTCGTCTCTAACACTTTGGGCGTCTCCGCCCTCTTCCGTCCCGGCGTTGCCACTTACGAACTCTGGCTCAAACTGGGAATTGTCCTGGTTGGGGGGCGTTTTCTGCTCCAGGACGTCCTTCATATTGGCGGCCTTTCGTTGCTTCTGGTCGCCATCGAACTCATTCTGTCGCTCTCCATGATGACGCTGCTTGGCCGCATCTTCCGCCTGCCTCCGAAGCTGACCAGCCTGCTCGCCATCGGTTCCTCCATCTGTGGAGTTACCGCCATCATGGCGGCGCAGGGGGCCATCGACCCCGAAGAGGAGGACACCACCACCGCCATTGCGGCCATTCTCGCCCTCGGGGCCATCGCGCTGTTCACCTTCCCTGCTATCGGCCATCTGCTGCATATGGGCCAGCAGGCCTATGGAATGTGGGCCGGCCTCGCTGTAGACAACACCGCCGAGTCAATCGTCACCGGCTCGCTGTACGGGCCGGACGCAGGCCGCTGGACCATCCTCGCCAAGACCGCCCGCTCCTCCTTCATCGGATTCGTCGTTCTCGGTTACGCGGTTTACTGGGCATCGCGAGGACAGGCCGCAGTGGTCGAGCACAAGGCGCTCTTCCTCTGGCAGAAGTTCCCCAAATTCATTC
>Ga0364907_10260_pt1 | contig 19976 bp, 18 predicted proteins | sample ExccelJu500002D3_2_FD_206960 | JGI IMG/M metagenome (GOLD analysis project Ga0364907, IMG submission 206960) | Enriched cells from Trout Bog Lake Hypolimnion, Wisconsin, USA - BchlTB.July02.5000.02.D3 | ecosystem: Environmental > Aquatic > Freshwater > Lake > Hypolimnion/Profundal zone | place...
ATTCAGAATTGTATGAAAAGTTCTAATTTCACTAAAGACATAGGTTTGGTATTAGGAATTATAGAACCAGATGTAGAAAGTAAACCAGAAGAAGTTACACCGGTTTTAACCATAAAACTTACTACTGGCGGACATCCATTACTTCATACAGTAAAAGGCATTTATAGTGGCTATGAAGTATGGAAAGATGTGATGGACACCAAAGGTTATCAGAAAACAGACACCAGTCTTTACCCCGATTATATTGATAATAGTGCATTGCCTGCCATAGGGTTGGCACAAACCTGGAAATACAAAATTATCTATACTTTAAAAGGTGTAATATGTGGCAACTGGAGCAATGAAGTTACAATAGGTGTTTATGGACAGATATAAATACAAATCTGACTATTTGATGATATGATAATCTGATAATTATATACCAAATACAAATTGATAATAGAGAATGAAAACAGGAGAAACACAATTGCATTTTTACAGTAATTGGTTTCTCCTGTTATTTATATAAGAATAAATCAAATTGTATGGGTATTCAACTTTAAACGGATTAAACCTTTAAACGATTAAAATATTTTTAAAGCATTAAATTAAAACTTATGGCAGAAGATATTGACAACACAACTTCGATAGATAGTGATGGTAATCTGATAAATAATACTGCTAAAGAAAAGGTACTGACTGATGTGGAAAAAGCAGATCTGAAAGGACCTGTACATAAAATAATGGAGCATCATTATAAAACTTTTGGTCACGATGGTAAAGTTTTTATCAGCTATCCTGTTACGGATGGATATAGCAAAGTAAGAAATACTATGCAGGAATTTGATGAAAAGGGCAAAAAGATAGTAGTGGAAAGCTATAATAATTTCTATAAATACCGATCTGTATTGAATGAGAAAGGGGTTGAGTATGAATCATATTCTTATAATAAAGGCAATGTATTGAATCATAAATATGTTACAAAATTTAATGCAGACGGAAAAGTTGCAGAAGTAATAGTATATGATGGAAATCTGGATTTAGTAACAAGAACAGTATCGGTTTACGATGAATATAGCAATATTATACAGCATATAGAATATAATAAAGAAGGGAAAATTAATTTTACTCAGAGTTGGACATACGAAAATGGGAAAAAAGAATATATAGAAGTTAAACGTATCGATCATGCCGGTGAGATTGTACATTGGAATAAGCGTAAATTAAATAATAAAGACCATCCAATAGAATCTACCGACTTAGCACCCGATGGAAGTATTACAAAGAAAGTTTCTTTTGCTGAATGTTATGATAGTGAAGGGAATCATTTACCCCGGGTTATTAATCAGTACCAAAAGGAGATATATGAAATAACATACGAGTACGATCAGCACAACAACTGGATAAAACAATACAGTTCGTACAGAGATATGCCTGTCAGTATTTTTATCCGCGACATTCTTTATTATGGAGAACCTGCACCAAAGGATATATATAACAGGGAAGTAGTATTTGATGTATCAGTTACCATAATTGATGAAGAGAAGACATCGTATGAGAAACTTATTGAAAAGGAAGACTTTTCTTCGGGATTTAATGAAGAAGAAACAAAATGGCTAACAGATAGAACACCCAATGCAGAAAACTTTAGTTACTTAGGTTATTATGTATTAAAAAACAATGAGTTTCCCTCCCTGGTTTTGTATAATGCAAGTAATATAGATGTACTACAGCTGGTAGTGGAATTGAAGAAAGGGCTGAATGCAAAGGTTATTCAGGAAACAAAATCACAATATGGTGACTGGTCGGATTATATCTCCAGATTAACAATAGTATTTCCACAACATACCGGATATATGATTCATGCTTCGCAGATCAATTCGAAAGATAATGATGAATACCATGTGCCGGATTTTATTACAGCCAATTATGAACGGGATGATGATCTGGTATATTTCAGTCCTTTATATCTATTGCACCCCAGTGATAAATCGGGTAACAGAGATATAGAGGGAATAGAAGCTGAAATAAAAAAATGTTTTGATAAATGTACGCTGGAACTGATACCGGAAAAACCGGAGATATACATGATAGAGGTAGAAAGAGGAAATTTCAGCCTTAAACAATACCCGGTAAAAGATGATTTTGAAATTAATAACCTGGATGTCAGCTATGGGCATGGATTTGCTACATTTCATCAGGAACTGATGAACAGATTCAGAAGGGAAAATAAAGGACTGGTACTATTTCATGGGCTTCCTGGCACGGGTAAAACATTTTATATAAGACATCTGTTGAGGGAAATGGCATTATCGAACAAAAGGGTTATTTATATGCCTCCCAATATGGTGGATCATCTGGTGGAACCTGCTTTTATGACTTTTCTTACACAAACAGTAAAGGGATATTCTACTGATGGATATTTCTGTGTACTGCTGATAGAAGATGCCGAACCGCTATTGATTTCGCGTGCTTCGGAAAACAGGATTCAAGGTATAACTAATTTATTGAATATGACCGATGGCATACTGAACGACATGCTGAAACTACAGATTATCTGTACGTTCAATGTGGAACTGAAACAATTAGATCCTGCCTTGCTGAGACCGGGCAGATTGATTGCCCGTAAAGAATTTAAAGCACTGAACGAACTGGACGCTAATCTGCTGGCACAAAGACTGGGTATTAATTTCAGATTCAGAAAACCAACAACCCTATCGGAGATTTATTCAAAGCTTAAAGATAAGGGGACGATAATACATGAAGACTATTAAAAGTACTTAGTACTTAGATGTAAGATATCAGACAATACAGAATACAAAATCAGAATAACTAAATAAACTTTTTAAACGACTTAAAGGTATTAAAGGGTTTAAACGCAAAAAAGTATAACAATGAATAATAATACTGACAAGATAACAAATAAAGAAAAAAATGGTTTACAGGGTCCTGTTTATAAGGTTTCGGAGAAAGAATATGGAATAATGGAGAAGTATGGACATATATATGTTACCGATGCTAATGATGAAGACACCTGGCCTCTTAACTGCACGGATACTTACAACGAAGAAGGAATTAGAATAGAGGAAGACAGAATGAATGGTACTGTAAGGATGATTATTACTTTTGATGATAATGGTTTTGAAAAGGAAAAAAAATATTATAATGAAGATGGAAGTCTTAAGCAGAAATATGTAAGAATTTATAACTTTTCAGAAAAGACAATTGATGAAACAGGATATGATAATACCGGAACAAGAAACAATAGAACATTCAAGGAATGTAATGATAGGTGGGATTGTACTAAATTGATAAACTATGATAATGATGAAAAGATAACTACTATCTCCAATTGGATTTTTGGTATAGAGAATGAAAAAAATAATTGGAATGAATTTATTTATACTGATGGAGAAGGTCATTTTAAATCCTGGTGTAAACATACTCTCAATAAAAAAGGGGATACAATTGAAATAACGGAATTAAATGAAGATGGCAGTGTTTTGAAAATCACTTCATATGCTGATACTTTTGATGCTGATGGAAATAAAATTGAACCCTATAAAAGGCGTACAGATAAAGAACTATATAAAACAACGATTGAAAATGACCATCATAACAACTGGATAAAAAAAATAACTTATTTCTGCGAAAAGCCTATCTACATCTATAAAAGATCTATTCAGTATTTTGGAGAAGACAATATGGAAGATAAGAATGCTATTGGTTTTGAAACACCTTTTAAAATCTTTAACCCAATAATTGTTGAAACAGATCAACAAACTATTAATAAGTACTATTATTCTGATTATACCAAAGATTTAAATTATGAATTAACTGACGAACAGGCTAAATGGCTGGCTGAGAAAAGCCCAGGTGCCGATACATTTCCATACCTGAATTACTACATGCTGAAAAATAAGGAGTTGCCATGTCAGTTAACTTATACAGGCAGCAATGTAGAAGTAATGTCTTTTTTAAAAGAACTGACTACTTATGAGGAAGTTGATATAGTACATACCTATAAAATAAACTCTAACAATTCTGCTGACCGTATGATCAGATACACCCTTGTATTCAGGGAAGACACTGCATATATGATCCATATAGCCTATATTCAGGAATCAGACGCAGAAGAATATATTATACCTGAAAAGATGAGAGAATATAATATAGGAGATGATGGACAGGTAAGAACAAGTCAGATAATTGTATTATATCCAAGTGAAGATTTTGGCAAAGTTGACCCTCACTATATCATGTCCAACATTCAGGAATATATGGAAAGTAATAAAATGGAAGAGATTCCTGAAAAGCCTGAAATATTCATGGTAGAGGTTGCAAATGAAAGTTTCAGTCTTGAATCGCATTATGTAAATGATGATTTTGAAATTAAGGAACTGGATGTAAACTACGGATTTGGGTTTGAACAGTTTCATGAAGATCTGATTCAAAGATTTACTCATGAACATAAAGGATTAGTGCTGTTTCATGGAATACCTGGCACTGGTAAAACATATTATATACGCCATCTGTTGCGTGAAATGGCTTTAGCCAATAAGATTGTAATTTATATGCCACCTAATATGGTTGATTATTTGTCGGAACCTGGTTTCATGACATTTTTATCTAAAACGGTTGCCCATTATTCTTCTCAGAATCATACCTGTGTATTGCTGATAGAAGATGCTGAACCATTATTAATAGCCCGACATAACGAAGGAAGAGTGCAGGGAATTACCAACCTGTTGAATATGTCGGATGGATTACTGAACGATATGCTTAAACTACAGATCATCTGTACATTCAATGTAGAACTAAAACAACTGGATGCTGCATTACTAAGACCAGGAAGATTAATTGCCCGGAAAGAATTTAAAGCTTTACCGGAGCTGGAAGCAAATATTCTGGCTAAAAGACTGGGTGTTAAATATCATTTTGAAGAACCTGCTACATTATCGGAAATTTATGCTAAAATAAAAAATCAGAATACTATTATACATGAGGAATAAAAACTAATGTGATGATAAAATACATCAATTCTTCTTCCTATTTCATCCATTCCACTAAATCCTTCAATTCTTCCATGCTTATTTCATGCTTCATGGGATATTCGTGATACGACAATTTTACGCCAAGACCGGTTAAATAGTCTTTAGCTTCCCGGCCATAGGCAATGGGCAAAGTGGCATCGTATACTCCATGCGCTACAAATACTTTCAACTGTTTTAATGCAGCACTCTGCACTACTGCAGAACGATACTGTGTGAGTATACGGCCACTGAGTGCAATGATGCCTTTGATAGTACCGGGTTCGGTCAGCGCTACACTGCAACTCATAATAGCCCCCTGACTAAAGCCTCCAAGATACAATTCGCCTGTATGATATTTATGCTTTATCTGCCTTATGAATTCCTTGATCAGTTTCCTGCTCTGCAGTTCCTGCTGTTCGTTTATTTCGGGCTTAGCGCCAGTAAAATCTACCTGAAACCAGGCATACATATCCTTACCAATAGTATTGGGAGCCCTTGCGGAAATGATCAGCAAATCCTTGGGAAAACCGGAAGCAAGCCCGAACAGATCGGCTTCATTGCTGCCATAGCCATGCATGAGTAGGAGTACCCTTGGATTAGGAGTTTTGTTTGCCGGTAATTGAACAAGATATTTCAGCGATAAATCTTCCTGAAGCTGATGTGTAGTCTGTGACATAAGAATATTATTAAAGAAAAACAATACGATAAAACCAATCAGAAATGTATAACGCATATTAACCGAATTTAACGGAAGTCATGGTCAGGGACCCTCCTACTGCCTTGTCGTTGAAGAAAGAAACATCATCCTGTTTTCCTTTCAGTCCCAGTGTATAGATCAAAGGAAGATAATGCTCCGGAGTAGGTATAGCCAGCTGAGCTTCCTTACCCAGTTTGTTGTAATCTATCAGCCTGTCGTGCGAACCTGCACTGATCAGTTCCTTGAAGGTATTATTGATTTTGAATGCCCAGTCGTAACCGTATTCGGGTTCATTCAGTTTATCCCAGGCCACCATACCCAGATTGTGTACCAGATTGCCACTACCCATTATCAGCACTCCTTTCTTACGAAGGCTATATATTTCCTTTGCCAGCTCATAATGAAACTTAGCATCCTTTGTATAATCGATACTCAGCTGCAACACAGGAATATCGGCCTTCGGATACATGTGGCGGACAATTGTCCAGGTACCATGATCCAGTCCCCAGTCGTGCGACAATTCAACCTTTGCCGTATGAATTAAAGAAGCCGTTTCCTTTGCCAGCGCAGGGCTGCCGGGCGCAGGATACTGCACTGCAAATAATTCTTTAGGAAAGCCTCCGAAATCGTGAATAGTTTCGGGGAAATCCATTGCGGTAATATGTGTACCACGGGTAAACCAGTGTGCCGATATTACCAGCACGGCCTTAGGCGTTGGAATCTCCTTAGCCATAGCAGTCCATCGTCTGCTGAATTCATTATCTTCTATGCCATTCATTGGCGAGCCATGCCCTACAAACAATACGGGCATCAGAAAATCCTGATCTGGCAATGTGCTGGTAAATGCTGTGAAACTGCTTAATGTATTTATACCTGTCATAATAGTTGCTCCTGTTGTTATTAGTTTTAAAAATCTTTTCCGCTCCATTTTATTACTTATAAAGTTATATAACTAAACAGTGCAAAGTTATCATTAAATAACTGCCTGGGACATTGAGAAAAGATAATAAATAGTGTTGATAAAAATCAAGGAAAGTCTTTGGTCTTTAGTCTTTGGTCTTTGCTAAAGACTAATGACAAAAGACTAAAGACTATTGGAAATTTTCTTCCTGACTCTGCTGAGGGTTTCGGGAGTAAGTCCCATGTAGGAGGCAATCATGTGTTGCGGTACTCGCTGTACAATATTGGGATACATTTCTATAAAGGATAAATATCTGTCTTCGATTGACATGCTCAGAATAGAAGTAACCCTTTTTTGCATGGCCATATAGGCACCGGTCATCTGCATACGGGAATAGGTTTCGTACTTAGGTATTCTTTTCAGCAATTCTTCCTGTGAATGTTTGGTCAGCAGCAGCAGTTCCGAATCTTCCAGGGCATCTATATTGTATGTGGCAGGTTCGCTTGTCATAAAACTATAGAGATCCGATATCACCCATCCTTCCAGTGCGAACTGCAGGATATGTTCGTTGCCCTTATCATCTACATTATATTCCCGAAGGGCCCCTTTTACAACGAATGCAATAGTTTTACAAACATCGCCTTCCTGCAGGAGATATTGTTTCTTACGCAACTTCCGTGGCGTTAAATAATTTTTGATGATGGCCTGTTCTTCTTCCGTAAAAGATAGTTTTTCATTAAGCTTCTGAAAGAAAAGATCGTACATATAGTAAATTAATAAGGTATCAACGAACCACAAATATAAATGAATTCAACATGGATTAACTACTATGTTTTAAAAGAAATATTATTAATGACGGGAGATAATTTCGAATCGTTTTAAAGCCTTTGCAATTGTCGATTACGTAGTTCTACAAAACCTGTCTTATATCTCTTACAATTTTCTGAATAATTGTATACATTTCATACAATAAATATTTAAGGCTGTCGTTTAAATATTACTACTGTTGAAAGCAATAAAAACAGTGGTATCATGGAACTTAGTAAGCAAACTTAATTCCAGCTTTAATATTCAGGTATAATACCTCGCACTAAGGTAATTATACACCTATGGTTGGCCGTCAATTATTAAATTAAGTATTATGAAAAAGCTTGTCATTATTCTGGCAGTGTATGCAGCCTTCTTCTGGCTCTGTAAATGTAATTTGCCCAACAGGCACAACGAGCACTTCAACAGGCACCCCGAAACGGTGCAGTATAGTCATCATGCAAAATGCAGGATGGATTGCCGGCATATTACCGAACTGGATATAAAAACGGTGATTGAAAACGGTGATATCAATTACGATAAAAGTGAATTGCAGGGCGAAGACTGCAACAAGCGTTTTGCCCTTGAAGGAAAGGTGCATGATACTAGGCTAAGAATCATTGTAGCCCCCTGCGGAAATATAGATCATGTGATCACCTGCATAGATCTGGACAAAGAATGGGCCTGTAACTGCGAAGAAAAATAATTTTTTTTCATAAATAAATATTTTAAATAAATCCCGGTAGCAACAATGCTGCCGGGATTTATTTTCAATGTAATCAAGGGTTTCAGGAAAAATAAACATAGAATTATTGTATTAATTTCCGATATTGCGCACTGAAATGTGTATAAGAAATTATTGTGTAAAAAGTACATAATACTAAAAAACCATTTATTTGCAAAGCATTTGATTCACGAAACTAAAAATTATGGATTTTAAAAATTACGCTGTCCCGTATAAAACAAACGAACAGTATTCTAAGAAAGTGGCTTATTTCTCCATGGAATTTGCCATACACCAACCATTAAAGATTTATAGCGGTGGACTGGGTTTTTTATCCGGTTCTCATCTTCGCAGTGCCTACGAGTTGAAACAAAACTTAATAGGAATAGGTATTTTATGGAAGTATGGTTATTACGATCAGACAAGAAATCAGGATCAAACCTTGCAGGCTGCCTGGATGGAAAAGAATTATTCTTTCCTGGAAGATACAGGCATCAAGTTTCAGATCACCATTCATGATGCACCGGTATGGGTAAAAGCATTTTATCTGAATCCGGAAACATTTCATTCTGCCCCATTATTTCTGTTGAGTACAGATTTACCGGAGAATGATTATGTATCTCAAACTATCTCTCACAGATTATACGACGCAAACATATCTACTAAGGTTGCTCAGTTTATTTTACTGGGTATTGGCGGAGCTAAACTGATAGATGAGCTGAACTTCAATCCTGATTACTATCATTTAAATGAAGCTCATGGTATTTCTTCTGCTTTCTATTTACTGGAAAAACATAAGTCGGTTGATTTTCTGAAAGAAAAACTTGTTTTCACTACCCATACACCTGAAGAGGCTGGTAATGAGAAACATGATATTTATTTATGTCAGAAAATGAGTTACTTCTGTGGCCTTAGTCTGGACGAAGTAAGAAGACTAACCGGTATAGAAGATGATGAATTCAACCATTCACTGGCTGCATTGCGTTTTGCACGCCGCGCCAATGGTGTATCGGAATTGCATGGTCATGTAAGCCGTAAAATGTGGGGACATTACACAGGTATCTGTGAAATAACTTCCATCACCAATGCTCAGAACTTTACATACTGGGCTGATGAACCTTTGTACCGTCATTTTGATGCCGGCAACAACTGGGCAATGGATGATAGAAAATGGTATCTGAAAAAACGTGCTTTTGAAATAGTGGCTGATCAGACCGGTAAAATATTCGATCCAAAAGTATTGACCATTGTATGGTCAAGAAGGTTTGCAGGATATAAGAGAGCAGATATGCTTACCTGGGATATGGAACGTTTCGAACGTTTATTAAATAATCCAAAGTACCCTGTACAGATCATCTGGGCAGGAAAACCTTATCCACTGGATTACCCTGCAATATCTCAGTTCAACAACTTAGTACATCTGAGTAAGAAATATGATAATGTAGCGGTATTGATAGGTTATGAATTGTTCCTTAGCCGCAGATTGAAACAAGGAGCTGATTTGTGGTTGAATAACCCAAGGGTTCCTCGTGAAGCAAGTGGTACAAGTGGTATGACTGCTGCTATGAACGCTGCCATCAACTTTTCGACAGACGACGGATGGATACCTGAATTTGCACAGAATGGTATCAACTCGTTTGTTGTTCCAAAGATTGATTACGAAAACGTAGGTACTCAGGCTCAGGACGATTACGATCTGAACAAAATATATGAGATGCTGGAAAACGATATATTACCTACTTATTACGATCATAAAGATAAGTGGAGAGATATTGTAAAGAACGGAATGAAAGATGTTCGTCATCAATTTGATAGCAATAGAATGGCACATGAGTACTACGATATCATGTACAAATAAGTATTAGAATTTCATTATTCAATAAAAGAACCTTGCATTTATGCGAGGTTCTTTATTTTTATGGCCATGAGTTATATACATCATCATATTGTAGTTGCAGAAAAGTTGATTAAGGATTATACATACAATACTCCTTTTTCGGTTTATCTGAAGGATTATTTCAGTAAAAATAAAAAACATGGAAGTAAGGATAGAAAATCGATAACTCATTTATGTTATACCTGTTTCAGAATCGGCAAATGCCTGTTGAAGGAAGACTTTCAAACAAGGTTAAAGGTTGCTATTTATCTTTGTAACAACAGTATGCCGCCCTATGCTGAAACTTTGTATCATGCAGATGAATTAGTCTGGCATGATACCATTGAACAACGTATTAAAGAAGTAAAATTAAACCATGCTGATTTTTCCATCAATGATATATTCCCATTGGATTCGGGTTATTTATCTGAGAGGATTGATGCTGATAAGTTTATCATACAACACTTTATACAACCAAAGCTGTTTGCAAGGATAAGACCCGGCTATAAAGACAAGGTTATCAACAAACTGAATGCTGAAAATATCTCTTATGAATTAATAGAAAACAACTGCATTGCACTGGATAATAAAACTGCCCTGGACAATATACTGAAACTGAATGAAGAAGTAGTAATACAAGATTATAGTTCGCAACAGATAGCCGCAGTATTCCGTTATATCAATGCAGCTGATAAGATACTAAAGGTCTGGGATTGCTGTGCAGCCAGTGGAGGCAAATCAATCTTATTACACGATCATATACCTGACATTTATCTTACAGTTTCCGATATCAGGGGATCTATTATTGCCAATCTGAAAGAACGATTCAGAAGAGCAGGCATTACAAACTATGATAGTTTTGTTGCAGATATATCGAAAGCTGATAATATTGTTAACCAATCAGCTTACGACCTGATAATTGCCGATGTGCCCTGTACAGGTAGTGGTACCTGGGGAAGAACACCAGAATATCTGTCAAATTTCACAAAAGAATCCATTATTCCTTTTGCTGAAAGACAAAAGCAGATGATGGATAATATAACCAGTAAGGTTAAGAAAAAAGGATATCTGATATATATCACCTGTTCGGCATTTAAGGCCGAAAATGAGGATATAACAGAGCATATATTAAAACATAATCCCTCTTATACACTTCTGCATCAACAGGTAATGGAAGGATATAATTATCAGGCCGATACTATGTATGCCGCAGTATTACAAAACACATAGAATTAACTTGGTTCTATTGCTGAATATTTACAATAAAATAGCCGTTCTACATCAGTAGAACGGCTATTCAAATATTTTAAACCCTAAAGAGCTGATTAAGCCTGTTTGCTTCCTCTTTTAAAGTAAATTAATGTACACATTGCAGCACAGGCAATAACACTGGCAACAATCATTGGAGAATCGTTGAAATTTGCAGCCTGACTTAATTGAGATACTACTAACATATAATCTGATTTATAATTTTTGACTTAATATTAATTCCTTTACAAATATTCAATCAAAATATGCACTTTACAAAGGGATTACATCTATTTCAGAGATACATTCTTCTCCAATTATTCACTGTATAAAAATAAAAAATCATTATTTCTCAGAATTGAATCAAAAATCGCCACCGGAAAGAAAAATAATTTATTTATTTTCAGTACTATTCACTCAATTAAACAAACTAAGCCAGAATAATTGCAGTTTTATCAGACAACTATAATGACAATATTTTAGTTAATTATATGTTAATTACCGTGTAGTAACCCTATCATAGCTATGAAAGCGAAAGTTTTATAACCTATTGATTAGTTTCTAAGTGATAAGTTTTTTGAATTGATAGTGGTAACTGCTACTAATTCATCGGAGCGACCACTGTAAGAACGGTAATACACCAGAATAGTATAGTCATTTTCTGTTTCCCAGTAATTACCATCAGTATCAGTTACATCACCAACAGGAAAAGGAACATTCTGAGGCGCTGTAGCGTAGGTATAATAATAATATCCCTGTTTCAATAACAATGTTTTTTCATAAGCTCCCTTTTCAGTGTTGAATTTCATTCTTCCAGAGTTGCCCAGTTTGTTGCCGGTAATATCACCCACTATATATACATCCTTATTGGAAAATGGCTGATTATCGGGGGGAACAAATGAAAAGTGTACTCTGGCATAATCTGTCTGCCACCATGGATTAATATTATCCTGGGTATTGATATCATACCATCCGTCGTAATCCACATAAAACAAATAACGCATACTGGCCCTTACTCCATCTCCTCTCAGATATACTTCCATAGGGTCCGAATCTTTATTAATTTTCTCCACCCTTTCACTGGCATATTTATAACTTCTCAGATCCAGCCACCGGTATTCCTTTCCCGCTGGAAACAAACAATCCAGCTCACCATTATATTCCAGTACATTATCGCGGATGAAAGATGGATTGATATTAGTTATAGCATTATCCCAGCGATGATTCTGTAAAATAACCACTTGAATCTGTTGTTGTGGATTAATAGGATTCAGTTGCATGGTATTGATACTCAACTGTACCTTCTGATGTGTTTTATTGATCTGATTATCGTATGGTTGCTGAATGACAGCCGATACAGCTGCTCTGTTGAAATCCACTACAAACAATCTTTTGGTAAAAGCAATCTGAGATGTGTCACCATCTAAAAAAACTCTAAGCATATAGTTGCCGCTTTTAATAGGCATACAGTTTTTATCGGGCAATAAAGTCTGATAATGGATATATTTAGACTGAGTAATGGAAGACTGTCTGTATTCACTTAAATGCACCTGAGTAAATCCGGAGATATAATCAAAAGTATTCAGATCGGCAGGTTCCCAGTTGGCATTACATAATTCCAATGAATAATAATAGTTCTTTGGAGTAGGATCTACATCATCAAAATGCAATTCCAGTATATCAGCTGAATGCAATCTTATTACAGGCATCGACTCCTGATTGTTTTGCATAAACAATTTTGCTGTTTTTATATTAGGCACATAAATAGCATCAGGATAACGTTGACCAGAAGCAGTTATAAACAATGCCATGCAACAAAAAATCAATATTTTCTTCATATAAGTATAGCAATTATCAGAGCTCTGATTAAGAGATGTTAGAATTTTGTAATAAAGTTAATCGAACTGATTATTCCAGTCAGATTTCAGTACATTTACTTTTGAAAGAACAGCTTCTTCCAGCCCTTTTTTATACACCGATAGTTCTTTAGATACAGCTTCGTCGTTAATCCCTATAATCTGTGCTGCAAGTATGCCTGCATTCTTTGCACCGTTCAATGCAACGGTTGCAACAGGCACTCCGCCCGGCATTTGTAATATACTTAGTACACTATCCCAGCCATCAATCGAATTAGATGATTTAACAGGTACACCAATTACAGGCAATATAGTTACGGCTGCTATCATACCTGGAAGATGTGCTGCACCACCAGCCCCTGCAATAATTACTTTCAAGCCACGTTGCTTTGCTTTTTCAGCATATTCAATCATTCTGCCGGGAGTACGATGTGCAGATACTACTGTAAGTTCAAATGGAATATTAAACTGCTTCAGCATCTGAGCTGCTTCCTGCATAACAGGCAGATCGCTATCGCTTCCCATCACTATCCCTACAACTGGCAAAGTATTGTTCATTACTTATTATATTAATTCAATGCGGCAAAATAAACTTATTTAATTTATCAGCAAAGTTCTTGCTGTATTTAAAGTTATTTATCTGATAATAACTTCATTTATGGTCCCCTCTCCCATGGCTTCATTAATTCTTTGAATAATTAAATTCTTTTGATAATGAAGTTCATTCTTCAGTGGACCAACATAGGTTGTAATAAACAGTTTTTTATTAAATATCTCAATCTTCTCGGTATATCGGGCAATGGTTACGCCCATCAGTTCAGCCCATACATTTTCTATCTGAACAGATTTTATGCCATTCTTTAGTTTGCTGGTTTCAACAAATGTTTTAATTACATCCCCTATATGATACTGTCCCATAAAGCAAATGTATGTAGTAAAATCCATGCTTCAAATTCCTGTAACTTCATTTATTTTTTGATTGAATAACCGATTGATTATTCAATCATAATTTAATATAACAATGTTATTTTTATACATAATGATAATATGTAATAATTGTTAAGATATCTTATGTAATATTCCATGCCCTTACATTTGCACAAAATTTAGTGTATGAGTAATAGAACATTTACAATGGTTAAGCCCGATGCTACTGCTAAAGGTTATACCGGAGGTATTTTAGACATGATGGTTAAAGGTGGTTTTTCTATCAAAGCAATGAAATGGACAAAACTGACTAAAGAACAAGCTGGTGAATTTTATGCTGTTCACAAGGAAAGACCATTTTATGGCGAATTAGTTGATTTTATGAGTAGTGGTCCTATTGTAGCTGCTATTCTGGAGAAAGATAATGCAGTTGCTGACTTCAGAACATTAATCGGAGCTACCAATCCTGCCAATGCAGAAGAAGGAACTATCCGTAAAAAGTATGCAGCTTCAATTGGTGAAAATGCAGTTCACGGTAGTGATAGTGATGAGAATGCTCAGATTGAAGGAGACTTCTTCTTTTCTAAGTTAGAACGTTTCTAAAAAATAATTTTTTCTATCAAAAAAGGGAGATGTTTCAAAACATCTCCCTTTTTATTTGCTATTAATACTATTTAGACCAAATTTATATAACCCTTTACTATGAATAATTTAAAATTTTACGAAATCAGGAAAAACGAGTAAATATATTAGGACGGATAAAAAAAGAATCATTATATTTGCCATGGTTTTTTTAAGGGTTTAGGGTTGAAAAAAGGGGTCTTGATTCTTCTCGACCCCTACTTTTTTTAGATAAGGAGCTGAAAACACTGTTCAGCAATCTCTTTTTCTTCATTTGTAGGGACAACCAACACCTTTACTTTCGATTCCGTACTGTTTATTTCCCTTATTCCTCTTTCTTTTCCTGTATTTTTCGTCTGATCAAGTTCAATTCCAAAGAAACTCATGTTATCGCATATTCTTTCTCTGGTAAAAGGATCATTTTCTCCAACACCTGCCGTAAATATAATGGTATCCAACCCGTTCATCACCGCAGCAAAATAGCCTATATACTTTTTAATACGGTAAACGTACAACTGATGTGCCAGTATAGCATGTTTATCTTCTTTTGCTATCAGTTCCTTCAGATCCCTCATATCGCTTACTCCTGCCAGCCCCAGCAATCCGCTTTTCTTATTCAACAGATCACTAACTTCATCTGGAGTATAGCCAAGTTGTTTGATTAAGTAGAATATTACCGACTGATCTATGTCACCCGATCTGGTTCCCATTATCAAACCATTCATTGGTCCGAGGCCCATAGAAGTGTCTACACATTTTCCTTCAGCAATAGCACTCATACTACAGCCATTTCCAAGATGTATCGACACAATCTTCTGATGTATATTCTTATAGAATCCTATAGCCTGTTCACTTACATATTTATGACTGGTTCCATGAAATCCATAAGCCCTTATTCCATGTTTTACATACAATTCATTTGGTATAGCAAACCTGTATGCCACCTCCGGCATAGTCTGATAAAAGGCTGTATCGAATACGGCAACCTGCTTTGCTTTTGTAAAGATTGTTTCGGCAACTTCTATTCCTAAATGGTTAGGCGGATTGTGTAATGGAGCTAAAGAGAACAGGTTCTTTATTTCTTCCTTCACATGTTCTGTAATCAATACAGTATCTGCAAATTTTTCACCTCCATGCACGGCTCTGTGCCCTACTACAGCTATATCTTCGGGATTGTCTATTACGCCTTTTTCCTTATCGGTCAGTAATGCAGCCACTTCTTTCAATCCCTGTGCATGATCCGCAATTCCATGGGTGGTTTTATATTCCAGAAACTCTTCGCCTCTTAAATATTTATACGACAATACCGACGATTCCATCCCTATCCTTTCCAGTAATCCGCTACAGACTACCTTACCTTCCGGCATTTCGAATAACTGGTATTTAATCGAGCTGCTCCCTGAGTTTATCACTAATACTTTCATGTTCTTGTTCTGGTTTTGATAATTAAATTATGATTGTTGAGCTTGTATTGCAGTGATCACTACTGTATTGAAAATATCATCTACAGTACATCCCCTGCTCAGATCGTTTACCGGCTTATTCAAGCCCTGAAGCATTGGTCCTATTGCCAGCGCACCGGTTTCTCTCTGCACAGCCTTGTATGTATTGTTACCGGTATTCAGATCCGGGAAGATTAATACGCTGGCCTGACCTGCAACCTTTGAATTTGGTAACTTTTGTTTACCAACTATAGGGTCAACAGCGGCATCATACTGAATAGGTCCTTCGACTTCTAAATCAGGACGTTCTCTTTTAATAATCTCTGTTGCTATTCTTACCTTATCTACATCTTCTCCCTGACCGGAACTGCCTGAAGAATACGATAGCATAGCAATCTTTGGTTCTATTCCAAACATCTTGCTGCTTTCAGCAGAAGATATGGCAATCTCTGCCAGTTGTTCGGAAGTTGGATTCGGATTTACTGCACAGTCTCCAAACACACTTACCCTGTCGGGCAGACACATAAAGAATATGGAGGAAACCGTATTCACGCCAGGCTTGGTTTTTACAAACTGTAAAGCAGGTCTGATAGTATGCTGGGTAGTATGATTAGCCCCCGATACCATTCCATCGGCTTCGCCCAGATAAACCATCATGGTACCAAAATAAGATACATCGGTCATCAGATCTCTGGCCATTTCCATGTTTACATTCTTGGTCTTTCTCAGCTCATACAAGGTTTCTACGTATCGGTCATACTTATCCGACTCAGCCGGATTAATGATATTCACTTTTTCCAGATCAAACTTAATATTCAATCTCTTAACTGCATTGGTTATTTCGTCTTTATTGCCCAGTATGGTCAGTTCTACCACACCCTGATTAATTAAACGGGATGCTGCTATCAGCATTCTGTCGTCATTACCTTCAGGCAACACAATATGTTTCTTGTTGCTCATCGCTCTCTTCACCAGTTGATACTGAAACATCCTTGGAGTAATGCCTTCTGGTTTGAACGATTGTATTTTAGCCTCAATACTGGTGGTATCCACATATTTATCAAACTCGCCAATAGCCACTTCTATCTTATGCAGATTCTCGGCATAAATATGCGACCGGGTATTACTTACTTTGGTCACCGTTTCAAAGGTTCCTGTTGTTACCCAAACAATCGGGAACACGGTTTCCAGCCCTTCTATCAGTTTCACAATAGGTTCTTCAGGCAGCAATCCTCCTGTCAGCAACATACCGGCTACTTTAGGGTAGTTTTTCGAAATATTGGCCTGCAATGCAGCCAGTATTATATCGCCTCTGTCGCCCGGTGTAACTATCAGGGTATTATCTTCCAGACGGTGCAGCAGATTGCGCAGTTGCATAGCGCCTACAATATATTTACTCACCAGATTTGATGATAAATGCTTGCCAAACAATACATTACCACCAACTGCTTCCGTAATTTCCTTCATGGTAGGATTGCCCAGATCTTTATTGAATGGTATGCAGGAATAAAGTACATCTTTAGGCAACCTTTTCTTGCACAATCCTTTCAGATTATCTATTTCATTCAAACCGGTTTTATTGATAATGCTGGCCAGTACCTGTACATCTTTGTCACTGAACCGATTGATGGAAGATAATAGGTAATTTACCACTTCATCAGGAGTTCTGTTCTCGCCATTTATCACCAGTATTGCCGGCAATCCCAGGTTCTTGGCTATTTCTACATTCAGGTCCAGTTCAAAGGTATTACCATCGCCTTCAAAGTCCGTACCTTCTACTATTACAAAATCGTTGGTTTCATCCAGCTTCTTGTATTTAGCTATTATCACATCTATTATCTTCGATTCGTTACCCTCGCTTCGCAGTTTCATTACTTCATCGCGCGTAAAGGCATACATATCATCCTTTCTTCCTGTCAATCCAAAATAACTGGTAATGGTATCAATGTGACTGTTAGTCGATTGATTGGGAAGATGCTTTACTATTGGTTTAAAGTAAGCTACTTTTTTAATCTTTCCCGACAATAAGTTCATCAATCCCAATGCGGCTACCGATTTGCCGCTTGATGGGTCTGTTGTTGCAATAAAAACTCCTCTGGTCATATATTTAGTTCGTTTTTGTGATGATATATTTATCTTCAATGTGCAAAATTGGATATTTTCAATCGTTATAAATATGATGATTGTCAGCCCACGACATGAGACTTAGCAGTATTCATGCATTTAAGCCCAAAACACCTACAAATTAAGCATTTTTAACGTTATAAACACGAATTTCCGACCTTTTTTCAGCTTATTATTTTATGAAAAATCTATGCAATCGAATGCATTGGAGATTAATATTCACCCACAAATGTGAATTCAGCATTAATTCATCATTTTATTGATTAAAATAATACAAGATGATTTATTTTTCAGTGAAGTTTTCTGTGTTGATTATAGCGAACAGGAGAATTATATTTTCTTTCAGGAAATCAACTATTGGAAATTGACTATTTGCTCTATCTTAGATTTAATTTTCAGCCTTTATCAAACCGGAATAAACAAGCCGTACTTACTTCCCCACATTCACCATATAAGCTATCACCAGCGATATAATTACAATGCCGGTTATTACCGATAAAAATGCAGCATAGGTAAGGTTTACACCACCCTCGGGTTTCCTTCTTCCCAAATACCATTTCCAGAAGAAGAATGGAAGAATCAATATAGCCAGTACTATGGCATAGGATATTATCTGTTTCATTGTTTTATGTCTTATTTTATATTATTTAATTTTCAATTACCATTATCTTCAATATTAATTCATCGAGTAACTTTCATATATGTTTTAAGCTATAAATTTTTATTTAATATTATCCATACCAATTTTAGCAAATAACATTAACATTAAAGTTATAGTCAATAAGACTAAAAATAAACCCAATCCTATATTAACTATTAAGGTAAATACTTTTTTTCTTCTACCAACCATTTTTAAAAAAAAGAAAAACAAAGCAAATACTACAAGAATTACTACCCAAATGAATACATCATCCATATATTATAATTTAATTTCAACTACAATCTTCATTTTATTAATATGCTTCTGTTTTTCGCCCACCATCCTGACTTTACTTCCTTAGCCAGCGCATCTACATCACTCTGTTTAGCCTTCGTTTTTGCAGTTGCTAATTTGTATGTCAGATAATATACTAACTGTTGAAGCCCTTTAATATCAACGGATGGCGAAAGTCTGATGACTACTTCTTTTTCTGTTATTTATATAATCATTTTTATCACTTTAATATTTCCAGATATATTTACTTATGCTATTTTTTTACTTTTTGTTTTTTACATTTTACTTTTATAATACAGTTCATACCCCTCTCCCAGTTCTTCATCACTTATTGTATTTTCTGCATCCTTCACAAAGCCTTTCTTTTCCAGCAGGTTAATCGATCTATAGTTCAACGTCCTCACTACAGCTGTCATGATTTTCAATTCAATTGTATTAAATCCAAAATCAATCAGACAGCCTGCCACTTCACTCATGATACCCAGTCCCTGATATTCGGGCATCAGTTCATATCCCATTTCAGCCATGGCTTTCTCCATATCAAAATTCCATAAACATATTGTACCTATCAGTTTATCTGTATTCTTCAATACTATAGCCCAGTACAACCATTCTTCTCTGGCAATTCCTTCATTTATTTTAGTGATAAATTCTGCAGCCTCCTCCATTTTAGTGGCCAGTGGCCGGTCAATAAATTCATTCATTCTTTTATCCGACCGTAAAGCAAATATTTCTGCTGCATCTGACATCTTTAACTGTCTTAAATGCAGCCTTTCAGAATACAAATCCGGGAATGGTGAGAAATTC
>Ga0364907_10262_pt1 | contig 19952 bp, 18 predicted proteins | sample ExccelJu500002D3_2_FD_206960 | JGI IMG/M metagenome (GOLD analysis project Ga0364907, IMG submission 206960) | Enriched cells from Trout Bog Lake Hypolimnion, Wisconsin, USA - BchlTB.July02.5000.02.D3 | ecosystem: Environmental > Aquatic > Freshwater > Lake > Hypolimnion/Profundal zone | place...
TGCTGAACTTACGCTCTGCGCTTTCTCGAATTCAGTCAGAGGCGCAGACACAATCAACGCTGGCCATCAGTTTACGTAGCGAGCGCGATCAAGTGCTACAAAATGCCATTCGACTAGAAGCAGAATTGGACTCTGAGCGCAAACAAGGTCTAGGCAGAATTGAATCCATAAACGAAGCCAAGGAAGCGCTCACTAGCCAGTTTAAGAATTTGGCCAATGAAATTCTGGAAGATAAATCTAAGCGTTTTACCGAGCAAAATGCCGCTAGCTTAGATGCATTGCTTAAGCCTCTACAAACCAAGCTTTCTGAATTTAAAGAGCAAGTCAGCAACTCTTATGGAAATGAAGCACGCGAACGTTTTGCCCTGAAGAGTGAAATTGAGCGATTAGCTAATCTGAACTTACGCATGTCTGATGAGACACGCTCACTCACTCAAGCACTTAAGGGTGACTCTAAAGTACAGGGTAACTGGGGTGAGTTAGTTCTTGAATCAATCCTAGAATCCTCTGGATTACGTAAGGGAGAAGAGTATCTCGTTCAAGATAGTCATACACTAACAGACGGCTCTCGCTTACAGCCAGATGTTGTAGTAAAGCTTCCTGAAGGCAGAAGCCTCGTGGTAGACAGTAAAGTTTCCATTACTGCCTATGCAAGGCATGCAGAAACTACTGACCCTCTAATTGCTGAACGTGAGCTAGCCGCTCATATTCAGTCGTTGCGTCAACATATCCAAGGACTTTCCAGCAAGAACTACAGCTCGCTCTACGGAATAGGCTCAGTTGATTTCGTATTGATGTTTGTTCCGATAGAGCCAGCCTTTTTATTGGCACTTAAGACAGCACCAAACCTATACCAAGAAGCCTTGGCAAAGAATATTGTTTTAGTCTGCCCAAGCACGCTAATGGCCACACTTCGTACAGTTGCGCACTTATGGAGACAAGATCACCAAAACCGTAATGCATTGGAGATTGCCAAGCAATGTGGCACTCTCTACGATAAATTTGTGGGTTTTGTCGATGATCTCGAAAAATTAGGTCAGCGCCTAGATCAAGCCCAAGGCAGTTATCACGATGCTTTCAATAAACTGAAATCAGGCAAAGGCAACTTGATCCGCACAGCTGAAAAAGTACGCGAACTTGGGGTTAAGCCCAGTAAAAATTTATCAGCTCCGCTACTTGAGTCTTCTAACGAAGATTAGAGTTAACTTACTTTTTCTCAAAAAATTACTCTGATTTACGAGTGCTTACTGGATATTCACTTGAGCAATTTGACCCTGTACCAAGCCAATTGCTTGATCAGCAGTTTTTTCTGTAGCCACTAAAGCATCTTTAATTGCGGCACGGAGCTGTTCAAAACCTTGCAATGCGCTGCTATTAATAGTTTTCAGGGAGGTGATAAGCACATCTGAACCAGCGGGAGCATTGGCTGCTAAGGTATTCATACAGTCCTGTACGCTGTCTTGCAATTGATTCAGGCTTGCATCCACAATATTTGTAAACTCCTTGCCGCCATCACGCAATACTTTGGTAACTTTGCGCTGATAAATGACCGCTTGCCTGCTAGTGGCTTGTAATACATCAGTACCAAGGAGTTCAGCCACCTGTTTTGAATCTTTAGCTATCAAGATTTGCTGGATGCCGTCTTGAGCATTAACCAATAGATCTTTAGAAGCAGCGTAGTTCAATTGAGCTAATTTCTGCGCATTTTCCAAAGCGGCTTCGCTCAAAGAAAAAATGGCCTCAAGCCCTTTGCCATGAATTTGGGACAATTTAGCTGTTACTTGTTCTTGGCTCATCTATTTCTCCAGCAATGAAGTGGTACAACGTTTAATTAAGCGCATTTAAGGAAGCTTTAATTACCTTAAATATTGCGCTGCACCATTAAACTCTAACTGAAGCAATATGACAAATCAAGAGTATTTTATTGCCATGCAGCAATTACTGTTTAATAAAGAATTTAATTGAATATTATCAATAACTTAGCAGAGATAAAAGTTAAAAAATCCTATCGAAAAGTAGCTATGGCTGCATGCTTTGGCACATTTTTAGAGTGGTATGACTTCCTGACTTTTGCCACCCTGGCGGTGGTATTTGGGCCTTTATTCTTTCCTTCTAATGACCCCAATTCAGGATTATTAGCCAGTCTTGCTACATTTGGTGTTGGCATGGTGGTCAGGCCAATAGGAGCAGCCATCTTTGGCAGCGTGGGCGATCGAATAGGACGTAAGCCTGTTTTTATAATAACCATTATGTTGATGGGCATTGCCACAGTATGTGTTGGCTTGCTACCTACCTATGCGCAGATCGGCATATGGGCACCCATCTTATTAGTAAGCCTAAGGCTTTTACAAGGTCTCTCAGCTGGTGGAGAAATTGGAGGAGGTGCTGTTTATTTAACTGAGCATGCGGGTGAAGAAAATCGCGGGTTTAAAACCAGCTTTTTGCAGTTAATGGGGCCGCTAGGTATCTTAGCCTCGACTATGCAAATTGCACTTCTACAAAACTGGCTTACGCCAGAAGAGTTCATGTCTTGGGGCTGGCGCGTACCATTTTGGATTTCATTCATACTTCTGGCACTTGGATTTAAAGCCCGATTGGCTTTAGAAGAAACGCCGATCTTTCTGGAGCTGAACAAAACCTCCGCCCGGGCTAAAAATCCACTACGCGAAAACTTTAAAGATCCTGAAACAAGAAAAAGAATGTTTCTTCTTTTTTTCTGCATATCAGCAGGAGGCGCAATTCTCTTTTTCTGTGTTCAAGTCTATGCAACCATCTTTCTGAAGACTTCTATAAAACTACCCCCGCAACTAGTCAATCAATTAAGCGTATTCGCAACACTTGTTTTACTACCTCTGACTATATTTTCAGGCTGGATATCTGATAAGGTGGGTAGAAAGCCAGTCATCCTCACCGGGCTAGCTTTGGGAGCGACATTAACATTACCGGCATTTCATCTAATGCGGGTCATCGGTACTGAATACCTACTACACACAAACACTAGAATCGAACTTCTTGCTATTGGTGGTATTTTATTTGGGTTATCAGCAATATTAGGATTAGTAGTGGGGCCTCAAACCGCAATGCTTGCAGAACTTTTTCCCGCAAGATCGAGGAATAGTGCGGCCACACTTCCGCACAACTTAGCAGCAGGCTGGATCGGGGGACTACTACCCTTAATTGTGACCTGGTTAAATCAAGAATTAAGAAGTGATGTTGCTGGACTTTGGTACCCGACCATTTTTCTAGCTCTTGGAGCGATTGTTGCCCTGCTCTATCTGCCAGAAACACGTCATGTAAAGCTCGATACATAAGCAATAATATTTATCGCTTACAAATTGACTTCCTCTTGTTAATAGACGCTCTCAGGAGGTAACCCATGTTGATATCTCTCATAGATATATTCATATGCTGACTCCAAACTTTGAGTAAAGGATTTTGTATTAAATAACGGAGCTGTTAATCTCCTATTTTTTAACTTATCCTTAATCTCCATCAGCTTAGTAGGATCATTTGCCAATCTAATCGCAAGAGATTCATAATCACTTTGCGATGATGCAATCAACTCCGGCATATCCAGCGCATTAAGCAGGCTAGCACCCATTCTGGATGAAAAACTAGAGCCCATAAAAGTTATCACCGGTAGATCAGCCCACAGCGCATCACTAGCCGTGGTTCCCGCGTTATAGGGAGAGGTGTCTAAAAATAAATCAGCCACTCGATAACGCGCCAAATATTCCGCGTAAGGTAGAACGCCTCCAAATATAAGGCGACCTTCATTTAAGCCCTTGAGTTTCATTCTTTGGATAAGATTATTTTTTGCGCGATCATTTTCGACATACAAAAATAAAACGCTTTCTGGAACAGCCTCTAGTATTCTCATCCAAGAATCGAAAATATTTGGTGTGATTTTAAATGCTGCATTAAAGCAACAAAAAACGAACCCTTTGTTTGGCAGTCCCAATTCTTCCCCTGTAAATACCTTATCTGAAATTTTTCTTTTATCATCATTTGCTTGATAGCTTGGCAAATAAATAATTTTTTCTGAATAACAATTTTGCAATTCATTTGGAATGATTGTCTTATCAGCAATGATGTAATCCATATAAGATGCCGACAGGGTACTAAGATAGCCAAGATATCCAATTTGGATCGGTGCCGCTCCATACGCAAAAATACTAGGTCTTGCGCCCGAGGTTAACCCACATAAATCTATCGCAATGTCTATTTTAAGTTCTCTGGAAAGTTGAGCCACCTCTAAATCACTTTTTAAAGATATATCTATTAGCTGGTCGAATTGGGGCGCCAATCTCGCACGCATTTCATCCATCACTTGGGTGCCCATAGAGAAACCGATTAACTCAAATTTATCTTTATTGTGCGACTCAAATACCCCTGCTAAAAGGTATGAAACGGGGTGATTACGAAAATCTGGGGAGTAATAGCCAATCCGAATCTTGTCATGCCGAACTGGCAAGGGAAACGCTCCTAAATCAGATTTTGAAGGGTTTGATGTTTCAATATATTCTTGCGTAACTTTTCTTATCAAATGTGGGTCGTCGCAGATGGAAAGTAGGCAAAATGGAAGAAATTTAAAAATATTTTTATTTTTATTGATGTTCTGAAGGTTGCTGATCAATTCCTCCATCCCACTCCATTCGCATAACTGCATCTTGCAATTAATATAAGAACTCAGGATCAAGCTATTGTCATCACCATATTGCATTGCCTTTTCATAGGCCGTCAAGGCGCGCTCTAGCAACTTCAATTTAAGCAGGACATTTCCAAGGTTGCTATACGCTTGAGCATAATTTGGCTGCAAGCTAATAGCCTTTTCAAAACTTTTTATCGCTGGCTCAGGCTGATTTAAGTCTTGGTATAGATTGCCAATGTTGTTATATGCCTCAGCATAATTTGGTTGCAAGCTAATGGCCTTTTCAAAGCTCTTTAATGCTGCCTCAGGCTGATTCAGTTCTTTAAGTAGATTGCCTTTATTGCTATGGGCCAGCCAATTTTTGGAATCTAATTTGAGAGACTTTTCTATAAACTCTAAGGCTGCTTCTGGCTCTCGCTTAAAGGCAAAAGTTACGCCCAACAACCGAAATACTTCGGAATTTTTAGAATCTAATTTTTGAGCCTGCTTCAGTAGTCTTTCGGCACTGGTTAAATCGCTCTTTTGAATATATTCTGACGCCAAACCTACTAGATAAGCAATATTTGCATTCATTCAAGAATTCTAAATTAGACGTGAAAGAAATAAAAAAGGATTTACAAGCTTACGCTGTAAATCCTTTGAATAATTTGGTGCCCCTTGTCCGACTCGAACAGACCACCTACTGATTACAAATCAGTTGCTCTACCAGATGAGCTAAAGGGGCAACGAATAATATTTTAGCCTATTTCACAATCGTCAGGCTAGGTCTTCCAGTTTTTGGCTTTTCATCCACCTCTGGCGCTTCATTTTTACCTTGTTCAGCAGCTTGAGTGGCATCGAAAGGGAAGGACATTCCTTGACCATTTTCTCTGGCATAGATGGCCAAAACATGAGAAACGGGTACCAAAATCTTGCGTGGAACTCCACCGAATCTAGCCTGAAAGCTAATCCAGTCATTTTCCATTTGAAGCTGATGACAGGCCTCTAATGAGAGATTTAAGACAATCTCATCATTCTTTACAAATTCCATAGGCACTTCAACACTGGAATCAACAAAGACGGCCATAAAAGGCGTAAAACCAAAATCCGTGCACCATTGATGTAGGGCACGGATTAGGTAGGGTTTATTACTTGGTACGTCAGACATACTAGAGATCATGCTGTCTGGGTAATGAACCGCTTAGCGGCGCATTACCTTTTCAGAAGGAGTTAGTGCCTCGATATACGCCGGCCTACTGAAAATACGCTCAGCGTATTTCAAGAGAGCAGCTGCATTACGGGAAAGATCAATCCCATAATGCTCAAGACGCCACAACAATGGAGCAATAGCCACGTCAAGCATCGAGAACTCATCGCCTAACATGTACTTATTCTTCACAAAAATTGGCGCAAGCTGAGTTAAACGATCACGAATAGCTAAACGCGCTTTTTCATGGGTCTTCTCTGCAGCTTTGCCTTTTTCATTTTCCAAAGCAGCTACGTGTACAAAGAGCTCTTTCTCAAAATTGAAGAGGAAGAGACGTGCGCGTGCGCGTGCAACTGGATCGGGCGGCATCAACTGTGGATGAGGGAAACGCTCATCAATATATTCATTGATGATGTTTGACTCATACAAAATTAAATCACGCTCAACCAAGATTGGAACTTGTCCATAAGGGTTCATCACCGAGATATCTTCTGGTTTATTAAACAAGTCGACATCGCGAATTTCAAAATCCATGCCTTTTTCGAAAAGCACCAAACGGCAGCGTTGCGAGAATGGGCAATTAGTACCCGAGTACAACACCATCATAAATTTATTTCCTTAATCAATACTACAAATTACCGCTTTAAATCAAGTTACCCAATTGAGACTTAATTCGACTCAATTAGTGAATATCTTTCCAGTAAGACTTATTTAGACGCCAAGCCAGTAAGGTAAAGATTGCCAAAAAGATCAACACGATAACGCCAAGGCGTTTACGCTCTAATTGAACTGGCTCAGCCATCCAAGACAAAAAGGCAACCAAGTCAGCCATATTATCGTCGTACTCCTGTGGCTTCATCGTGCCTGGAGTTAACTGCTCGAAGCCGACAAATACTTTTTCAGTCCGGCCTTCTTCGTGGGGATCGTTACGCTCTTCAAACTTTGCGGCACGTTCACCTTGTAATTGCCATAAAACATGAGGCATCCCGACATGCGGATAAACCATGTTATTCCAACCTGTTTGCGTAGTGTCATCTTTGTAGAAAGTACGCAAATAGGTATAGAGCCAATCAGTACCGCGCGCACGGGCTTCTACAGATAAATCTGGAGGATTCTTACCAAAAAACGCCTTACCCTCTTTTGGCGTCATCGAGATAGTCATCAGATCGCCAACCTTGGCATCATTCAAGATCAAGTTATCTTTGATTTCTTGATCAGTCAAACCAATGTCGCGCAAACGGTTGTAACGCATGCTTGAAGCAGCATGGCAATTCAAGCAATAGTTAACAAATAACTTGGCGCCATTTTGCAAAGAAGCATTATTACTAACGCGATTAGGCGCAGCTTCTAACGGAAAACCACCTTCGTTAGCGTTGGCATTAACACCAAAACCCAGGGCGGCAACCAAAATCGTAGTCTGGCAGACGCCCATCAAAGTTTGCAGAATTCGTTTCATACTAGTTCCTAGTTTTTCTTTGAATTAATGGGACTTAAAAGTAACGCGCGTTGGAACTGGCTTGAACGTGCCAAGCTTGCTCCAGAAAGGCATTCCCAAGAAAAAGCCCAGATAGTAAATGGTGCAAATCTGAGAAATCTTTTCAAATACTGGTGATGGTGGCTGAATACCCAAGTAACCTAAAATCACGAAACTCACCACAAATACTCCATAAATATATTTATGGAACTGTGGACGATAGCGAATAGATTTCACTGGTGACTTATCAAGCCATGGCAAGAAGAACATGATCACTACAGAACCGCCCATGATCACAACACCCCAGAATTTAGCATCAAACAGGTAAAAACCACCTGCCAGCACTAGCGCGATTCCAACGCATGCGCCCTTGATTCTGATGTCTTTCGCAGTTTTGGCAAACATCGCCAAAATTACTGCCAAGAAAATCCATAAAGGCAACAAGAAGTTCGTCGTAGTTGCCCGCAACATTGAGTAGAAAGGCGTGAAGTACCAGACTGGTGCAATGTGTGGAGGCGTTTGGAATGGATTTGCTGGAACGAAGTTGTTCGCCTCAAGGAAATAACCACCCATCTCTGGAGCAAAGAACGCAATTAAGGCAAAAACCATTAAAAACACACCTAAACCGAATACATCATGCACGGTGTAGTAAGGGTGGAATGGAATGCCGTCAACTGGGTGACCTTGTGCATCAAGGTTATCTTTGATTTCTATGCCATCTGGATTATTTGAGCCAACTTCATGCAAAGCAATAATGTGGGCCGCAACTAAACCGATCAATACTAATGGAATAGCAATAACGTGAAATGCAAAGAAACGGTTGAGGGTAGCGTCACCCACAACATAATCACCACGCAACCATAAAGAAAGATCTGGGCCAATCAAAGGGATGGCAGAGAATAAATTCACAATTACTTGAGCGCCCCAGTAGGACATTTGACCCCATGGGAGCAAATAACCAAAGAAGGCTTCGCCCATCAAGCACAAGAAAATCGCACAACCAAATACCCAAATTAACTCACGTGGCTTGCGATATGAGCCATAGATCAAACCACGGAACATGTGCAAATAAACCACTACGAAGAACATCGAAGCACCAGTAGAGTGAAGGTAACGAATTACCCAGCCCCATGGAACTTCACGCATGATGTACTCAACAGAGTCGAAAGCCTTAGCAGCGTCAGGCTTGTAGTTCATTACCAAGAAAATGCCTGTGATGATCTGCAAAGCCAATACAACAATCGCTAAAGAGCCAAAAAAGTACCAAAAATTGAGGTTTTTAGGTGCGTAATACTCGGTTAAATGGGCTTTAATCGATGATGTGAGGGGGAAACGGGAGTCCACCCAAGCCAATAACTTCTGAGCTACAGAGGCGTCTTCCGGGACTTCTTTTTCGTGAAATGCCATTTATCTCTCCTTAGGCCTTCTTATCATCACCAACGAGAATCTTGGTATCGCTCAAGTACATATGTGGCGGTACTTCAAGATTATCTGGGGCTGGTTTATTCTTAAATACACGGCCGGCCATGTCAAACGTAGAACCATGGCATGGGCAAAGGAAACCACCTGGCCAAGTATTTGGCAAGGACGGCTGAGGGCCCGCCTCAAACCTAGCAGAAGGTGAACAACCTAAATGCGTACAAATGCCTACAACAACGAGGTACTCGGGCTTAATCGAGCGCCATTGGTTTTGAGCATAAGGAGGGGTAAATTGATTTGGATTTCTTAAGGAATCAGGATCAGCCAATTCAGAATCAATCTTAGAAAGTTCAGCCACCTGCTCAGGCGTACGGCGCACTACCCACACAGGCTTACCGCGCCATTCAACCATTCTCATTTCATCTGGCTTCATACCAGCGATATCGATCTCAACAGCTGCTCCAGCGGCTTTGGCGCGCTCAGATGGCTCGAAACTATCTACAAAAGGATAAAGGGCTGCGGCTGCACCTACGCCTCCAACTGCCGAAGTAGCGATCAACCAATTACGGCGATCCTTGTCCATACAGGGCTTATCACTCATTTACAAAATTCCTCAAAAGAAGCATTTATGTGTGGAAATTGCTTAAAGGTAGGATTTTAAAGTAAAAAGTAGGGTAAGCAAGAAAGTTATGGGGTTAATTTCGGGTTAATCTCTATCTAAATAAAAAGGAAGGTGTTTATGAGCGTTTTAAAAGAGTTTCGGGACTTTGCGGTTAAAGGCAATGTTATCGATCTGGCAGTGGGTGTCATCATTGGCGGCGCTTTTGGAAAAATCGTCGATTCCTTGGTAAATGACATCGTTATGCCGGTAATTTCAACCCTTTTAGGGGGTCATATTGACTTTACCAACCTATTTATTGTTCTTGGAAAAGTCCCTGAAAACGTCCCATACACCTATGATGCCCTCAAAAAGGCTGGCGTACCCATTTTTGCATATGGTAATTTCATTACTATTTCGATTAACTTTATTTTGCTAGCTTTCGTTATTTTTCAGATGGTCAAGGTAGTTAATAAGGTAAGGATCATGGATGCCCCGCCACCTCCACCAGAGCCTGAGGCTACTGTTTTACTGCGTGAGATTCGCGATAGCTTAAAAAAATAGCCTCCTTTCTTAAAGCGCTTGAATGAGCAATCCCCCAACCAATGAAATTATCGCTAAAACATATGCATTAGTTCAAGGGGGGCAACTCCATTCAGCAATAAAGATACTTAGAGACCTTCTCAAGGAGCAGCCAACAAATCAACAAGCCATTCAGTTAATGGCCTATATCTCAAGTGCTTTGCCAGATAAAGAAGAAGCAATACAACTTCTAAACATATGCCTTCAAGATAACCCACCTTCTCCCGTTTTCCTCTACGAGCTGGGCTCCATTTATTTAAATCTTGGAAAATATACACAAGCAATAGACGCCTTAAATCAAGCGCTTCAAAAGCATCCAGACTATTTTGAGGCACTTCATGATTTGGGGGCAGCCCTAGCTCTTGCAGGTCGAAAAGAAGAAGCCTTTGAAAAGCTTCTTTTGGCTGCAAAAATTAATAGTCAGTCGGCAGACCTGTTTTACAACCTAGGCAGACTCTGCGATGAACGGTTTGAATATAAAGAAGCTATTGGCTTTTATCAAGATGCTCTTCGCGTTAATTCTTCCTATACAGAGGCCTGGGTAAACCTAGCTATTGATCTGGCAGCTTTTAAAAAATATGCAGATGCCTTAAATTGCTTTGAAAAAGCTTATGCACTAAATCCCAATCTCGATTTCTTATATGGTGACTGTGTTTTTATAAGAATGCGTATGTGTGAATGGCAGAAAAATTTTGCAGACTTAAGTGAATTAACCAAAAAAATCAGTAATGGGGAAAAAGTAATTTCTCCATTTCCATTAATGGCGCTAATAGATTCTCCATCACTGATTCAAAAAGCAGCAAAAATTTATGCAGAATCTAAATACCCACAAGATTCATTGCTCGGACCAATCAATCAAAATAACAATCAAAAAATTCGTATAGCCTATTTTTCAGCAGATTTTCATGAGCACCCCGTCTCTTACCTTACTGCCGAACTTTTTGAGCTACACGACAGAAATTGTTTTGAAGTTTATGCATTTTCTTTTGGCAAAAATACCAATGATGCAATGCGTAAAAGACTTGAAAATGCTTTTGATCATTTTATAGACGTTGTAGATAAAACCCCGCTTGAAATTTGCTCTTTATCACGTGAAGCAAAAATAGACATTGCCATAGACCTTACTGGATATACAGAAAATGCTCGCACCGAAATATTTGCAATAAGGGCGGCCCCTATACAAATAAGTTACATAGGATTTTTGGGCACCATGGGTGTTCAGTATATGGATTATTTGATTGCTGATGAAGTAATCATCCCACCTCATTTAAGGCAGTTTTATTCCGAAGGAATAATCTTTTTACCAAGCTATCAAGCCAATGATTCGAAACGAGTGCCGAGCATAAAAAATTTCACTAAAGCAGAATTTGGAATTAAGGAAGATCAGTTTGTATTTTGCAATCTTAATGACGTTTATAAAATCACTCCATCCATTTTCAGCAGTTGGATGAAAATTTTAAGCTTGTCATCAAATTCCGTTCTTTTACTTTATTCTGAGAACTCCTGGGCCCAGGAGAATCTTATACAACAAGCCATTAAAAAAGGGGTTGATCCAGATAGACTCATTTTTTTAGACCGATTACCGAGAGCAGACTACTTATCTCGCTATCTGATAGCGGATCTATTTTTAGATACCAGCCCATACAATGCCGGCACTACTGCTAGCGATGCATTATGGATGGGCCTGCCTGTGATAACTCTTCAGGGTGATACCTTTTCTAGTAGGGTTGCCTCTAGCCTACTCATAAACCTTGATCTACCAGAACTTATTCATCAGACTATTGAAGGCTATGAAAATCAAGCAATTAATCTAGCATCTCATCCTAAACAATTTCAAGCACTAAAAAATAAATTGTTACGCAACAAACTATGCAAACCTTTATTTAATTCCAAGTTGTTTATTCAGCATCTCGAAGCCGCTTATAAAAAAGCATCTCTACACTACAAAGAAAACCATCCTATTAAAGATATTTTTCCGTAAGATTATTCTTAAGCGCTTTAGCTAATGTTATTAGATAGCATTTAATTTTTTGTATATCTAGCAATCTATTTAAGAAAATATCGATTGGCGAGGCTTGCAACTTTAGTCAACCAACCAAGTACCTCTAAAAGACAATGAAAAAACCCACTGTGGAAACACAGTGGGTTAATTTAATACCAAACTAATTTTCAACTAGCCTAAGCTAGCATTAAATTAGAAAGTGTGACGTACGCCAACACCGTAGTTGCTACCATTGCCGCTTGCTGGGTTACCACCAGCGCCAGCTGTAGAAATAACAGAAACGTTAGAAGTATTTACTTGACCATAGATAGCGTATAAATTTGTACGCTTGCTGAGCCAGTAGTTAGAACCAATCTGCCATCCTGTCAAGTTAGCTGTAGGCTGACCAGAAGCATTGCTTACAGCGCCATTACCAGTTACACGACCCAAACCACCAGAAACCCAAGCTTCGATTGTTGGTGTAATGAAGCTACGTACACCAATTTGTTCAGCGCTACGCTTGAAGTACTGACCGCTGTTTTGCTGTAAAGAAACTTTACGTGTGATGTACTGAGCGTATGCCTTCAAGATACCGAAGTCATAAGTACCACCAACGTAGAATTGGTTGTCTTGAACGTTAGAACCGTTTGTAGATGCTTGAGCAGCGCCGAATGCAGCTACTGGAGCTTCTGCAGCAACTTGACCATTAGATGACACGTTTACGTACGGGTTCTTAGCTGTTAAACCCATGTAGTTTGCAGTAACAAACAATTTGTTCCATGTGTAATCCAAACCTAAGCCCCAACCGTTTTGGTTGTTGATACCACCAGAAACTGTTGTTGAAGCACCATTAGTAAGGGTTGTTTGTGTTGAATTGTTGTTATTCAAGATTGCCATAGCGTGAGCCTGGAAACCAGCATAAGTTTCGCTATTCAAAGTAACCATTTGGTTAGAACGGATAGTGAATGAATCACCGTTACCTGTGCCGTTACCAGCATTTGCGCCACCAGTGTTAGCTGTGTAGATCAAATCGCCTTGGAAGTTGTTTGTATTGCCAGCATCTGTTTTTGCAACAGCGTTGTATACGGTTGTGTACTGTGTACCAAGGGCGATGTCACCCAAACCGTTTTTCTTCAAACCAACAAAAGTCTGGCGGTTTTGTGTGCCAGTTGTTTTGATAGCTTGTGCTGCATCTGGGTTGAGACCAAGTTCAACTGTGAAGAATGCAGAAGCACCGCCACCTAAATCTTCATTACCTTTGAAACCAATGCGTGATGTTGACTCACCATTGTCATATGCTTGAAAACCAGTAGTTTTGTTAACAGTTTTACCGTCAGCAACGCGTGAATTGTAGCCACCGATACCGATGTCCATAACACCGTAAACAGTTACGCTTGATTGAGCTTGGGCTGCACCAGCAAATGCTGTAACAGCTGCGATAGCGAATAGCGATTTTTTCATTCTTTAAATCTCCATAAAAATTGACAAGAATGTACAAATCACCAATTTGCTCCATTAACACTCCATTACTTTCTTATATAAGTGAGTGTTGCTGTCGCACACTAGGGACTGTGCGACAAAGTGCAAATGTTTACTCAAAACGTATTTACTTTTTCTAACGGTTGTTTATGGAATAGGAATGGCAGTTTTTGGTAAGAAAAAATCTACGAAAAATTAAACTGGTCGCATAACTTGGTGTGCGACAGTATGCTTGCGAAATGCAATCCATTTCTGCAAATGACGAAAACTTTTACGCACAACGCTGTCGTACATTACCAATTCTGCACACCATTAGTTATGTGCCAAACTATCCAAACAAGCTACGTATCTTTATGACTAATGCTAGTAGTTACTGGCAAGTACGCTGTTACTTTGGCAACAAAGCGGTAATACGCAGTTTGCGAACAACGAGCAAAAGACATGCATTACAGTTGGCAAAAATATTTTATGAACAGCGTTTGATTGATGCAGGTGTAATTGCACAAGGTGCTGTTGCAAATACACAAGATTTATCTGTTAATACTGTTGCAAACATCATGCTTGCAAATGAAACGGCGCGAGTAAAGCGTGATGAGATTACAAGCGGCACTTATGTAATGCTGGTATCACGCATACGTAAATGGGTATTACCGTATTTTGGTTCCGTGCAAGTGACAGACATTAAACACACAGATGTAGAACATTTCTTGTACTTTTTAAGTGACAAGCAGTACAAGTCAATGACCATTACACAATACCTAAATGCATTGCATAAAGTATTGGAATGTGCATTTAAGCATGGCTGGATTGAAAAAATACCCACATTCCCAAAACTTAAATCATCAAGTACACCACGTGGCGGTTTTAGTGTTACTGAATACCGTGCATTATTACGTGCCAGCAAACTATTGGCAAACCAAGTAAGCAAACCAATCAAAGTAACCCATCGTACCAAGCACAATAACTTGTTTGCACCAGATGCAAATATCCCACGTGAAATGACTTGGTTGATTGGTTTTATGGTCAACAGCTTTGTACGTCCCATTGATATGAAACTAATGCAACACAAGCACATTGAAGTGTTACGTAATGGTCACATCTACTTACGCTTAACCATTCCCGAAACTAAACGACACTCTGCACCAGTAATTACATTACAACCTGCTGTACGTATATACGAACATCTGCGCAGCTATTATGTACAACAAGAATTAGCCAATGCCGATGACTATTTGTTCTTACCGCAGATAAAAGACCGTACTGCTGCAATGCAACTGATTGATAAGTATTTTGTAAAGATACTGGTTGCAACAGGATTACGGTATGGCGCACTGGGACAACGGCGCACGTTGTATTCATTACGACATACCGCAATTACCTACAGATTGCTATATGGACGGGGTATTGATTTACTGACATTGGCACGCAATGCACGTACTAGCGTGGAAATGATTGAACGGTTTTATGCCAGCCAACTCACACCTGAAATGAATGTAGGAATGTTACACAGTAGAAGATAGAGCATAGCGTATGTACCTATTACCCTTATTGAGATTTGCTCTATATTTTCCTATATTGATAACAATTCTGTAATCAATAACTAAATTGGGAAAAAATGACCGACATGAATACATCAGCACAATCTGCTAGCGATCAATTAGCCGCCGCACAAAAAGCTCAAGCAGAATTATCAGCGAAGATTGAAGCATTATTGACGCAAACACGCGAAGAAGATTTAGCAACTGTTAAAAGGCTAATAACCACTCATAGTTTTAGTGCAACAGATTTACGTAGTGTGATGAAAGCAAAAACATCACGTACAGCGCCTCGAAAAAGCACCAGTCGACGCAGAAAAGTCTAAACAGCATGCACAGCGTACATTACAGTACGCTGTGTTGTTTGATTTGCGTAGTATTAAATACAGCAGCACTGATGACAGCCAATACATTCATCAACTGTCGTACAACAATCTATGTGATGAAGCGTTTCGCATCATAACGCTTGATGAATATAATAGATTGCGCATTGTCAAACGAACATTAGACAATTTGATTGCAATGCGCACCGTGTCACAGACTTTAATGTATGCAGCACTTGGCAAAGAAAGCTATGCCGACTATATACAAAGTTACGATTTTGATATTTCACACGTCGAAAGCAGTGACCAATTCAATTCCGCTATGCCAAGTGTATTAGAAAATTATGCAGACTATCTAAAACGTGGTGATAAGTTCACACGTATTGCCAATTTGTTTAGGCACTCTAAAAAGCGTGATGGCAGTGGTCGTACAGCTTTTGGTAGATATGAAGATAAAGCATTTGCCTGCTATGAAGAAGCGGTCATGCTAATTACCAATGCAGTAGATACAAATCCATTGCGCAATTTTTCAGTAAATGTACAACTATCAAATGAAATTTTAGGATGGTTAGATAGAGATGTGAATCCAGAACTTGGCTTTGAACCAGATGTTTCAATTGCCGGTGTTCCGCGCATTCGTGGAAGTAGAAGTAAATATTCATTGGTTACATCACCAATTATTAGTGGGCAACGTTTGCGTAAATACTGGCGTCAACGCGAAGCACTGGTGCAGGCATCACTGCATCTGCTTTATGAACACGAACAAATTAGTCTGGCAAACCAGTATGGATTAGAGCAGTTTGGGGAATAATTTTTTACGCCAACTCGACTGCTCTGCGTTTTACATCATCATTTACCGTAACATACCGTTGTGTTGTCGATATGTTTTTATGTCCTGCCAAACTAGCAAGTACAAATACAGATATTCCCTGACTTGCGAGTGCCGTCAAAAATGTGCGCCTGCCTGAATGTGAGCTAGCTCCGAATACCTTTGCATTACGGTACAAGTAATGAAAGTGCTGCGTCAATGTATTTGCAGTAAATGCTTTAGTTACGCCCCGTAATGTACTAAACAACGGCTGTGCATTACTGATCCACGTTCGCAATCCAACATACTGCGCAAGTTCTTTCTGTAATCGCTGGCTTACAAATACAGTACGTGCGTGATTATGTTTAACACGTTCCGCTGACAAAAATATTTCGCATTTAATACTGCCGTCTGCATTGCGCACGTCCGAAAGTGTTAAACATGCAACCTCCGAAACACGTAGTCCCGCAAGCGTTGTTAGTAAGAACATTGCTCTGTTGCGCTCTGCGTTGCTATTTTGTCCGATGTAACATAAAACTTTATCAATATCTGCTGTTGTAAGTGATTTTGCTTGTGCCACAGTATTCTCCAAATAATTTATGTGCTTTAAGTATGTATTCTTTGATATAAGTTGAGCAACCAAAGTCTTTATGTGCAGTACGCTATACGTGACTTGTTAATAATCAAATGGTTACGTCACTGACCAAATAGTTTGTATATTCTCTTTGGTCATGTATTTAGCGAAAATATATTCGCAACTGTTGGATTTTGACTACAGAGTGTGCAGATTGCTTAAAACGCACTACAACAAGCGTTTATAAATCTCGTTTACTCTGCGCTGTTTGCACTCGTGATCAGCGCATATGCAGGTGATTTGACGTATTGCTGCATTTTGTTGCTTTCGGTTCATTTGCTGTTTTGTTGTTTTGCAGTTGTAAAGCAAACTGGCGTTTGCTTGTGTTTCGCATAAGCTACGCTTTTGCTCACACATTTTTTTTGAATTTATTGGCAGCACAATAATGAGAAAGCCGAAAGCAACGCAGTTGCTTTTGGTGCTGTTAGGTTGACGGAGAATGATTTGGACATACAACGGCTATAGCGGTGACATGATCAGTCGCTATTACCGTTGCTATATGTTGACAGTAAAAAGACCTGTGCACACACAATAGAATTGTTTTTACTGTGAGACGGATGTTTGAAACTCACAACCTGCTCGCGTTTGGTTTGCGAATGTGCAGGAAAACTTACAGCGTAATCCACTTATGTGCTGTGCAAACTCTATTGTATTTGCACAGCAAGCCCGATCTCATTAGCCGTTATATTACAAATCGGGTTTTTACACTTTGGTGTAGCAGTTGCTTATCTGCTGTTCTTTGTTGCTATTTCTTCGTACGTGTATTACTTTTGTATTCACCACGTTTAATGCGATTGGATAAATTTAATACACGATAACAGTCGCCATCGGTAATATGTATGCGTTTCTTGCCATCCTTATAACGTATCCGAAAGTATTTGAGAAATTTGATTGTGGCTTTATCTAATTGTGCTCTATGCTGCGCCAACAATAATTCAGTGGCTTTTTGTGCATTGAGTACGATTGGTTTGGTTTCGGCAAAACTTTTGACGTTGATGCCAACTGTACGTAACCAAACATTTGTTGTTTTCGTATCGCGCTTTGCACGTTTTTGCATTGTGTAACTTATATCATCCATACATTTATTTAGCAATGACCAAACATTAGCTAACTAAATCTGACGCAATATTTGGTGGTTTTTGCTGATTTTGGATAAATTGATGCACTCTGCCTGATTTCGGTTGCTCTCGCTGCTTCACCGAAATTACAGTTGTTCTACGTAAACAATTTATGGAGAAGAGTAAATGAGCACATTAAACACATTAAAACTGACGGACGCAAAGAAACCAAATCAAGTTCCGCAAGTGCTACAACGCCGAAACAAACTAGCAAAACGTGTTTGGCAGCAAATTGAGTTAGCTAAAGCGCACGAACAAGGTACACAGTTCCGCATCACCAAGTTCAAATCCTACACAGACAGTGAAACGGGATTACGCAAGCAAATAGAAACGCAGATACTTGTTAAGCAATGGTGGTTTACAACAGATGCTGGCAAGTTGGCAATTAGTGTGCGTTACGGTAGCAAAGTATTGGAACTGGCAAAAGGCAAATACGCCGTTGAAGTTGCACACGAAAAAGATTTAGCCAAAACACTGGATACGATTAAATCTGCTGTTCTTGCAGGCGAGCTTGATACACAGATTGCAACAGCCAGTGTCAACTTACGCAAAGGATTTAATAGATAACTGTAGTGGTAGTGTCGTGTTAGTAACGACAGCACGACACGACTAAATACTTGTATGAAGCAATTTAAGGCAATGGTTAGGGTTGGAGGCTTGTGGGTCAATACAATTGTGTTTGCCGACAATCCCAATCAGGCATTTCAACTTGCCAAATCCCAGTTCGGTGCAGGCAATGTAATGGCGCCACCAACACAACTTGGGCATTGATATGCGTATTACTGAAATCACGCCTCCCCAACCACAAACACCACAGCAAAAGCGCATCACCACACTTCAACAACAAGCCAAACGCAGTCAGCAAGCAGTCAAACAAGAACGTCTGCGTCAACAGCAACAAAAGTTAAATCAGCAACGTGCTGCGTTAAATAAACCTTAAATTACAGGCAAGAAAAAACCCACTGTGTCGCCACAGTGGGTTTCATTTACAACTAATTTCTTAATTCAATACTAGCCTAAGCTAGCATTAAATTAGAAAGTGTGACGCAAGCCAATACCGTAGTTATTAGCATTGCCGCTTGCTGGGTTGCCACCAGCACCGGAAGTGCTAACAGTAGCAACGTTTGATGTACCTACTTGACCATATACAGCGTACAAGTTTGTACGCTTGCTCAACCAGTAGTTAGAACCAATTTGCCATGCTGTCAAGTTAGCTGTAGGTTGACCAGAAGCATTAGTTGCAGAACCGTTACCAGTTACACGTCCCAAGCCACCAGAAACCCAAGCTTCGATTGTTGGAGTAATAAAGCTACGTACACCAATCTGTTCAGCACTACGCTTGAAGTATTGACCGCTGTCTTGTTGTAAAGATACTTTACGTGTGATGTATTGTGCGTATGCCTTCAAGATACCGAAGTCATAAGTTGCACCAGCGTAGAACTGGTTATCTTGAACGTTAGAGCCGTTAAGAGAGGACTGACCAGCACCAAAGTAGGCTGGTGTAGGTGTTTCAGAAGAAACTTGACCATTAGATGTCACATTTACGTACGGGTTCTTAGCTGTCAAGCCCATATAGTTGGCAGTAACAAATAATTTGTTCCATGTGTAATCTAAACCTAGGCCCCAACCGTTTTGGTTGTTGATACCACCAGCAACAGTAGTAGATGCACCAGAAACAGTTGTTGTTTGTGTTGAATTGTTGTTATTCAAGATTGCCATAGCGTGAGCTTGGAAACCAGCATAAGTTTCGCTATTCAAAGTAACCATTTGGTTAGCGCGGATAGTGAATGAATCACCGTTACCGTTACCGTTACCAGCGCCACCAGCTACTGTGCCAGTGTTAGATGAGTAGATCAAGTCGCCAGCGAAATTGTTTGTATTGCCAGCATCAGTTTTTGCAACAGCGTTGTATACAGTTGTGTACTGTGTACCAAGGGCGATATCACCCAAACCGTTTTTCTTCAAACCAACAAAAGACTGACGGTTTTGCGTTGTAGATGTTTTGATAGCTTGTGCTGAGTCTGGTGCGAGACCGAGTTCAACAGTGAAGAATGCAGAAGCACCGCCACCTAAATCTTCAGTACCTTTGAAACCAATGCGTGATGTTGACTCACCGTTGTCATAAGCTGCAGTACCAGTAGTTTTGTTAACAGTTTCACCGTTA
>Ga0364907_10263_pt1 | contig 19952 bp, 13 predicted proteins | sample ExccelJu500002D3_2_FD_206960 | JGI IMG/M metagenome (GOLD analysis project Ga0364907, IMG submission 206960) | Enriched cells from Trout Bog Lake Hypolimnion, Wisconsin, USA - BchlTB.July02.5000.02.D3 | ecosystem: Environmental > Aquatic > Freshwater > Lake > Hypolimnion/Profundal zone | place...
ACAAAATTCCAGCTTTTTTTGTTACAGCTGAAGTAAATTTGCGTTACTGTGGATAAAACGAAAGACCTATTTAAAAAATGCTTTGAGTTTACCCTGGCCGACGAAGTAAAGGCGCAGGGTTTATATCCCTTTTTTCACCCAATAGACGAAAGCGAAGGTCCGGTAGTCTCCTTTGGAGGGCGGAAACTGGTTATGGCCGGTTCAAACAACTATCTTGGGCTCACTGCTGACCCTAGGGTAAAGGAGGCCTCGATCAAAGCTATCAACAAATACGGGACAAGCTGCAGCGGTTCCCGCTACATGACCGGCACAGTCAATCTGCACGTTGAACTTGAAGAAAAGCTTGCTGACTTTTTTGAAAAAGAGCGCTGCCTGCTCTTCAGTACCGGCTACCAGACTGGACAAGGCATTATCCCGACTCTGGTTCAACGCGGAGAATATATTGTATCCGACCGCGATAACCATGCAAGCCTTGTGGCTGCGTCCATCATGGCTCAGGGAGCTGGAGCAAATCTGGTACGTTATAACCACAATAACATGGAAGACCTGGAGCGCGTGCTTCAGAATATTCCGGGAACTGCAGGACGGCTGATCGTTTCTGATGGAGTTTTCTCAGTGTCGGGGGAAATTGTAGATCTTCCTGGTTTGGTGAAACTGGCAAAGAGATACGACGCCCGGATTCTTATTGATGACGCTCATGCGGTAGGCGTCATCGGAAAAAGAGGCAGGGGCACCCCATCGGAGTTTGATCTTGTTAACGAGGTTGACCTCATCATGGGGACATTTTCGAAAACCTTTGGATCACTCGGTGGTTACGTTGTTGGAGACCGAAGCGTCATCAACTATATCAAGCACAATGCATCTTCACTTATTTTCAGTGCTTCGCCCACTCCGGCCAGCGTAGCTGCCGTTCTGTCAACACTCGAAATCATCCGCAATGAGCCAGAGCTTATTGAACGACTTATCGCAAATACCGATTACGTTCGCCAGGGACTTCTCACTGCAGGGTTTTCGCTCCTGCCTTCACGTACTGCTATCGTTACCGTCCTGATCAAGGATCAGATGAAAACTCTTCTTTTTTGGAAAAAACTTTTCGATGCCGGTGTTTACGTCAACGCTTTCATACGCCCAGGTGTCATGCCGGGGCACGAAGCACTCCGTACAAGCTTTATGGCAACCCACAAACGTAAGCATCTTGAAAAAGTTGTCAATGAGTTCATCTCCATAGGTAAAGAACTTGGCGTCATCTGAAGTATAAATATCGCAATCCGCTTATTTCAGCTCTCCCCGAAATTCAAAAGGGATTTGCACTATCTACTATTGTACGCACGATAACGTTTATACTATTAGTTGCACCTTTCTGTTTTTTTTTAATAAATTAACCAATAATTGATATTTGCTATTTGAAATGTGATATGTATTCCTGTACTGATTGCTGATAGGCGGTGCTTATGATTATGTGCGCAAAAAAGGTGAAAAATATTAGCCATGTTTTTTGTTCGTATCATTGCAACTAAACTATAACACAATCAGTGAAAACAAAACATGCACAATCAGTGAAAACAAAACATGCAGAAGCGTTTCGCTTTTTCCGTTTTGTTCTGTCGGCATTCTGTCTGATGACGTTGCTGATGCCTCTCCCCTCCTATGGAGCTGACACTGGCACTGTTAAGGGCAAAATCACCGACAAAGCTGACGGTGAAGGAGTTTTTGGCGCATCGGTAACCATTGCCGGTACCAACATTGGAACTTCAACCGACGCGAACGGCAACTTTACCATATACAACGTCCCCGCCAAACAAGAAAAAATCTCTGTATCCATCGTAGGTTACGCCCCGACAAGTCAGGTTGTATCTATTACTGCCGGACAAACCTCTACAGCCAACTTCACCATTGGCCAGACTACCGTCATGGCTTCTGAAGTCGTAGTTGGTGCTGCACTTTACAAACAGGACCGCCTTGAAGTACCTGTAACTGTTAATGTTGTATCACCGGAAAGAATCAAGCAGCAAGCTAACCCAACCCTTGATCAGGTAATCGAAGATGTTCCGGGTGTCGTAGTCACGCGCGCAGGCGGGCAGGCAACTGCTACATTACAAATTCGCGGCTCCAACACATTTCAGGGCGGAGGCATAGGTACAAGAGTACAGGGCCTTTACGACGGATTTCCTATCAACAACCCTGAAAGCGGTGAGATTGTATGGACTACAGTCAACATGAATGCTTCCGACAAGGTTGAAGTGCTGAAAGGTGCAGCTGCAACCCTTTATGGCTCAGGAGCTATGGGCGGGGTAGTTAATGTCTACGGTCATCTTCCTGAAACTTTCGAGGTAAAAGCAGGCGTTAGCGGAGGATTTTATGATGCTCCTCCATCCAGTGACCAGAGCGTATATCGCAAAAACTTCACACCATGGCTCTGGAACAGCTATGTAGGTATAGGGAACAAGAGCGGTCCCTGGAGTTATGACTTGGTCTATTCACACGCTGACGATCAAGGCTACCGTCAGAACGCCCAGACTCTTCTCAACGATATCAAGCTGAAGACACGGTACGATATTGATGCAAAGCAGTACATCCAGATCAGCGCCTTCTACAATCAGACCGAAGGCGGCTATGCTTATAACTGGCCATATGACCTGTCAGCAGCCACACAGACTTATGTACCGCACCCTGAATACGCCTATGATGTCTGGACCAGAACGAATGTTTTTTCAAGTACGGCGGCTTTTGCTCAATTTCTTACAGCAAATCAAGGCCTGCCTATTTCCCCTGCATTCCGACCACTATTACCGGCGAGCTTTAGTTCGTTAACAACCTGGCCAACATTTCCTCTCCGTATGGGGCCAACTGCAATATCCGCCGATCAGTTAGCCGCGATTATCAACTCGGCAGGTGCCCTTACTAATTTTAAAACCTATGATGTCTACACAGACGACATCATTAAAAGAAAGAATGCTCTGGTAGGAGCTAATTATGTGAACCTGCTTAGCGACAAGCTCAGCCTCGACACCAGAGTATACTATACATACAATGACTCGCGGATAGAATACAACCTTACCAACACACCTCAGGTCTATCCATTAACAACAAGAAACCCCGGCGATTTCAATGAAAATATAGCCAACCGTTTCGGTGCAGGGGCAAAGCTTGACTGGAGAGCTACTGACAACCAGCGTTTCCTGTTGGGCATTGACGGCAATATAACCGATGTAAAAACCACTCAGATAGCCGCTGAATTTCCAGTACCAAACACATTTCATAATATACAGGAGAAAAATGCAGCAGCATTCCTGCAGGATGAATGGAAAATCACTGACAGCCTAACCTCATTGATGTCCGTGCGCTATGACTGGAGCGGCATTGATGCCACACAGGCTGAACTTACGGCAGGTGGGACTCTGATTCCTCTTGAAAACAGATCGGTTGATGCCATTAGTCCCCGTATAGCCCTGAACTACAAGGCGATGGATGACATGTCGTTCCGTGCTTCATGGGGAAACAGTTTCCGTGCACCAACTCTGGAGGAACGCTTTGTTCGTGATGGAGGAATGGTTCATGGAACACCAAACCCCTATCTTGACAAGGAAACCATGACTGCTTATGAATTGGGCGTTTACAAGCAGTTCAGCGACAAGGTCTCGCTTGATGTTGCAGGATTTATCAACAATTACGATAATCTTATCCAGTCTGTTATAGACCTGTCTACTCTGTCATACCAGTACAAGAACATCACAAAAGCCCGCATCTGGGGAATAGAGACCAACCTGAACTACAGGCCGAGCAACGATTGGGCATTCAATGCTTCATACACCTATATGAATGCTCAAAACCTTTCGTACGTAAAGGGTCAGGACACGACGCTTGACCTGAATCCTGACCCGAGATGGCTGCCATATCGCCCTGAAAATACAATATCTGCAAGTGCGACATGGAAACCTGTCAACAAACTTGCTCTGAACCTCACAGGACGGTATGTCAGCAAGTACAAAGCTATTTCCTTCTTCCCTAATCCTGATGGCTTGTACTACCCCGGTGACTTCATAGTGATCAATGTCGGAGCAAAGTACCAGATTGATAAAAACATCATTGCAAGTCTGCATTGCAACAACATAGGCAACGTGCAGTATCAGGAGGCAGAATGGTTCATGGCACCTGGACGAAGCTATGTCGCAGGTGTGGATTTAACTTTCTGAAGATATCCATAAGCAATAAGTCGTAATGACCTGAGCCGGCACCTTTAACTGAGGGGCTGGCTCTTTTTTTAATCGTTAGTTTACATCACAGGATTTTATTACATTTTGCAATCCTGTTAAAACCACAACAAACGCACATCTTTTTGTAATTCTATGCACGATAAAATCAGAATTGCCGCTATTGTCGGGATGGAGCAATGCAACCAGCGTGTATGGCGCGAGGTAACCTCCAAGATAGCCGCACACATCGAATTAACCCAATGGACCGATCAGGATCTTGAGCATCAGAATCCTGAAGCAGCCAAGGCAATCCATAATGCCGATTGCATTTTTACCACACTGATACAGTTCAAAGTACAAGCGGACTGGCTGCATGAACAAATCGGAGAGTCGAAGGTAAAAGTTATTTTTGCCTATGAGTCGATGCCTGAAGTGATGCAGTTGACAAAAGTTGGCAATTATGTGGTATCAGGAGACGGAAGCGGAATGCCTGATATCGTCAAAAAAGTTGCGAAGATGCTGGTAAAGGGGAGAGACGAGGATGCACTGTACGGCTACATGAAGCTGCTGAAAATAATGCGCACCATGCTTCCGCTAATACCAAAAAAGGCAAAGGACTTCAAGAACTGGATGCAGGTCTACACCTACTGGATGAACCCTACGACGGACAACCTGGCATCAATGTTCAATTATATTGTAGCTGAGTACTTTGAGGTAGACGTCAAGGCTGAGAAGGTACAGGAAGTGCCGACTATGGGCTTTTACCATCCCGATGCACCGGAGTATCAGAAAGATCTGCATCATTATGAAAAATGGCTGCACAAACATGATAAGGCTTCAGCAAAAAGAAGAAACATTGGACTCCTTTTTTTTCGTAAGCATTTGCTCCAGGAAAAAGAGTATATCGACAATACCATCCGTGCCATCGAGGCCAAGGGGCTTAATCCCTTACCAGTCTTCGTTATGGGTGTTGAAGGACATGTAGCCGCCAGAGAGTGGTTTACTCATAACAACATCGACATGCTGATTAACATGATGGGTTTCGGCTTTGTGGGAGGCCCTGCGGGCGCAACCACACCGGGGGCATCGTCAGCAGCACGAGAAGAGATTCTTGGAAAAATTAATGCGCCATATGTAGTCTCACAACCTCTCTTTATACAGGATTTCACTTCATGGAAGTCTCAGGGCGTTATACCACTTCAGTCTGCCATGACCTATTCTCTGCCTGAAATGGACGGCGCAGTTTGTCCTGTAGTACTCGGTGCTATCAAGGACGGACATCTGCAAACTGTTCCTGATCGCCTAGAAAGGCTTGCCGGACTTGCCAAAAAGTTTTCGGAACTGCGGCAGGTTTCCAACAGAGAGAAAAAAGTTGCTCTTGTGGTCTATGACTATCCGCCGGGTATGGGAAAAAAAGCCAGTGCCGCTCTGCTCGACGTACCAAAAAGCATTTACAACATTCTTGTGTCGCTTCGTGCCGAGGGGTACAATATCGGTGAACTGCCGCAGTCGCCTGAAGCGCTCCTTGGTATGCTTGACAAAGCAACTGATTACGAAATTCAGGCACACGAACAGGATTGCTTTTCCATTGATCGTGAACAGTTCAACAGCATCACCAGCGTAAGGGAACGAGAGCGGATTGAAGGGCGATGGAGCGGATTCCCCGGCGACATTGCACCTATTAAACCTGACAGACTTTTTATCGGCGGCATTACGCTCGGCAATATCTTTATCGGCGTTCAGCCGCGTCTTGGCATTCAGGGTGATCCGATGCGCCTGCTCTTTGATAAGGAAAACACACCGCATCATCAATATATCGCCTTTTACCGCTGGATCAGCCGCGTATTCTGTGCCAACGCACTGGTGCACATAGGTATGCACGGTACTGCTGAATGGATGCCTGGCCTTCAGCTTGGCGTGACTGCAGACTGCTGGTCGGACGCACTGCTCGGTGAAGTCCCGCATTTCTACATATATCCAATAAATAACCCGAGCGAGGCGAATATCGCAAAACGCCGAGGTTATGCCACGATGATTTCGCATAATATCCCACCGCTGGCAAGAGCCGGTCTTTACAAAGAACTTCCGGCATTCAAAGAGATGCTGAACGATTATCGTGAACGTGGTCTTGAGAAGATCGTTGACGTTGAGACGGAAGAGGTTATCATCACCAAAGCACAGCAGCTCAATCTGACGGATGACTGCCCGCGCGTTGAGGGGGAAAGTTTCCAGGACTATATCAGCCGACTCTATACCTATATGATGGAACTTGAGGGGCGTCTGATTTCAAACTCTTTGCACATATTCGGTGAAACCCCAAGGCTTGAAACCCAGGTGACCACTATTACAGAGTACCTGAAGGTGCGTGGCAATGAAAAGTCATTGCCATCGATCATCATGCAGGCAATCGGTGAGGATGAAACCTACGGCGACTACGCCTCGCTTGCAACACGTGCCCGCAAGGGTGAACCGCTGGCACTCAAATCGCGTGAAACGGTTGACGAGCATACCAGAGAGTTTATAGAAAAGTCCATTTTCGGACAGACTAATCCGACAACGGTGTTCAATAAATTAACCGGTGGAGCAAAGGTATCACACGACATGGTAGATGCAGTCAACACCGCACTCCAAGACGGACTTGCTCTGAAGCGCGCACTTGAGGACAACCGCAATGAGATGAAGGGTTTCCTCAGAGCTCTGTGCGGTGAATACATTCCGTCAGGTTCCGGCGGCGACCTTGTACGTGACGGGGCCGGCATCCTGCCAACCGGTCGCAACATCCATGCTATCGACCCATGGCGTATCCCTTCAGAACTTGCCTTCAAACGCGGCAAGCAGATTGCTGAAACTATTCTTAAACGCCACACCGAGGAAAACAACGGCCAGTACCCGGAAACAATTGCTCAGGTGCTATGGGGGCTTGATACCATAAAGAGCAAGGGTGAAGCTGTTGCAGTGATCATTCACCTCATGGGCGCTGAACCCGCATACGATGCACAGGGCAAGATCAGCCACTATCGTCTCGTTCCGCTCGAAAAGCTTGGTCGTCCGAGAATCGATGTTCTGATCCAGATCAGCTCAATATTCCGCGACACCTTCGGTGTGCTTGTCGATCATCTTGATAAACTGGTCAAGGACGCAGCAAAAGCAATTGAACCGCATGAGATGAACCATATCAGAAAACATGTTGACGCCGCATTGAAAGAGGGCAAGGATTTTGAGAGTGCTACATCGCGCCTCTTTACTCAAGCGCCAGGCGCATACGGTTCGCAGGTTGAAGAACTTGTAGAAGATTCCGCCTGGGAGTCCGAAGAGGATCTCGACAATATGTTCATCAAACGCACTGGTTTTGCTTATGGAGGAAACCGATATGGCGACCAGCAGACCGATATTCTGAAAGGCCTGCTCAGTACCGTTGATCGCGTTGTGCAGCAGGTTGATTCAGCTGAGTTCGGCATTACTGATATCGACCGCTACTTCTCTTCATCGGGAGCACTGCAGCTTTCAGCGCGTCGACGCAACCCGAAAGGTGACAATGTAAAACTCAACTATGTAGAGACTTTTACGGCTGATGTGAAAATCGACGATGCTGACAAAGCTCTGAAGGTAGAGTTCCGCAGCAAGCTGCTCAACCCGAAATGGTTTGAAACAATGCTTGATCAGGGCCACAGTGGTGCAGCTGAAATCAGCAACCGCTTTACTTATATGCTGGGTTGGGACGCAGTCACGAAGGGCGTTGACGATTGGGTATACAAGGAAGCGGCTGAAACATACGCTATGGATCCGAAAATGCGTGAGCGCCTCATGAAGGTCAACCCTAAAGCCTTCAAGAACATAGTAGGGCGTATGCTCGAAGCCAGTGGACGCGGCATGTGGAGCGCAGACCCCGACATGATAGAAAAGCTGCAGGAAATTTATTCCGACCTCGAAGACCGCCTTGAAGGAATAGAAATTTAAAAAGCGCCCAAACAATCTCCACCTACAGCAAAAAAGCACGGATTACACCGTGCTTTTTTATTTCATAAAAATCTCATCTTGACCAAAGTAACCCAGGTTTCTTTTTGACGATCTGTTTGGTATATTACAGAAAATATGTACTAATGGACATAGGAAAGGGAAGCATTATACGCAGCATCTGCCGATCCATCGAGATTCTGCTTTTCTTTATGATTTCTGTTGTCGGTTTTAGCGTACTTGGCAAAACTTCTCTCAACACCAAATCAAAAATAAAGACACGTGGTACAGTAGCCATTCGTGGACTTTCAATTCCTCAAGACTCTCACACTCAGCATTACGGCATTGAACGTATGCATGGCTTTTACAGCTCTAAACACCATAAAGCCTCATCATCATTTACTCTCCATGCTGGGATTACCCCATTACCTGATATTCTGCATCACCAGGATATATCCATAAAGGATAGGGGCAATAATCAAAAAAGCAATATTCTTTCCATTGCTTTCCCTCCCCAAAAACCGTACAACCTCTTTCAGCAAAATCCCGTCTTACTGATTTAATACCACCCCTTTTCTTTTAACTATTCCGAACTTCACTCGTTAACTATTGAGGGTTCACCGCCGGAAGCTCTTCAATATGTGAAGAATCTGGCGGTAATAACATTTTATTGACAGGGTAGACTTATGCATTTTGTGTTCCTTACCATGGAGGCCACCAACAACAGCGTCCTGAAGGCTGCTGCGGGTGAGCTGAACAGAAAGTTCCATTCTGGCCTGGAGGTTTCGGTTTTCAGTCTTGGCCTTCATAACAGCAATAAACTCTGGGAAACGCTTGAAAATACCCTTCCGAATGCAGATATAGTATTCGGCTCGATGCTCTTCAGCGAGGAAATTGTACGACCACTCGAAAAACTGCTTGATGCTCTGACCTGCCCGATCTGTATCATTACCAGCAATCCCGCGCTGATAACAAAGACACGACTTGGAAAATTTTCACTCCGTAAGCCGAAAAAAGAAGAACCTAAGGCATCGAATATTTTCAAGCAATGGGCTTCAAAACTGATGCCCAGGCAGAACCATGGGGAAAGCCAGCGGCAGCTTACGCTTGTGCGCAATGTCAGTAAAATCATGAAACACCTTCCCGGCAAGGCGCGAGATATCCATACCTTTATTTCTGCTCACCAGTTCTGGCTGAACGGATCACAAGAAAATATGGAAAGATTTCTTTCCCTGCTTGTTGACCGCTACGTTCCTGGCTGGAAAGGCAAGCTCCCTCAGGAAGATCCGCTCTTTTATCCCGATGCGGCAATCTGCCATCCTGATGCACCTGAAGCATTCTTTTCCACCCCATCGTTTCTGGACTGGCATCACAAGAATAAATCAAACCTTGACACCGGTCTGGTTGTGATTCTTGCCATGCGCTCAACAGTATTGAGCAAAAACATGGCACACCTTGACTATCTGCTCCACTCATTTGAATCGAAAGGAATCAAGTGCTGTATAGCTTATAGTAGTGGCCTCGATTTCCGTCCAGTTCTTGATCGGTTTTTCAATTCCGAAATACCCGGTTCTCTGAGGCCTGCACTGCTGATCAATGCTACAGGATTTTCGCTTGTCGGCGGCCCTGCGGAAAACAAGGCTCCTGAAGCGATCGTCGTGCTGAAAAAACTTGATGTCCCATGCTTGAATCTTATTCCTCTTTCGTTCCAGCCTATTGAACAGTGGCGCAAAAGCAATCTCGGTCTTACTCCTCTGCAAACTGCTTTGAGTGTAGCAGTAACCGAACTGGACGGTTCCATAGAACCCCAGATCTATGCAGGCACGGAAACCGGTAGTGAACGGACCATCCCGCTTGAATCAGAAGTAAAAATTATTGCTGAACGAGTACAGCGGTTTCTCAGACTGCAGGATACACCGACTGATAACAAGAAAATTGCCATTATTCTTTTTAATTTTCCACCCAATCTCGGTAACGCAGGTACAGCAGCATACCTCAATGTATTTGAAAGCCTGCATCGACTGCTGCTGGAGATGAAAGCTGCAGGCTACCGGGTGGATGTTCCAGAGAGTACTGAGGTACTGAAAGATCGACTCATTGAAGGAAATCGTCTGGTATACGGTACAGACGGCAATGTTGAGGGGCATTTACCGGTCGATGAGTACCGCAGGCTTTTTCCTGCCTATGAGGACATCGAACCCTTCTGGGGAGACGCTCCCGGCGAAATCCTCAATGACCGTACCCGCTTTCATATTCTCGGCTGCTCTTTCGGGAATATTTTTATCGGCCAACAGCCCAGTTTTGGATACGAGCGTGATCCTATGCGACTTCTCATGGCAAAGGATGCAGCACCGAACCATTCTTTTGCGGCGTTCTATACATGGATTGAACATTCCTTCAACGCCGATGCAGTGCTGCACTTCGGCACCCATGGCGCGCTTGAGTTCATGCCCGGAAAACAGGTGGGACTTTCAAGCTTGTGCTGGCCGAAAAAACTGATAGGCGCTCTCCCTAATTTTTACTGCTACTGCGTCAATAACCCAAGTGAAGGGGCTATTGCCAAACGTCGTGGATTCGCAACGCTGATAAGCTACCTTTCGCCGCCACTGGAACATGCTGGCCTCTACAAGGGCTTGCGGAAACTCAAAGACCTTATTTCCAGTTATAGAAGCAATCCATCAGAAGGGCTGCTTGATGAGATCAAGGAGCTTTCCGTCGCTCTTGAAATTGACGACGGCCAGAATAATTCGCCTGCAGAGGAGTATATCACAATCCTGAACAGCGAGCTTTATCTGATTGAGGAGCGTATGATTCCGCTTGGGCTGCACATCATGGGTGAAGCCCCTTCGCCTGATAGTGTCGGCGACCATCTCGCACTCTTAGCTGGACACAGCCGACCGGAACTTGACGGAAAATCCCTCCCCGAACTGATCTGCATCCACTTGAACTACAATTACCTGCATCTTCTGGATGAAATAGGGTATAACAGAGAAGCTCAGCAGAGATGGCAACAGGTATCCGCAATTTCCCGGGAAGCTGTCAAACGATTTACTGGACATTTAGATACAGGGAAAACCCTTGAGATTTCCATGCCAAGGTTACTTGAAGGAACCCTAGCTGTCCGGATATCGGAAGCAGACAACTACCTTCATCGCGAAGTTGGCGTAAAACCGGGAGACCTGCAGCGCTTCTGGCATTTCATGAATATCGTTCTTATAAATCTTGCTGAAAATCATGAACTCAAGGCAGTGCTCCATGCGCTCGAGGGCAAGTTCATTTCTCCTTCTCCGGGTAACGATCTGGTTCGTAACCCGGACATAGTGCCCACGGGCAGAAATATTCACAGTCTTGATCCTTACACCATTCCTTCAACTTTCGCCCAGAAGGCTGGAAAACGTTCTGCCGAAGAGTTGCTCCTGCAATACAGCAAGGAGAGCGGCGATCTTCCTGAATCCATAGCCCTGATCCTCTGGGGAACAGACAACCTGAAAAGCGACGGCGAAGGTGTTGCCCAGGCACTGGCTCTGATGGGTGCAATAGTTAAAACAGATGAACTTGGAAAAATTGGCGATGTTGAACTTATCCCACTGACTGAACTTGGCCGCCCCCGCATTGACGTGGTCATGACCATCAGCGGCATTTTCAGAGATCTGCTCTCCCTGCAAGTGCGACTTCTTGACAAGGCGGCCCGCATGGCTGCTGCTGCCGATGAACCCGAAAAGATGAATTTTGTTCGAAAGCATGTTCAGAAAGAGATGCTCGAGAGAAACTGCACCTTCGATGAGGCATCGAACAGGGTCTATTCCAATGCACCCGGCAGCTATGGCGCAAACGTTAACCATCTGGTTGAAAGCAGTACCTGGGAAGAGGATAACCAGCTTGCCGAAGCTTTTGTCAGCCGCAAAAGCTTTGCTGTCACATCAGCCGGTCAGTGGGCGGAGTGCCCCGATGCGCTTCGTTCCGCACTGAAGCATGTGACCCTGACATTCCAGAATATCGACAGCTTTGAAATCGGTATTTCTGATATTGATCATTATTATGAGTATCTTGGCGGAGTTTCAAAAACCGTTGAGCACCTCAGTAAAACGAAACCCAAAGTGATGGTTGGCGATATCGATGGCGCAGGAACAAAACAGCGGATCTGTTCACTTGAAAAGATGGTCTCGCTTGAGGCACGCACTAAACTGCTCAATCCGAAATGGTATGAAGCTATGCTTGAGCACGGCTATGAGGGGGTCAGGGAGATCGAGTCCCATCTCAGCAACACCTATGGATGGAGCGCCACAGCCTCGGCAGTTAAAAAGTGGACCTACGATCAATTCAACGAAACTTTTCTGCAGGACAAAGCCATGCTGGATCGACTTGTTGCCCTTAACCCGCATGCAACCATGTCGATGACCAGAAGGTTGCTCGAAGCGCACTCTCGAGGCTTCTGGGAAGCAGAGGAGAACATCATTGAAGAACTGCAGGAACTCTATGCTGATCTTGAAACCAGAATTGAAGGGGTTCACCATTAAAGCACATGTAACGCCAATTTTTATACCATCAGCCACGTAACCGACAAAATTTTATACCATGAGCAGCTCCTCTTTCAATGCAGAAGAACACAAAAAAATGCTCCGCTCGTATTTCAACGGCCAAGGCTTTCAGCGATGGGCATCAATATACGGGGATGATAAACTCTCTTCGGTGCGCAATACTGTCCGTCAAGGCCATGCAGTCATGATGGACAAGGCATTCGACTGGCTGCAGGAGCTCCCGAAAAATGCAACTGTGCTTGATGCCGGATGCGGAACAGGTCTGTTCAGTATTCGTCTTGCTAAAGCAGGCTATAAGGTAAAATCGGTCGATATCGCTTCACAAATGGTGGAAAAAGCGAAAACTGAAGCCATTAAGCAGGGCGTTCAGAAAAAAATTGAATTTGAAGTAAATACCATTGAATCGGTCAGCGGCGCTTATGATGCCGTCGTCTGCTTTGATGTACTGATTCATTACCCGGCGGAAGGATTTGCCCAGGCATTCCGCAACTTGAGCAGCTTGACAAAAGGTTCAGTTATTTTCACTTATGCTCCTTACAATAAAATACTTGCTTTCCAGCACTGGATTGGCGGTTATTTTCCGAAAAAGGAGCGACGTACAACCATCCAGATGATTCGCGACGAGGAAATGCAGAAAGCTATGGCCACTGCTGGAATGAAAGTGAAAAATCGCGAAAAAATCAGTTGGGGATTTTATCATACCATGCTTATGAACGCATCTCACAAGTGACGATGTTATGGTGAAAACCGTATGAATATTTTATAAAAAAGTTGTAGATTAATAATTCAGGGATTTTTACAAGCCTAATCAAGGTTATTTTGGTACGTACTGTAATCCCTTTTTTGAAAAACATATCTGGAGGGTAGAGACCGATGAAAATACTGATGGTTCAGCCAAATTATCATTCAGGCGGAGCTGAAATTGCCGGTAACTGGACGCCAAGCTGGGTAGCATATATAGGTGGCGCTCTGAAACAGGCAGGGTACGATCAGGTGCGATTTGTTGACGCCATGGCCGATTACCTTACTGACGATCAGATTGAGGAGATCATCCGCAAAAACAAGCCGGATGTGGTGATGACCACCAACATCACACCCTCTATCTTCAAGGCACAGGATATTATGAAACTCGCTAAAAAAGTGAATCCGAATATCCGGACACTTATGGGCGGTATTCATTCAACCTTCATGTACCCTCAGGTACTGAGCGAAGCGCCGGAAACCGATTACATTGTCCGCGGTGAAGGTGAAGAGGTTACTGTTAACCTTATCAGAGAAATTGACGCGGGTACTGATCGAAGGAACCGTGCAGACATAACGGGTATCGCTTATATCGATGACGACGGCAAGGTGTTCGCCACCGCCGCACATCCTGTCATTGAAGACCTTGATACACTTACTCCCGACTGGAGCCTTTATGACTGGGATAAATACATTTACACTCCTCTCAACTGCCGCCTTGCTGTTCCTAACTTTGCCAGAGGATGTCCCTTTACCTGTACATTCTGTTCACAGTGGCAGTTCTGGCGCCGCTACCGTGCACGCAGCCCAAAGACTTTCGTCGATGAGATAGAGGTGCTGGTGAAAAAGTACAAGGTCGGCTTTTTCATTCTTGCTGACGAAGAACCGACAATCAACAAACAGAAATTCGTTTCCCTATGTCAGGAGCTCATCGACCGCAAGCTTGACGTTACCTGGGGCATTAATACCCGCGTAACCGATATCATGCGCGACGCAGACCTTCTGCCGTTCTTCCGTAAAGCAGGCTTGGTACACGTCTCGCTCGGAACTGAAGCAGCCAGCCAGATGAACCTCAACCGATTCCGTAAAGAGACAACCATTGAAGAAAACAAGCTTGCCATCAAGCTATTGCAGAAAAACGGTATTGTAGCAGAAGCCCAGTTTGTTATGGGACTCGAACACGAAACCCCTGAAACTATCGAGGAAACCTACCAGCTCTGTAAAGACTGGGATCCGGATATGGCCAACTGGACCATTTACACCCCATGGCCTTTTTCGGATCTCTTCAAAGAGCTTGGCGACAGGGTAGAGGTCCGCGACTACTCCCGCTACAACTTTGTGACACCGATTATCAAGCCCGACAACATGGAGCGCGAAGATGTGCTGAAACTGGTTTTGAAATCATACGCCCGTTTCTACGCACGCAAGACCTTCTTCAGCTATCCATGGATCAGGGATCCCTATGTCCGCAAGTATATGCTGGGCTGTCTGAAGGCTTTTGCCCAGACCACCATTACCAAGCGCTTCTATGATATTGATCGTGTCAAGACCAAAAATAACAAGATCGAGATCGACCTTGGTTTCGACAAGTCCAGGATTCTGACCCAGAACGAGGTGAAGAACCTCAAGGAGCTGCGTCCGGAAATGGTTGCCGACATGAGCTTCGGTCTTAAAGAGGCCGGTTACCAGCGTGAGCACGATGAGCACAACTGGGACGAGTTCGACGAGACAACTATCAAGGATCGTACCTCATCAACAGTTCGAAACTGCTGATAACACTTGTTCAATCATTCAACAAAATGCCCTTCAACAACGGAGGGCTTTTTGTTGAATATACTTCCAGAAAGTTGCTGAACATGCTTCCTGATGTCGTCCGGCCATGTGGTTACGATTTCATTGAACTTTTCAGAAGTTACAGCGAACAAGGCTCTTGCTGCCTCCTCAAATCCCGGCAGATCACCAGCCATGGCCGACATGAATCTGTAGACAGCCTCTTGTGCTGTACGCAACTGATCCCGATCGCTGTTCATGCGCCTAGCTTCCTCAACCAGTTTACGAAGAGCCACAGATGCGCCTCCAGGTTGACTATTAAGCCATTCCCAATGCCTTGGCAGTAAGGTGACCTCCCGAGGAATAACCCCCAGCTTCGGGCGTCCCGGCCCTCGATAAATTGTTTCCTGATTGTTTTCAAGTGCTGTGGAATTTCCCAAACTCTTCAGAACATCTTCCTTCGTTCCACGAAAATCCACTTCAACAAGATCACTGCTGATACCGTCAAATATTAATACCGAGAGCGCTTCACCAATATCAATTTTCTCTTTAACCTTTATGATAACCTCTACCAGCCCTCCTTCAGCAATACAGCGACTGCCATCAAATGCTGTGAAATATTGAATATTTTGTCTGTTCATTATCTGTTAAGTTATGAATAATATTATCCGGATAAAATACAGATAAATATCTCATGACAGAATAAAATATCAACCTTATTGACAGATTGAGACTTTTCTTCGTCTATACACTTTTTTTATTCCCTTTCAATACCGTTCCGATACCAAGACGGTCTGCAATATTTGCTTCAGGATCGATTACCGGTCTGATAAGTGACGATGCGCAGGTCATGAGCGTGGTGACGCCAGGCCCGTGACCTGCTTCCATACAGTCGCTGTGTACAATTATACCGATACTGACGGCTCCTTTGCGATACGCTCTTCCATAACGGTTATCATGATCCAGAAGTGCTACAAAATCACCGAAACGGATTTTGTCGATGCCGTACTCTTTTACCGTTTCAGCATCGCTGGTCATGATATCGTAATCCCCTTTTGCCACATGAGCCGAACCGATTCCTGATCCCATACAGACTGCTGGAACAACCGTTGTAACCGGCACTTCGAGCACTCCATCTTCATGTTCCCGAATATTCATGGCCTTAAGCAGATCGGGATCGAGATTGAACAGAATAATATCAGGATAGTCCGTAAGCTTCAGCCCCTGGCCTTTCCCCCTGATGATAATGGTATCGCTGTAAAGCAGCTTTTCCTTGACATCGCGCACAAAATCCACGATGACATGTTCCGATCCGCCATGATGACCGAGTACACGTCCTTCTGCTCCTTTTGCTTCACCGGTCGCGACTGTGGCAAGGTTACCTGCACAAGAATAGATCTGCAAGCCGACATTTGGATGCTCGAATGGTTTATTGGTATCGGCAGTGCAGCTCACACCTGGCTCTATATGATCACCTTGCCAGCCAAAAGCCGGATCTCCTACCTGCACATTCAGGGTAATGCCTCCAATTGAAGGGAGAAGAAAGGGAGTCCCATGGTGGTCAACTTCCCAGTTTCCTCTTGTTCTCGGTTGTCCAGGCTGGCACTGGAGTAAAAATTCTACAAGATAGGGTTCGTTTGTGTTAAGCATAAATTATTTGTGATGAAATGGTTGTCTGTATAATTCTATGAATCAAAGCCGGGACGTATAAAGGCCCTGGCAGCAGGAAAAACAACTTCAAGTGAACGGCGCAGACGATCAAGATGAACAAGAATAGAAAGTGTTTTATCTTCATATGCAGGATACTCGGCATAAAGTACGCTCCATGAAGCAAGAGAGCGATCAATAGCTATGAGGGTAACTTTAGCGGTACCGCTGGCATCACTTTCCGCATCGTTATGAACTGTAGCAGGTTCGTTCAGACGACCTTCGACTGCACGGACAATTTTCGGATAGATAAAATACTGATAATGTCTGATGACCTGGAAATGCTCATCAAGAAAGAGATGGTGATTGGTTAACAGTGACTCCTCCTCAGATTCGAAAAAGTCGTCAAAAGCTGCAAACCAATCGTTAACCATACCGGAATAGACAAGAGCTGCACTTGCACAAGAATGTTCGCGGGCGTTCCGATGGAAACTCTCGTACAGTTCTGAAGATGCGGTTTCCCTGTCAAGATCTTCAGGTTCGATACCTTCCTGTGCTGCAATATCCCTGATAAGACGCATTGCTTGCACAAGAGCTTCACCCATATCCTCCCAAAACCGTGTATTCAAAGCATCAAAATCCTGCAAGGCATCACTACTCTGTGTTTCTTCAGATTCAATCTGAAACTGAAGGCAACGAGAAGTATAGGTGCAGCGCTCGCACCAGCGGTCACAATAGTTAAAGATGCCAGGAATCAAGTCAGTTTCAGTGCCCATTGATTGTTCACTTAAGTTTTCCTTACCATTCCTCCACTACCACTCGATGCGACCTCTCAGCGACTTGACAGCTGAGCGCTTCTCTTTTGTTTCAAGTCGTTTAACTTTTGAACTGATGGTTGGTTTTGTCCTCCTGCGTTTTTTTGGAACATCGTTCACGCTTCCCAGAATTACCTGAAGCCTCAGGAGGGCATCCTCACGGTTTTTTTCCTGTGTGCGATAACGCTGAGCTTTAATAACAAGAACTCCCGCTTTTGACATGCGCTGATCCCTCCGGGAGAGCAGACGCTCTTTTATCTCATCCGGAAGAGAAGATGCCTTGATATCAAAACGCAAATGAACCGCACTCTCAACCTTGTTGACATTCTGCCCGCCTGCTCCCTGTGAACGCATGGTATGCAGCTCAATTTCAGTAAGGGGAACAGTTATTTCCAGCTCTCTTTTTACCACTTTTTTTACAGCTGTTAACGATAGCATAGACTCCCATTATAACAGAATTGGCTACAGAGCTGCAAGCGCAATGATTGTATCAGACCAGGAGTCAAATAAGATGCTTTTTATGCCTACAGTTGCAGCCGAGCGGCAGTTTTCGTGCTTGTCGTCTATAAGCACAAATTCATGCGCGCCCAATCCTGAATCTTCAAGAACATGCTGAAACGCTTCAGGTGAGCTTTTCAGAAACCCATGTTCATAGGAAAGATAGTAGCGCTCCCGATTACTCAGCAGGGGATAGTGATGCTTGAGATGGGCAAAGTGCAGGGGATCAGTATCGCTCATGATCCAGATCCTGTGCTCTCTGCTGAGAGCTTCCACGGCCTCCTCTGCTCCTGTCAATGGGGTAAAGACATTCTGCCACCGCTCCCTTATTTCTCCATGACTCATACTTCCAGTCATCGAATCACGGCCAATCATGCAGAGATAGTCGAGTGGGGCAATGATGCCTTGATCAAACCTGACTTTAAGCTCTCCTTCACAATATTTCTTCGACAAAGCATGCGGATCTGAATTCCCTTCAGACACTACAGCAGTGCAGAATCGCAAAAAATCCACAGAAGCTACCACGTTCCCGATATCAAGTAAAATAATACTCATACTCCCTCTTCTCTTCTTTTCTTTTCTTTTCTGGTGATGGTGACCTCTTTGGAGCAAACAGCAGAAACACAAAGAGCGCATGGTGATGCGCCCTTTGTGTTTCTGCCATAGTTGAAACTGGTTGGCTTCTTCTGGAAAAGCCTTGTGCGGTTAATCATAACAACCACATTCATAAATAAAAACGGTGAATGCTGATAACTAATCCGCCGTCAAAGCCGCTCGGACTAAACGACGTGAAGAACCCGTCCTATGGTTCGGAAATAATTTAGAGAGGAGTTACATCTTCAGCCTGGAGGCCTTTTGCTCCCTGGGTTACTTCCATCAAGACTTTCTGGCCTTCTACAAGCGTTTTGCGACCTGTGCCATTGATAGCACTATGATGCACAAAAACATCTTTTCCGCCTTTCTGCTCAATAAAACCGTACCCTTTTTCTTCGTTGAACCATTTAACAGTTCCTTCGACCTGATTACCCATATCTACCTCTTTTTATTTTTGCCATTTAAATGTGGCGTTACAATGAACGAACCTCGACATGAGGCGTTCAAAAACTAATATATTTTTGGTAAAATGAATTTACTCACTTTAAGCTAATTCAAAAAGGAAGTTTGACCGTTTACGCTATTTTTTTTATATCGACAAAAAAAACCATGAAGCCCTCCTGAAGAGCTTCTGGCTGTTATAAACCCGATATAATAGCCCCTTACCTCATTCCCCACAGCTTAATCTTGCGGTCATCACTTCCACTTGCAATTATTTTTCCATCCGGAGAGACATCAACTGATTGCACCTCAAGAACGTGACCTCTATAGGTATGAAGCAACTTTCCTGACTCTACATCCCACAGACGAACCGATTCATCGTTTGCTGCACTGACAACTTTGGTACCCTCGGGGTTGAAACAAACGCTGCGGACAGCATCTAAATGACCTTCAAACACTCGTATAATCTCTCCGCTTTTTGCGTCCAGAATCTTGACCTTGGCATCACGCCCGCAGAAAACAATAAGCTTATCATCAGGACTGAAAGCCAAAGCATGGGAGAGGCGGTCGCCGGTATTGTAGTTGGCAATATTTTTACCTGTTTCTACATCCCATATTTTTATGATGGGTTCTTCTCCGCAGCTTGCAATTTTTTTACCATCATGACTGTAAGCAAGACACTCAATATATGATTTGTGACCCAGAAACCTTGATAGTTCTTTTCCTGTTTCAACATCCCAGAGTCTGATCGTTGTATCACG
>Ga0364907_10274_pt1 | contig 19169 bp, 16 predicted proteins | sample ExccelJu500002D3_2_FD_206960 | JGI IMG/M metagenome (GOLD analysis project Ga0364907, IMG submission 206960) | Enriched cells from Trout Bog Lake Hypolimnion, Wisconsin, USA - BchlTB.July02.5000.02.D3 | ecosystem: Environmental > Aquatic > Freshwater > Lake > Hypolimnion/Profundal zone | place...
TCGATTCAAGTCAAAATAGCAAAAAAAGCTAAAGTTTCGCAATCCACAGTTTCTCGTGCACTAAGAAACCATCCTGCTTTACCCAAGGAAACCTGTAAACGTATACAAAAAATCGCACGAGAATTAGGTTATACACCTAATCCCCTCATAGCTTCTATTTTTCGTACCATGAGACGTGGTACGAGTAAAGATTCACTAGGTACATTAGCGTTTCTTACAGCTCATCCCACCGAACATGAGTGGAAAGATTATGCTACTTACCGTGACTTTTATGCTGGTGTTCACAAGCGTGCTACAGAACAAGGTTTTAATATCGAGACACACTGGGCAGCAAATCCTAAACTTACGCCTAAACGCTTAGCATCTATTCTTACTGCCCGTGGTATCACGGGAGTTATCATTAGTAGCCGCGGATCAATTACTAAGTTCAATGAAATTGCATGGGAAAAATTTTCAGTCGTACGTATAGGTTTATCCCATCAGACACTACGGTTTAATTGTGCGGTAAATCATCAAATTCACACGCTTCGACTCGTTGCAACACAACTTGCTAATAAAGGATATATTCGGATTGGTTTTGCTATTAGCGGAAAACAAAACACAGCCGCTGAGCAAAACTGGATATCGGGTGCACTTCTCTGGCAAAACGTAAATGAAAATAAAATACCAATCTACAATCCACCTATTTTAGATAAAATATCATTTTTGGAGTGGTATTATAAATATAAACCGGAAGCAGTAGTATCTGTAAATCCAGATACAGCAACATGGCTGAAAGAAGAAGGTGTAGTTATACCGGAACAGGCAGGGTTTGCACTTCTAGATTGGCATGCTGACTACGGAAATTACGCAGGTGCAAATCAAAATAGTGTGCTAGCAGGAGAAGCTGCGTTAGACATGCTAGTAGATCAGTTACGACGCAACGAATTTGGCATTCCACAGCATCCGAGAACATTACTGATTGAGAGTACCTGGGTGGACGGAGCGTCATTAAAAAAAATCGCTCATGCCTAAGCACGTAACACAGCAAAGTGATCATTCTGTTCCACGTGCCTTTGTACTAAGCACATGGCTTCTTTTGTTATTAGCCGGCTGCGTCACACTCCTTAGTAATTTAGATAGAGCTATTTTAACACAATTAAAGACTACGTTTAGTACCGAACTTGGCATAAGTAACACAGATTACTCAATATTGGTTACTTCATTCATGTTTCCCTACATTTGTATGTATTTTATTGTAGGCAAATGGGTAGATAAATACGGAACGAGGTTTTGTATAACGCTATTTTTAAGCATCATCAGTGGATCAACGCTCTTATTTTCTTTTGCTCATGGGCTTTGGGCGATGGCGGCGATGCGCTTTATATTTGGTGCAGCTAGCGCTGGAATTCTACCCGCTATCTTTGTTGCGGTTACAAAATGGTTTCCTGTCAACGTACGAGCCACCGCTCTCGCTATTACAGCTCCACTAGGGACATTGGGTACAATTTTAGCACCTCCGTTTACTGCTTTAATTACATTAAAAATAAATTGGCAAATGGCATTTTGGATTCCAGGAGTATTAGGATTATTTTTAGCTGTAATTTGGTCTGCAATTGATAAATCAAAACCAGAACCTAAGGCTCAAGAAAAGAATTCACAGATTACATTAATTTTAAAAAATAAATCACTGTGGTATATATTTGCAGCTCGAATTATTACAGACCCTTTTTGGTTTATACTTCAATTTTGGCAGGTTGCTTATTTTCAAGAGAAACTAGGACTGAGCTTATCGCAAACAGCTCAACTATTGTGGATTCCTCCTGTTGGGCAATCTATCTTAGGCATTATACTTGGTTGGTACTCTGATCACTTAATTAAACGTGGTATGCCAGCGCTTAAAGCACGTGCTATAATTTTAAGCGGATTAATCCTACTAACTCCTTGTATTTTTATTTTAGCATGGACGCACAATATCGCGTTAGCTGTAGCCATGCTCTTACTTGTTCAATTTTTAGGACGAAGCTGGTTAAGTGGCTCATCCCTCCTAGCCTCTGAACTTGTCCCCTCATCAATCATAGCATCAACCATAAGTATTATGAGTGCCTTAGCAGGACTAAGTAGTCTTGTTTTAAATGCGGCAGCTGGACACTTGATTAACTATTTTGGATATTCATTACTTTTCACCATTACAGGTCTAGCATTCCCTGTAGCTAGCTATTTAATTTGGCAATTTTACTATAAGTCAAAATCACTCCCTAAGATATGAAATCACCCCTTTTTTATATACGACTACTTATTGTTTTTATTTTTGTTGGAACGCAATCATACCTCTTGGCGATAGATGACTATAAACCTGGTCCAGATTCAAAATCACAGCCAGGAGTACCTAAAGGTGAGGTACTAAAATTTACGTTTGATCATTCAAAACTATTTCCAGGTACTACGCGTGTAGTAAGTGTTTACATACCAGCTCAGTATACAGCTTCAAAACCCGCTTGCTTAGCCGTATTTCAAGATGGAGTTATTTGGAATGCCCCTACGGTTTTTGATAATCTTATATTTAAGCATGAAATCCCTTTAACTATCGCTGTATTTATCACCCCAGGAATTGTTAAAGCGTTAAATCCTGCTCAGGCACTCGATCGCTATAATCGTAGTTTTGAATATGATGGTTTGAGTGATAATTACGCTCGGCTAATTGATGAGGAAATACTCCCTGCTGTAAAAGCCTTAAAGACTTCATCCAATTTACCTATTCTCATATCTAATGATCCAAATGATCACATGATCGCTGGACAAAGTAGTGGTGCTATAGCAGCGTTTACAGCAGCATGGGAGCGTCCTGACTTGTTTAGACGTGTCTACTCAACAATCGGCACTTTTGTAGGATTACGTGGTGGCGAACGCTATTCGATACTTATTAGAAAAACAGAACCCAAACCGCTTCGTATTTATATGCAAGATGGAAGCCATGACCATAATTCATACGGTGGAGATTGGTGGATGGCTAATCAAACCATGGAGCGATCGTTTAAATTTGCTGGCTATGATGTAGAACATGTCTGGGGAGATGGTGAGCACAACAGTAAGCATGCCACACAAGCTTTTCCTGACGCACTTCGTTGGTTATGGAGAGACTATCCAAAGCCAATTACCTGTGGAGCAACTCAGAATCAAATGCTTAAAGATATCCTAATTCCTGGTGAAGATTGGGAATTAGTTCAAGATGGCTTCGTTTCAACAGATGGACCTGCAGTTAGTCCAACTGGCGAAGTATATTTTAACGATAGACCTACTAATAAAACTTATAAAATAGATCTAAATGGTTCGGTTAGCGTTTTCTTAAATGACGCTGGAAGAGCTTCTGGGCAAAATTTTGGCCCAGATGGCAGGTTGTACTCCGTGCAAAGTCCTTCCGCTCGGCTCGTTGCTAGAGATAATCGTGGCCAAGTAACTGTTGCAGCAACCGAAATCTTACACGGAAACGATGTTGTCATTGCTCATAATGGTAACATGTACGTGACAGACGATTTTCCGCCATCTGATCCTTCAGCGCTAAGCAAAATATGGCTTATTAAACCAGATCATACAAAACTTGTTGTAGATACAGGTTTAAAGTTCGCGAACGGTATAACACTATCTCCAGATCAAAGTATTTTATATATTGATGACTCACGAACGCACTGGGTCTACAGCTATCAAATTCAACCTGATGGTACATTAGCTTTTAAACAAAAATATGGTGACTTACACGTACGAGATAGTGACGATGATACTTCTGCAGATGGTATGCGTGTAGACCGCGACGGACGCTTGTATGTAACAACTAAAATGGGAATACAAGTATGCGATCAAATTGGCCGAGTGAATGCAATTATACCTACCCCAAATGGTAAAATCACAAATCTATGCTTTGGAGGTAAAGAATTTAATATAATCTATGCCGTGTGCGGTGAAAAAGTATACCGCAGAAAAGTAAAAGTTCACGGAGCCAACGCTTGGGATATACCCAACAAACCACCTGTACCAAAACTTTAATGTTTAGTTACTTCCTGTAATTAATTGGGGATAAATACGATTTAAGCGACTTTCAAAAACCGCTTTTTCTGCACGTTTCCAATAATCTAAACTATCTGCACGTGTAGCATTATCAAATTTTAATAATTCGTCAGCAAGATGAGCTACCTCAAGTTGTAACGAATACAATTCATCATCAGCAAATAATGATGCATTTAAATTTTCGCTATTGTTGGGTTTCATAAGAGGTAATTATTTAGCACAAGTAACGTATCACGCTCTCGTGCTATACACAATCAACTGACTGTTAAAATCAGGTGAAGTTCCGTAAATAAATTAGACCCTACTATACTATTGACTCATAAATTACTGATGAACAGTAAATTATAAAATACTATATAGTCTTACAACGCGTCATTATATAGCCGTTCGTAACCTACAGTCGCATTTTTCCAGCTAAAATCTGTTTCCATTCCACGTTTTTGTACTAGCTGATATGAAGTTTTTTCATCGTACAACTTGAGTGCACGTTTTAAAGCGACCCCCAAGGCGGCTGCGTTTGGTTCATGCATAATACCTGTGCCACGTTTACTATCAGCATCTATATCGATCACGGTATCAACAAGACCGCCTACTTTGCTAACGATTGGTATCGTTCCATAAATTTGTGAATACATTTGATTTAGTCCACATGGCTCGAAGAGTGAAGGCATAACGAAGAAGTCACTACCTGCTTCAATTAAGTGGCTCATAGCTTCATCCAACTTAGGATTTAAGAAGACGCGGTCAGGAGCTTGATTTTGTAATTCACGAATACGTGCTTCTATTTTTTGCTCCCCTGATCCCAAGATGACTAAGCGGCAATTTTCTTTTAAGAAAAATGATTCATTCGCTAAAACAAGGTCCATACCCTTTTGTTCAACTAAACGACATACGATACCGAAAATGGGACCATTAAAGTGTGGATTAAAACCAGCCTCTCTTAGTAAAGCTGTACGGCAAACTGATTTACCCTTCAAGTCAGTCGATGAATAGCGTGCAGGTAATAAGGCATCTGTTTTGGGATTCCATACTTTTGTATCAACTCCATTTATTAGCCCAACAATGTCTTCACCTCTAGAACGCACTACTCCATCTAGTCCAAACCCAAATTCTGTAGTTTGAATTTCTTTAGCGTATTGAGGACTTACCGTAGTAACTTGATCTGCAAAGAGAATACCTCCCTTTAAAAGATTAACTTGTCCATAATACTCAAGACCTTCTACAGAATTTAACTGTGCTGGTAGATTTGTGAGATCAAAGATGGCACTTGGGAACAATCCTTGATAAGCAATATTATGTATCGTGAGAATCGTTTTTGTAGCCAGTGTTAAACCATACCTGCGTTCGCTATATCGTAAGAATATTGGAACGAGTGCCGCTTGCCAGTCATGGCTATGAACAATGTCCGGTTGAAGATCCAGTAAACGAATAGTCTCTACGGCAGATTTAGAGAAAAACACAAAACGCTCTGCATTATCCTCATAATCACGTTCACCTGTACCATACGGATTTCTGCGATCAAAAAACTCATCACGACAGATCAAATAAATAGATAAGTTACGTTTTGGTGAAAAAACACGAACTTCTCCTGATATAAATTTTTCGCCCATTTCTATTTTAAGGCGTAATCTACGCTCATTATGAGCAGCATCAGTATGACTTAAGGCTAGTCGGTAGCCAGGAATGATCACAGAAACCTCGTGACCACTGTCCGCCTGAGTAGAGCTTAAGGCTCCTACAACATCAGCTAATCCCCCTGTTTTCATGTAGGGAAATACCTCACTAGCTATATGAACGATTTTCATCGCGAATTATTAAAGCTAAGCCTTTAATGAATGCCAATCCTATACATGACTCTACGAGAAAAGTTGTTAGCTTTATTGAACACCCCTAGTTACACCCCAGCTAACGAATTTGAGCTATCGAGACGTCTAGGTATTAATAAAAAAGAGCGTTCTACTTTAACCCATGAGGTACGCTTACTTCTATCAAAAGGTGAATTAATGCGTGTCCAAGGGGATAGATTAAAACTAAAAGGTAGCTCAGGAGAAGTTGAGGGTAAGATTCAATTTAGAACAGCAGGTTCTGCTTTTGTTACTCAAAAACCTATACTTGGTAGTACTGAACGTTTACCTAGTATTCAAATAGCTGCTGAAGATACCAGTGTCGCTCTTCCTGGAGATACAGTACTTGTTAAGATATTTGAAGGAATTGAAGGTAAAAGACCAGGAGAGTTAGTTGGAAGAGTTATCAAAGTAAAAGAACGCTCAACAACCAAAGTCGTTGGTGAATTGCGCAGATATGGACAGCGTTTCATAGTAGCTGTAGACGATCCTAGATTTGTTCATGAGATACAAGTAGCAGATCCACTTAAATCGAATCTTAAACCTACTCCAAAAGTTGGAGATAAAGTTGTCGTTAATCTCAACGAGTGGAAACAACGCTACCAACCACTTACTGGAACAATTACTCGAACGATAGGAAGAACACACGAACCAAAATCAGAATTAGCAGGCGTTCTAGAAAAGTTTGATTTAACTCCAGAATTTCCGGCTGATGTAATGAGAGAGGTGGAACACCTTGGCAGAAAAGTTGCGGATAAAGATTTAATAGGCCGAGAAGATTATCGAGAAATTCCTGTCTTCACTATCGATCCAGATGATGCAAAAGATTTCGATGATGCTTTATCGTATGAACCACTAGAAAACGGTTCTGTTCGTGTTGGTATCCATATCGCAGATGTATCACATTACGTACGCTCTGGAACTGCCCTAGACAAAGAGGCTCAAAAGCGCGGTAACTCAACCTATTTAGTAGGTGTAGTTATACCAATGCTTCCCGAAATATTATCGAACGGTCTTTGCTCCTTAGTTGAAGCAGAAAATAGACTATGTAAGGCAGCATTTATCACTTTCTCCAAAACTGGAAAAATTGAAGATACCTATTTTGCAAACACTGTCATATGCAGCAGGAAAAGACTTACTTATAAACAAGCGTATGCCTTACTGTTTGAAGATGATTTAGAAAAAGTTAAACAACTTCCACTTCCGCCAAAACACCAGACAGGATCCACAGGTCGTGCATTACGTGATATGAAGGATCAGGAATTACAGGATCTACAAACGTGGATTCGTGGTCTTTGGAAGATTGCATCTAAATTAAGAAAAAATCGCATGCTACATGGCAGTCTTGATTTGGATATGCCTGAAACCAAAATATTTGTTGATGCCGAAGGCTACGCCGATCGACTTGAAAAGATTGAGCACGATGAAAGTCATCAACTTATTGAAGAATTTATGTTGGCTGCGAATGAGGAAATGGCGCGGCTTTCACGAACCCAGCGATTACCTTCTGTATACCGTGTACATGATGAGCCTGATGAAGAACGCCTTGAGGAATTTAGTCAGCTCGCAACAACCTACGGCATTGAAGTCGGAGATCTAACACGTCGTGAAAATGTAGTTCGCATGCTTGAGATTTTAGCTAAGCATCCACAAGGCTATAATTTAAGGACACAATTTTTAAGAAGTCTTAAAAAAGCTTGTTACCGTTCTAGTGCCGATGGTCACTACGGTTTACATAAAAAAGATTATACGCATTTTACCTCACCTATTAGACGTTACTCAGATTTAGTGGTACACCGAGTTCTCCATGCCTACTTACTAAAAAGCGGTAAAGGTGTAGATGGTAAACAAGGCTATGATATTAAGCATATTGAAAATCTTGCCGAACACCTAAGTCAGACTGAGGTTAATTCATCAGAGGCAGAACGTGAAAGTATTAAAATTAAGCTACTTGAATTCTTTGAAAGAGAATTAGCTAAGAAAAATAAAACTAAATTTGCTGTAGTAGTAACTGAAGTAAGACGCCAAGGTTTATTCATAGAACTCACCGAGTCTATGACATTTGGATTTTTAGGAGCAGATAAGCTAGTAGATGATAAGTATGTATTAGATAATGCAGGTACTACTTTTATAGGAAGAAGAAAACAAAACCGTATTACCGTTGGTTCACGCCTCGAAGTTGTTGTAGACAAAGTCGATCGCTATAAACGCATGATTGATTTTAGACAGGCATAAATAAGTAACTTATTTACCATACTCTTCATCCGTTACCTTTTCGAGCCAATCAACTGATTTTCCATCTAGGTATTCATGAATTGCTATATGGGTCATAGCAGTAGTCGGTGAAGCTCCATGCCAGTGCTTTTCACCCGGTGAAAACCATATGACATCACCTGGACGCACTTCCTCGATTTTTCCACCTAATCTCTGAACTCGACCTACTCCTGAAATAATGATCAAGGTTTGTCCTAATGGATGAGTATGCCATGCTGTTCTAGCGCCAGGTTCGAAAGTTACACTTGCACCTGCAACTCTTGCAGGAGCTGGACTAGACAGAAGCGGATCTATTCTGACACTGCCCGTAAACCAATCAGAAGGACCTACAAGTGATGCTTGGGTACCGTTACGTTTAATTTCCATATGATCTAACTAAGTTAAGTAATATCAATCACCCTTCGCTGAATTGGTGCGTCTTAAATCAGCAACTGCGTTTAATGTTCCATCAGGAAGGAATTCAACTGCATTAACTCCACCAAATAACACGCCAGTGCCAGATTTTTCAGGCATAATAACTTTCCATCCACGCGATTTAAGTATGTTTACATTAGATTCAGCTAAACCTAGTTCACTTTCAATAGTTGGCTCTTTATTAATATTAGTTACATGAATACGCGTATCTGCAATAGCTTCAGCGAGTGGTCGATTAAATTGGCTATAGTCCAATAAAACCTGCGCAATACCAGATGGTATACGTGCACCACCAGGTAAACCTATAGCTAAGATAGGTATATTTTTATCATTTAACCATATAGTAGGAGCTATAGTACTCTTTGGTCTTTTACCTTGTGCTGCATAATTCGGATTACTTGGAGTTTTGATAGTAAAATTACTCAATGAATTATTTAGAACTATTCCCGTTCCTGCAGGCACTAAACCACAGCCAAAATGATAACTAAGCGACTGCGTTACGCATGCGATATTATGTTTATTATCAACTACAATAAAATGCGTAGTTGATTCTTTTCCATTAGAACTCGTGGAATTTTCCGAGATATTAGATATTTTTGATAATGTACGTATAGACTCTACACCCTTTTCAGAGAGTGCTGCTTTAAAACGAATATCAACAGCTTCATCATCACCTGTAATTGAATCAAATTTTTGAATGGTCGTTAGAAAAACTTTACCAAATCGATCGATACTTAATGCATCATGAAATGTACTGCCTCGCCAGTTGCTATTATCTAAAACACTCATAACCGCTAATAATTGACCACCTCCAGATACTGGAGCTGTCGAAAATAATTTACCACCACGATAAGGCACTGATACGGGTTCAACAATTCTAGATTCATACGACGCCAAGTCTTGCAAAGTCATATATCCACCAGCACTAGATACGGCTGACACAATTGATTCTGCAATTTTGCCTTTATAAATAGCATCAGGTCCCTCATTCCCTAATCGCCGTAAAGTCATAGCTAAGTCTGCATTCACTAATCGTGAACCTACAGCAGGTAATTTTCCATCTGGTAAGAATATCCTGGCGCCTTCTTTACTGTGCTTAATTCTTTGAGCACTCTCCTCAATCAACTGCTGAGATTTAGGAAGTATCAGCGATCCATTTTGTGCCAGTAGAATTGAGGGTTGCACATCCTTATTCCATGGTAATGCACCCCACTTTTTGTGTGCTTGATATAATCCTTTAGCTAATCCTGGAACAGCAGCACTTGGGCCTCCTTCTATACGTTCACGAGTTGGTTGATTAATAAATGCGGTAACAGGAAGCGTTCTGCTAGACATATCCATTCCATCAACAACATATACTTTTTTTGATGAAGCTTCGTAATATAAAATCTCTATTTTACCACCTAAACCCGAAGCGTAAGGTTCAGCTACACCAAGTGATAAGGATACAGCAACGGCAGCATCAATAGCATTTCCACCTTCGTGTAGAATCTGCAGTCCAGCTTCAGCAGCTTCAGGATGTCCAGCTACAACAACTTCATGTTTCGCTAGAGCTACCTCAGTACCCGATGGAGTGGCACTCAGTTTACTGAATATAAACAGAAACAATATTAAATACTTATTCATAAGTCGGCTAGTTGTACTAAAAAGTCTAATTCGATATACTAATTCTTATTTATTAACATGTTGTAAAAAATCATAACAGCGAATTAATTCAATCATACACCATTAATTCTAGTCTATATTTTCAGTTAAGGTCTATATGGTGCTATAGAACGTAGATACCTGAAGCCACTTAAGTACAATAAACAACTACGATTGCATTTTTATAACACTACTACCTTATCTTTCTAATAATTTATAAATTATAGCTACCTTTCGAATTATGAAACACTACGAATTTACCTCGGGCTTTAAATCACTTTATGAGAAAGCTGTAGGTCTTTACATAAAAGGGTCACGGGACGCATCAACTTACTTTACGAATGAAGAATTAGATTGGTTGTCTAAAAATGGAATCAATCAGCAGCATATGTATGACTACGCTGAAGACCATTGTAAGTACCAAGAACCTGGCTTTGAGCAGGCTCTAGCCATTGAATTAGTGCGCCGCGATTACTTTATTAATATTCAGCATGGTATAGCCTCAACAACGATTTTAAAAGAAACAGAGCTGCCTGCAAAGACAGACTCCTTGCAAGGAATTGTTTGGCTACCTCGCTTACTGCCTAAAGCCCGCGCAAAGCTTCGTGGCGAACTTTCAAGTGAACTCATGTTTTGCTGCGGCGGAGATCGCAATTTCTTCAAAACGCACAATATCATGCCAGCAGAATTATTAAGTGTTATTTGGCGCACAGGATCAGACGATAATGCTGTTGCAGATTGGATTAAACTGCGTAAATAATCTTTTTAATATCCATGAGTACGTATAACCTCAAAATCAATGGTACGAAACACTCGGTTAACGTCGCGTCAGAAACACCTCTTTTATGGGTTTTACGCGATACGCTTGGCCTCGTTGGAACTAAATTTGGATGCGGTATAGGTCAATGCGGTGCATGCACTGTACACCTTAATGGTATCGCTGTACGCGGCTGTCAAACGCCTGTATCAGCTGCTGTAGGATTAGAAATAACAACGATTGAAGGATTATCCCAAGACGGAACTCATCCTTTGCAAAAAGCCTGGTGCGAATTAGACGTTGCGCAATGTGGTTACTGCCAAGCAGGACAGATCATGACAGCTGCATCGCTACTTGCACGTAATCCTAACCCAAGCGATCAAGACATAGATGATGCGATGGCGGGTAATTTATGCCGCTGTGCGACCTACACACGAATTCGCGCTGGAATACATCATGCAGCAAATTTAGCAGCAAATAAGGAGGCTAAAGTATGAACACACAATCTTCTGAATTAAATCGTAGAGCATTTCTTAAGGTATCCACCCTCGTATCTACAGGACTATTTCTTGGGTACTACATAAATTCTTCTGACGATGCAGTTGGAGAAGTTTCAAAACTTAAACCGGAAGCGCTCGATTCTACGTTTAGTCCCAATGCTTTTATTAGTATCACTAAAGATGGTACTGTGACTTTAGTTTCAGCACGTCCAGAAATCGGACAAGGTATCAAAACTTCACTTCCCATGATTTTAGCCGAAGAACTCGGCGTTAACTGGAAAGATGTAAAAGTAGTATCAGTACCTTTAAATTCTATTTATGGAGGTCAAGCAGCGGGTGGTAGCACTTCGACTCCTACTTCTTACCTTCGCTTAAGACGTCTTGGCGCTACAGCTCGAACCCTACTTGTACAAGCTGCCGCTAACTCCTGGGGTGTACCCGCAGCAGAATGTAAAGTAAAAGATGGTAGCGTCATTCATACACCTAGTGCACGAACTGTTAAGTTTGGAGATCTCGTTGATGCCGCATCAAAACTACCGGTTCCAAACGAAGCCTCCGTACGTCTTAAAGATCCATCAGAATTCACGCTTCTTGGATCCCGTGTAAGCGGTGTCGATAATGATAAAGTGGTTACCGGAAAACCGCTCTTTGGTATCGATCAAGTCGTACCAGGTATGGTGTATGCCGTTTATGCTAAATGTCCTGTTTGGGGCGGCAAAGTAGTTTCAGCTAACTTAGATGTAGTAAAAGCACAACCTGGCGTAAGGGACGCATTTATTATTAATGAAACAGTTCCCTACCACAACAATCCTGTTCTTGGACTTGTACCGGGTGTAGCGATTTTAGCTGATTCAACATGGAATGCATTCAGTGCTCGTAAGCAGCTGCAAGTCGTTTGGGATGAAGGTGCTTTTGCTAAAGACAGCTGGGCTGGCTACAAAGAAAAAGCTAAACAGATGGTTCAAACAGGTGAAGGTTTGAAACGTGTTCGCAATGACGGTGACGTAGATAAAGCATTTGAAAGTGCCACTACCCTTCATGAAGCCGATTATCACTTCGCTTTTATTGGACACACAAATCTAGAACCACAAAACACAACTGCGCTCGTTACAGGTGATAAAGTTCAGTTGTGGAGCCCAACACAGAACCCAACAGATGTTCAAAACAGTGTTGCAGAAGCACTAGGTATCGAACCTGAAAATGTAAGTATTGTTATTACACGTATTGGCGGTGGATTCGGACGCAGACTTCATCCAGATCCAGCAATCGAAGCTGCAGTTATTGCCAAAAAAAGCAAAAGTCCCTGTAAAACTTGTTTGGTCAAGAGAAGATGATTTTCAACATGACCACTACAGACCAGGTGGATTCCATCACTTCAAAGCTGCGTTAGATGCGAAAGGTAAACTCATCGCCTTAGCAGATAAGACACTCGCCTTTGATGCAAATTCAGGAGCAGATAATTACCCTGGACGCTTCTTAGAGCACTGCAGAATTGAATCAGGAAAAATTCCTAACAATGTTCCTACCGGACCTTGGAGAGCACCTTATAGCAATACCTATAGTTTTGTTATCTGTAGCTTCCTTGATGAATTAGCACATAAAGCTGGACGCGATCCTGTAGAATTTAATTTAGAAATCTTAGGCACAAAAGATATCATACCTGGCAGTGGTCCTAAGAGTGCCCCGTACAACGCAGCACGTATGCGTGATGTGATTAAACTTGTAGCAGAGAAATCTGGCTGGGGTAAAAAATTACCTAAGGGCCAAGGTATGGGTCTAGGCTATTACTTCAGTCACCAAGGCTATGTCGCTGAAGTTGCTGAAGTCACCGTGTCTAAAGAAGGTGAACTCAAAGTAGACCGTGTTGTAGCTGCTGTCGATGTAGGCTCACAAATTGTGAACTTAAGTGGTGCTGAAAATCAGGTCCAAGGATGTATTATTGATGGACTCAATTCATCTTGGCGCCAAGAGCTTGATATTCAGAACGGTCGTGTCGTGCAGAGTAATTTTAACGAATACCAAATGCTACGCATGCCTGATAGTGTTCGTAAGATTGAAGTACATTTCAATAAGACGAAATATCCACCAACGGGCTTAGGTGAACCAGGACTACCACCTCTAGGACCTGCGGTTGCCAATGCTATTTTCGCTGCAACCGGTATACGCATTCGTCAGCTTCCCTTTAGCCATACCGACCTAAGGTGGTCTTAAACCTTATTACCTTACTATAAATTAGTAACTTATCATAAAAAAAGCATCACCTATAAAAGTGATGCTTTTTTATTTTTTAAATTATTAATTATTTAGAATGGTTTTACGTAAGCCATGATAACCGCTGCTAAAGCAAAAAGACATGTGAGCGTGATCCACAGTTTTACTTGTTCACGGCGGCGGTAAGCTAAACCAGACATCGCTGAAATACCGAGCCAGCAAATAAGTTTAATAATCACCCATCCTGCAAACGCGAAACCGAACTGAGCTTGCCACATACGTACGCCGGTTAAGACAACAAGCAGAGCTGCCATACCTGAGTACATGGCTACACGTTTCTTGGTTTCACTTGCTCCAGCAAAAGCATAGAAAGTTGTGCCAATAAGAATTAGTACGGAAAAGATATGAACGATATGTAAGGAGTAAATTTCGCCAGGACTCATAAAAGATAAATTAGAAGGTTAAGGAAGTTGACACCCCGCCTGTGCCGTATGCCAAAAGGCTCGGGACCTTTTTATGTTAAAGTGGGCACCTGCGCCGTGTCATTTGCTTTCCGATTTACGGCCTAGCAGCTATTCACGACGTTTTCGGCTCCCGATTAAATTCTAAGGCTAAGAGCTATGTTTAAGGCACCACGAACACTGCAGGGTGTCACTGATTAACAAAGCAGCTATATCCCTAATAGTCAACCTCTTCAGGATCCTTCGGATTCAGTACTACCCTGTTCTATGTGCTTGATTATCAACTCCTGAATCGTAGCTAGGAATAAATAACCCATAAAGGCTCTGACAATAGAATCCGGTAAATTCTCGAGATGGATTTGCCCACCTTCTAAATCCTCATCTTTGATATCGCGCAATATGGTTTCACGAAGCCTTAAGCGTAGCGCTGCACAGGATCTTAAAACTGGTTCTCCATTGTTAGGATCCAAAATAATAGATCCATCGATAAAAAAGTTTTCGTTAAAAAGACCAAATAATACATCCATATCTGTCTTTTGATGTGCGAGCAGTTCCTCGTTCCACACATCTCTAAAATCAGAATCAATATCGCGAGGCGCTTGTTTTGACTCTTGTTCCGGTGATTCGTACGCAATCGATTTAAGCACATCTAAAAGAGGTGCCACGACAGAAACGCTTAACTTGACTTCAATACGTTTCATCGCGTTCTAAAACGGCAGATAAATGCCACTGATGAAGTGTAAAGACATACGCTTCTGCTTTTTCACGAACTCCAATCCATACAATTGATCTACCCTGTTCGTGAACTTCTAACATGTGCTTTCTCGCCTTATTCTCGTCGAATCCAAACACTTTTCTGAAGACAAGAACTACGTATGACATTAAATTTACAGGATCATTGAGCACAACAACGCGCCATGCTCCAGATAGCTGTGTTTGCACAGCTATCTGAGCTTCAGGGGATGCGTTAGATTTCGCTAACGGAATAATCATTCAATGCGACTCGCAGCCTGTGCTTTTGCAATCGCTTGCGCAATTTGCGTAGGCGCATCAGAGAGAGCAATTTTTTGCACTTCTTTTTCAGAACGCCATTTCATTTCAATTACGCCTTCTTTGAGTCCTTTACCGCCGATAGTGATACGAAGTGGTATACCAATTAAGTCAGCATCCTTAAATTTAACTCCAGGACGTTCGCTTCGATCATCAATTAATACATCAGCTCCTGCACTTTCTGCCGCTTTACCAAGCGTCTCTGCCCACTGAGCTGCCTCAGGTACACCTGGATCAAGTAAACAGACTAAAACCTGGAACGGAGCTATCGACCATGGCCACAAAATACCATCCGCATCATGCTTTTGTTCAATACATGCTTGAAGGGTACGGCTAATACCAATGCCGTAACAGCCCATTACCATAGGATGTGACTGTTTTTGATCATCCGTATAAACGGCGTTAAATTTTTCGGAATATTTAGTTCCTAGTTTGAAGACGTGACCTACTTCGATCGCACGTTCAATTTTAAGAGGTTCACCAGTCTTAGGATCAGGCTCTCCCACTTTAACACGACGGTAGTCACCAAACTGTGTAATATCTAAATCTCGTGTTATGTTAACCTGTTTAATATGGAAACCATCGCTATTAGCTCCCGTGACACCGTTACCAATTAAACGTATCGCGTGATCAGCATAAATGCCGTGAATTGCTGCACGGTCCTTAAAGGTTCCTTTTACAGCTCCTAAGCTACCTGGATTTGCTCCAAGTACGGGTAAAATTTCCTCTGCTGTAGCAGGTCTAAAAAGGGTAAAGCCTAGTGATCCTAACTTTGCTTCTTCTAGCTCATCACAACCGCGTAAAATCACTAAAAAGAGTTTACCATCACCAACATAAACCAATGTTTTAAACTGCTTATCCGCTGAAACATTATAAGGAGCAGCTTCTAAGGAAGCGATTGAGACAACCCCTGGAGTTGCAAATTTTTCTGTAGCTCCGATAGGTGCTGCGTCTACTAAGTCCTTAGGAATAATTCCACTGGTAGCTTTTTCCCGGTTAGCGGAGTAACCACTCTTCTCTCCGTATACGACATCATCATCTCCTACTTCGGCAGGAACCATGAATTCATGGGATGCACTACCACCCATAACACCGGTATCTGCTTCAACAGCGATTGTCTTAAGTCCAGCGCGTTGGAAAAAGCGCTCATAGGCTGTCTTCATTGATTGATAACTCTTATTAGCTCCTGCGTCATCAACATCAAACGAATAGGCATCTTTCATCACGAACTCACGCGCACGCATGAGGCCATAACGGGGACGAATTTCATTTCTAAACTTAGTCGCAATTTGGAAGAAATTTTTTGGTAAGTCTCTATAGCTCGTAATTTCGGATTGCACGAGAGGTGTGATAATTTCTTCGTGGGTTGGGCCGAGTACGAATTCAGGCTCTTGAGGAGGTCTTTTACCTGCACCAGCGTGGTCAGCACGGTACATAATTTGACGAGCTGCAGCCCAGCGTGGTCCTTGCTCCCAGAATTCTACCGGATGCAAGTGGGGCATTTGTAACTCGATAGCCCCTGCTCTTTCCATCTCTTCACGGCAGATTTGTTCTAATTTCGCCATGACTTTTAAACCGAGCGGCATGTAGGTGTATAAACCACCGCCAAGTTTACGAACAAGCCCTGCTCTCACGAGTAAACGATGCGATGCTATTTCAGCATCTGCTGGGCTTTCTTTGAGTGTAGGAATGAAGTACTTAGACCAATATTTCATGCAGGGTTTGATCGAAACAGGCTAAGGCCCTTCAATCAAATGTAATCGAGGCCATTTTAGCTATGCCGTTGCCATGGAGCACCGACTTAGTTTAGATTGAAAGCAGTGAATACTGAAAAGCGTAAACCTTGGCCTATGCGGTGGATCATTATAGCAATGATCCTTTTTGTAGCTCCATACACCTACCTAACCCTGCACTACCGTAAACCAGGTCCTTCCTACCAGCCTTACCAAGATGCTAAGGAAAAGACGGTACTCGCTCATAATGGCTATGCACGCATCAGTTTACCCTCAGCACAACCCGCTTCAGGTATGCTACTTCCTGTCCAGGGTATACCGGCATCCACGACTACGTCTGTACTAGGATTAACTCCCGAGCTTAAGAAAGCTTTAGGTACTGCTGTAACAATTCCTGAGGCCATTGATTCTGTAGCTGCACCCACTATCTTTGAACATGGCAAGACTTACCCCTTTAGTTACGGCTGTAGTACAAGTGATTTACATCATGCGCTAGCCGGCACACGTCTGTATGTGAAAGATAAAAATGTCTACTTTATCACCGATTTTGAAGCCCTTGTGGGCGGGTTATCATCACGCGATACCCATACCGTAATCGCTCTAGAATTACCATCAGGAGCGCTAGAAGCTGGGTCCTACATGTTTACTGTGGTTGGGAAAAACCAGTCACGCAGTTGGCACGTTTTAGTCAAATAGACCACATTTAACGGTATCTAAGCCCCTAACGTGCTCCTTGACGTTTGGGCCAGTCTTGATGAAAACTACGTGAATACTAAATCAATGAGTAACGCTCCTGTACAAGCGACACCACCTATCTCCGCTCAAGCTATTACAATTAAGCCAACGGACTTACGTGGTATTTTAAAATACGTTCCTCGTTTTCAAGGTCAGATATTCGTTATCGCAATCGATGGTTCTATTGTCGCAGACGAAAACTTTAGTAATCTCTTAGTAGATATTGCCGTTTTAAGAAGCTTAGGAATTAAACTCATTTTAGTTCACGGTATCAGTAAACAACTACAAGAGCTTGCAACGTTAAGAAACGTAACAATCACCAACGCAGATGGCACGGGCCCAACGGATGCAGCTACATTAGATATTGCTGTTCGTGCTTCCTCACGCATCTCACATCAGATTCTAGAAGGTCTCACCCAAAACGCGTTAAAAGCTGTAATCACAAACGCCGTGCGTGCTGTACCAGTTGGAATTATTAAAGGGATCGATCAACAGTTTACTGGCAGAGTTGACCGTATTGATAAGGACCTTTTAAACGAACTCATCGCTCAACAAGTCGTTCCCCTCGTATCACCGCTAGCGTTTGGTCCAGATGGTAAATCACTACGGGTGAATTCAGACTTACTTGCCGCTGAACTAGCTGAAGCACTTCATGCTACTAAAATCATTTTCTTAACACCAACCGGCGGCTTAGAAATTGAAGGCCAGGTAAGACGTGAAATTTCGGTCGATCAACTACGGTCAATTATTCAGGATCATCCTGAAAAGTTAAGTGACTCAAGTCGCAGCAAGGCCTCCCACGCAATCAAAGCGATCGAAACAGGAACCCCTCGGGTTCACGTAGTAGATGGACGTGTCTTCGACGGACTGCTCAACGAAATCTTCTCAAACGAAGGTGTTGGTTCCTTGATCTATGGTAATGATTACCAGCAAATCAGAAAAGCAACCCGTAGAGATGTAAGATTTATCTATAATCTGACACGTAGTGCTGTTAAACGTGAAGAACTCTTACATAGAACACAGGAAGGTATTCTTAAAAATATTGATCACTTCTTCGTGTTTGAAGTGGATGAAAATATTATCGCCTGCGTTACACTCTATTTTTACACGGAAAACCCAACGATTGCAGAAGTGGGTTCACTGTACGTCGTACCGTTCTACCACAACCGTGGAATTGGTAAGAAGATGGTAGAGTACGCTTGCTTACAGGCTAAGGAAAGTGGCGCTAAATCTGTGATTGCTCTATCAACACAAAGCTTTGGCTTCTTCAGCAATACGTGTGGATTTGAGGAAGTAGATAAAGCGATCCTACCAGAAACGCGGTTAAAACTTTATGAGGAAAGCGGACGTAACGCTAAAGTACTCGTAAAGCATCTGGTGTAATGCATGTAAGAAGCTACGCTCTTACCGATATTGGTAAACGCAGAGCTGAAAACGAAGATCGCTATTTAAACGATTTAAAAGAGCTACTCTTTGGCGTTGCAGATGGTGTAGGTGGTGAAGAC
>Ga0364907_10252_pt1 | contig 18676 bp, 10 predicted proteins | sample ExccelJu500002D3_2_FD_206960 | JGI IMG/M metagenome (GOLD analysis project Ga0364907, IMG submission 206960) | Enriched cells from Trout Bog Lake Hypolimnion, Wisconsin, USA - BchlTB.July02.5000.02.D3 | ecosystem: Environmental > Aquatic > Freshwater > Lake > Hypolimnion/Profundal zone | place...
ATGAGGCGCATGAGCGCAGTCTCAATATTGATTTTTTGTTGGGTTATTTAAAGCAATTGCTTGTTAAACGGCCTGATTTAAAAGTCATTGTCACTTCAGCGACTATTGATGCTGATCGGTTCTCACAACACTTTAATGGCGCACCAGTCATTGAAGTTTCTGGACGAACTTTTCCTGTTGAAATTCGCTACCGCCCTTTAGGTAAAGCCGGTTTTCGCGCTAGAGAAATTGCGGCTTCAGAAAACGCCCAGTTTGATGAAGATGATGAAACGATTTTCGGTATTGCGCGTAAGGCTAAAACCGAGGCCCGTTGGCTAGAAGAAGATGACGAAGAGGAAGCGATAGAGGAGGCGATCTTAGATGCAGCGGATGACTTATTACGTCAGGGTGATGGCGATATTTTGGTATTTTTACCCGGTGAACGTGAAATTCGCGATACGGCTGATCACTTGCGCAAATACCAAGGTCGTTCCGCAAAACTAAAGCATATCGAAGTATTGCCATTGTTTGCGCGCTTAAGCATTGATGATCAACAAAAAATCTTTAGAAGCCATAGTTCGCGTCGTATTGTGCTTGCGACCAACGTTGCAGAAACTTCCCTCACAGTGCCTGGTATTAAATATGTTATAGATGCTGGATTGGCAAGAATGAGCCGCTATAGTACCCGTGCCAAAGTAGAGCAATTGCAGATTGAGAAGATTAGTCAAGCGGCTGCTAAGCAACGAGCAGGGCGTTGTGGTCGTGTATCTAATGGTATTTGTGTGCGCTTATATGCGGAAGAGGACTTTAATGGTCGCCCTGAATTTACGGAACCAGAAATATTACGTAGCTCTCTAGCCAGTGTTATTTTGCGGATGGCTGCACTGCGTTTGGGCGATATCGCTGACTTCCCATTTATTGAAGCGCCTAGCAGTCGACTGGTTAGTGATGGTTATCAGTTATTGCAAGAGTTAGGCGCGGTGGATAGCCGACGTCAAATCACTGATACCGGACTGCAGTTGGCTAAGTTGCCATTAGATCCACGTGTTGGGCGTATGATTTTAGCTGCCAAGGGCGAAAGTTGTTTGCGAGAAATATTGATTATTAGTAGTGCGTTAAGCATACAAGACCCACGCGAACGCCCGATGGATAAGCGTGAGGCTGCTGACAGTGCCCATGCCAAGTTTTCGGGGGAAGGTTCAGATTTTATGAGCTACCTAAAGCTTTGGGATTTTTTTGATAACGCCTTAAAAACAAAAAAGTCTAATAAAGATTTACTTAATCAGTGCCATAGTAACTTCCTATCATTTTTGCGTTTAAAAGAGTGGCGTGAGTTGCATACACAAATTCAGCAAATCACCGATGATATGGAGTTTAAGCTGAATACTAAAGAAGCCAACTATGAGCAAATTCATCGATCTTTATTAGCTGGATTGCTTGGGAATATTGGCTTTAAAGACGGTGATAATGACTCTTATGCAGGTGCACGTGGCATTCGATTTCATGTGGCGCCAGGCTCCGCACTAAAGAAAACTCGTCCCAAATGGGTGATGGCAGCAGAATTGATGGATACCAGTAAGTTATACGCACGGTGTTTAGCTAAGATGGAACCTGATTGGATAGAGCCGTTAGCAAAGGGATTGACTGAGAGTCAATATACAGACCCGCGCTGGGATAGAAAGATGGGCATGGTGAATGCATGGGAGCGCGTATCTTTATATGGCCTCACTATTATCCCTAAGCGTCGTGTGCATTTCGGGCCAATAGACCCGAAGCAATCACGTGAAATCTTTATTCGTGAAGCCTTGGCTAATGGAGAATTTGATAGCCGAGCTGCATTTTTTACTGCCAATGAGCATTTAATTGCTGAAGTTGAGGAGTTGGAGCATAAAGCGCGGCGGCAGGATGTGCTGGTTGATGAACATAAGTTGTTTGCATTCTATGATGCGAAAATCCCTGCCGATATTTTTCAGTCTGCAACTTTTGAGGCTTGGCGGGCTCAAGCTGAAAAAGAAAATCCGCGGTTGCTCTATCTAACGCGCGAGGATTTAATGCGTCATGGTGCAGATGCAGTCACTGCGGTGCAGTTTCCTGAAAGAATTATATTGGATGGTGTAGAAATATCTCTAAAATATCGGTTTGAGCCTAATCATATCTTGGATGGGGTCACTGCAACGATTCCATTGGCTTTATTGAATCAGTTAAATCTCACGCAAACTGAGTGGATGGTGCCAGGCATGTTACGTGAAAAACTGACCTATTTGATTAAAGCACTTCCTAAAACTTTTCGCCGCGTGTGTGTACCAGTGCCGGAATTTGTTACACAGTTTTTAGAGCAGACTAAGGTGGGAGAAGGGTCTATTAAAGAAGTGCTGGCGGCACATATACAGGGTGTGACTACACTGAAAATAGCGGTCGAGGATTGGAATGAATCCATTCCAGCGCATTTGCTCATGAATATCAGTGTAGTCGATGATGCAGGCCGTGAACTTGCCATGGGTCGTGATTGGAATGCACTAAAGAAACAATTAGGTTCAGCAGCGCAACTTACCTTTAGAAACACTTCGCCTGATATAGAAAAGACTGGTTTAAAGCAATGGGATTTCGGCGACTTGCCAGCCACACTAAGCTTTGAGCGAGATGGATTGAAAGTAACTGGTTACCCTGCATTAGAGGATGCTGAAGACAGCATTTCGGTTAAACTATTTGATACAGAGCGTGAAGCGATTGCTAGTCATCGTAAAGGTGTCTGCCGTTTAATGCGCTTTGAGCTTAAAGAACAGATGAAGCAGTTGGAAAAGGGTTTACCTAACTTTAACCAATACGCACTCATTTTAAGAAACGTGTTGACCCCAGATGAACTGCGTGAAGATATGATATTGGCCATTGCTGATCGCGCTTTTATTGGTGAAGATGAGCTACCTCGGAGTAATGCTGAGTTTATGAAATTAAAGCAACGGGCACGAACTCGATTGCCTGCAGTAAGCCAATCTACAGCTAGGCAAGCGCAAGCAATCGCCACTGAGTATCAATTGCTCATGCAGAAGAAGGCGCAAATGCCTATTAACGGTAATCGCTTAAGGCGTGATTTAGAACAACAAGTTGGCTTACTTGTGCATAAACATAGCTTTAGTCAAACGCCGTGGCAACATTTACAACATATCCCTCGCTATTTAAAAGCCTTACGTTTGCGAATTGAAAAACATCCAAGCAATCCAGATCGTGATGGGAAGAACGCGGGGAGTGTTGGTGTGCTATGGCAAAAGTGGCAAGATAAAATCAATGGGCTACAACAAGCACATTTGGATGTTTCTGAGGACTTACTGGAATATCGTTGGCTTATTGAGGAGTTACGTGTGTCTCTGTTTGCGCAAGAGCTAAAAACGCCATTTCCAATCTCAATCAAACGCCTAGAAAAAACTTGGCAAGATATTGCCTAATAGATTCTGATGACTTTTGATCACATTATTTACCATAGTTTGGATGAGTTCTTAAAGCAACCACGTTCGCGTACAAGCCTCCGTGACGGTCTGATTCGCATTGATATTAATCGCAGAACTTTGATTGCGATTGCCGCTTCACTGATCATACATGGGTTAATTTTATTTTTTGCATTGCCTAGCATGCAAATGAATACTGCTTCTGCGCCGCCGCCGCGAGCATTGGAGGTAAGTCTTGCGCCACCTACGCCACGGCAAGTCGAACAGCCACCAGCGCCGCCTCCACCTCCAGTTGCTTTAGTCACGCCCCAAAAAGCCCCGCCGAAGGTGATGACACGACGAGCGAATTCACATGAAAAGCCAGTATTTTCTGTACCAGAAAAAGTGACTGAGGTCAGTCCTAAAGTGAATCAACCTACCGACATGATGTCTTACGTAAAATCTATGCAGGCTCAACGGCAAGTAGCTGAAATGGATGCCGCTAAACAGAATGCTGAGGCAGTAGCGCGTGAAATTGGTTCAAGTGAAGAGATGGCTCGAAATGAAACAATTAAGCGCAATTTGCAAAATGGGACTAATGGTATTTTTGACATTACTAGTTTATCCAGCCGTCATGCGACTTTTGCTTTTAGAGGCTGGACCAATGATTACAGCAGTTCTAGACTTGAATTTTTTGAAGTAGAAGCCGTAACAGGTCAAGATGTCAGGCTGGTCATGATTAAAAGGATGATTAAGCTCATACGCGAGCATTACCAAGGTGACTTTAACTGGGAGTCGCATCGTTTAAATCGCGTGATAGTTTTATCAGCGCGGCCTCAAGATAACGCGGGTTTAGAAGAATTTATGATGACGGAATTTTTTGGGAAAAACTATAAAAATTTCCAATAATATACTTTCTTATTATTCATTTGAATAGCCAATTAATTCTAAAAGTATACGTACTACTCTATAAGCTAACCATGAAACGACACGGTGCATCATTTTTCCGTGTGCCCATTCAAGAATTGAAATGTGGTGAGCACCATTTTGTACAGTCGCCAATATATCGCTTCGCAATTCTTGGGCAAAAGCTGCATCTAATATGACGATATTAGCCTCACGGCTTAGTAGCAAGCTAAATGGATCTATATTAGAGGAGCCAATGGTAGCCCAATGTTGATCCACCACTGCTACTTTACTATGCATAAAGCTTTTTCTGTACTCGTAAATTTCTATCCCCTTGCTTAGTAGCTCGGTGTAGAAAGTGCTAGTGGCCAGCAGCAAGAGGTATTCTTTTCGGCCTTGTAATAAAAGTTTTACGCTTACCCCTCTTTCAGCAGCTGTTATTAAGGCCTTACGAAACTTCCTGCCCGGCAAAAAATATGCGTTGGCAATAATAATTTCAGTTTTTGCGTTGTTAATTGCACTTAAGTAAGCCTCTTCAATATCGCGCCTATGCATAATATTGTCGCGTATAACCAGCGCTGCTTTTACATTTGATTTGAGCGCAGGTTTGGATAGTTTTTCTATTGCTTTGCTGACCCGCAAATTTTTACCAATATACGACCAAGCAATGCGGCGCCAAAGTTTATGGGTTCTGGCTACTATAGCCTCTAACAATGGGCCTTTGATGCGAACGGCGTAATCTATTCTCGGCGCCGTGTTGTGTGGCACGTTGTTGTCGTCAATAATATTAATCCCGCCAACAAAGGCTAGCCCTCTATCTATTACCACTATTTTATGATGCAGTCGGCGTAGACGCGTTTTTTTAAAAGTCCAAGGGGATATCTTTGCTCTGTAAAGGATCACTTGCACGCCTGCAAGCTCAAGTTCATGGATATAAGAAACAGGTAAATTCTGACTGCCAAATCCATCAAGCATTAAGTTGACCACCACGCCACGCTGTGCCGCTTGTTTAAGTGAGTTACCTATAGAAATCCCGACCGCATCCATTTCGTAAATGTAACTCTGTATATAGATTTCAGACGTTGCTTTTTCGATGGCTTTAAGTAAAGCGGGAAAATATTCAGAGCCACTTTTAAGCAATTGGATATTATTGCCACTGACAAATTCAATCATGGTGAATTTGGTACTCTAGTTAATATAGCAGTAAGCATGGCATGATCTGAAATTTTGACGAACTTTGCACCAGAATGGACTTCTACGTGCTTGACATGAAAGCCGCGAACATAAATACGGTCAAGCCTAAGTATTGGTAACCAAGAAGGAAAGCTACGTGCTGGTTTGCCGGCATGTTGTTCGAATGCTTCATGCATGCCTAAATTCTCGGCAAAAATACGGCCAGTGCGCATACCCCAGTCGTTAAAGTCGCCGGCAATGATTAAGGGCGCCTCAGCGGGTACATGTTGAGCAATGAGATTGGTGACGGACAATAATTGCTCCCGACGCCACTTCGCAAATAAACCTAAGTGAACACAAATGGCATGTAAAGGGATATCCCACCCTGGTACATTGATTTCACTATGCAACATGCCGCGCTGCTCTGAGGCATGTGCGGAAATGTCAAAGTTTGTGGTTTTGATGATTGGGAATTTTGAAAGCAGGGCGTTGCCATGATGCCCTGCTGGATAAGTAGAGTTTTTTCCATAGGCATAGTCTGGCCATAATGCATTAGATAGATACTCCATCTGACCCGTCTCTGGCCAAGCTGCAAAACGCTTACTATGTTCAGCGTGTTCGTCACGAACTTCTTGTAAAAACACAACGTCAGCTTGAAGTCTTCTTAGTAAGTCTCGCTGATGGTGTAAGGCAAAGCGGGCGTTAAAATGCGTCACGCCTTTGTGAATGTTGAAAGTGGCGATACGTAAAGTATTGTGCAAGGTGAATTTGCCTAATGTAATAAACGCTTATAATTTGTATCTAATGCAAGCGCAAGCTTGATTCAAGTGTACATTGACTGAGCGTGATGTCAAATTTAGTACACAAGTTTGAAACTTAGCTTATAGGCTCGCTCGCACATAGCTAATTGATGAAAATTAGTAGGAAGTAATAAGATTTGTGGTTGGTAAAAACGAAAAAACCACTCGGCTTTAGACTAAATGTTTGCTAAACTGCAGGGGAATTTTTATAACGCGGTGCGATCAGAGTTATTGGTACGATTTAAGTAAGCTTATTAGCCTAGCTGCTGGTTTGTTTTTTTTGATTGAGCCGTTTGCTTTTTAACGCACCTATTTAACTTTGAAGCACGTCCGGACTGAACTCAGTTCAAAGTGTGCAATTAGAACAGGAATACCGCATGGCCTTGAATGTAGAAACTATTAGTAACCTTGAACGCCGTATTACGATTTCGGTGCCACTTAAACCACTTGAGATGGAAATTAATCAGCGGTTAGGCCAGATTTCAAAGACAGCGAAATTCTCTGGCTTTCGACCTGGGAAAGCGCCTATCGGCTTAGTGAATCAACACTATGGCGATCAAGTGCGTGATGAAGTCTATTCAGGTGCTGTTGAGAAAAGCTTTGGTGATGCTGTTGAGAAAAGTAAGTTACGTGTTGCTGGCTACCCTAATATTGAACACAAGCCATTTGGCGCAGCATCAGAAGTTTTAGAGTACACCGCGACATTTGAAGTGTTCCCAGAAGTGAAAATTTCTGATCTATCAAAAATTAAAATCGAACGCCCAGTGATAGAAGTAGGCGATGCTGATATTAATAAGACGTTAGACGTCCTTGTAAAACAACGCGTTAGTTTCGAGCCAGTGAAGCGTGCTGCTAAAAAAGGTGATCAAATCAATGTGACGCTTAAGGCAACCATTGATGGTAAGGAAGTAGAATCTACTGGTGATGCCGGTATAGATTTGGTTCTAGGTGAAGCTGGTCGCGTTGAGTCATTCGACGAGCATTTAGCTGGCGGTAAAGCTGGCACTTCTAAACAGTTTGAAATTACCTATCCAGCGGACCATAGTCCTGAGCAGTTAGCCGGTAAAACCGTAAGCTATGAAGTGAATTACATTAGTGTATCTCAGCCTAAACTGCCTAAAATTGATGCTGACTTTGCAAAAAGCCTTGGTGTTGAAGATGGTGATGTTGAGAAAATGAAGGCTGAAGTCGCTGAAAGCTTAAGGCAGGAAGTTGTTAAGCGTGTAAATGCTAAATTAAAAGAACAGGTGTTCCAAGCTCTTGTTGATGGCGCTGATTTTGAGATTCCTAGTGTGTTATTAGGGACTGAAATTAACCGTATGATGGAAACTACTGAGCAAAATCTTAAGCAACGTGGTGCTGATTTAAACACAATTAAGCTTGAGCCTAGTATGTTTGAAGTCCAGGCTAAGCGTAGCACTAAGCTTCGTTTGCTTTTAGGTGAGTTAATTAATACTAACAAACTACATGCGGGTCCTGATCAAATTCGCGCCATGGTAGATGTGTTTGCACAAAGCTTTGAACGTCCAGCAGATGTAGTGACTTGGTATTATGCTGACCCTAAGCGTTTGGATGAGCCGTCTGCATTAGCTACTGAAGAGAACGCAGTGGCTTGGGTATTGTCCAAAGCTAAAGTAACAGACAAAAAAGTTAAATTTGACGACTTAATGGGAACGGCATAAATGAATAGCATGCAACGGTTGCAATCTTCACAAGAGTGGAATCCACAAGGTTTGGGTTATATCCCAATGGTCGTGGAGCAGAGTGGCCGTGGCGAGCGTTCTTACGATATCTATTCACGGTTACTTAAAGAGCGTGTGATATTTTTGGTGGGGCCTGTTAATGATATGTCTGCTAATCTTGTGGTGGCACAGTTACTTTTTTTAGAAGCTGAAAATCCAGACAAAGATATTTCCCTCTACATTAACTCGCCTGGCGGATCAGTCACTGCAGGTATGTCAATCTATGACACGATGCAGTTTATTAAGCCTGATGTTAGTACTTTATGTATTGGGCAGGCGGCCAGCATGGGAGCCTTTTTGTTAGCAGCAGGTGCTAAAGATAAGCGTTTTAGCTTACCTAACTCACGTGTGATGATTCATCAGCCTTCAGGTGGTTTTCAAGGACAATCATCTGACATAGAGATTCATGCTAAAGAAATTTTATATTTACGCGGTAAACTTAATGCGATTTTGGCACATCACACTGGAAAGACTGCTGAAGAAATTGATCGTGATACCGAACGTGATAACTTTATGAGTGCAGATCAGTCGGTTGAGTATGGCATGATTGACAAGGTCATTAATAGCCGTATTGAAGCAGCATAAGTAGGCAAAGCTACTCTAAATAATAGGAAATAAATCATGGCGACTAAAGCCGACGGCGATAAATTACTTTATTGTTCATTCTGTGGCAAAAGCCAACACGAAGTTAAAAAGCTCATTGCTGGACCATCCGTATTCGTTTGTAATGAATGCGTTGATTTATGCAACGACATTATTAAAGAAGAAGTGCAAAACACGGACGGTTTAAAATCAACTGATGAAAGCCTGCCAACCCCGCAAGAAATATGCAAAATTCTAGATCAATATGTCATAGGACAATTGCATGCTAAAAAGAATTTAGCGGTTGCAGTTTACAATCATTACAAGCGCTTAGGCCATAACAACCTATCTAATGGCGGTCAGAAAGACGAAGTTGAAATTGCTAAGAGTAATATTTTACTCATTGGGCCTACTGGTTCCGGTAAGACATTGCTGGCACAAACTTTGGCTAGGCTTCTTGATGTGCCTTTTGTGATGGCTGATGCGACTACGCTTACTGAAGCTGGTTATGTGGGTGAAGATGTTGAAAACATTATGCAAAAATTATTGCAAAAATGTGATTACGACGTAGAGAAAGCTAAGCGCGGCATCGTTTATATTGATGAAGTTGATAAAATCTCACGTAAGTCAGAAAACGCATCTATTACACGCGACGTTTCTGGTGAAGGTGTGCAGCAAGCTTTGCTTAAGCTAATCGAAGGAACGGTAGCTTCTGTACCTCCACAAGGTGGTCGCAAGCACCCTAATCAAGAGTTTGTTCAGCTGGATACCACTAATATTTTATTTATCTGTGGTGGTGCGTTTGACGGACTTGAGAAGGTCATTCGTTTACGGTCAGAAAAAGGCGGTATTGGATTTGGTGCTGAAGTAAAGAGTAAAGATGATATGCGTGCGGTTGGTGAGGTATTGCGCAATGTTGAGCCTGAGGATTTAATTAAATTCGGCTTAATTCCTGAGTTTATCGGACGTTTGCCCGTTGTAGCTACACTGGAGTCGTTAGATGAGGAAGCATTGATGACTATCTTAACCGAGCCCAAAAACGCGCTTACCAAGCAGTACATTAAGTTATTCAAGATGGAGGGTGTTGACTTGGAATTTAGAGAGTCGGCGTTGCTATTAATCGCTAAAAAAGCACTGGAACGTAAAACTGGTGCGCGTGGATTGCGTTCCATTATGGAACACTCTTTGCTTGATATTATGTATGAGCTACCATCGCTAACAAACTTAAGTAAAGTAGTAGTCGATGAGGGCGTCATCCGTGGCGACTCAGCTCCTCTGCTTATTTATGAAGATAAACCAGCGGCAGAAGCGACCGCTTAGTTTGGCGATGAGTCTGTTTTAAACAGCGTAAGATTTACTTCAGTGAATTAAGATTGATTCCTGTCGATATTAACGGCCTTAAATTAGCTTTTAATGCTAAATTAAGGCTTGTTATGCAGTATAAAAGGCTTGAACTGCTCAGATTCAGCCCCATGAACATGTATATAGGCATTCCAGCTTAATTTTTTAGCTTATTTTGAGGTCTATTCATGACACAATCATTACCTTTATACACATCAGATAATGGCTCATTGCCAGTATTGCCCTTGCGCGATGTTGTAGTTTATCCGCACTTAGTCATCCCTTTATTTGTTGGGCGAACTAAATCAGTCAGAGCCTTAGAAATTGCTTCTGAAGGCAATAAGCAAATTTTGCTGGTCGCCCAAAAATCAGCAAACAAAGATGAACCAGATGCCAATGACTTATATCAAGTCGGAACTATAGCAACTGTTCTGCAAATGCTTAAGCTGCCAGATGGTACAGTTAAAGTTCTGGTTGAAGGTGTTCAGCGAGCTAAAGTCACCGGTTTTGTGGAGACACAAGAGTGCTTTGCGGCTCATGCTGAATTGATTCAAGAGTCTGAAAGCGATATTGAGATTCAAGCTTTAATGCGCACAGTATTCGCGCAGTTTGATCAATACGTAAAACTTAACAAAAAAATTCCACCTGAAATTTTAACTTCATTAGCTACAATTGATGAAGCTGGTCGCCTAGCCGATACGATTGCAGCACATTTGACGCTTAAATTAGATGAGAAGCAAAAAATATTAGAAATGTTCAGTGTCGCTGAACGTCTTGAACATTTGCTGAGATTGATGGAAGGCGAAATTGATATTCTGCAGGTAGAAAAGCGCATCCGTGGACGCGTTAAGCGTCAAATGGAAAAAACGCAACGTGAGTACTATTTAAATGAACAAGTAAAAGCTATTCAAAAAGAACTAGGCGAGCAAGACGAAAATGCCGAGATGGAAGAATTGGAAAAGCGGATTGAAGGCGCACGTATGCCTAAAGATGCTCTGACTAAAGTAGTAAGCGAACTTAAGAAGTTAAAATTGATGTCTCCGATGTCTGCTGAAGCATCAGTGGTGCGTAACTATATCGATACTTTAATTAATCTACCTTGGAAGAAGAAAACCAAAATCAGTAAAGATTTATTGTCTGCTGAGGCTATTTTAGATAGCGATCATTATGGTCTTGAAAAAGTAAAAGAACGTATCGTTGAGTACTTAGCGGTGCAACAACGCGTAGATAAAATCAAGGCGCCTATATTATGTTTAGTTGGGCCTCCAGGTGTTGGTAAAACCTCTTTGGGTCAAAGTATTGCCAAAGCCGTGAATCGTAAATTTGTGCGCATGGCCTTAGGCGGTGTGCGTGACGAATCTGAGATTCGTGGTCATCGTCGTACCTATATTGGATCTATGCCAGGCAAGATTTTACAAAGTATGGCTAAAGTGGGTGTTAGAAACCCATTATTCTTATTAGATGAAGTGGATAAGCTAGGTCAAGATTTCAGAGGCGATCCATCTTCAGCACTATTAGAAGTGTTAGATCCTGAGCAAAATCATACATTTTCTGATCATTATGTTGAAGTTGAATATGATTTATCAGATGTGATGTTCGTGGCCACAGCTAACTCTATGAATATTCCTGCTCCTTTATTGGATCGTATGGAAATTATCCATCTTTCTGGTTATACGGAAGATGAAAAAGTAAATATCGCTATGCGCTATCTGCTACCGAAACAATTGAAGACGCATGGCCTTCATGATCATGAAGTGAGCATTTCAGAAGATTCAGTACGTGATATTGTGCGTTTTTACACCCGTGAAGCGGGTGTGCGTAAATTAGAGCAAGAAATCGCAAAAGTTTGTCGCAAGGTTGTGAAGGAATTGCTAACCAGTAATGCGAAACTTGGCGTTAAAGCCGTTAAGAAGATCAACGTTACACCAAAAACCTTAGATAAGTATCTAGGAGTGCAACGGTATGACTATGGTGTGGCTGCTAAAGAAAACCAAGTAGGGCAGGTAACTGGATTGGCGTGGACTTCAGTGGGTGGGGAGTTACTCACGATTGAAGCTGTATTGCTTCCAGGTAAAGGGAAGACGACTACCACTGGAAAGTTAGGTGACGTCATGCAGGAGTCAACACAGGCAGCGATGAGTGTAGTACGTAGTCGCGCTAAACGCTTGGGTATTGCAACTGACTTTTATGAAAAAAATGATATACATATTCACTTTCCTGAAGGCGCTACCCCTAAAGATGGCCCAAGTGCAGGAATTGCTATTACGACTGCGCTAGTTTCAATCCTAACAGGTATTCCAGCACGTGCAGATGTTGCAATGACAGGGGAAATTACATTAAGAGGTGAAGTATTGCCCATTGGTGGTTTGAAAGAGAAACTGCTAGCAGCGCATCGTGGCGGCATTAAAACAGTGTTAATTCCTCAACAAAACGTTAAAGATTTGGCAGATATACCAGAGAATATCAAAAATAAATTGGACATACATCCTGTGCAATGGATTGATGAAGTATTGGCACTTGCTTTGGCAACAATGCCTCAACCTTTAACTGAGGTTGCAGAAGTTACGGATGCTGCATCAAAAGACATTCCTGCAACTATTTCAGACGCAACAACCCATTAGTAAATATGCTAATAGGGCTAGCAAAGCGTTCAAAGATGCTGTAAACTAGCGTTCTTGTTGGTTGAGCAGGGTGCTTAGCTCAGTTGGTAGAGCGTTGCCCTTACAAGGCAAATGTCAGCGGTTCGACCCCGTTAGCACCCACCAAAAACCAACAAATTGTGACTAAGTCGTTTTTAATTTTAAAAATTGTGAGTGCTGGTAATTAAAGCGCTCTTTATTTTTGTTAAAAATTTGCTCGAAAGAGTGAATTATTAATTTATAAGCGCAAAAATTCGTACGTGATATTAAGTAGTAGTTGCGTAAGTTTTATGGAGTGGTAGTTCAGTTGGTTAGAATGCCTGCCTGTCACGCAGGAGGTCGCGGGTTCGAGTCCCGTCCGCTCCGCCAATGAAAGTTCAGGAAGCCGTATGCCTATTGGGTGTACGGCTTTTCTGTTTCTAGGGTTCTTACCGCTGTTCTTACCCTTTTAAATTGGTTACAACGAAAAAAGCTACTTTCTAGAGCTAAAACTCCCCGAAGCAGACATTGAGAAAATTCACTACGACCCATAGCAGTCGTTCATTTGTAGTGGGGTTATTAATATCGCCCATTAATATACAACTATAAAATCATCCATATCTCAGCTAAATACAGTAAATCGTGCGGTTATTGTATAGCTTAGCTATACGGTGTTATAATTTTGTATGATTAAAAACTTTCGTCATAAAGGCTTGGAGCAGTTCTTTAACACAGGCAACAAGTCAGGCATTCAGTCACATCATGCTATGAAGCTTAAAGTGCAACTCACCGCCATGCATGCGGCAGAATCCCCAGACGATTTAAGAGCACCTGTTTCATGGCGACTTCACCAGTTAACAGGCGATCTTGGTGGCTTTTGGTCGCTCACAGTCAATGGTAACTGGCGTGTAATTTTTAAGTTTGATGATAATGATATTGAACTAGTGGATTATTTGGACTATCACTAATAAATAGTGATGAAACTAAAATTAGGAAAAAAAATGGAAATGCATACACCCGCACACCCTGGTGAGGTATTAAGAGAATACCTACCAGAAAATCTAACTATTACAGACGCATCGAAGCACCTTGGTGTTACTCGCGTAGCTTTATCACGCATATTGAATTGCAAGGCAGGCATTAGCGCAGAAATGGATTTACTTTTGTCAGATGCGCTAGGCACATCAGCAGGTTTTTGGTCACGACTACAAGTGCAATATGATATTTGGCAAGCGAAACAGAGATACCACCACATTGCAAGATTTCCACAGACCGCTTAAATGAGTACGCATACACAACTTATTAAAGCACCAATCTAAAAGTAATCAGTAACAACGATTTTTTTGCATTGTCTAATAGCAGAAGTATGCAGATGGTGCTTCCGACCCTAAGCGGATGGTCACGAGATAATAAAGATTATAGATTTGCTGATTTTATAAGTGTAATGAGAGATATTTATATGAGTTGCATTTGGCAATTACCGCTATCTTTAAGGGTGTAAGAAATTTTGTTTAATTAGTCGTTATTTCCATCACCCTTTTCCCCTCACTTTATCTTTTATTTTTTATGGCCTAATTGAAGAATTCTTTCAATTAAGCTCTAGTTGATAAATATCAATTTGATAATTTATAAAGGCGGTATATTTACCATATTGATTTGTAGGGATATAGCCCCATATCTTATTTAAGAATCAGATGGGTTATATGCGGTGATTTATTAAGAAATGAATCTAATTGCTTTTTAACCAATTATCTATCAATCGATACTTTAACCGGGTACCTGAGTAGCTTAAGTCTCAGAGTTGTCATGCACGCCTTTACTTGAACGTGCTCCTTGCTGTGCTAGCGCAGCTACAAGCCGATTCCGACTTTGTAAATATTGGAGTTTGATTTCCCTAAAGCGTACTTACTGCCATTTTGCAGTGGGTGTGGGAAGTCTAATTGATGCAATTCACACTGCACCACTCCAGCAAAGCAAAGGTTTTCATGAATCATATTTACCGTCTTGTTTGGAGTAAGACCAACAGCAGTTGGATTGCCGTTGCAGAATCTGCTCGTGGTCATGGCAAAAAATCTATCCGTAAACTGTTGGTTGTTGCATCTGTTGCCAGCACGCTTTCGCTCGGCGTAGCTTATGCTGAACCACTAGGTGGACAAGTCACAGCTGGTGCAGGTGTTATTAGCCAAACGGTAAACACTACCACTATTAACCAAACCAGCCAGAATCTATCGTTAAGCTGGGATAAATTTAATGTTGCTCCACACGAAGTCGTTAACTTTGTGCAACCCAATAGCACTGCGATTGCAGTGAATCGTATCTACGATACGAATGGTAGTCAGATTCTTGGCCAAATCAATGCCAACGGCAAAATCTATCTCATTAACCCTAACGGCATCTTGTTTGGTTTAGGCGCGCAGATTAATGTAGGTGGCTTAATTGCCTCTACGCTGAATATGAGTGATGCAAGCTTGAATAGTGCAATCCGTCAATTTAGTGGCAATGGGCTGGGAAGCGTTATTAACCAAGGCACGATTAATACGCCTGAAGGCGGTTATGTTGCGTTCTTAGGTAACACGGTCAGCAATCAGGGTTCTATTAACGCGCCTTCAGGAACTGTGGCTTTCGGAGCTGGTAGTGCAGCTACGTTGACGTTTGATAACAACAACCTCGTGCAACTTCAAATTGACCAAAGCACACTCAATAACCTAGCTGAGAATAAGCAACTTATAAAAGCCGATGGTGGCATTGTCATCATGAGTGCCGGCGCTAAAGATAGCTTGCTTGCCAGTGTTGTGAAAAACACGGGTGTGATTGAAGCACAGACACTACAAAATATTGGTGGAAAAATTACGTTGTTAGCAGGTATGGTGTCTGGCACAACAAGTGTCGGCGGGACACTTAATGCCAGCGCACCCAATGGTGGTAATGGTGGCAATATTGAAACTAGTGCTTCACAAGTTAAAATTGCCGATAGTGCAAAGATCACTACGCTTGCCGTCAATGGAAAAACTGGTAATTGGCTAATTGATCCGGCTGACTTTACGATTGCCGCAAGCGGTGGCGATATGACAGGTACTGCTTTAACAACCGCCCTCCAAACAACTAGCCCAATAATTGAATCATCGGCAGGAACCGTGAGTGGAACATCTGCGTCAGGAAATATTAATGTCAATGATGTTGTGAGTTGGAGTTTGAATAACCTAACATTGACTGCTGCGAATAATATTAATATAAATGCTGCTATGAATGTCAGTGGCACTGGTACTTTGGTGATGAATACGGCTACAACCAACACAACTGGATCGAACGTGAGTGCAGCTGTACTCGGTGGTACGGTTAATGTTGGACTGGGAACAACCGGTACATCTCTTGGACAATTTCTTGGTAGCGTGAACTTTACTCAGTCAGGGCAAACCGTCAATGGTAATAACTTACTAACGATCAACGGCAATCCTTATACCGTCATTAATAATTTTGGATTAACTACTAGCACTACTTCGGGTGATTTTCAGGCTATCAACGCAACGCCCATAGGGTACTATGCGCTTGGAAGCAACCTTACTGCGACAGGCATTACTACAAGTCCGATTGCTCTATTTACAGGTGCATTTAATGGACTTGGACACACCATTACAGGCGTTGGTATCACCTCTGGAGCTGGCACAGGCTTGTTTGCTACAACTTCCCTAGGATCTTTGATACAAAACATAGGTTTGGTAGGTGGAACAACTCAGGGCGGGGTGAATAGTGGAGGTTTAGTAGGCAACAACTTTGGCAACATCTCAAATAGTTATAACACAGGAAGTATTTCATCAACAGGTGGTGGTATCGGTGGGCTAATTGGGCGCAATGAGGCTGGAATTGTTAGTAATAGCTATGCGTCAGGGGCTGTGGGTGGTGCAGTTAACGTTGGTGGCTTGATCGGATACAACGATACTGGTCTTATTACAAATGACTATGCAACCGGAAATGTAACAAGTGCTGCCGCAGGTGTTGGTGGCTTGGTAGGTTACAGTAGCACAGGGAGTATTGTAAATAGTTATGCGACTGGCGTGGTGATCGGTGCCACTGGGGTTGGTGGACTATTGGGTGGTGGAACATCGGGAAATGTCACCAATGACTATGCAACAGGTGCCGTGACTGGAACGACTAATACAGGTGGCTTGGTAGGCTCTATTACTTCAGGTGTGGTGAGCTCAAGTTACGCCACGGGCAGTGTAAACGGCACAACTTCAACAGGTGGTTTAGTTGGTCTTACCACAGGTTTAATTACGACCAGTTATGCGACTGGCAATGTTACTGGTGCAACAAATACTGGTGGATTGGTAGCTAACACGACTGGTAATGTGTCAGATAGTTATGCATCCGGCATTGTAGTTGGATCGGCGGGATCAAGTGGCGGACTCATTGGAATTACTACCGGACCGGTCGCTACCAGCTATGCTACTGGCACTTCAACTACAGGACTCACTAATGGATTGATCGGAACAACCTCAGTGCCTGCACAGGTTACTAATAGTTACTTTAATGGCACGCTTAATAATGGCGTTGGAACCGGAACTAATCTTACAACGGCGCAGATGCAGAGCATTTCAAGTTTCGCAGGCTTTAGTATTTCTAATACAGGTGGTAGTACATGGATCATTTATGAGGGCGTCACCAACCCTTTATTAAGTACCTTTTTAACCCCCGTGGTTCTAACTTCAACTTACAGCGGTGCTCAGCCTACAGCATTTTCTAATATTGCTGGCTACACAAGTAGCATCACAATAGATCCAGCCAAGCTCATCACAACAACTGCGGGATTAACACTGAGTAGCACCAGCACCCCCGGCAGCGAAACAGCCACATTGAATGGTTTTGGCAGCACCCAACAAGGCTACAACATTAGTTATGCACCAACTACGATTACTGGCACAGGAAGCCTTGCAAACGATTTAAATATTTCTGCGCCGATTTATTGGACGCAGGGAAATTTAATTCTGAACGCACAAAATAATATTAACTTTAATGCGTTATTAAGTAACTCGGCCAGTAACCTTAATAGTGTCATTACTGGCAGCACTGCTCAACTGACACTGAATTATGGTTTATCGGCTCCTGCCGCTACCAATCCTTATGATTATGTTGTTAATAACGTCATTAACTTACCGGCGGGACAAAATTTCAAAACGACTCTAGGCTTGGACGGTGTTACTAAAAACTATATGGTTGTTACAACCCTAGGTGCCCTTAGCGATGCTACTACTTCCCCTACGCCAACGACCTTACAGGGGATGTCCGCACTTTCAAACTTGGGTGCCAATTTTGTACTCGGTAATAATATTGATGCCTCTGCTACAGCTAACTCCGCCTACAACGGTTCCGCCGGCTTTATTCCTGTTGGGACCCTAGCAACTCCATTTACTGACTTTTTCATCATTAACCAAATCAGTGTAAGTAAAGGCTGTTGTACCTAAGTTGGCTGTAGTGCCATAAACCTTGGTTGCATTATTAGCGGTAATTGCGAGAGGCGCTGGTGTAATTTGCAAACTGCCGTTGTTATAGGTAATGGTGTAGTTTGCTAAGCCAGTACCGGTGGCAGCACTTAAAACATCATTACTTGTACCAACAATGGTGCGGCTTGCTATACCTGTTGCACCTGTCACTGTATCGCCTCCTAGTAAACCTAATGGGGTTAGTAAGGTATTGGTTTGACTAGTGCCGGTATACAGACTATTGGTTGTTGTTGCACCCGTAATGGCGAGATTGGCTTTAGCCAAACTCACCGTATTAGTGGTATTCGTACCGAGCGTAGTACTGGCAACGGTATTGAGGGCGTAGTTGTCTTGGCTATTGTTAGAGAGGACCACACTATTAAATTTAGTGACCCCACTCACGCTAGCATCATCAATGACACCAGAGCTAGCGGTAGCACTGGTGTCACTACCCACTAAACCAGTTAAGACATACGTACCATTTAAACTGCTTAAGGTGGTCGAGCCAGCATAAGTTGCGGTGGTATTGGAGATGCCTAAGGGCGCTGGTGTAATTTGCAAACTGCCGTTGTTATAGGTAATGGTGTAGTTTGCTAAGCCAGTACCGGTGGCAGCACTTAAAACATCATTACTTGTACC
>Ga0364907_10286_pt1 | contig 18360 bp, 8 predicted proteins | sample ExccelJu500002D3_2_FD_206960 | JGI IMG/M metagenome (GOLD analysis project Ga0364907, IMG submission 206960) | Enriched cells from Trout Bog Lake Hypolimnion, Wisconsin, USA - BchlTB.July02.5000.02.D3 | ecosystem: Environmental > Aquatic > Freshwater > Lake > Hypolimnion/Profundal zone | place...
TCCTTATTGTTCACTTCCGCAGGATTTAGTCAGTCTGCCGATTTCTCAAAAGCATCAATTTTCCTTCAGGAAAAGAAAAATATTCAGTTGCAAAAAGCTGTTCAGGTTCTGTCAGAAGAAATTAAAAGCCGGAGTAATCTCACACTTCCTGTGATTAACAAACCAGCACCGGAAGGGAAGCAATCTATTATTGTTTGTGTTGAAGAGCGGATGGAGAAATTGCCAGAAAAAATTAAGTCTGCCATCAACAAATTGCCTCCAACAGGGAAAGACGGATATAAAATTATCCTTCTTGAAAACAAAACAGTGGTAATTGCCGGTCACGATGAACGGGGTGCGCTGTACGGGGTGGGCAGACTTCTCCGTAAAATGGAACTGAACAAAGGGGTTGCATTGGTTCCGGGTAATCTTAGTATTTCATCCACCCCTGTTTATCCGATCCGTGGACATCAGTTGGGTTACCGCCCAAAGACGAATGCCTACGATGCCTGGAGTGTGGCCCAGTATGACCGCTATATCCGCGACCTGGCCATTTTTGGGGCCAACAGCATCGAGATTATGCCTCCCCGCACTGACGATGACGCAACAAGTGTCAATATGAAATTACCCGCAATAGATATGATTGTGGAGCAGTCACGGATTTGCAAATCATATGGTCTTGACGTTTGGATGTGGTACCCGAACATGGGTAGTGATTATACCTCACCAGATTCAATTAAGAATGAACTGGCAGAACGGGAAAAGATATTCAGCATCCTGCCGAAACTCGATGCATTGTTCGTCCCGGCAGGAGATCCCGGCGATCTTGAGCCGGATGTGCTTTTTACCTGGCTGGAGAGTGTTGCGAAGGTGCTCCACAAATATCATCCCAATGCCAAAATATGGGTTTCACCCCAGGTTTTTAAACCCAGCAAAGAGTGGTATGACCGGTTTTATGAACACGTAAACCGTCAATATCCCTGGTTTGGAGGAATCGTTTACGGTCCCTGGATCAAGACCCCGCTTCCCCAGGTTAAGAAACTTATTAACCCATCCATTCCCATCCGGTTATACCCTGATATCACCCATAGTTACAGTTCGCAATACCCGGTTCCTGACTGGGACATCGCCTTTGCAATGACTTTAGGACGGGAATGCATCAATCCCAGACCCGAAGATGAAAAGTATATCCACAACTTCTATGCCGGATTGGCGCAAGGAAGTATCAGCTATTCGGAAGGGACCAATGATGATGTGAATAAATTTGTTTGGAGCGGTCAGGATTGGGATCCATCAACTCCGGTATTGGAGACCCTGCGCGACTATGCCCGTTTTTTTATCGGGCCGGATTATACCGAAGGGGTAGCACAGGGATTATTGGCGCTCGAAAGAAATTTTCGCGGCCCGCTTCTTTCGAACGAACACGTGCAGGGGACTCTTCAACAATGGCAAGCGATGGAAAAGAGTGCCTCCGATAATGTTTTGAGTAATCCCCGCTTTCAGAGTGGTTTAGTAAGGGCCTATTTCGATGGATATACCCAAAGAAGGTTAATCTATGAAACCTCACTTGAGCGTGAGTCAAGAAATATCCTGGAAAGAGCCGGACTTACAGGATCAAAATCTGCAATTACAGAGGCCCGCCATATTCTTGCTCTGGCCCGCGAAAAACAGGTGTCTCCCGAACTGAAGCAGCGATGCTATGCCCTTGCCGATTCTCTTTCCCGGAGTTTTGGTGCCCAGCTTACCGTTGAAAAACATCACGCTATGCCTGGTCGCGGAAATTTTATCGACAATATCGACATTCCGCTGAACGACGCTCTATGGATACTTGACCAGCTTAACCTGATCGAAAAACTGAATACGGAAATTGAACGGCTGACTGCAATTGAGAAGATGCTACACCGAACCGATCCCGGACCAGGTGGTTTTTACGACAATTTTGGTAATCCCGCCGCAATGAAACGGGTAAAAGCCCAGAAAACATGGGCTCAGGATCCGGGAAGCCTCGAATCTCCCCGCGAAAGCTTCGGAGTTGGGTTATCCGGTGTTGACTGGGTCCATGAAATTGTAGCCAAAGGATTTGAAGGGCAAACAACTCCTCTGGCCTGGATGAACCAAATTAATACTCTTTATGACACCCCGTTAAAGATTGAATACGATAATCTCGATCCAAAAGGGACCTATACCCTAAGAATTGCCTACACCGGACGATTCCGATCAAAAATGAAACTCGTTGCCAACGGAGTCATGATCCATGATTACATCCGGATGGGTACTCAACCTTTGTTTGAATTTCCACTTCCCAAAGAAGTTATCCGGGATGGTAAGGTCTTATTCACCTGGAGTTGCGGAGATGATGACAAGGGTGAAGGGGAACGCGGATCACAGGTTGCAGAGATTTGGCTGATTAAAAAATAAGGGAATTGAAAGCATTTGTTTATCCGTAATTTTATTTAATATTATAATCCTTATATGAAATCCCTAATGGGATGACAAAACTGATTTACTTAATAATAAAATTCTTCACCATGGGCAGATCATTATTTCTTCTGATTCTCATCACATTGATTGTAGAAGCTTCGGGTTTTGCACAGCCAATCACACCACAACCCATCCTACCCGGGAAATGGATCAAGTCGTGGCTATTGTGTGGCCCTATTCCCTTAAAAGAACCTTCAGATCCTGCTGAATCCTACAATCACCTCGTAGGGTTTAACACGGACTATCTGGTGAAAGCCGGAGGGGAACAAAACCCCGTGATTAAAGCTGGCGATGTCGTTAAATACCCGAAAGGTTCGGCTAAATGGAAACTCTATTCATCTCCCGATTCCATAATAGATCTGGCCAAATCTATCTCGAAAGAGGCCCCGGTATTCGCTTATGCCTATGCTGAAATCCTGTCCAATGATACCAAAGTAATGCTCATTAGTATTGGCACCAATGATGGTGGCAAACTTTGGGTAAACGGACTAAATGTTTGGGATTATGCCCAGCAAAGAGGATGTGTTCCAGATGACAATATGATCCCCGTACTTCTTAAAAAAGGGAAGAATACCCTTTTGCTGAAAGTCGAACAGCGGGGCAACAGATGGGAATTTTGCTGCCGCTTTCTCCCCTATTCAGTTACGACCATGATGGCAAAGGGGGATCTTTTTAATATCTCTGCCGGAGAAGATGGTGAACCTTCCATCTCGTCCAGATTCTCCACCCCTGTATTGCAGCAAATTATTCATAATCTGAAAATTGATATTTCGAATGCACAGAATAATCAGGTATTCGGGGATGACCGGAAAAGTGATTTCTGTAGTCCCGCATTACTACCATCCAGGGATTATCAATTATACCATGCCACTTTGGATGCCCGACTCTCAGGAGGAGGAATTATCTGGCGAAAATTTTCCTTCTTTGCCGGTAAACGCCATAATTATGAGCTTTTCTTAAATGGAAAATCGGATTACACTATTGCTCTTGGGAGTAATGCCTCTGAATCTGAAAAATGGGCTGCAAAGGAGCTTCAGCACTGGTTGAAAGAGATCAGCGGAGCGGAACTTCCCATCCAACAGCTTGATCAGCCTTATCAGGGACCTCAGATTGTTGTGGGATATAATGAGGTGGTTAAAGCGAGAACTGGGGCAGGAACACCGTCCGATCCGGATGAATCGTTTCGTTACTGCAATTCAGGATCCGATATTTTAATTTACGGAGGAAAAATGCGTGGAACCATGTATGGTGTCATGTCTTATCTCGAAAATGAATTGGGATGCAGGTGGTATACTCCGGAAGTAAGTGTAATTCCGAAACGAAAGGAGCTCTCCTTTTCCTGGCTGGATCATTCGGAAAAGCCCGGAATAAGGGTGCGTAATGATTTTTATTTTGAAGCTTTTGACCCAACATGGGCTGCCCATAACCGGATGAACGGCACCCTGGGATTCAATGAGTCAAAACCACAAATAGGGGGAACCGAAAATTACTGGGCGGTGCATACCTTCTATCCGTTAATGCCCCCGGAAGAATTTTACGCCAGCCATCCCGAATACTACAGTCTGATCGACGGTAAACGGATTTACGATCATGCACAATTGTGCCTGACTAACCCTGATGTCCTGAAAATAATCATAGAAAGAATCAAAATGCGGATGCGGGAGAGTCCCGAATACCTGATCTACGATGTATCTCAAAACGACTGGCATAATCCTTGCCAGTGCGATAAATGCCAGGCGATTGTGAAGAAGGAAGGGGCAGAATCGGGTCTGATCATCTGGTTCGTGAACCAGGTGGCGGAAGCGGTTGAGAAGGAATTCCCGGATAAATTTATCGGAACCCTGGCCTATCAATATACGCGAACTCCCCCAAAAACGGTCCGTCCCCACAATAATGTGGTGGTCAGGTTATGCAGCATTGAATGTTGCTTTGCGCACGATTTCAAATCATGCCCGCAAAACAAGTCTTTCCTTGAGGATCTTAAACACTGGTCTGCCTTGGCTCCCCATCTCTATATCTGGGATTACGTGGTCAATTTCGGTCATTATGTGATGCCTTATCCCAATTTCGCAGTGCTGCAACCCAATATTCAAACCTTACGGGATAATAATTCGATCGGGATAATGGAACAGGCAGCCTACCAGAGCCGGGGTGGGGAGTTTTCCGAACTCAAAGCTTACCTGATTTCAAGACTGCTCTGGAATCCCGATTGTGATGTTGAAAAGGTAATCAGTGATTTCATGTTCGGCTATTATGGAAGGGCTGGGAAATATATCCGTCAGTATTTCGACCTGGTGCAAGGGCGAGTCACACCTCAAACCCATATTCACCTGGGTCTGTCTCCTGAAGACCCCATTTTTTCGGATAGCTTTGTCAGTGAGGCATTCCAGATTTTTGAGGCAGCATTAAAAGTGGCAGATAATGATGAAATCGCAGACCGCGTGAATATGGCATCATTGCCAGTCCTTTATCTCAAATGCAAAAGAACACCCGTACTGGCAAAATATGATGGGTCTTATGCCAGATTCTGCGATATAGCCAAACGGAACAGCGTGAATAATTATGCCGAAGCAGGTGAACCGCATCGGTTAGCCTTCCATAAAGCAGTGGAAAATGCAAGGTAAATAGTAATAAATCAGGATTTAAAATTCAACAAATCAGGCGTTTATTCACTTCTGCGTTGACATTTATTTAGAAAAGTAATAAGATACTAATTCAAATAAAGACAGGCTACAGACTGACAAAATCATATCTATGTCAGCCTGTAGCCTGTCTTTAATTTGCATATGTCAGGTTAAAGCATTATTTTTGTTTTTAAAAGTAATGCTTTAATCCTTATTGTATGAATAAAAATAAATTGCAAATAGAACATCTCGAGACAAAAATCAGAGCTTTTGCTCCACTCACTAAAGTTGCCATACCTCCAACCGGGTGGATTAAAGCTATTCGATTGGCCTTAGGTATGTCACTTCAACAACTGGCAAACCGAATTTCTATTACCAAACAAAGTGCCCAGGAGATGGAACAACGGGAAAAAGAAGGTTCAATTTCTCTAAAATCATTAAGGGAAACTGCAAGGGCTCTGGATATGGTGCTGATATATGGTTTTGTTCCCAAGGATGGATCTTTGGATGCTTTAATAGATCGTAAGGCAAGAGAATTTGCCACCAAAATTGTAACCAGAACGTCCAATACAATGAAATTGGAAGATCAGGAGAATTCTGAAATTAGACTCAGGAAAGCCATTGAAGAACGGACAATGATACTTAAACTGCAGATACCTAAAGTATTATGGGATTAAATATTGATTATTCCAATGGACAAACGCCATTGGATGAAGATGAAAAAGAAGGATTACGAATACCAACAATTGCTACTCGTACTGAATTGGACGAGTTTGAGCAACAAAATATTGAAGAGGCAATCCATTGGGTGCTTGCCAGATCATTTAAACCCAGAGAAATACTTAGTGAGAAATTTATAAGAAACCTCCATAAACAAATGTTTGGGAACGTTTGGGACTGGGCCGGAGAATTTAGAAAAACCAATAAAAACCTTGGCGTCGATAAGTGGAAGATCTCAACGGCTTTAAAAACTTTGTTAGACGATACTCAATTTTGGTTTGAACATGAAACATTCAAGCAGGATGAAATAGCTATCCGATTTAAACACAGAATAGTCTCCATTCATTGTTTTCCAAATGGAAATGGCAGACATAGCAGATTAATGGCTGATGTTATAATAGATAAAATTTACAAACGTCCCGCTTTTTCATGGGGTGCAGGAAACCTCGTAAAACAAATTGATATCAGGGCAATCTATTTGGACGCCCTAAGAGAGGCTGATAATAATAGTTACGAAAAACTAATTTTATTCGCGAGATCATAATCTGTAAAAAGCTATCTTTTTTACTTTCAATGTTGTTATCTTGCAAATCGATTACAACCAACCACTAAAGTTAGATGAAAAGTATCCTCAGTTTTGCATTTACCGTGTTTCTTCTGATGCAATATGCAAAAAGTCAGGGAATCAATCCTATGAATCAGCCCTCTGCCCCAAAGATTCAGTCAAAGGATACAGCTACGACGATTGATAACGGAATTATCATCCTTAAAATTGATACAACCAGGGGTGGTGCGATTTCTTATCTTTCTAAATCCGGAACCACTCGCAGCATTGTTAACATTTCTGATGAGGGAAGATATATCCAGCAATCCTATTATGCCGGGAAAAGTCTCGACCGCAAGACTGAAGGACAATCGTCACACTGGTCGCCCTGGAGCTGGAATCCGATCCAGGTCGGAGACTACAACCGTAACCGGGCTAAGATTCTGTCCCTAAAAAAGAGGGGCAATGAGCTATATGTCAAATGCATACCCATGCAGTGGGATATGAACAACAAACCGGCGGAGGCCGAAATGGAGCAATGGACTACCCTCCAGGGATCGGTTCTAAAAGTTCATAATAAGCTCACCTGTCACCGTACAGATCAGATTTATGGCGACAGCATCCTCAGTGACCAGGAATTACCTGCTGTCTATCCCGTCTCCGCATTAAAAAATCTTTATACCTATCAGGGGGCAGTTCCGTTCACCAATGCTCCGTTGGACAATCCCTCCGTGGTGAATCTCGCAAGCGGATTTTGGGGAATCTACCCCTCTGTATCCGAGCATTGGATGGCATTTGTGGATGATAACCTCTGGGGCATGGCCATTTATAATCCGGCCTGCACCAGATTCGTGGCGGGGATGGCAGGAAAACCGGGCGGTGAGGCTGTGGATGGTTCAACCTCATACATCGCACCGGTCAAAAAAGCAATGCTGACTAAGAATTGTGTATACGAGTATGATTATTACGTGATTATAGGGACACTAACAGAGATCAGAAGCACGATTTACAAGCTTCATAAAATGGAACGACAATTGAAACAACAGGAATAAGTGGTTTATTAAATAAAAAACAGCGACCGTGAAAACTATAGTATTATTCACATTTGCAATCGCCTTTACTGTTGGGATTCAGGCTCAGGTACGGATAAAACCAATCCCCAAACCCGGCTACGAGTCACGTATAAGTAATTATATTTCGGATATGAAGGTGGTCGATACCCACGAACACCTCGAAGACCAGGCAGATTGGATCAAACCGGGCAAGCTCGATTTTATGCTGTTATTGCAACATTATGCTTACGATGACATCCGGTCTGCCGGGATGCCCAAACAAACTTTCAATAAACTATTGACTGACTCACTGACAGTCATGGAAAAATGGACTATCTTAAAACCGTATTGGGAAGCCACTTCCAATACTGCTTACTGCCGTGCTGCCCTGCTCACAGCGGGTAAACTGTTTGGTGTTAAGGATTTAAATGAAAAAACGGTGGAAGATTTATCGGCAAAAATCAAAAATGTCTATCAGACAGATTGGTATAACCAGGTGCTCGTTAAAAAATGCCGGATCGATCATGTTGTGGTTGACGAGGATAACAGCATGTTGGGAGATCCGGTGATGTTTAAGCATGTGAAGCGTTTTGGGGAATTCATCTTTGCCGTCTCTGCCCAAAAAATTGAATCCATTGCCAGGGCTCAGAATACTCCGATTCAGAAGCTTGACGATTTTGTAAAGGCGTTGGGAGTCGCTTTTCATAATGCGATAGACCATAATAATGTTGGGGTAAAAATTGGGGTGGCCTACGAAAGAGACCTCTTCTTCGATGATGTAACCAAAGAGAAGGCCGATGAAGTTTTTCGCAAAATCCTTGCTCTTCCGGAAGGCAGTGTCCTGAAATATAACGGCAGCGAGATAAAACCGTTGCAGGATTATATGGTTCACCGGATATTGGACCTGGCAAGAGCGACCAATACGCCGGTACAGTTCCACACCGGACTGCAGGCCGGCGACGGGAATTTTATCGAAAACTCGAACCCTGCACACCTGACTAATCTGTTTCTGAAATACAGGGATGTGAAGTTTATCCTTTTTCACGGCGGATATCCTTTTGGAGGTGAGCTTGCTTCGCTTGCCAAAGGGTTTAAAAATGTTTATATCGATATGTGCTGGCTTTATATTATTTCCCCGTCGTACAGCGAAAGGTATTTGCATGAATGGCTCGAAACAGTGCCTGCCAGCAAGATCATGGCTTTTGGAGGTGACTTCAGGAATGTGGAGAATATTTACGGACATCTCCTGTTCGCAAAACAGGTGGTCACAAAAGTGCTCACAGAGAAGGTCAGAGATGGATATTTTACAGAAGAAGAAGCCATTAAAATTGCACAAATGATCCTGCATGACAACGCAATCCGTATTCTTAATCTGGATAAAAATTAATACTCCAATGAGAAGTTTGTTCCTTTTAATTGTGGTTATCCTCTGTTTTCTGTCAGCCCATGCAGAGGCCCAACCAGATGTAAACCGCTGGACACTGAGTGAGCCTAATTCAATCAGCTGGAAACCCGCCGAAAACCTTCCTCATCACGATCACATTGAAATGAGCGGGAAGTATATCTCCGCAGTTATCCGTTATGGGGTAAACGATGATTTCTCATATTCGATTTCCCGTGATATTGTCTGGCCCATGCTTCGCACCATCCCCAACAATACCCATGCCAGCCTGACGCGTACATTTAATCTGGACCCGGTCAAACTGACTACAATTAACAAACGGCTGGTTCAGCACGAACATGTCGATGAGATCCTCCTGAATGGCCGGATCACCGTAAAGAGCAGCCTCACGGACGGTATTAAACTGGTTCGCACCCTATTCCCTGCGACAGCACTGCCCCTCTTTGGTGAAAAGGATGAGCTGACAAACACCGGGAATAAAGCTTCCGTAATCGAAATTCCGGAAATAAGGATTCTTGCCAAAACCAACCCATCCGAAGGAGTAGACGGGAGCTATACCCTTTCGGTTCAATCATCTCATTTCGGAACATTTGTTTTAAAGCCCGGTGATTCGATCAGTTTCTATTTAAGTATTTCCGGAACCAAAAGTGGACAAGATACCTGCCACCCGGACATCGAAAAAGAGTTAAATTACCGGAATGCTTTATTATCCGAATTCAATGAAAATCTGATCCTTGAGACCCCCGATACGCTGTTAAACCGCACTTTTGCTTTGGCCAAAATCCGTGCAGCCGAAAGCATCTATCAAACCAAAGGTGGTCCGCTGCATGGTCCGGGCGGATTAAGCTATTATGCAGCCATCTGGGCAAACGATCAGGCGGAATATATCAATCCGTTTTTCCCCTATTTGGGCTACAGCTATAGCATCGAATCGGCAGTAAATGCCTATCGTCATTTTGCCCGGTTTATGAATCCGGAATATAATCCCATTCCCAGTTCCATCATTGCTGAAGGGACTGATACCTGGCATGGTGCCGGAGATCGTGGTGATGCTGCCATGATTGCCTACGGGGCCTCGCGGTTTGCCCTTTCCCTGGGAAACCGGGATACGGCCGAAAGACTCTGGCCACTGATTGAATGGTGTCTCGAATACAATAAGCGGAAACTTAACCCGCAGGGAGTAGTGAGTTCTAAATCCGATGAACTTGAAGGACGATTTCCGTCAGGAACCGCCAATTTATGTACCTCGTCGCTGTACTACGATGCACTTGTTTCGGCTTCGTGCTTAGGTCAGTCGCTCAAAAAAGATAAAAAGCAGATCCTAAAGTACAAAGCGGAGGCCGCGGCTCTGAAAACCAATATCGCAAAATATTTCGGGGCGAAAGTAATGGGCTATGATACTTACCGGTATTATGAAGGAAATGAGAAACTCAGGGCCTGGATCTGTATTCCACTGACTGTTAATATTTTAGATCGCAAACAAGCGACTATTAATGCCCTTTTCTCCCCTGAACTATGGACTGAAGACGGATTGGCTTCCCAGGCAGGTGACAAAACATTCTGGGACCGTTCGACGCTTTATGCGCTTCGGGGTGTGTTTGCGGCCGGTGAAACAAAGCGTGGATTAAAGTACCTGAAATATTATTCAAACCGAAGGCTGCTTGGAGAGCATGTTCCCTACCCGGTCGAGGCTTATCCCGAAGGGGGACAGCGCCATCTTTCGGCCGAAAGCGGTTTATACTGCCGCATTTATACCGAGGGTTTATTTGGTATCCGTCCCGTGGCTTTGAATAGTTTTACCATCACCCCCCAATTGCCTGATGAATGGAACTTCATGCGCATTAAAAAGGTTCATGGATTTGAGAAAGAGTTCGATCTGGAGGTTGCACGCGAAGGGAAAAAGATCCGCTTATCGGTTATCTGTGACGGTAAGACACTGTATAATAAACTTTTTGGTAACGGGGAGAGCCAAACCATCAAATTTTAAGTATGAAAAGGATCCTTTTTACCTTTATCGCCTTAATATGCCTGGATGTCGCTCAACTCTTTGCGCAATCTGCCGGGAGGGAAAATTTTGATCTCCACTGGATGTTTCATTTGGGTGATGTCCCTGACGCAGAAAAGCCCGGTTTCCCGGATCACGACTGGCGCAGGTTGGACCTGCCCCATGACTGGAGTATCGAAGGGAGTTTCAGACCTGACAATCCTGCAGCTGCCGAAGGTGGTGCACTCCCCGGAGGAATTGGCTGGTACCGGAAAACGTTCACGATTTCGGGAACTAAGTCATTGAAACATTTCATAACTTTTGATGGCGTTTACCAGAACAGCAAGGTTTGGATTAACGGGCAATATCTGGGAAACCGGCCTTACGGATACGCAACATTTCAGTATGACATGAGTCCCTGGCTCAAGGAAGGGGTAAATGTCATTGCTGTCCGGGTGGACAACTCGCGGCAGCCAAACTCACGATGGTACTCGGGTTCAGGCATATACCGTCATGTATGGCTCACCACCTCCTCCCCGATCCATGTAAATCAATGGGAAACCTTTGTCACTACCTCAAAGGTATTGGAGAAAGAGGCGGCTGTACAAGCTGAAACCACTATTTCCAATGATACCAGGGAGATAGTAAAGATCAAGCTGGTTTCCTCGGTGATTGACAATTCCGGCAAAGAGGTTGCCAGTCAAACCCGGACAGGTAAAATTCCATCCGGTTCACAATTCACTTTTAATAACACCTTCACAATAACCAATCCTGATCTTTGGAATATCGCAAGTCCAAACCTGTACAGACTTGTGAACAAGGTTGTCCAAAACGATCAGGTGAAGGATACCTACACGACAACATTTGGAATCCGGACCATTGCGTTTACTACAGACAGCGGTTTCTATTTGAATGGCAGAAACACCAAAATTCTTGGGGTCTGTCTGCATCACGATCTGGGAAGTCTGGGTTCTGCCTTTAACCTCCGGGCGGCGCAACGCCAGCTCCAAATCCTGAAAGAGATGGGTTGTAATGCCATCCGCACGAGCCACAACATGCCGGCACCCGAGCTTCTGGACCTCTGCGACAAAATGGGCTTCGTGGTTATGGATGAAGCGTTTGATTGCTGGACAAAAGGGAAAAGCTTGTACGATTTCAGTTTGTACTTTAAGGATTGGCACGAAAAAGAGCTGTCAGACATGGTAAGACGTGACCGGAATCACCCTTCGGTGGTGATGTGGAGCATTGGAAATGAGATTCCCCAGGAGAGTGATTCAACGGTTATTCCACTGGCAAAAAACCTCTCGTCCGTCATCAAAAAGCTTGATAACACCCGCTTCATTACCTGCGGCTTGCATGAACTTGCCGGCGATCTTGGCAAAAACAGCATTGTCCCGGCACTTGATCTGATTGGGATCAACTACAGTTACAGCACCTACGACGCCAATAAAAAGAAGTTCCCGGATATGCGCTTTATTGCCAGCGAAACAACCTCGCAATTCAACAGCCGTGGGGTTTATCACGGTCCGCTCGATAAAACAGTCGGGATCTCGAATGATATGCAAAGCTCGGCTTATGATAATGGCGGCGGGAGGACCCATCAGGTTTCCTGGAAAATGAACCGCGACAGGCCTTTCTTTGCAGGAATGTTCGTCTGGACAGGTTTTGATTACCTTGGTGAACCGGCCCCTTACACCTATCCTGCGGTGAGCTCTTATTTTGGAATTGTGGACCTGTGCGGTTTCCCGAAGGATATTTACTACTTCTACCAAAGTCAGTGGACCCAAAAACCAGTGCTTCACCTCCTGCCCCACTGGACCTGGACATCAAAAGACACGGTGGATGTTGTAGCTTACACAAATTGTGATGAGGTCAGATTATACCTCAACGATAAATTCATCAGTACTCAAAAAATGTCAGACAACGACAATCTCTCGCTGAGCTGGAAAAGAATTCCGTTTGTGCCAGGCACTTTGAGAGCCGAAGGCTTTAAAAATGGGTCACTTGTAACGAAAGATGAGGTCCACACCGCCGGTGTTGTGAGTAGAATTGAACTCACCGCAGACCGGACTTCGATTGATGCAGACGGGAAAGACCTGTCGTTTATTACGGTAAAAATGAAGGATGCCAATGGCGTGCTGGTACCCGATGCAGATAACCTGATCCGTTTTGAAGTCGAGGGTGAGGGAGAAATTGCGGGGGTTGGCAACGGCAACCCGATCAGTCTGGAGTCAAATAAAGGGAAGCAGCGTCGCGCCTTTAACGGCACGTGTCTGGTAATCCTCAAAAGCTCAGTCAAAAAAGGGGTTATTGTTTTAAAAGCCAAATCGTTAGGATTAACAGACGAAAGAATAACGATACAAAGTCATTAGCATGAATATTATGAATTTCTGTTTTGAAAATAGTGCAGCAGGCATTTAATATGGGGAGAAAGGTGATTTGACGAAAAATATCTCCTCCCGTACGGGACGAAACCTATAATTTCATCAATTTTCTACCCATATTTACTCCCTGACGGAACCTGTAAAAAATTAATAACCAGCTTCTAAGATAATTTTAAAAATTAAGAATGAAAGCATCACACATAATTCTATTCCTGATATTCTGCCTTTTAACTCCCAGTTTATCCGCCCAGTCTGCAGGTCGCGAAAACTTCGATTCGGGGTGGAAGTTTCGACTCGGTGATCTGAACGGTGCAGAGTCAGCAAGCTTTGATGATCATGCCTGGCGAACACTCGATTTGCCCCACGACTGGAGTATTGAAGGTAGCTTTAAACCCGATAATCCGGCCACCAATGCCGGTGCTGCCCTGCCCGGCGGAATTGGATGGTACCGCAAAACCTTTTCGGTTAAGGATACCAAAACAAAACACCGGTTTATCCGGTTTGACGGTGTTTACATGAACAGCACGGTCTGGGTAAACGGTCATCAATTGGGAAACCGGCCGTTCGGCTATTCAACTTTCGAATATGATATGACTCCCTATCTTGCGGAAGGGCCCAACGTGGTGGCCGTAAAAGTTGATAATTCGCTCCAGCCCAATTCAAGATGGTATTCGGGATCAGGAATCTACCGTCACGTGTGGCTCACTACAACTTCACCCGTTCATGTCAGTCTGTGGGGACCTTATGTAACCACTCCCAAAGTATCGGAAAAAGAGTCCCGGGTTCAGGTAGAAACCACTGTTTCCAATGAGAAGCAGGAAAAAACAACCGTCAGGATTATATCTTCAATCCTTGACAAAAACGGGAAAAAGGTAGCAAGTCAGGTACAGACGGCGAAAATTGAACCGAACGGTCTGCTAAAAATCAATACCAATCTTAAAGTGGATGTACCCCAACTCTGGAGTATTGAATACCCGTACCTCTACCGTTTAGCCACCGAGGTTTATGAAGGGAAAGAACTCAGGGACACCTACTACACCACTTTTGGTATCAGGTCAATACAATTCAGATCAGACAGCGGCTTCTTTCTCAATAACAAATGGGTGAAAGTTAAGGGGGTTTGCATGCATCACGACCTGGGATACCTGGGTACCGCTTTAAATACAAGGGCATTAACACGCCAGCTGGAAATTCTTAAGAGTATGGGTTGCAACGGTATCCGCACCAGTCACAACCCACCATCACCCGATCTGCTTGATTTGTGTGATCAAATGGGATTTGTAGTGATGGATGAGGCGTTTGATGTCTGGAACCTTGAGAAGATGAAATACGATTATCACATCTACTTCAAAGCGTGGCACGAAAAGGATTTGTCGGATATGGTGCTGCGGGACCGAAATCACCCCTCCGTTTTTCTGTGGAGCATCGGGAATGAGATCCCCGAAAAAAATCATACCAAATACGGTGGTGCTGCCATCGCCAAAGAGCTGGATGGAATCATTAAAAGATATGACAGGACCCGTTTTACAACTTCGGCTTTTGCAGGTGTCTGGCGTGCTGACACCACTTTTATGTCGGATAAGGTGGACGTGATCGGGATAAATTACACCGTTGAGCGGTATGCCGAGGAGAAGGCCAAACATCCGAACGGTTTCTTTATTGCGAGCGAGACCACCTCATCGCTGAGCGACAGGGGGATCTACCATTTCCCTGCCGATTCGGCCATGAAACCCACACCCGATCTGCACTGCTCCTCATTCGACAATCGGGGAACCTACTACGATCGCCCGGCAACGATGATTACCCAGACAACCTGGAGAGCTGTGAAGGAGACTCCTTACGTGGCCGGACTCTTTATCTGGACAGGCTTTGACTATTTCGGGGAACCGGCTTATCCCTACCCGTCAATTTCATCGAGCTACGGGATTGTCGACCTGTGCGGATTTCCAAAGGATGTTTTCTATTTTTATAAGAGTCAGTGGACCAACGAGCCGGTACTTCACCTTTTCCCCCACTGGAACTGGAAAGCGGGACAGCCGATTGACGTAATTGCCTACACCAACTGCGATGAGGTAAAACTCTATCTGAACGACAAACTAATTGGCGAACAGGTATTTGCAAACACTAAAATACATTACAAAACCAATCAGTGGGACAAACCGATTGATCTGGGCGAGGGTCAAAAACTGTCGCTGGACTGGAAGGTTCCTTTTGTCCCAGGTACACTTAAGGCTGAAGGGTATAAAAACGGAAAACTGATTCTCACCGATGTCCTAAAAACCGCAGGTGATCCTTCGAAGATTGAGATGGTTGCCGATCGTTCCACCATTGCCGCCGACGGAAAGGACTTATCGTATATTACGGTTAAGATCAAAGATAAGAATGGAACCTTCGTTCCGACGGGTGATAATCTTATCCATTTTGACCTTGAGGGTGAAGGTCAGATCGTTGGTGTCGGGAACGGAGATCCGGTCAGTCTTGAACCGGCCAGGGGAAATGAACGGAGTGCATTCAGCGGAATGTGCCAGGTAATCATCCGAAGCACTCATCAAAGCGGGAAAATTATCCTTAAGGCATCGTCATTGGGATTGGCTGATGAAAAAATTGAAATAACAAGTAATTAGCAGTTAAAATTAGATTCCCGGTGCAACTTTGTGATAAACTCCGTGGTTCTCTGTGTTGAAAAATTGTTTGATTCAGATGCACAGAGAAAACGCAGAGCAATACCGAGGTTTAAACCCGACTGAATATACGCAATAATAAATTCTTTAGTATGAAAGCTACACTTTTATTCCTGCTCCTTTTATCTTGCCTTTGAATCTTACCTGGAGGTTCTACCCCGGCAAATTAAAATGCTATTATTTAACCGCAGGAGTCTCTTCATTGGCTTATCTGAAGCAGGATTACCAAAACACCTCCTATTCACAACAGCTTGTTGCCGTCTCTTCGTTAGTTGGAGGCCATGAAATTGTCTCGTATAACATTGTTAATGTTGCATCTACAACTCAAAATTTGGTCACCCCTTTCCGCACTTTTGATTTTGCCGGACGATTAAATTTCATGTTGGGATTAGAACAACAGCTGTCACCAAAGCTGTTTTTACATTTCGAGCCTTACCTGAAAATCCCCGTCTCTGGTCTGGCCACCGAAAATTTAAAATACATTTCCTCCGGGGTTACGTTTAAAATTTCATTTTAAACAATCAAGCGGGAGGTTAATGATACCTGTTTTCAAATTTCTAAATCAGCTTAACCCTAACTTAATGACATTATCTGTCAGGGACGATATTAAATTTACAAAATCCCATCAATTCATCATTTATAAGGCCCTATTTTTTCAAAGGGAATGTTCTGCCATGGAACCTTATAAGGCATATAATCGTCCGCCACTGCCGGATGATTTTCCGATTTCAGAAGCTTGTTATTCAAAATCTCAAACTGTTTTGATTTTCTTAAAATAAAGGTTTCCACATTAATAGCCACATTATCAATGGCATAATTAATGTCCGGATTGGTTGTTAGAGTTTTTAATGCCGGATATCGTTTTTGCCAGGATTCACTTTGCCAGTCGGTGGTTTGCAACGCCTTGTACATCGGATGATCTTTGTCTATTATCGATTCCTGCCAACGCTTGTCACCCCAGGCTGACTGGCTGATAGCTGCATGGCAATCGGTAAAGATATTTCCCTCGATGAAATTGTCCTTTCCACCGTGAATCTGGATTCCTCCGAATTGGTTATTGGATGATCTCAAAAAGAGATTTTCAAAAATGCAGAAACCGCTGATAGCATCATCAAGCCTCACTCCGGCAGCCATGTGCAGGTTTGGTATTCCTATGTCATGAAAAAAGTTCCAGCGGATAATATTTCCACGATAGAGCGGATTTCCCCAGACATCAATTGCTCCCTGGTCGTCTGACTCGATCACGCATTTAGTGAATTCATTAAGTTCAACGAGCATGTCGTTCCCTTCAAGCCGGATGCCACTACTTGGAATATTGGCGAAAAGGCAGTTCCTGACCTTAATCCCATCACCAGCCAGTACAATCGCGGGTGTGTAGGTCCGGTCAATTCTCGAAAGATTGCTGATTTTGCAGTTTTCGATGATGCTTCCCGAGCCGGTCAGTTTTAGTTTATCCCCGGAATCGATATCAATCCCACCCCGGCCCATACTCCTTATTGTGCAGGAATGGACCAGGTGATTTCTGCCTCCGGCTATTTTAAATCCAAGACCTGAAGTGTTTGAAACCGAGCACTTCGCAAGTGTCAGATGGCTGCAATTGGTAAAGATCATACCATCACCTCGGATAAACTGAAGATCAATTCCCTTAATTGTTAGATAGTTGCAATTTTCTGCTGTCAGCGCTGGCCCCTTCATACTTAAAATCATGTATTCCGGTTTGACACTCACGGATGGGATATACCAGATTTTTCCTTGGGCAATGGAGATACACCACTCTCCCGGACTGTCGAGTTCCGAAAGTGCGTTTACCACATGCCATTTACTTTTACCGAAACCATAGTTGTTGTAGGGTGGCTGTAGTTGAATGGTTGAATCTCTGGGCGAAATTCCACCCATCTTCTCGTAGGCATCGGCCCATAAATAGAGCCAGTATCCATGAAGCCACACATCCGGATCAGCTGCCCATCCGAGTGCCCTTTCAGACCTGAAATCCTTCAGCGAAACGATGGTGTCACGGTCATTGGGCCAGCGGGCCATCTGCTGCGGAGTGCCATTACTGAACAATTCCGGGACAGGGAAAGAATTGAAGGTGGCGCTGGTTCCGGCTGCCCGTTTACTTGAAAAACCACCAAAGACGAGGCTGTCAATTCCCGTTACATTATTCTCTTTAAAATCGGCTACCCACACTTTAGACCGGGAACCCTTCGGCAGTCGGACAAGAACCTGTGGGTTCGTCTCCCGTTTCCATATTTTCAACGCCATTCCGCCGTTGATTATGACCTGTTTGCTCTCTGAAGCTGAACGAATGACCACTGGATTATCCTTAGTCCCCGAATTTTCTGCATGAAGCTGAATCGTTTCATTCAGATCAAAGGTCTCTTTTTCAAGGATGATTTCTATCGGACCCTTTAAGAGGCCGGCTTTCTTTAGGATCGTAGGAATTGCTTCGAGTGCTTGTTTCAACGTTTTATAAACGATCTTGTTGGAGCCAGATTTACTGACTGCGTGT
>Ga0364907_10287_pt1 | contig 18240 bp, 14 predicted proteins | sample ExccelJu500002D3_2_FD_206960 | JGI IMG/M metagenome (GOLD analysis project Ga0364907, IMG submission 206960) | Enriched cells from Trout Bog Lake Hypolimnion, Wisconsin, USA - BchlTB.July02.5000.02.D3 | ecosystem: Environmental > Aquatic > Freshwater > Lake > Hypolimnion/Profundal zone | place...
ACCGCAGGGATAGGGCGCCTGAAAAAGGAAACCCGGCTTATCAGCAAGGCATTGAATATCAAATCCGGGGATGTCATCATCATTAATGGCACCATTGGCGATCATGGGATGGCTGTGATGAATGCCCGCGAATCCTTTAATTTCAAAGCCTCCGTAGAATCCGACTGTGCCTGTCTGAATCATATGATCCGGAAAGTGCTGGAGGAAGTCCCGGTAAAGTTTATGCGCGACCCTACCCGGGGCGGGGTTGCCACCCTTTTGAATGAATTGGTGGAAAAAATCGGACTGGGGATCGAAATTAATGAATCTGCCTTACCTTTGAACAAAGGGGTGAAAGCGATGTGTGAAGTGCTTGGATTCGATCCGCTCCATATAGCGAATGAGGGAAAGGTCGTCATAGTAGCCGATCAGACAGATGGAGATAGGATTCTTGAAATCCTGAAAAATAATAAACTTGGACTCCAAAGCGCCATCATCGGGCGGGTTGTAAGCGATCATCCGGGGAAGGTGGTTCTGAAGAACGAAACAGGCGGCCGCAGGATCATAGACTCACTTTCCGGAGACCAGCTGCCACGAATCTGCTAAAACGGATTATATGCATGAATTCTCAATGGCCATAGAGGTTATTAACCTTGCTCATCGTGAAGCAGCAAAGAGAAAAGCTAATACCATCCAGGAGATCACTATTGAGGTTGGAGATCTTAGTGGGGTTGATGCAGACGCTTTTGAATCTGCCCTGGGATTACTGGTAAAGGATTCAATCCTTGATCAGGCGCTTGTCAGTCTGGTCAGAACCCCCGGCATGGGAAAATGTAATAGTTGCAATGACGAATTTGTGATGAATCACCGGATGGCCACCTGTCCCAAATGTAAGTGTTTTCCCTCCGAAATAAGCGGAGGGGAAGAGTTCAGGGTGTTATCACTAGTAGTGGAATAAGAATTTGGTCATTGCATTAAACAGGAATATTTTAACGGTAGGATTATCAAAGAACTGGCAGAGTCGCAGAAATGGTTAATATAATTGATTTAATTCGGTTAAATCTTTGCGGGCCTTGCGTCTTTGCGAGAAACAAATAATTGCAAATTCATAACTCCTAAAATAAATTATTATGTGCGAAACATGCGGATGCGGCGAATCAGGCGAATTCAGAATCCACGATCTCCATCATGACCACCTTCCCGAGCATGAACATCATCATCACGATCACGATCATCACCACGAACATGGTCACGATCCTGACCATTCACATGCTCATGAACACGATGGGGTGAGCCACTCGCATACACATGATCATCCAAACCAGAAGGTGATCAATCTGAATATGGATATTCTCTCCGAGAACAACAAGCTGGCCCAGCTCAACCGGAGGTTCTTTGAAGGGAGAAAAGTTCTGTGTCTTAATTTAGTCAGTTCGCCAGGTTCGGGCAAGACAACCATTCTTGAAAAGACGATTAAATCGCTGATCCCATCCCGCAAAATAGCGGTTATTGAAGGGGACCAGCAGACGTTGCTCGATGCCAAGCGGATCGAAAAGTCAGGTGCACGGGCCATTCAGATCAATACTGGTTCTGGTTGCCACCTTGATGCAAGGATGATTGAGCTTGCAATAGAAAAGTTGGAGATCGAATATGGGTCTGTGCTTTTTATCGAAAATGTGGGGAACCTGGTTTGCCCGGCAATGTTCGATCTGGGAGAATTTAAACGGGTAGTGGTGATCAGTGTGACCGAAGGGGAAGACAAGCCTTTGAAGTATCCGTATATGTTCCAGTCGTCACATCTGTGCCTGATCAACAAATCGGATCTCCTCCCCTACGTTGATTTTGACACTGAAAAAACAATCAGTTATGCCCGTTCACTGAATCCGAAACTGGAGTTTATCCTCGTATCTGCCCGGACCGGCGAAGGGATGGAGCAGTGGTATGAGTGGCTGGAAAAACAACCCTTCGGCTCCGCTCAGGGTACAACCCTCGGCTTCGCACAAGATAAAACATAGGCTCCGCACAAGATAAAACATAGGCTCTGCACTAAATAAAATATAGGCTCTGCGCATGGTTCCGTACAAAATAAAACATAGACTCCACTCAGGGTCCGGAAGCGTTCGTTGAGCGAAGCCTAAACGAAATATCGCTATGAAAGGATATATGTACATACTGCTTTGTTCAAATGGACAGTATTACACGGGTAGCACCAAAGACCTGGAAAGAAGATTGGCACAGCACCTTAATGGAGAGGGTGCTAATTTCACAAAAAAAAATCTGCCCGTTGAATTAATATATTACGAAGAATATCAAAGGATTGACGAGGCTTTTTATCGCGAGAAACAGGTTTAGGGATGGAGCAGAAAGAAGAAGGAAGCTTTGATTGACGGTGAAACGAATAAATTACATCAGTTGGCAGAATGTAAAAATGACACAAATTTTAAAAACAATCCAACTAATTCATTATTAGTTACGCTTAGGACCAGCATTAAAAAGATATGATTACTTCCGGAGCGAAACCGGGTCGTTAAGCGAAGCCGAAACCGGGTCGTTGAGCGAAGCCGAAACCGGGTCGTTGAGCGAGGCCAAAACGAGCTCCTTCACTTGTCTTACCACCTCAGGTATCGCCTTTTCAACTTCCGGGGTCAGCTCCATCCCCATATCCTGGAAGTCCTTGACAGAGATCGCCACTAATTGAATCTCAGGCATATTCCCCAAAAGAAAGGCGGCATCCAGCAGATCCTTCAGCCCAACCTCATGGGCACTCAGTTGTTTCGGAAAATCTTTGGCATACCTCGGAGTTAAAACCCTAATATGCCCTGCAGGAAAATCGTCGAGAGAGGCATCAACGAGAATTACCTTTTTGTAGGACTGTATAAACCCGAGCAAATGAAATCCGCCGGTTCCTCCATCCATAAGATCTGCACGATCAAACCCCTCATTTTCGAGTTGTGAAACTACGTGAATTCCAATCCCTTCGTCGTTCATCAGAATATTTCCAATTCCAAGAACGAGGATGCTATTTTGTGGTGTTGTCAAAATATTCTCTTCTAAATAAAAAATTTATCCACATAGTGAGCGGGTGACTGTTCAGGACCTGAAGAGTCACCCGCTCACTATAAATCTAAAGTCACCCGCTCACTTAAATGCTGCAAAATCTATTAATTTAGCATTTCGTATTCTCACCCGTCTCCGCATCATGCCGCTCCACGACATCTTCCTCAATGAATTTCCATCCGCCGATCATCGAGGAGGTTACTCCACGCCGTTCGATGTAGTCATGATAGAAAACCAGATAAACATGGACGATTGCAAAAATGATAAAGCCCCACATTAAAATATGATGTAATTGCCTGACTCCCATATCCCCACCTAAAACCGGGACAATCCAGGCAAACATTTTGGGTAAGAAGGACTTGCTCATGGCCGAATACATCCCAAATCCGGTAAGACACTGTAAAAGAAAGATCAGGAAAGTGATAAAATAGACCAGGCTTGCAAGGGCATTATGCCCGATCGAATCGATCTTCTGATGCGTTACCTGCAAAATATCAACCTTAATCACATCAACAATCTCCTTCCACTGACTCCTTTTCAATGGGATAAAATTAGTCCAGCGCGAGAATTCATTTCCGGCAAACCCCCAATAGGTCCGAAATATAAAATTGAAGAAGAAAAGAAATGCTGCAATAAAATGGACAAATCGCACCGTCCCGAACCAATAATTGAAATATGCTTCGGTGCCATTCATAAAAGCGGGCGGATTACCTATGATAAAACCGGTAATGCAAAGTGCGATAACACACATCATATTCACCCAGTGATACATTCGGACAGGCAATTCCCATACATATACCTCCCGCATGGGTATGGTTCTGCTTCTCATGGCTTAATAGGTTTTAAGGTCATGGATGGTGGTTCCGTTTTCATCGTACACATGCACTGCGCAGGCCAGACAGGGGTCAAAGGAGTGGATGGTACGAAGAACTTCAAGTGGCACCTTGGGATCAGCAACCGGGGTTCCAATCAGGGATTCCTCGAATGCAGATCTCTTGCCTTGTAAGTCACGTGGAGAGGCGTTCCAGGTTGTGGGAACAACCAGCTGGTAATTTTTAATTTTCTTATCCTCAATCACAATAAAATGGGACAAGGCGCCGCGTGGAGCCTCGACTAAACCGATGCCTCTGGCTTCCTTTGGCCAGGTAGAAGGTTCCCATTTAACATTATTCATCGTGCGGGAATCTCCATTTTTGATATTTGCCAAAAGCTGCTGATACGATTCCATGGCCCAACCACAGGTAAGTTTAGTTTCAAGACCACGCGCAGCTGTCCTTCCAAGTGTCGAGAATAAAGCAGCAACAGGAACATCCAGTGCCTTCAGTGCGCCTTCGATAACCTCCTTGTAATCTGCCCGTCCGGAAGCATACCCAACCAGCATCCGGGACAACGGACCAACCTCCATGGGGTTTCCTTTCCATCTCGGGGTCTTTACCCAACTATATTTCTGAGTAACATCCAAATGCTCGTAAGGGGGTTTCGGACCAGTATAATTAAGTTTCGTCTCCCCCTCCCACGGATGCAATCCAACTTTATCCCCTTTTGAATAATCGTACCATGAATTATTCACATATTCCTGAATCTGCTGAGGATCATCAGCTTTAATCTCATGGATATGGCTCAGGTCGCGGTTGAGGATAGCACCTCTTGGCATTTTAAAGCTTTCAGGGTTATTGTAACCATTCATAGGAAAATCGCCAAAAGAGAGGTAATTGGTTAATCCACCTCCGATGGCTCCCCAGTCATTTTTGTAAAACGAGGCAATTGCCAGTAAATCGGGGATATATACTTGATCAACAAAGGTCTTGGCATCTTCAAACAGTTTTCCAACCATCGCCAACCTTTCTGCATTTACTGCATTTGCTTCCTCTATATTTATGGAGCAGGGGACCCCTCCGACCAGGTAATTAGGATGAGGATTCTTACCTCCAAAGATGGTATGGACTTTCACAATCTCTTTTTGCCATTCGAGAGCCTCCAGATAATGTGCTACAGCAATCAAATTTACTTCGGGGGGAAGTTTATAGGCAGAATGGCCCCAGTATCCGTTGGCAAAAATGCCCAGTTGTCCGCTCTCCACAAAGTTTTTAAACTTCTTTTGGATATCGGTAAAGTAGCCTACTGAACTTTTTGGCCAGGGGGAAATACTTTGAGCGATCCGGGACGCTTCGGCAGGATTAGCTTTTAACGCTGAAACCACATCAACCCAGTCGAGGGCATGGAGGACATAGAAATGGACGACATGGTCCTGGATATACAAGGCCTGAGCCATTAAGTTACGAATCAATTCGGCATTCGGAGGAACTGCAATACCCAACGCATTTTCAACAGTCCTGACCGAAGTCAGGGAATGGGTGGAGGTACAGACACCACAAACACGGCCAACAAAAGCCCATGCATCGCGGGGATCACGACCTTTCAATATGGTTTCAATGCCACGTACCATTGTTCCGGCACTAAAGGCATCGGTGATTTTTCCATTATTCACTTCAATTTCAACCCGCAAGTGACCTTCTATCCGGGTGATGGGATCAATAACGATTCTTTCAGCCATGGCAATTATACTTTAGGGTTTTCAATTTCGGAACTTTTATCAGGAACATTGGATAGTTCCCGGTGTTTGCGGATGTTGGTCACGATAGCATGACCGGCAACGCCGACAGCTGTGGCTATACCTAAACCGAGACCGACTTTATCAGCCGTTGTTTCAATTCCAAATCCCGCAACACTGGGCAGATGCTGATAGAATGGACCATTGTCCCAGAATCCCTCTTCTGAACAGCCGATGCACGGATGACCTGACTGGATAGGATAGCTTATTCCATCATTCCATTTTATAATACCACATGAGTTATAGGTAACCGGCCCTTTACAACCCATTTTATAGAGACAATAGCCCTTTTTTGCCCCTTCATCATCGAATGACTCCACAAACAACCCGGCATCAAAGTTCGCACGGCGGTAGCAGGTATCGTGAACCCTTCTGGAATAGAAAGCCTTAGGCCTATTGAGCTCATCGAGCTGAGGAATGCGGCCAAACGTCAATAAATGAACCACAACGCCGGCCATTACATCCGCAATTGGAGGACATCCCTGAACATTGATTACAGGCTTGCCACTGATCACTTTATGAACCGGTTTGGCACCTGTTGGATTCGGTTTAGCCGCCTGAACACACCCTGCAGATGCACAGTTTCCCCAGGCTACAACAGCCATAGCATTTTTTGCAGCTTCCTGAAGAATCTGAAGGGCACTTCTCCCCCCAATACAACAATAGGCCTCATTCTCAGTTGGAATAGAGCCTTCAACCATAACAATATATTCGCCAGGATGCTTGGCCATCACTGTTTTGTAAGCCTCCTCAGCCTGATACCCGGAAGCTGCCATTAGCGTCTCCTGATAGTCTAAAGAAATCTTATCCAAAACAATCGTAGCTACAATAGGGTGTGAAGCCCGGATAAATGACTCGCTGCAACACGTACATTCCTGAAAATGAAACCAGATCACAGGTAGTCGGGGTTTCGTCTCAAGGGCTTTTACAATCTGGCCTACGCCACTCGATTCCAGCCCCAGAAAAGCAGCCATAGTGGTGCAAAACTTAAGAAAATCTCTTCGGGATGTTCCTTCCCCACGGACTTCCTCATAAAATGAGCGTTGTTTGTGTTCCATAAAGAGGTCGATTTTAATTAGTTCACTGATTGTAAATGTAAAAATATATTTTTCTGTTTTTTCAGAAAAATTATCAATTCAGAATAATAAATATTCTTTCTAAATAAGTGAATATTAAAATACTAAGTACTCTTTTTATGTGAAGACAATGATTATGTTAGTGTTGCAATAACAAAGCGAAAGATAACAACAGCTATCAAAAATAATGAAATATTAGAATAATCAGGATGAAGATTCTAATCTTTGAAATCAGATAAGAAAACTATCATTTTCCTGGTCTGAAATGACTAAACGGAAGTAAGCGCAAAGCTCATTTAAGTATACGGGATGGTCAAAAGTTAAACCAAATTTGGATATTAATTAAAGATTGCCATTTCCACGGATAATACTGAAAATTTTTACCTGTAAATGTTATAATAGCCCTGGCTATAACTATCCGTTTTAATAATCAATTTGCCCCGCTTCTGATCAAAAGTGTAGTTCACTGAATCAATCAGGGTTCCATTATCGAGTACCACCTTTTGGGGCTTCTTATCCATCTGAATATTCAGAATATGAGGTTGATGGTTATTGCCCAATGAGATATGAATTTCGCCGGGAATCTCCTCTACCTTTATAGTCGTACTTCCGCTTTTATCGGGATGCCAGGCCGTAAAACCGCTTTTCCTATATGGATAGATTAGCAGCGTCAGATAACCGGATGAGTTTTTATCTCCGATATGGGTATAATCCCGTTTGATGTCCATTGGAATAATCGCCCCTTCGCGGACATAAACAGGATATTCATCCAACGGGAAGTCCCGATCAAAGGTTACAGGACCCTGAATAACCTCCTTGTCATCAAAGAAATATCTCCATTTCCCATCCGGAAGCGTGACTTTATTCTCTAACTGATCCTTATAAATCGGAGCGACCAGAAAATTATCCCCGAAAAGATAGTGATATTTCCCATCGGCAGGAGTTTGCAGATGTGTCCCCCCCTGATGAGCCTTTACCACATAGGTATACATATAAGGAACGAGTTCTGTGTGTAACCACGAAAACTTGCGGATAATTTCAAGTTCCTGCGAAGTTCTTTTCCATAGGGCTCTTTCACCGTGTCCTCCGTTTAGGAATAATCCACAAAACGTAGATAGTTGTGTCCACCGGATATAAAGGCGGGGTGGAATGATCTTCCCGGAAAAGCCGGCCACATCAGATCCTATAACATTGTATCCAACTTTGGCGCTCGCCAGTATATTCTGTAAAGCCAATTCTATGCCATCTATTCCGTCCAAAGCGATGTCATGGTTTTGTTTGTCCTCCTCGGTTATTTTCCCTGTCGATTCCCAACTATGTTTTTGGTCGCCCACCCAATTCACCGGAGAAGCATCGATTGGGGCAAACCCCTCAGGATGGAACCATCGGTCGATGCCCCGCGACATGGTTGCAAATTCGGGGTTTTGGGACAGGCCATAAAAATATTCATCCCGGTAATAATGATCCATATAAGTCCGTGCGGTCATCAAACCGGCATGAGTCATTTTATAGAAAAGGGGAACTGGTCCGACTTTGGTATAAAACATAGTTGCAGTTCCATCCAGTTTCCATCCGTCAATTCCGTAGTCAAAAACAGTCTGCTGCAAACCGTGCCACCATTTGACCGCTTCAGGATTTGTGTAATCAATAAAGCCACCCTTCCCCTTCCACCAATGGATCTGATCGCCATTACCGGCTAAATACCCTTTCTCTTTAGCTACATTGTACCATGGTTCAGAATGTTTAAAATGGGTGTCCTGACTCTCGGTGTTTACCATCGTTGTCATCCACATCACCACCCGGTATCCTTCATCCTGTATTTTTTTAAACCATTCCTTGGGTTTGGGATATAATAAGGTATCAATTTCAAAATCGTTATACCGCATGCTCCAGGGGCTGTCTAAAATAACGGTACGCACAGGAACATCATATTTGGCATAGCCCTGAAGCAAGGTGTCGACGCGGGCCGAAGTATTGATATCGTCCTCCCACAGCCAGCATTCAAGAGCCCATGGGGGAGTCAGAGGCGGGTTTCCATGACGCTGGGCGTTGAATGGAGCTCCACGAAACGGATATGCCCATAAAAAATAGTAAATCAAAGTCAATACGGAAAGGATGATGACCAGATATTTTAAGATATTTCTGCTGTCTGACTTACTTTTCATATGGGAATGATATTTTAAAAATTATTTGTTTTATTTAATTGATAATTAAAATCTTAAAAAAATCAAAATGTAAAATGAAAAATGTAAAGTGCAAATTGGTCCTTGATATGTTAAATTATGCACTTTGCATCTTATACTTTTCAGAACCCCATTATACATTTCAGAGAACACATTACATTTTGCAGAAGGCACATTACACGTTGCAGAAGGCAGTTTACACTTTGCACTTTGAATTTTTCACTTTGAATTATTTCCCTCCTCCAATTACTTAATAAATTCCAGTCCAAAAATTAAAACCGAACTGTTGACTAATGTATGGACAATGGCGCTGTAAAAAACATTTTTCGTTTTCAGATAAGTATACCCGTATGCCCAGCCTGCAAGGCATGCGAAGCCAATATAAACAATCGCTCCCGAATGGTAATGAACTAAACCAAAGATTGTACTGGTAATGGCAAGTCCGGTATAGACACCGGATGGCGCATAATTTGCTTTTTCAAGAAAAAAGGCAGCAGTAAAAAGGCAAATGGTCATCAATGCCGGGAACCATTGCATTCCTCCTTTTAGAGTATAGCCAACCAGTAAGGCAAGTGGAATAGCCAAAGTCAGTCCAAAGTACCAGAAAATTTTCCAGGTTTTTGCCTGTCCGATCCGTTTGGTGAGCATATTGAGCAATAAACCTCTGAAAAACAGCTCTTCAAAAATGGCAGTATGAAAAAATGTGGCTAAAAGTGTTAGAAAAATTTTATGGATTAAAGCCTGATCGATAACTTCATGCCCGACATATCTGATAAAATTGACATTAAATCCGATGATTAAAACGATCCAATAGAATGCAAACCACACCCAGATTGCAGTCCACAAAAACTTCCGGTTAAAAACCGGGAAGAATCCGATATCTTTCAGACCCCTGACGGTACCAAATGCATAAACTGCTGACAGAATAAGAATTATCCGGTAAATGGAATCAAAACTTTCCCCTTTGAAGGGGAGATCACCTGCAGGATTAACCTCAATCAATGTAGTAGGTAATAAATAGATCACAAAAGCAGTGAAATCAAGCCAGTCAATCTTTTGAACCTTGTTTCTGCGTGCCGCAAAGAGAAGAGCCGGGAAAAAAATCAGGTAAGGAACCAATGCCAGCGTTCCGTGGTAAGGATTCTGGCCATTGATCAGGACATAAGAAAAATAGAGAATCAAGAGGATTGCCGGAAAAAGAATTACCTTTTTAACATCTCCATTTATCCAGTTTCTCAGCTTGTCCGACACTGAATCTTTTCCAATGATGAAGAAACAATAATAATATACGATAAAGAACGGCAATGCACTAATCATATCTGTGAAACCATCCGCTGGCCGGTAAAACAAAATAAACAGCAGTGTAAGCAGTGCTGTCCATATTGCACTCATTTTCAATTCTTTGAATAACTCATTTGTAGATTTCATCAAAATTGATATTATTAATACGACCTTAAAATTAAATATTTTGTGGTTTTAAATTCCTGGTTGGAACGTCTAATGATTCTGCCAAATTATAATTTATAGATCTATTTTTAACTAAAAAACCATGGTTTTAATTAACATATCCTCTTATTGGTTAATAAACCATTAAATACAAACAAATTTCCATCAATATTAGGGATTTGATTAAGTTAATTTTCAACTTTATAAGTTAAAAACTCTTTAATACTAAATTCCGATAAAACAAATAATAAATTTATTAACCAATTCAATTAAATTATGAGAAAGCAATTACTTTATTTATGCTTTTTATTTGCCCTTGGAACGGTGTTCTTCCAATCGTGCAAGAAAGAGGCATCGACTAACCTGCCACTACAGGTGGGGATTTTCTACAGTATTGCCGACACCGGCACTCAGGTGGCCTTTACCTCTCTTACCATCCAGGCGACATCCTGGAACTGGAGTTTTGGGGACGGTAAAACCAGCACGGATAAGAGTCCTGTTCATATTTATGCAAGCGGAGGTTACTACACCGCCACCCTTATCGGTAAGGATGCCAAAGGCGACACTGCATCTGCCAAGGCTATTCTGGCAGTGGATTTGACTCCTTACATCTTACTTACCGGGGGTCCGACTGCGGTCAATGGGAAAACATGGAAACTTAATGCAAGCGCTTCAAACGATTATTTTGCTAATTCTGATGCTGCCCTTTCGCCCTACAAGGGAGTTCCATACCCTTTGCCAACAGGGGTATTCGGCGCTAACTTAGGGATGCCGGAAGTTTATAATGATACTTACACTTTTTATTTTAACGGGAATTACAGTCACATAGTCAATTCTACAGGGGCTGCATTTACAGGGTATGTATACGATATGGAGACTACCGGAGGGGCTGATATCGTCAATGCAAATGGTGCAAGTTATGATATGGTAACGGCTAAATACACCCCTCAAACCGGAGCTACATTTACGTATGTTGCTTCTGAAAACTTCGCAGTACCTTCAGTTTATGGGCCTCCAACATATGCAGTTACCTATCCGGGTGTGAGCACACTCAATTTTTCGGGAACTGAATTTATTGGGTTCAGGGATCTTAATCGTAAGGTTATCCTTCAGTCAATTGCTGACAAATCAATGACGATTGCCATATTTGCAACTGCCTCTCCGAATTATTATCCTCTGGCGACAAATGCACTAATTCTTAACTTTCAACCAGCTAATTAATTTAAAGCTAAGAATGTTGAAAATAACGATTGTAATTTCAAAACCGAATAATTATTGATTATGAAATATAGATGTTTATTTAAAAAATTAATCAGGCAATTAGTGCCTGTAATGTTGGGAGCAACATTACTTATCGTAACGGTATTAGTCAGTTACGGATCTCCGGGGCAAAGCGGACTTCCGGGCAATTCGGAAGCTCAGCAAGGGATAACTGTTACCGGTAAGGTAAGTTCAGGTTCTGATAAGTCTAAAATGGCCGGAGTAACGGTCCAGGTTAAAGGGACAACAAAAGGGACGATCACCAATGCAGATGGTGAGTTTAATCTCTCGGTTCCCTCAAACAATGCCACCCTTATTTTTTCTTTTATAGGATTTAAAACGGAGGAAGTTCCGCTAAACGGAATGAAAACACTTAACATCGTATTGGCCGAGAATACTGCAATGATGGATGAAGTGGTTGTCACTGCATTGGGAATTACCCGGCAGGAAAAATCACTGGGATATGCTGTAGCAAAAGTTAGTGGCGAAGATATGTCAAGGGTGGTTGAGGAAAATGCGATCAATGCACTTGAAGGGAAGGTTGCCGGGGTTGAGATCAGCTCTACAGGTGGAACAGGTTCTTCTGTAAGTATGATTATCAGGGGTGCAACTTCTCTGAGCACCGATAATCAGCCACTGTTTGTGGTAGACGGAGTTCCCCTGTTACCAATACCTTAAATAACGTAGGCGGATTCGGAAATGGGAACGTTGTGGATTATGGCAATGCAATTTCCGACCTAAATTCAAACGACATTGAGAGTGTGTCGATTTTAAAAGGGCCAAGTGCAGCTGCCTTATATGGTTCCAGGGCAGGAAATGGTGTTGTACTGATCACAACCAAATCCGGATTAAAAAACAAAGGGATTAAGGTAAATGTCAGTTCAAACACTTTAGTTGAGGTCCCATACCTATATTATGGAATCCAGAAACAATTTGCAAACGGTTATTTTTCCTATACTCCGCAGGATCTTCCGGGACAAACGTTACGGATTAATCCTGCAGAAGCGGCAGGAGCAGGAATCGAAATGAACAAAGGATATTTTGCCATCCAATGGGATAGTCCGAGGGATGCGAATGGTGTACAGATACCAACTCAGGTAGTGAGCCATCCGAATAACGTCGCGAACTTTGTTCAGACAGGGTTGACAACTACTAATGGCGTTTCTGTTTCTGCTAATAATGGAGTGACTAATTACCGGATCGGGGCCTCCAACATGACCAATCATGGAACTGTTCCAAATTCCGATCTGAACAGGAATAACCTCACTTCATCAGTATCCCTTAAAGCCAATGATAAACTGACTATCAGCTCAAATATTGAAATCACCCAGTCGTGGGCAGGCAATCGCCCCTCTACGGGAACGAATGCTAATCCAATTGCTGCAGCATACTGGTATCCGGAAACGAGTGATATCCGCGAAATGAGGAATTACTGGTTGCCCGGACAGGTAGGACAGGCGGTTCTGACACCAGACAACCAAATTTATGATAACCCATACTTTCTGGCACATCAGATAAACAACAGTTTCAACAGGAACAGGGTTTTTGGCAATATTAAAGCTGACTGGCAAATAACCAAGGAAATAAGTTTGATGGCGCGGTATTCACTTGACACTTATAATGAAACGCGTGAATCTAAAATCGCACCGGGCTACTCCAAGGAACCCAATAATGGGACCTATGGTATTTCGAACGCGATGAACTATCAGCGTAATATGGATATACTGGCTACTTACGCCAAACAAATAAACCACTTCAGTGTCTCTTTCTCTGTAGGGGGCAATTCCCTGTACCTGAAGGGTCAGGGGGTTTCCAATTCAGCAGCCCAGGGGGCAGGACTTATCGTCCCAAATCTTTATACACTTAGCAACATTAAATCCCAGAACCTGAATTACGGCAGTGGTTGGTCACAAAAGGGAATTAACAGTGTTTATGCCCTGGCAAACCTGGGATGGGAGGATAAAATTTATTTGGACCTGACAGCCAGAAACGACTGGTCGAGTACTCTGCCTGTAGCCAACCGGTCATACTTCTACCCTTCGGCATCATTGAGCATTCTGGTAAATAAACTTGCTCAGTTAGGCGATCAGATATCACTACTTAAGGTCAGAGGTGGAATTGCAACAGTCGGAAACGATACAAGTCCTTACCAGCTAACCAGCACTTACGGGAATGCAGGTCAGTGGGGTAACGCCACACAGCTGGCCGCATCGGGGCAGATTTTATCTCCCAATCTGAAACCGGAGTCAGCTACTTCGACGGAAGGTGGGATTGATCTTGGGATGTTTAATAACCGTTTGAAGTTTGAAGGGACCTATTATTTGGTCGATAACACCAACCAGATCGTCAATAATATTCCAATTGCCAGTTCTACCGGCGCTTCATCGATCAATATCAATGCAGGAAAAATTGAAAGCCAGGGTTTGGAATTCGTCTTAGGAGGAACGCCGATTAAAACAAAAAATGTAACCTGGAATATCAGTACAAACTGGACGCGTAACCGGACCACTGTCAAAAAAATAGCTCCCGGGGTTGATCAGATTCAGTTCTGGTCAGATGCAAAAGCCGGTTCATGGGCTTATGTTGGTGATCAGATCGGCTCTATTTACGATGCTGCAATAATCAAAGTCACTGATAAAACTTCCCCTTATTACGGCTATCCGATAATCAGCCCTACACTCGATTATGAGTGGCAGTCTGTTCAAATGCAGAATACCAGGAATAAGATTGGCAGCTATAATCCCAATTTTATCATGGGGCTTCAGAACTCAATAACTTACAAGTCATTCACCTTGAGCTTCACCCTTGACTGGAGAAACGGCGGTCAGTTTATCTCTAAAACCGAACGTTACATGACTGAAGCCGTTAATTCGAAGCGATGGCTGCATAGCCTGATCAATCCAGGTGCTAAAACAGGACAATCACTTCGTGACTGGCTGGTTTCCAATCAAAATAAATATATCCTGGACGGAATTCATGTGGTTGGAGGACCTACTGCCGCCTATGGAGGTTTTGCGGAAGGCTTAAGTGGTAATACCGTGCATGACGGGGTGTTTGTTCCCGGGGTAGTCGCTAATGGGGATGGGACCTATACTGAAAATCTTGGTGGACCAGGTACGCTAATCCAGCCTTACGTTTTAAGCGATGGATGGGATTTTGCCAGGATTGCAATGTTACCCTCAGATAATATCAAACTGAGAGAACTCTCCATAAGCTATAGACTCCCCCACCGACTGTTAGAAAAAGTTGGTGGAATTCAGGATTTATCCGTCGCTGTTTACACCCGCAATATTGTGATCTGGACCAGGGCAAAAGCCGGAGTCGATCCGGAACGTGCGTTTGAAGCACAACAAGGCGGCTCCTTTAGTCGGGGAATTGAATACTTTAATGTGAATCCCTGGACTTTCCCAATCGGTGTGAAATTTGATCTGACTTTTTAGAAATTCTTAAAATTTGACATTATGTACACAATAAAAAATAAAATTTCAGCACTCCTGGTTCTGTTTGTGTTATTTATATTTTCCTGCCGCAATCTGCAGGATATGAACATTAATCCAAATGGGGTAGATCCGGCTACCGCAGACCCTAATCTGTTAATGCCTACCGTGATAACCTCTACCGGGCTAAGTGTAATTAACCTGGGGTTTGGTGATATTGCAGGGGTTATGCAACATACCCAGTTAGATGGATGGTCAAGTGGTCATAACGACTATCAGTGGACTAATAATGATTGGTCAGGTTATTACAGTATCCTGAATACCAACCAACAGATGATCCTTAAAGCAGAATCTGAAAAGCTTGATTTTACAACAGCCGTTGGGCTGATCTTTAAGGCTTATAACTTTGGCTATATCGCTGACCTTTGGGGAGATGCTCCCTATTCGCAGGCGCTTATGGGAACCCTGGGCTCCCAACATTTATCGCCCGCCTTCGACACTCAGCAAGCCATCTATGCCGGAATACTGGTAACCCTCGATTCCGCGAATACTTTATTATCCAAAGATCCAGGCAGCTATGCAGTTAACCCGACTCAGGATGTATTATACGGAGGGAATGTCACTAAATGGCGTAAATTTGCAAACTCCCTTGCATTGAGGTACTATCTAAGGATATCTGATAAGGAACCTGCAATTGCCCAGGCTGGATTCGAGAAAATTGCCGGCAATCCCGGTCAGTATCCGCTCACGCTGAACGCCACCGATGATGCCAGTTTTGCCTATATCGGAAACAACTCCGGTACGGCATGGCCAAGTAACCTGAGTTTCACGACAGACAGTACAAACTTTACCAGGATACAAATGTGTCAGACACTTGTGGGTGCTATGCTAAGTCTGAATGATCCCCGCCTTGGCGTCTGGGCGGCTAAGGTTAAAACTCCATTGAAACTGGATGCTACAGTAGCTCCAACTTATGACAAGATTGTGAACGGGGTTGAAATTATCGGGACTCAGGTGGCCGCAAATTACTCTAACAGCTATTTCAATACACCATTAAATTACGATCCCAATTATATCGGGCTTCCACCTTCATGGTCCTCTTTCCCTCAGTTATACAATTTAGCCCCTGTTCAGGATCAGGGAAAAGCTAATCCACATGTATCACAACTTAATAATATCTACACGCAAACTTCCGGACCCCTTTTAAGGGCGAGGATGCTCTCAGCAGCAGAGGTGCAATTTGATCTGGCTGAAGCAGCACTTAAAGGTTGGTCTGTTGGTGGAACAGCAACTGGTTTTTACAATGCCGGTATAAAAGCATCGTTTGATACCTGGGGTGTTAGCAGTTCTTATTCTTCCTATATGACCAATCAGGGCGTTCCTTATAACGGAACATTAAGTCAGATTATGCAGCAAAAATGGATCGCCAGCTGGACAGCAGCAGCTGAAGCATGGTTCGACTACCGCAGAACCGGGTTGCCTGCATTTCAAACAGGTGGTAATGCCAAAAGACCTGCATTGCCTTTAAGATTCATCTATGGTTTAAATGAGTTGCAATATAATGCAGTCAATGCTAATAATGCGATAACCAATACACTGCAGCAAACCTCGTTCACATCTTCGGATGGAAATAATAGTGCATGGTCCAAGCCCTGGCTACTTCAAGGTACTAACCAGCCTTATTAGTCCGAAAATCAAATACTTTCAGGCAGGAGATATTTTCACAATATCCCTGCCTGATTTTTCAATAGAGTTTAAATTAAATAATTAACAATGAAGAAAGTATTAGTCGGATTTTTATTTTTGTTTTGTTCTGTTCTGACGGTTTCTGCAGTTTCGCATGCAGCTATCACCCCTGAGACCGCACTCCAGGCTTACCTGCACAATGCGGATAAATCGTTTAAATGGGAGGTTATTGAAAAAAAGAAAGGCGATGGTGTTATGATGTACCGCCTTGAATACACCTCTCAGATTTGGCGTGGGATCACCTGGAGACATGAAATGTTTATCCTGGTTCCCGATATTTTAAAATACAACGATGCCCTCTTGTTTATCACCGGGGGCCATAATGACAAAACCGTTCCCAGTACCCATAAATGGGACGATGATCTGGCCACACCATTGTGCAACATAGCCAAAACGAATATGAGTATTGTTGCTGTGATCTGGCAGGTACCTAACCAGCCCCTGTACGGAGACCGGACCGAAGATGCATTGATCTCCTTTACCCTTCATAGTTACCTGCAGGATCACGATTTTACCTGGCCATTACTGTTCCCAATGACCAAAAGTGCAGTCAAAGCAATGGATGTGGTTCAGAAATTTTCCAAAAAAGAGATTAAAAGAAATGTCGGACATTTCATCGTTTCGGGTGCCTCAAAAAGGGGATGGACAACCTGGTTAACGGGGGCCAATGATAAACGGGTAAAAGCAATCGGACCGATGGTAATCGATGTATTGAATATGCCTGTTAATGTTGATTATCAAAAAGTTGTATGGGGTGATTACAGCATTGAAATTGAAGACTACGTAAAACTGGGTATTGCCCAGCAGTTTAATACCACCGGAGGGAGCGACCTTGTAAAAATGGTTGACCCTTACTCTTACCGTAAAAGCTTAACAATGCCCAAGATGATCTTTATGGGGACAAATGATCCATACTGGCCCTCTGATGCGGTTAAAAACTATATCGACAGCATTCCCGGAGATAATCATATCTGCTATACCCCCAATGCGGAGCATAATCTGGGCGATAAGAAGAAAGCATTCGCTACGCTAAGTGCTTTTGTAGGAACCACAGTAACAAATGGCAAATATCCAATCTGTAAATACACTGTTTCTCAGGATAATAAAACGATTACTCTGAAAATAAAATCTACACCTGAACTTCTGGTTGATGCATTGATTTGGAGTGCAGACTCCAAGAATCAGGATTTCAGAAAAGAGAAGTGGTCAGGAAAAAGCCTGGATTCGGCACATAAAGCCGAAATTATGGTTCAGGTTCAGCTCCCTGAATCTGGCTTTAAAGCATTTTATGTCGATCTGAAGTATAAATCACCTTTCGGGGAAGATTTTACCCAGAGTACCCGAATGTTTGTCGTAAATGATAAAAACCTTCTATTGAAGAATAGACAATAATCGGTTAAACCAATAAAATTTTGGACAGAAAGTTGGTATGCTGCAGACGCAAA
>Ga0364907_10219_pt1 | contig 18182 bp, 18 predicted proteins | sample ExccelJu500002D3_2_FD_206960 | JGI IMG/M metagenome (GOLD analysis project Ga0364907, IMG submission 206960) | Enriched cells from Trout Bog Lake Hypolimnion, Wisconsin, USA - BchlTB.July02.5000.02.D3 | ecosystem: Environmental > Aquatic > Freshwater > Lake > Hypolimnion/Profundal zone | place...
TTTTCCAAGACCATTCGTTTGCCATTAAGCCCAGCGCTCGAATAACGTTCTGAAATAAGATCTCGGAATCACCCTGAGGCTTGTTACCAAAAAACCACCACGTTCCTAGACTTTTTCGTTGAGAAGAGGCCTTCTCAACGACCTCATCTGCGACGGGGGTCTGGGCGATAACGCCTGATTCCGGCGCATTTCGCACGGACCATTCAGTAATCCCCATTTCCTTAAGAAATGTGGAGTTGACGTCTGTATTCATAGCTCTAGCTTAATCGATTTAGCCATTACTAAGGCATCTTCACGACGGCCGCTGCTTAAATCGACTGGATAATAGTTTTTACGTATTCCAATCTGCTCATAACCCAAGGATTTATACAGCCTTATGGCACTATTATTAGATGGCCTGACCTCTAAAATAATACGGGGCATCTTTTGTTGGGCTGCGACCCCTTCTATAGCCTTCATCATACGCAAACCAATACCCAAACTTCTAAGCTTGGGTGACACGGTAATGTTGAGAAGGTGCAACTCATCAACAGCGGGAAAAAGAATGCAATAAGCCCAAAGAATGTGTGGGTCGAGATAACTTCCCTCAATGGGGTTATCTACCTGGGGACGGATGCAATAAGCCCAATGACCTACGGCCAGTGAATCCGTAAAATTCCCTCTAGTCCATGGATGGACATGAGAAATACTTTCAATGGCCAGAACTGCATCTAGGTCTGCCAAACCCATGGGTAAAAAAGAAAGTTCAGAAACTCCGGCTATTTCAGACATGGGATTTCAAAGAGCGCTCTAAGGTAGTGAGCGCCACTTTATTTCTGATGTATAGAGGCTCAAGCAGATGAACATCTTGCTGAAGCCCGTCTGACCACATTACCTGCGCACAGGACAAAATACCTAGGGCATGAATACTAATGTCTGTATTAATGTGGCTATCTGGCAATCTAATTTCCAAATTCGACAATAGACGATCACCAAACTCCTTTACTGCACTACCAGCAAGATACTGCGCGCCGATTAAATCCACTAACTCGGGGGCGGAAAGCTCAATACCACCTATTCGCTTTGGTAAACCCAAGGATGAGTATGCATATTTTGCCCAATAAACCTCGCCCATGCGGGCATCGGCTGCGACTACGAAAGTGGAGGCCCCAGAGGCTATAAAGGATGGCGTATGGACTAGCTGAGCCGCAATCGCATCGAGACTCGCGACGGGTAGGACCGGAAGCTTTGTTGCAATAGCTAAACCCTGAACTACGGCAACACCCAAACGAACCCCAGTGAAAGCGCCAGGGCCTATTCCAATGGCAATAGCATCTAAGGTGTTTAAAGGGGTGGATGATAGCCTTAGGAGCTCTTCAATCCAGGGTAATAACAGCTGGCTAGCGCCAGCCGACACTGCCTGATGTCGAATCAAAGACGGTGATCCATCTATAGATAAAGCCACGGAACACCAGGCTGTTGAGGTGTCGATGGCCAATATACGTGACACTTGTTGAGCCTTCTAAAGAATCAAATCCTTATTTTAAAGGCTTAAGCCCAAAATGATTTCGGGTGGAGCTTGAACTAACTCAATTAAGACACCCTCACCACAAATAGGAAACTCTTCATTGCCTTTGGGATGCACAAATATAATGTCATGTCCAGCGGCCCCTTTACGAATTCCACCAGGAGCAAAGCGCATCCCTTGAGCCGACAACCATTCAACCGCTTTAGGTAAATCATCAACCCATAAGCCAATGTGATTTAGCGGCGTTTGATGTACTGCTGGTTTTTTATCAATATCAAAGGGCTGCATTAGATCTACTTCAATTTCATGAGCCCCAGAACCAATCGCACAAATATCTTCATCAACATTTTCACGCTGAGAAACAAAAGTGCTCTTGTATTGAAAGCCCAATAGATCTAACCAAAGCTTGCGTAAGCGGTTTTTATCTTCACCACCAATAGCAACTTGCTGAATTCCTAGAATTTTAAATGGCCTGTTCATAATTGAGGTCTATTCAAAACGAATGATCAATTGATCAACAGCCAGGCTCTCACCAACGTTTGCGCAAATTTCAGCAACGACTCCATCCTGCGCCGCAATTAAAGTATTTTCCATCTTCATAGCCTCGATCGCAGCCAATTTCTGGCCAGCCGTGACTGCTTCGCCTACTTTTACAGAAATCGCAGTTAACAGGCCCGGCATTGGTGACATCACGAATTTAGAGGTATCTGGCGGTACTTTTATAGGCATGCGTCGTTGAAGTTCAGCGCCAAGAGGACTTAATACCATGCACTGGTATTGAGCACCATCCAGACTTAAAAAGTATCTGGTACCGCGACGCTCAACTTGGACGGTGACTTTACTAGTGCCATTAATAGTTGCATATAAGCAAATTTGACCTGGACGCCAATCACTCACAATATCGTAGCGACTGACTCCATCTAACTCGTCAATGTAGACAGAGTAGATTGCATCATTTAGTTCGACGCGAACATCAATCTCTTGAGGATCATCTTTTAAACCTACTCTTGCACCAGTAACGACCACAAATTTCTTAGCAATCGTCATTTCATGACCGACTAACTGTCCGTCAATCATCTTAATATGCTCTAGGTAACGATAGCGCATGAAGGCTGCTAAGGCTGCTAAGCGTTTTGGATCTACAGGCTGTACTGAATCGGTCTTAAAGCCATCTGGATATTCTTCAGCAATAAACCCAGTAGTAAAGTCACCAGAAACAAATCGTGGGTGTTGCAATAAGGCGGATTGAAATGGAATATTTGAGTGAATGCCACGAATAACAAAATCATTTAAGGCGGCACGCATCTTTTCAATGGCCTCAGTACGATCCTTGCCGTGCACAATCAACTTTGCAATCATGGAATCGTAAAACATAGGTATCTCACCACCCTCATATACACCGGTATCCACCCGAACGCCGTCTATCTCAGCAGGAGGGCGATATTTAACTAGGCGGCCTGTAGATGGCAAGAAATTACGGAATGGATCATCTGCATTAATACGGCACTCCATTGCCCAGCCATCTAGCTTTATATCTTCTTGCGTGAAGCTTAGCTTTTCACCAGCAGCAATTCGAATCATTTGCTCTACTAAATCCAAGCCTGTAATACCTTCCGTCACTGGATGCTCAACTTGAAGGCGCGTATTCATTTCTAAAAAGTAAAAGGACTTATCTTTACCTACGACAAATTCTACAGTTCCGGCCGATTGATAGTTAACTGCTTTAGCCAATGCGACTGCTTGCTCACCCATCGCCTTACGGGTCTCAGGATCAATGAATGGAGAAGGCGCTTCTTCGATTACTTTTTGATGGCGACGCTGAATGGAGCAATCCCGCTCTCCTAGATACACGATATTCCCATGGCCATCACCTAAAACTTGAATCTCGATATGGCGCGGGCCCTCAACAAATTTTTCGATAAAAACACGGTCATCACCAAAGCTATTTAAAGCTTCGGTGCGGCAAGCTGTAAAACCTTCGAAAGCCTCTTTGTCGTTAAATGCCACTCGCAAACCTTTGCCACCCCCTCCTGCCGAGGCTTTAATCATTACTGGATAACCAATATTCTGTGCAATTTTTACGGCTTCTTCTGGCTTCTCAATCGCCTCATTAAATCCTGGGATGGTATTAACATTAGCCGCCAAGGCCAATTTTTTCGAGGCAATTTTGTCACCCATGGCAGCAATAGATTGATGCTTGGGCCCGATGAAGATAACGCCCTCTTCTTCACAACGCCGAGCAAATTGTTCATTCTCAGATAAAAAACCATACCCAGGATGAACAGCTTCCGCACCAGTATCCTTGCAGGCTTGAATAATCCGGTCCATCACTAAATAAGATTCACGTGATGGAGCAGGCCCAATAAAAACAGCCTCATCAGCCATTTGGACATGACGCGCCTCTTTATCTGCCTCTGAGTAGACTGCGACAGTCTTGATACCCATTTTCTTAGCGGTCTTTATTACACGACAAGCAATTTCGCCGCGGTTTGCAATCAAAATTTTCTTAAACATTTTCGTGGTCATATTAAGTCTGCGCCTTAAAGGGGGATATTGCCGTGCTTACGGGCAGGATTCTTCAATTCTTTATCCTTTAGCATCGCTAGGGAACGTGAAATACGTTTGCGAGTTTCGTGGGGCAATATCACATCATCTATATAACCACGGCGACCTGCAACAAAAGGATTGGCAAACTTAGCTTTGTATTCTGCTTCACGTGCGGCAATCTTTGCTGGATCTGATTTTTCTTCACGAAAAATAATTTCGACAGCGCCTTTGGGGCCCATTACAGCAATCTCTGCTGACGGCCAGGCAAAATTTACATCACCCCGCAAATGCTTTGAGGCCATCACATCATAGGCGCCACCATAGGCTTTACGAGTAATCAGTGTGACTTTTGGAACAGTACAGTCAGCATAGGCATATAGCAACTTCGCACCATGCTTAATGATCCCACCGTACTCTTGTGCTGTCCCTGGCATAAATCCAGGGACATCTACTAGAGTTACTACAGGAATATTGAAAGCATCGCAAAATCGTACAAAACGCGCTGCTTTAACTGAAGCCTTAATATCTAAACAGCCAGCCAAGACTAATGGCTGATTGGCAACAATACCAATCGAGCGCCCCTCCATGCGAGCAAAACCTATTAATATATTTTTTGCATAGTCAGGTTGTAATTCAAAAAAGTCGCCATCATCTACAATTTTATGAATTAATTCCTTCATATCGTATGGTTGATTTGGGTTTGATGGTACTAAAGTATCCAAAGAGAAATCGGGCTCCTCAGTACGCATTGCTCCATTGATCATCGGTGGTTTTTCACGATTTGATAAGGGCAAATAGTTGAAGAAACGACGCAACATCATGATGGCATCGACATCATTATCAAAAGCCAAATCACAAACGCCAGAGATCGTTGAATGTGTGACTGCACCGCCCAACTCTTCTGCAGTAACATCCTCGTGAGTAACTGTTTTAACCACTTCAGGGCCAGTTACAAACATGTATGAGCTGTCTTTCACCATGAAAATAAAGTCAGTTAAAGCAGGCGAGTAAACCGCACCGCCAGCCGAAGGACCCATGATGAGTGAAATCTGAGGAATGACACCAGAAGCAGTCACGTTACGCTGGAAAATTTCAGCATAACCACCTAAAGAAGCCACGCCCTCTTGAATTCGAGCGCCACCAGAATCATTTAAACCAATGACTGGTGCTCCAACCTTTAAGGCCTGATCCATGATCTTACAAATCTTTTCAGCATGCGCTTCGGAGAGTGAGCCACCCAGAACTGTAAAGTCTTGAGAGAACACGAAAACCAAACGGCCATTAATCATGCCGTAGCCAGTAACAACGCCATCACCAGGAACGGTTTGTTCGGTCATTCCGAAATCATGACAACGATGCTCAACGAACATATCCCATTCTTCAAAAGTACCAGCGTCAAGCAAAAGCTCGATACGCTCACGTGCAGTGAGCTTACCTTTTGAATGTTGAGCCTGAATGCGCTTTTGCCCACCACCTAATCGGGCAAGCTCGCGCTTTGCTTCAAGCTGCACAATAATGTCCTTCATTTCCTACTCCTTAGAAAAATTCATGCCCCATTGCTTCGAGCAAACGCCTTGCTGCCACAGAAGCGGCCACAGTTCCTTGATTTACTTGAGCACTTAAGCTCGGTAAAAGTTCCTGTACGGCCGGATGATTTCGAAATGCATTCTTTAATCCTGCATCAATCCGATCCCACATCCAGGCCCCAGATTGTTGTTTGCGACGGGACTGAAGTTTACCGTTCGCATTTTGTAATTTTTGAAAATGCAGAATTTTTTCCCACAACTCAGGGATGCCATTACCGTGTAGCGCACTCAAAGTCATCACAGATGGGTGCCAATACTCTTGATCATGAGAGGCATGGTCGGGGTTACCTTGAAATCCCAGTAAGCGCAGTGAACTACTAATAAAAAGTTGTGCACGCATCGCTGCGTCTGGATCGATATCAACCTTGTTTATCACAATAAGATCAGCAATCTCCATGACACCTTTTTTAATAGCTTGGAGATCATCGCCTGCATTGGGTAACTGTAAAAGCAAGAACATGTCAGTCATTCCTGCTACTGCAATCTCACTTTGACCAACACCAACCGTCTCCACAATCACCACATCAAAGCCTGCAGCTTCAGCTATTAACAAGGCTTCCCGAGTTTTTTCAGCAACCCCACCCAAAGTGCCCGATGAAGGGCTTGGACGTATAAAAGCATTTTCATTAACAGACAAGAACTCCATGCGCGTCTTGTCACCCAAGATAGACCCACCAGACAATGTTGAAGACGGATCAATCGCCAAAACTGCAACTCTGTGACCTTTGCCAATCAAATATAAGCCTAGAGACTCAATTAATGTGGACTTTCCGACACCTGGAACACCAGAAATTCCAAGGCGAAAAGATTTACCTGTCTTAGGTAGTAATGTATTGAGCACTTCATCGGCGCGCTTACGGTGATCTAAGCGGGTTGACTCAAGCAGGGTAATGATCTTAGCTAAAGCACGACGCTGCGCTGGAGAAGGCGTGCCTATAAGATCATTAACTAAAGCTTGATCGGCAATATTGAGCATTGTTATATGACTGTGCTTAAGTAGGTTTTACTGACTTGCGAATCTGCTCAAGTACATCCTTAGCGGAAGCTGGGATAGGAGTTCCTGGACCATAAATTCCCTTCACACCAGATTCATAAAGGAACTCATAGTCTTGCCTTGGAATCACTCCGCCAACGAATACGATAATGTCATCCGAACCTTGTTTTTTTAGTTCGGCAATAATTGCTGGTACTAAAGTTTTATGCCCAGCAGCCAAAGTTGAGATACCCAGAGCGTGAACATCATTCTCAATGGCTTGGCGTGCGCACTCTTCTGGCGTTTGAAATAATGGACCGATATCGACATCAAATCCTAAGTCGGCAAATGCAGTGGCAACTACCTTAGCGCCTCGATCATGGCCATCTTGACCTAATTTTGCAATCATGACACGTGGTCGACGACCAAAATCTTTAGCAAAAGCGTCGATTTCTACCTTCAATTTTTCCCAGCCCTCAGCTGAGTCGTAAGCAGCAGCATACACACCAGTCACCTTTTGAGTATCGGCGCGATGGCGCCCGTAAACCTTCTCTAATGCATCTGAAATTTCACCGACAGTAGCGCGCAATCGAACAGCTTGAACAGCTAACTCCAGTAAATTACCGGTATTTTCTTCTGCAGCCTTAGTCAAACTCTCTAGCGCCGCTTCTACTTTCTTCGAGTCACGTTTAGCTTTGATATTTTTTAAGCGGGCAACCTGACTATCACGAACCTGATCGTTATCAATCATGCGGACATCTACGAGATCCTCTTTGCTTAGCTTGTATTTATTCACGCCGACAATAACATCCGATCCAGAGTCAATTTTGGCCTGCTTTTCTGCAGCAGCAGCTTCAATCTTGAGCTTAGCCCATCCGCTTTCTACGGCTTTAGTCATGCCACCCATGGCGTCTACTTCCTGAATAATTTCCCAGGCTTTATCGGCCATTTCCTGGGTCAGGTTTTCCATCATATAAGAACCTGCCCAAGGATCAATCACGCTAGTAATGTGTGTTTCTTCTTGAAGAATTAGTTGGGTATTGCGAGCAATACGGCTTGAGAATTCTGAAGGTAATGCAATGGCCTCATCGAATGAATTTGTATGTAGGGATTGTGTACCGCCAAATACTGCTGCCATCGCCTCGACAGTGGTGCGAACGACATTGTTATACGGATCTTGCTCAGTTAAAGACCAACCAGAAGTTTGGCAATGCGTACGCAGCATGAGTGATTTTGGATTTTTTGGTTCAAACGACTTCATAATTCGCCACCATAGAAGGCGTGCCGCACGTAACTTAGCCACTTCCAAATAAAAATTCATGCCAATCGCAAAAAAGAATGATAAGCGTCCAGCAAAACCATCAACATCAAGGCCTTTTGCCAAAGCCGTTTTGACATACTGCTTGCCATCAGCCAATGTGAATGCCAGCTCTAAAACTTGGTTGGCGCCAGCCTCTTGCATGTGGTAACCCGAAATCGAGATCGAGTTAAATTTAGGCATATGCTTAGCGGTATATTCAATGATGTCGCCAATAATTCGCATGGACGGCTCTGGTGGGTAGATATAAGTATTGCGCACCATAAACTCTTTCAGAATATCGTTCTGAATAGTGCCTGAAAGCAACTCTTGTTTAACGCCCTGCTCTTCCCCAGCAACAATGTATCCAGCCAATACTGGCAACACCGCGCCATTCATAGTCATCGATACCGAAACCTTATCCAATGGAATTCCATCAAATAATATTTTCATATCCTCAACTGAATCAATCGCTACTCCCGCCTTACCCACATCACCAGTGACACGAGGATGATCAGAGTCATACCCTCGATGAGTTGCTAAATCAAAAGCCACAGAAACGCCTTGCCCGCCAGCATCCAAAGCTTTGCGATAAAAAGCATTTGATTCTTCAGCAGTTGAAAAACCAGCGTATTGACGAATAGTCCATGGCCGCACTGAATACATTGTTGCCTGTGGACCACGAACAAAAGGCTCAAAACCTGGCAATGTATTGGTGTATTCCAGACTGCCCACATCATCTGATGTGTACAAAGCCTTTAAATGAATCCCATCCGGGGTCTTCCAGCCCAATTTATCAATATCACCATTGGGGGCAGATTTTTCTGCTGCCTTTTTCCAATCTTCTAAATTTTTACTTTGTACATTCGGCCATGTATTGGCTACCGACTTTTTATCACCATCACCCATAAAGCGCTCCTAGTTGGCCTTATTACTTTGTTGCTAGATTTGTATCCCCATTTTGCTTGACATTTTTATATTTGTCTACATACTGTATACATTATTATGAATACAAAACTACTAAATAGGTCACTTTCTGAAGTCGTAGCAGAACGCCTTCGTGCGCAAATTTTTGCACATGAACTTGCACCAGGTAGCTGGTTAGATGAACAAAGTCTTGCGATAGAGTTTGGTATTAGCCGAACACCCATGCGGGAGGCTATTAAGGTATTAGCCTCAGAGGGGCTGGTAACCACAAAAATGAATCGCGGAGCGTATGTTACTGAAGTTGATCGTAACGATTTAGAGCAAATTTTTAGCATTCTCTCCTTGTTGGAAGGTCAAGCAGCAAAAGAGACTGCTGTTATTGCAACCGAAATGGATCTTACTCAGCTCGATGACTTACACCACAGGCTTGAAAAAGCTGCAGCAGATCGAGATTTAGAACAGTTTTTTGAGATAAACGTGAAATTTCACGAGATGATTCAAGAAATTTCGGGCAATAAGTGGATGAATGGCGTGATTAATGACTTAAGAAAGGTGCTGAAGTTACAGCGCCGAGACTCGCTAAGTAGAACTGGAAGAATGCAAAGCTCTTTATTGGAGCATCGAGAAATTTTAAAGGCTATCCTTAAGAGAGATGCTGCCAGTGCCGAACTGGCTATGCGTAAGCATCTAGCCAGAGGATTGGAAGCGGTTAAATAAACCTATAAATAACAATGGCTTAGGTTATTAACCTAAGCCATTTTATAAAGTATTGCCAGTATTTGGAATTACTTTTTAATAACCAAGTTGCCCGGTAATGAAGCAACATAAGCTGCAATATCTTGTAAGTCAGCCTTAGAGAAGGCCTGAACTTGTGAAGACATGACTGCATTATTGCGGCCATATTGCGCATTCGTATTACCCACTTGATAGGCGTGCAAGGCGTAATACAGGTAATCCGAGTGTTGACCGGCTAGCTTGGGGTACGTAGGCAAGATTGGGGCATTAAGGCCTGCACCATGGCATGAAGCACAATTAGCCTTCTCGACCAATGTCTGACCTTTTTCTATATTAGCGGCAGCTGCCAAGCCAATACTAGAAAACAAAATGGCGGTAATTAGTGCGACTTTCATAAACATGTCTCTAAATATCACTTCAATGGGTTATTAGGAGAGCTGGCAGTTTGGGCAGCATAGTATTCGCCGATGTCAGCCATATCTTGATCAGACAAGCTCGTAGCGATAGAGCGCATCGTAGGATGTTTTCTTTCGCCTTTTTTGTACTCAGATAGGGCGGTAGCTATGTAAGGGCCGTTTTGGCCACCTAACATGGGCACGCTATAGACAAAAGGATAATCCGAGCGGTAGTCGGGTATGGAATGACAACCAATACAAAGCCAGACTTTGCCTTGACCAGCCTGTGCATCGCCTTTGACATCTGCAGCATGTGCAACAAATCCAACCAATGCCAAGCTAGCAATTAGTGCAATTTTGGAGAGAATCAAGTGTTTTTTCATAAAAATCATCGATAAGAAGTTTGATTTAGATCAATTCGTTCAAAGTATAGCGGAGACCAGCTACTTACATTGCCTCAACAACCCATAAACTAGTGTAAACACTGAATTTATAAGTCCTTTTACCTATACTGAAGCACTCTTTAAACCACATTTGATTGTTAAATTATGGCTAATACCCAATCCCGCTTCAATGGCTCGCGCAGCTATGTTGCGACTGAAGACCTTAAATTAGCAGTAAATGCCGCCCTTATGTTGCAGCGTCCGCTCTTGATAAAAGGTGAGCCAGGAACTGGCAAAACGATGCTAGCCGAGGAAGTGGCGACTGCGCTCAATATGCCCCTCATGCAATGGCACATTAAATCCACTACCAAGGCCCAACAGGGTCTTTACGAATATGACGCCGTCAGCCGCTTACGTGACTCTCAGTTAGGGGATGCCAAGGTCAACGATATTCGCAACTACATTATCAAAGGAATTCTTTGGCAAGCCTTTGAAGCTGAGGAACCCACAGTTTTGCTAATTGATGAAATTGATAAAGCGGATATTGAGTTTCCTAACGACTTACTGCGTGAAATTGATCGCATGGAATTTTATGTTTATGAAACACGCGAACTCATTAAAGCCAAGCATCGCCCCTTAGTCATCATTACCTCCAATAATGAAAAAGAATTACCAGATGCTTTCTTGCGTCGCTGCTTTTTCCATTACATTGCATTCCCCGATGCCGGTACCATGCAAAGCATTATTGACGTACACCACCCCAACATTAAAAAAGATCTATTGGATGCTGCCCTAAAGTCTTTCTATCAGATACGCTCTTTGCCGGGTCTTAAGAAAAAACCTTCTACCTCAGAGTTAATCGATTGGCTTAAGTTACTGTTGGCTGAGGACATTACTGCCCAATCCCTGCACAGCAATGATGAAGCGGTTGTTATCCCGCCGATGCATGGCGCTCTACTAAAAAACGAGCAAGATATTCATTTATTTGAACGATTAGTCCTGATGAACCGTAATCATCGATAACCATTCATGTTGATTCAATTTTTTCTTAAAGTAAGGGAGGCAAAGATTCCGGTTTCTGTGAGGGAATTTTTAACCTTGCTTGAGGCGCTCAAGCTTGGTGTAATTACCCCCTCAATTGATGAGTTCTATCAAATAGCGCGCATAACTTTAATTAAAGATGAGCAGCACTTTGATCGCTTTGATCAAGTTTTTGGGTCCTACTTTAATGGCGTTGAACAGATCATCGCACTTCAACCCGGTATCCCCTTAAATTGGCTGGAGAAAAAACTTCAACGGGTTCTGGGTGAGGAAGAAAAAAAGGCGCTCAAAAAAATTGGTGGGCCAGAAGCCTTAATGAAGCGCCTTGAAGAGTTAATGAAAGAACAAAAAGATTGGCATGGCGGGGGAAATAAATGGATTGGTGCAGGTGGATCCTCTCCATTTGGGCATAGCGGCTACCACCCGGAAGGCATTCGTATTGGTGGCGAGACTGCTGGTAATCGTACGGCCATCAAAGTGTGGGAGGAGCGGGAGTTTAAAGATTACGATAGCGATGTGGCTTTAGGTACCCGTAATATCAAAATTGCCCTGCGCCGCCTCAGACGCTTTGCTCGAGCGGGCTCCAGCTTGGAGCTTGATCTGGATAAAACCATCTGCTGTACTGCAGCCAATGCTGGCATGCTAGATATTCAAATGAGGCCAGAGCGGCATAACCAAATTAAAGTTTTATTGCTTATGGACGTTGGTGGATCGATGGATGATCATATTCAAAGAATTGCTGAACTATTTTCTGCCGCTAAATCTGAATTTAAACACTTAGAGTCATACTATTTTCATAACTGTGTTTATGACTATCTATGGCAAAACAATCGCAGACGTCGTGATCAGGTTACGCCAACCTCGGATATATTAAATAAATATGGACCCGACTATAAATTGATTTTTATCGGAGATGCCACTATGTCGCCTTATGAAATTCTAAGTATTAATGGCTCAGTTGAATACAACAATACAGAGTCAGGGGCTACCTGGATGAATCGATTGATGGCTCATTTTCCCCACTTTGCCTGGCTTAACCCCGAGCCCGAATCCATATGGCAGTACCGTCAATCCATTGACATCATGCGCGGTCTTGTAAAAGATCACATGTATCCAGTTACGTTAAATGGCCTTGAAAGTGCTATGCGCCAACTTTCCAAGTAAGATTCTCTTGTTTGATTTTTAATCTTTTTATACCTTTTCATTACCTACGAGAAACTCCATGACTAGCCATATTACCGATCACCTGAAAACCCTTGGAATTGAGTTACCCCCCGCAGGTCCGCCTGCAGCTGCATATGTTATGGCTGTAACGACGGGCAGTACGGTTTTTCTTTCAGGTCACATTGCTAAGAAAGATGGAAAGCCTTGGGTTGGAAAGCTTGGGCAGAATATGGATACCAATGCGGGAAAAGAGGCCGCGCGCTCTATTGCGCTTGATCTAATCGCTACCCTACAAAATCATTTGGGCTCACTTGATAAAGTAAAGCGCATTGTTAAAGTGATGGGTTTAGTAAATTCTACCCTTGATTTTACAGAGCAACATTTAGTAATTAATGGCTGTTCTGAATTACTATTTGAAGTATTTGGAGATGCTGGTAGGCATAGCCGCAGCGCATTTGGGGTAGCTCAAATACCTCTGGGCGCCTGTGTTGAAATTGAACTCATCGCCGAAATTTAATTAAAGCTAAGCCCCAATTTTTGTACATCTTCCTGAGTGTCAACATCTAATATATAGGCTGAATTTAAGGTCACCATAGAGCGTACTTGACTTGGATGTATATCCATATAGGGTCTACAGACCATTTCAGGCTCAGATAAAATATTGGCAATTGCTTTTGCTGAAAAAAGCACTGGATTGCCTCGTTGTCCATTGACCATCGGCAGGACGATTTCTTGACCCTCAGTGCGCCTTGAGAATTCTTCTAGCAATGTTGAAATCTCCAATAATCCTATCTCCGACAGATCAGATAGAGTGATCAACAAAACATCAAATTCGCTTTTTAATGCCTCAAGCCCCAAACGAATTGAGCTAGATTGTCCTTGTTGAGGATTCGGATTTCTAGCAATGGCCAATGAAATAAGACCATCAGCGGTGATTTGATTTAATTCTGCCTCAATCACCTCAGCATGAAAGCCACTGACCACCACAAATTCGACGGGCTTGAGTAGTTTGGTGGCCAAGCAAAAACGCCTTAGTAATGTATCGCCATCTTTCTTCAAAAGTCCTTTAGGGATGGATCCTAGACGACTCCCCTCGCCGGCCGCCAGCAGTAAAACCGCAAGGCGCAACCGAGGTGTTTGCGAGGCTGAGCTAGAAATAATCATTAGAGTGATAATAATTAAATCCGTAAGTTATTAACAATAAATAAAATAAAATAAAACCAAATAATGAATAGCACTGATTTAAGCGTACTAAAGTCGGCCGTAGAGTGGTTAAAAGCCGGCCACAGAGTGGCTATTGCAACCGTAGTTCAAACTTGGGGCTCCTCTCCTAGACCCGTTGGCTCTTGGCTTGCTATACGAGAGGACGGTCAAGTAGCTGGTTCTGTTTCTGGTGGATGCGTAGAGGATGATCTAATTCGGCGCGTTCAAGGTGAAATTCTGACCCGCAACACCCCGGAGATGGTGGTTTATGGTGTGAGTCAGCAAGAAGCCGCGCGCTTTGGCCTTCCCTGTGGCGGTACTCTGAGGTTATTAGTAGAGCCAAAACCTGAACTCAATGTTCTTGTTGGCCTTCTGCAGTCCATTTCCAATCATGAAATTACCCGCAGAACAGTCAGTCTAGATACTGGTATATCAAGCTTAGAGTTGGGTGATCGCAGCGATATCTTTAGCTGGGATGAGAAGACCATGAAAACCTCTTATGGCCCACGATGGCGCATGATCATTATTGGCGCTGGTCAACTTTCTTTGTACACGGCTGATTTTGCTTTAGCTTCAGACTTTGAGGTGATTGTGATTGATCCTCGCGAAGAATACGCCGAAGGCATCAATCGTGAGCATATTCAGTTCATCAAGGGAATGCCCGATGATGTTCTTTTGGAAATTGGGGTAGATTCTCATACGGCAGTGGTTGCCTTAACCCATGATCCAAAGCTTGATGATATGGCCTTAATGGAGGCCCTTAAGTCTCCGGCCTTTTATGTTGGCGCTTTAGGTAGTCGAAGCAACACACTTAAGCGAAAAGAACGCTTACTTGAGTTTGATGTTACCCAAGCTGAAGTAGAGCGCTTACATGGCCCTGTAGGAATATATATAGGAGCCCTCACGCCTCCTGAAATCGCCATATCCATATTGGCTGAAGTGATTGCCGTGAAGTATGGCGTTTGCATACCAAAAAAAATCTAGTCAAAGAAAAACCTGACCAAGCATGCTTGGTCAGGTTTCTTGTAAAGCGTCTTGCATCAAAACTTTAGTTTGATGTCAGCTTGCCATCTTTTAAGCGGGGCTCAATAAAATGCCCTTTGCGGGCACGATTCCCAGCAAAGGATTTGAGAGTTTTAGCATCAAGACTCAGTTCGGTTGGCTTGCCAGCACGTCCTGCGCCGTAATAAGTAGCCCCGTTTGGACCCACAGCTATTGCTGAAGCCAATTTTTCCTTGTCCTCTAAACTCATCAAAATAACCCCTTTGCCACCAGTTGGTAGGCGCTTGAGTTCATCTAATGGAAAAACTAATAACTTCGCACTTTCCGACAAACAAGCAACATGCTTCATACCAGTAACAACCTTGGATGCCCCTAAAGGAGCATCGCCACCGGGAAACTTAACGTCAATTCCAACGAATGATTTGCCGGCTTTATTGCGCGTGGTCATATCAGCCACATTAGCCAAGAATCCGTTACCGGCTCTGGTTGAAATCAAGACTAAATCGTCAGACTGTCCAGCGTAATATGCCACCATCTGTGAGCCGCTCGCTAAATTAACAAAGCTGGTTAAGGGGGATCCATCACCCCTTGCACCTGGCAGATCGCTAACGGGTACTGTATAGACCCGACCATCACTGCCAAAGCCTTGAATCACATCAACTGTGCGACATTCAAAGGTCGCATAAAGAGCATCGCCTGCTTTAAAGGCGAATTGAGTCGCATCGTGTTCATGACCTTGGCGTACACGTACCCAGCCTTTTTGAGAAACAATTACCGTTACGGGCTCATCAACCACCTTGGTTTCAGCTATGGCGCGTTTATCTTCTTGAATTAAAGTCCGGCGATCATCGCCAAACTCCTTCATGTCAGATTCAATTTCTTTAATGATGCGTTTACGCAAGACGGCATCACTTTGAAGCAAGCCCTCCAAGTCATCTCGCTCAGACCTAAGCTCTTTAAGCTCTTGTTCAATCTTGATACCCTCTAAGCGCGCCAACTGACGCAGGCGAATATCCAGAATATCTTCTGCCTGCCGATCGCTCAATTTAAATTCTGTGATCAAGGCGGCTTTAGGTTCATCGCTATTACGAATAATATGTATGACCTTATCAATATTCAGGAGAACAGTTAAGCGCCCTTCCAGAATATGCATCCGATCTTTTACTTTGCCTAGGCGATATTGCGTACGACGTGTAACCGTTCCTACGCGAAAAGCAATCCACTCAGAAATGATATCTTTTAGGCCTTTTTGACGCGGACGACCATCGTTGCCAATCATCACCAAGTTCATAGGTGCGTTGGATTCTAGCGAGGTGTGAGCCAGCAAGAGATTAACAAACTCATTTACATCAATATTTTTGCTCTTAGGTTCAAATACAAGACGGACAGCTGCATCTTTACTTGACTCATCTCGTACACAATCCAAAACATTAAGGATGGTGGATTTCAGATTGTTTTGCTCTGGGGTAAGGATTTTTTTACCGACCCTGATCTTTGGATTGGTGATCTCCTCAATCTCTTGAAGAACACGTTGAGATGAAGTTGATGGAGGCAACTCATTAACAATGATTTGCCATTGGCCGCGAGCCAATTCTTCTACAGACCAACGGGCACGTACTTTTAAGCTACCGCGACCAACTTCATAAATTTGAGCAATTTCAGCGCTCGATGAAATAATCTGACCACCTCCTGGATAGTCTGGGCCAGGGATGATCTCCAGAAGCTCTGGCGTTGTCATCTTGGGAGACTTCATCAAGGCAATAGCTGCACTAGCGACTTCACGCAAATTATGTGAAGGAATCTCTGTTGCCATTCCCACGGCAATACCAGATGCACCATTTAACAAAACAAATGGCAAGCGAGCTGGTAACAATTTAGGCTCTTGAAAAGAGCCATCGTAGTTTGGTGCAAAGTCGACGGTACCCTGATCAATTTCGCTCATTAATAAGCTTGCGATCTTGGTTAATCGAGCCTCGGTGTAACGCATCGCGGCAGCACCATCGCCATCGCGAGATCCAAAGTTACCTTGACCATCGATTAATGGGTAGCGCAGAGAAAAGCTTTGAGCTAGACGAACTAAAGCATCATATGCAGATTGATCGCCATGGGGGTGGAACTTACCCAGCACATCGCCAACTACACGTGCACTTTTAACGGGCTTTGCATCGGAGCGCAAACCCATTTCACTCATGGAAAACAAAATTCGACGCTGTACTGGCTTTTGGCCATCAGCCACATCAGGTAATGCGCGGCCTTTAACTACACTAATGGCGTAATCAAGGTATGCGCGCTCGGCGTAAACCGCTAAGGTCAGACTGTCTTTGCCGTCTTCATTTAAATCCATCGTTTTAGGATCATGTGGATTATTCGGCCCGCCAGCATCAGTGGATGGAGCAACCGAAGGCTGAGGATCAACTGGATTGACTTTTACAACATTCATTTCAATGGAATTTGAAAACAAATCCGCCTGTTCTGTAGCCAAATGATCGCCAGGTGTCTTTTTCGTTGTCATTAAATATCCGCCTCAACTTCGTTACCGCGTTCTTCTAACCAATCCCTACGCGCTCCAGATTCTGACTTACCCATCAACATATCCATGGTCTTAATGGTTTCAATTTCGGTCCAGTTACCTAATGTCACCGGCAACAAGCGGCGGGTATCCGGGTTTAAAGTGGTGTCCCATAATTGCTCGGCACTCATCTCACCCAAACCTTTAAAGCGGGAGATTTGCCAAGCCGAGTCTTTTAAGCCCTCTTTACGCAATTTATCTTCAATCGCTTGCAGCTCGTTAGCATCTAGGGCATAGATCTTTTGTGCCGGCTTTTTACCGCGTGCTGGTGCATCAACCCTAAACAAGGGTGGCCGTGAAATATGAATATGGCCCAAATCAATCAGCTTAGGAAAATGCTTATAGAATAATGTTAGCAACAACACTTGAATATGCGCACCATCCACGTCTGCATCTGACAAAATGCAGACCTTGCCATAGCGCAAATTAGATAAATCAGGAGTGTCGTTAGCACCATGGGGATCAACACCAATCGCCACGGCAATATCATGCACCTCGTTATTGGCAAACAGGCGGTCGCGCTCTGCCTCCCACGTATTTAAGACCTTGCCACGGAGTGGCAATATCGCTTGGTATTCTTTGTTGCGACCCATCTTAGCCGAACCACCTGCTGAGTCACCCTCTACTAAGAAGATTTCATTTAAGGTGATGTCTTGGCTTTCACAATCAGTAAGCTTGCCAGGCAACACCGCTATCCCAGAAGATTTTTTCTTCTCGACTTTTTGACCTGCGCGGGTTCTTGCTTGCGCTTGTTTGATAACTAAATCAGCGAGTTTGCGGCCGTAATCGACATGCTGATTGAGCCATAACTCTAATGCCGATTTAGCGTAACCAGAAACCAAACGTACTGCAT
>Ga0364907_10290_pt1 | contig 18011 bp, 17 predicted proteins | sample ExccelJu500002D3_2_FD_206960 | JGI IMG/M metagenome (GOLD analysis project Ga0364907, IMG submission 206960) | Enriched cells from Trout Bog Lake Hypolimnion, Wisconsin, USA - BchlTB.July02.5000.02.D3 | ecosystem: Environmental > Aquatic > Freshwater > Lake > Hypolimnion/Profundal zone | place...
ATCAGATGAGGATCATATCGGATTCGAAGTCGGGCGTTACGGGAGCCGGGCGTAAGCCGGACCTGGCGCTGTCATTTGCCGAAGTGAACGAGAATTTGAAGGCCTATAAGGTCAACGAGCATCAGCATAAGCCGGAGATCAACAGGATCCTCTCCGACGTGGCGGGAAGAGCGATAGACATAGTATTTACGCCGCACCTCGTACCGATGAATCGGGGGATACTCTCGACTATATATTTGGCCCTTACGAAGAAGCTCGATACGAAGGCCGTGATAGCCATGTACAGGGATTTTTATAAGGGTAAACCTTTTGTCCGGATATCCGACGAAGGAAAGCTGCCGCAGATAAGGGATGTCGTGGGCACCAACTACTGCGACATAGGCCTGAAGGTCACAGGAAACGATCTTATAGTGATCGCCTGTATCGACAACCTTAAAAAGGGCGCGGCCGGGCAGGCGGTGCAGAATATGAACATAATGTGCGGATTCCCCGAGACGGAAGGGCTTATTTAGTCGATAGTCGATAGTAAAAGGAAAAAATGATAATAGTCCAAGGTGGGGTGACTGCTCCCAAGGGGTTTCTGGCGGGCGGGGTGAAAGCAGGTCTGAAGAAGTCCGGCAGGGCTGATCTGGCACTCCTTTATTGCGAGGCGCCGGCCGTTGCGGCCGGAGTATTTACTACGAACGCCTTTAAGGCTTCGCCCGTAAAGGTCAGTATAACGAATTTGAAGAATAAGACGCACCGGGCTATAGTGGTTAATAGCGGCAACGCGAACTGCGCAAACGGCCGTCAGGGCGACGCCGATGCGGTTTCGATGGCCGGGTATATAGCAAAAGGCATGGCTTTGGGGAAGAGCGAAGTGCTGGTGGCTTCCACGGGTATAATAGGGCACAGGCTTCCTGTTCATAAGATAGAGGCGAAGGTGCCCGAGCTCATATTGGGCCTGTCGGCAAACGGCGGAAGCGATCTTGCCGCGGCGATAATGACTACGGATACGGTCAAAAAAGAGATGGCCGTCAAGGTCAAGCTGGGCGGGGCGGTCGTGACGATCGGCGGAGCCGTAAAAGGCGTCGGGATGATACACCCGCTTATGAAGAAGTCGGGCAGGCACGCGACGATGCTCGGTTTCATAACCACGGACGTATCGATATCGAAGGCGATGCTCGATAAAGCCCTGTCGGACGCTGCGGATGGGTCGTTTAACATGATATCGATTGACGGGGACATGTCGACGAACGATTCGCTGTTCATAATGGCGAGCGGACTGGCCGGCAACAGAAAGATAGTTTCAGGCGGAAAAGATTACAATGCGTTCCTGGAAGCCCTTAAGGGTTTATGCGTAGCACTTGCAAAGATGCTTGCCGCCGACGGCGAAGGCGCGACGAAGCTCGTTGAGATAAACGTGGTAGGCGCTAAGACCGATGAGGCGGCGAGGACCATAGCGAGAAAGATATCGACGTCGAACCTTTTAAAGTGCGCGATATTCGGCGAAGACCCGAACTGGGGCAGGGTGGCGGCATCGGCCGGATCGGCGGGAGTCGATTTCGATACCCGTAAGACGGACATATATCTCGGGCCCGCGAAGGTACTGTCCTGCGGGTCCAGCATGAAGACGTTCGATAAGGAGAAGGTCAGGAAATATATAAAGGGTAAAGAGGTATTCATAAAGGTGGATCTGAAGAGCGGCAGCGGACGGGCCAGCGCCTGGACCTGCGACTTTTCGAAAGAGTACGTGGCGATCAACTCGGAGTACAGCACGTAGATGAAAGAGGCTATAAAGAAGTCGAAGATCCTTATCGAGGCGCTTCCGTACATCAAGAAGTTTTTCGGCAAGGTCGTCGTGATAAAGTACGGCGGATCGGCCGTGGATGAGAAGGGTATCGAAAAGGGGATACTCGAGGACATAATGTTCATGAACTACGCCGGGATGCATCCGATAGTGGTCCACGGCGGCGGGCCGTTCATATCGAAGATGATGAAGAAGGCCGGATTGGAACCCAAGTTCATAAACGGCAGGCGGTATACGGACGAGAAGACGGTCAGGATCATAGACAAGGCCCTCTACATAATAAACAGGAAGATAGTGGGCGAGCTTAAGCAGATGGGGGCGCGGGCCTTCGGCCTTAGCGGCAGGGAGAACGACCTCATAAAGGTAAAGAAACTCTCTCTGGGCTACGATCTGGGCTTCGTGGGCGAGGTGACGTCGGTAGATACGACGGTGGTCAAGAGGCTCATAAACGATAACATGGTACCGGTGATATATCCGCTCGGGATCGGCCGGGACGGCGAGCTTTACAACGTGAACGCCGATGACGTGGCAAGCGCCATAGCGGCTAAGCTTAAGTGCGAAAAGTTCGTCCTCCTTACGAACGTGATGGGAATAATGAAGGATAAGAAGAATCCGAAGACGCTGTATCATACGCTGAAGGCTTCTGATGTCAGGCGGCTTATTAAGGATAAGATAATAGATTCCGGCATGATACCGAAGGCCGAGGCCTGCGTCAGGGCCGTAAAGGGCGGCGTTAAGAAGTCGCACATACTCGACGCCGGCATGGAGCACGCGATGCTCCTGGAGATATTCACGGATACGGGGATAGGAACGGAGATCGTGAAATAGCTATAAGCTATAAGCTATAAGCTGTAAGCTGTAAGAAAAAATCAAAACTTATAGCTTAAAGCTTAAAGCTGAGGAGCCGATGTGAGTAAGACTGAAAAAGTAGCAGCCATGTACGACAAGTACGTGATGACGACTTACAAGAGGACGCCGCTATGCCTGGCTAAGGGCAAGGGAACGTTCGCATGGGATATAGAGGGCAATAAGTACATCGACTTCTTCCCTGGGTGGGCGGTGTCCGGGACAGGACATTGCCATCCTAAGGTAGCTTCCGCGGTATCGAAGCAGTCAAAGAAGTTGATGCACGTATCGAATAATTACTACTCCGAGGAACAGGGTAAGCTCGCGGAAGCTATAATAAAGAGCGCTTTTCCGGGCAAGGTATTCTTCGGTAATTCCGGGGCCGAGGCCAATGAGGCGGCCGTGAAACTTGCAAGGAAGTACGGCAGCGCGACCGGGCGTTTTGAGATAATAACGATGACGAAGTCCTTCCACGGAAGGACGCTTGCGATGATAACGGCTACGGGGCAGGACAAGGTCAAGCACGGATTCGAACCGCTTCCGGCCGGATTTGTCCATGTGCCGTTCAACGATATCGAGGCCGTAAAGAAGGCTGTTAATGAGAAGACGATCGGGGTGATGCTTGAGCCGATACAGTGCGAGGGCGGGGTCAATATAGCAGACAAGGCGTACATGAAAGAGTTAAACAAGCTTTGTAATGAAAAGGATTTATTGCTGATATTTGACGAAGTGCAGACCGGTATAGCCAGATCGGGTGAAATGTTCTGCTATCAGAATTACGATATCGTACCCGACGTAATGACGCTCGCCAAGGCCCTCGGCGGCGGGCTGCCGATAGGCGCGTGCGTAGCCGGAACCAAGTACCAGGATGTGCTTACGCCGGGAACTCACGCGTCCACATTCGGCGGGTCTCCTATAGTATGCGCGGCCGCGCTGGGGGTTTATGAGGCGATAAAGAAGGAGAATCTCATAAAGAACGCCAGGGTTATGGGCAATTATATAAAGAAGAAGTTAGAGGCCCTTAAGGCCAAGTACGGTTTCATAAAAGAGATAAGGTCTATGGGGCTCATCATAGGAGTCGAATTAAGCATAAAGGGTGAGGAGATATACAGGGAGTGCATGAAGAAGGGGCTCCTTCTGAACTGTACGCAGGATACGATATTGAGGATAATGCCTCCGGTTACGGTCACAAAGATTGAAGTCGATAAAGCGATATCGATACTGGACAAAGTGTTTGCAAGGGTACAGAAAGGATAAAATTAAATATTAAAAACCAAAAATTAAAAACACATATTAAAAATTAAAAATTTTTATGTTTTTTATTTGTGTATTTAATTTTTGGTATTTGGTTTTTAATTTTATAAATGGTGCAACGTGAAGAAAGATTTACTGTCGATACAAGACCTATCATCTGAAGATATGATCGGCATTCTTGACCTGGCTTCCGACGTCAAGGCTAACAGCGCGAAATATTCTGACGCGCTGAAGTCGAAGTCGATAGGCCTGATATTTCAGAAGCCTTCCAACAGGACCAGGGTCTCCTTCGAGATAGGCATGTTCCAGCTCGGCGGATATACGATATATCTGGGCTCGAGCGAGATCGGCATGGGCGGCAGGGAATCGGTCAAGGACGTCGCCTGCGTCCTGTCGAGATATTTAAACGGCATCGTGGCCAGGACATATAAACACGAGGTCCTGGAGGAGCTGGCGAAATACGCCTCGATACCGATAATCAACGGCCTTAGCGATCGGGCCCATCCGTGCCAGGCGCTTGGGGACGTATTTACGATAAGGGAGAGGTTCGGTAAGTTCGAGGGACTGAAGCTTGCTTATATAGGCGACGGAAATAACGTCATGAATTCGCTGATCCTTGCGGCGCTGAAGCTCGGAATATCAGTAGACGTCGCTACGCCGAAAGCCTATGGGCCGGACGATAAAATTACGAAACTCGCCTCGGCAGCCGCGCGGTCTTCGGGAGCCAGGATCAGTATATCGAACGATCCGGTAAGGGCCGCAGAACGAGCCGATGTCCTTTACACCGACGTATGGGTGAGCATGGGCCAGGAGAAAGAGGCAGCGAAAAGGATAAAGGCCTTTAGCAAATTTCAGCTGAATGACGGTATCATGAAGAAGGCCAAGTCCGGATGCGTAGTCATGCACTGCCTCCCGGCCCACAGGGGCCAGGAGATAACGAATTCGGTGATGGATTCGAAGCATTCCATAGTATACGACCAGGCCGAGAACAGGATGCACGTGCAGAAGGCCGTCTTGCTCAAGTTGTTGGCGTGAGACCCCATACTTCCGTATGGGGAATAAATACCGCACACGGTAGTGTGCGGAGGAGAGCGATATGACTCAAAAAGTAGTTCTGGCGTATTCCGGCGGGCTCGACACGTCTGTCATAATAAAATGGCTGACCAAAAGAGGCTATGAAGTTATAGCGTACATGGCCGACGTCGGCCAGGGGTCCGACTTTGCCGCGTACAAGAAGAGGGCGCTCGGGACAGGAGCCGTAAAGGTGATAGTGGACGACCTGAGGAAAGAGTTCGTCGATGATTTCGTATTCAAGGCGCTGAAGGCTGACGCCGTTTACGAGGACGGATATATGCTGGCGACGGCGCTTTCGAGGCCTATAATAGCAAAGGGGCTAGTCAAGACGGCCCATAGAGAGAAGGCGTCCTTTGTTGCGCACGGCTGCACCGGCAAAGGCAACGACCAGGTGAGATTTGAAGTGACGATAAAGTCGCTCGATCCGAGCTTAAAGATATTGGCTCCCGTAAGGGAATGGGAGCTTAAGACCAGAAGCGAAGAGATAGATTATGCAAAGAAGAATAATATCCCAATTGATGCATCAAAGAAAAAGCCATACTCGCTTGATGTTAATCTTTGGGGAATATCGATTGAAAGTGGGAAACTGGAAGATCCTTATTACGAGCCTGACGAAGATATCTATCAGCTTACGAAGGGAGTAGATAAGGCCAGGGCGAAGCCTGCCTACGTCGAGATCGATTTCAAACACGGCGTGCCGGTGAAGCTTGACGGCAGGGCCATGGACGGCATAAGCCTGATATCGAAGCTTTCGAAGATAGCCGGTGAGGCAGGCGTAGGAAGAAGCGACATGGTCGAGAACAGGCTCGTCGGGATAAAGTCCAGGGAGATATACGAAGCCCCTGCCGGGTGGACGCTTCTCGGCGCCCACAAGGCGCTCGAAGCGCTAGTCATAGACAGGGAGACGCTTCATTTTAAGGAGACACTGGCTCATAAGTACGCGGAACTTACCTACTACGGGCTCTGGTATACGCCGCTGAAGGCAGCGCTCGATAAATTCACCGACGAGACCCAGAAGAAGGTGAACGGCACTGTGAGGGTTAAATTATATAAGGGGACGTGCTCCGTCGTTGGAAGGAAGTCCCCGGATTCGATGTATAAGAAGGAGCTTGCGACTTACGAAGAGGGCGATAAATTCGACCAGTCCCTGGCAAAGGGTTTCATAGAGCTTTGGGGGCTGCCGTACAGAGGATCTTACAAGGAGATCATATGAGTAAAAAGATGTGGGGAGGAAGGTTTGCAAAGCCGACACATCCGCTGGTGGAGAAGTTCACCGGTTCGATACATTACGACTGCAGGCTCGCCGAATATGACCTTCTGGGGTCGATGATACACGTCGAGGTATTAAGACGGGCAAAACTCCTTAAGACGGGCGAAGCGTCCCGGATGTATAAGGCGCTGGAAGCACTGCACGCGAATGCCGTTAAAGGCGCGTATGTGAGCGATCCGTCCTCAGAGGATATACATACGGACATACAGAATAAGCTGGAAAGGTCCTTAGGAGAGCTTGCGCTGAAGCTCCATACCGCAAGGTCCAGGAACGATCAGGTGGCTTTCGCTTCGAAGCTTTATACCAAGATGAAGGCTCTCGAGATCGGCACCCTGATTTCAAACCTCATAAAAGCGCTGGGGTCGCTGGCCGATAAGAATAAGGGGCTCCTCGTGCCGGCCTTTACGCATATGCAGCACGCACAGGTCGTGCGCTTAAGGGATTATCTCGGAGCTTATGCGGAAATGCTGAAGAGGGACGCCGTAAGGCTTGACGCCGTGGCGAAGAACGTGAGGCTAGTAATGGGAGCCGGCGCCGTGGCAGGCACGCCTATAGATTCGGTGAAGTATGAGATAAAGTCTCCGGGCGGTTTGAGCGGAGCTCTCGCGAAATCGTTCAATATACATCCGGTCTCCAATTCGATAGACGCCGTGAGCGACAGGGACTATGTCATAGACATGCTCGGCGCCATGGCGATCGTGGGGATGCACGTTTCGAGGCTCTCCGAAGACCTTATAATATGGTCGACGAAGGAGTTTGGGTTCGTTTCGCTCGACGAGGCCTTTGCTACTGGCAGTTCGCTCATGCCGCAGAAGAAGAATCCCGACGTGCTGGAGCTGGCCAGGGGTTATTCCGGCAGACTGTACGGCAATCTCGTGAACTCGCTTATCGTTATGAAGGGGCTGCCGCTTTCATACAACAGGGATATGCAGCTCGACAAGGAGCCGCTATTCGATTCCGTGAACATAGTATCCTCCGAGCTTAGGGTATTCGCGGAGCTGGTCAAGACGCTTACCTTCAACAAGGCTAATATAGAGAATGCGCTCGAAGACGAGTCGCTATATGCAACGGACCTGGTCTATTACCTTGTGGATAAGGGTATTCCTTTCAAAACCGCACATTCTATGATAGGCAGGCTCGTTAAGCATTCGATAGATTCTTCGATAGAGATAAAAAGCATGTCGCAGGCGGAGCTGGATAAATATTCGGATAAACTGCTGAGGGCCGATATCATACGGCTCCTGAACCCGGCTGTCTCCGTGAAGTCGAAAAGATCGATCAAGAGGTGATATGCACGAATTTAATTTTAAGAACGGCGAGCTCCACTGCGAGAGCATAAAGGTCTCGGAAATAGCCAAGTCCGTCACGACTCCTTTCTATCTTTACAGCTATAAGACGCTCATCGACCACTATAAGAAGATAAAGAGCGCCTTTAAGATCCTCGATCCGCTGGTCTGTTTCTCGGTGAAGTCGAATTCGAACCTCGCCGTATTGAGGGCTTTGGTGCGAAGCGGCGCTGGGCTTGACATAGTCTCAGGCGGCGAGCTCTACAGGGCGCTCCTGGCGCTCTGCAGTCCGAAAAAAATAGTGTACGCCGGAGTTGGCAAGAGGCCGGACGAGATAGAATACGCGATCAGGACGGGGATACTGTTCTTCAACGTCGAGTCCGAGGACGAGCTCGACCAGATACAGAAGAGCGCGCGCTTGCTCGATAAGAAGGTGAACGCGGCGATACGGGTGAATCCGGACGTCGTTCCCAAGACACACCGCCACATAGCGACAGGCAAGGGGGAGACGAAGTTCGGCCTCGACTTCGAGACGGTGCACAAGATATTCAATTCGCAGTGGAGGTATCCGAACGTCGATATAAAAGGCCTGCATCTGCACATAGGGTCGCAGATACTGGACGCGAAGCCTTTCGTGGATGCCATACAAAAAGCTCTCGAATTCATAGCGGAATTCAAGATACCGGTCACGCATCTCAATATAGGCGGAGGGTTGGGGATAATGTATTCGATAGAGAACCCGCAGACCGCCAAGGCATTCGCGCTCAAGGTGATACCGATGATAAAGAAGTCGAAGCTTAAGCTCATATTGGAGCCGGGCCGGTTCGTTTCCGGCAACTCAGGGGTGCTGGTAACGAAAGTCGTCTATACCAAGAGGACGCCAAGGAAGAAGTTCGTGATAGTCGACAGCGGCATGAGCGATCTCATACGCCCGAGCCTGTACGAGGCGTATCACAAGATAGTGCCGGTAAAGATCGAGGGCGATCCTTCGGGCACGGCGGAGAAGGTCGACGTCGTCGGCCCGATATGCGAATCCGGCGATTTTCTGGGCAAGGACAGGCTACTGCCTCTCGTGACGAAGGGGGACCTTCTGGCGGTCATGGGCGCCGGGGCCTACGGATTTACGATGTCGAGCAATTATAACTCCAGGCCCCGGGCTTCCGAGGTCATGGTGATCGGAAAGTCGTTCCGCGTCGTACGCAAGGCCGAGACCTACGAGGACCTGGTGAGGGGCGAGACGATACCGGGGGAGCTGAAATAACTTACAGCTATAAGCTGTAAGCTTTAAGCTGTAAGAAAAAGCAAAGACAAAAAATGAAGATCAAGTTCACAAAAGCCGTAGCTACGGGAAATGACTTCGTGATAGTTGATGGGCGCGCCGGAGGCCTGAAGGGGCTACCGGAACTTGCGAAATCGCTATGCGACAGGAAGCGCGGGATAGGCGCGGACGGACTGCTCGTCATAGAGAAGTCGAAGAAGGCCGATTTTAAGATGAGGATATTCAATCCCGACGGATCGGAGGCCGAGATGTGCGGTAACGGCTCCAGGTGCGCGGCGCTTTATGCCTCAACGGAAAAGATATCCCCGGGCGAGATGACGATAGATACGCTTGCCGGAATATTGAAGGCAGCGGTGAAGAAGGATGTAGTAAAGGTAAAACTCACCGAGCCCAAAAATATTAAATGGAACCTGTGCCTCATGATAGATAAGTGCCCTTACAAGCTGAATTTCGTGAACACTGGAGTTCCCCACGTCATACATTTCGTAAAGGATATCGAGAAGGTCGACGTGCAGAACCTCGGGGCGCACATACGCCATCACGGGGAGTTCTCCCCGGAAGGGACCAACGCAGATTTTGTCGAGGTTACCGGAAAGAACAACATCAAGATACGTACTTATGAACGCGGTGTGGAGGACGAGACGCTCGCCTGCGGCACCGGCGCTGTGGCAAGCGCCGTCATCTCCGCGGAGGTTGAGAAGATGTCGTCCCCGGTGCTCGTCAGCACGAGATCGGGCGAGGAGCTGAAGGTGCACTTTGAGATTAAAGACGGAGAATTCAGGGAAGTCTATCTGGAGGGACAGGCAAAGCTTGTATTCAGTGGAGAACTGACGCTTTAGGTTACAGCTCACAGGTAACAGCGCACAGGAAAGGATATTACCTGTAAACTGTGAGCTGTTTGCTGTTGGCTAAAAAGGAGCAATTTATGTTCAAAGGATCTATGGTGGCGCTAGTTACGCCGTTTAAGAACGGCAAAGTCGACGAGAAGGCCTTAAGGGAACTTGTCGAATTTCACATAAGAAGCGGCACTACGGCGCTCGTCCCCTGCGGGACTACCGGTGAATCGGCGACGCTTTCGTATGCTGAGCACGATAAGGTGATCGAACTCACGGTCGAATACGCCAAGGGGCGCGTTCCGGTCATTGCCGGGACGGGATCCAATTCCACGGAGGAAGCGATAGCGCTGACGAAGCACGCCAAGAAGGCGGGAGCGGCCGCATCTTTGCAAGTGAGCCCGTATTACAACAGGCCGACGCAGAAGGGCCTCTACCTGCATTTCAAGGCGATAGCCGAAGCCGTCGACATACCGATAGTGCTTTATAACATCGCGTCGCGCACCGGCGTCAATATAGAGCCGGAGACCATGGCTAAGCTATCCGAGGTGAAGGGCATAATAGGCGTAAAAGAGGCCTCCGGATCGCTCGAGCAGATGGCTCGCATTAAGAAGATATGCCGGAAGGGTTTCCTGCTCATATCGGGCGATGACGCGCTTACGCTTCCGGTAATGGCGATAGGCGGGGTAGGCATAATATCGGTGGTCGCAAATATCATTCCGAAGGACGTTGCGAACATGTGCGGCGCTTTCGATAAGGGTGATCTCGAAAAGGCCAAGAAGCTCCATTACGGCATGCTCGAGCTCGTGAAGGCGATGTTCATAGAGACTAATCCCATTCCGGTAAAGACAGCAATGGGGCTCATGAAGATGTGCGACCCCGAGATGCGCCTGCCGCTTTGCGACATGCTCCCCGAGAACAGGGATAAGCTTGTCAGGGCGATGAAGGAGTACAAACTCTTATGATAAAGCTGTGCGTCAGCGGTTCGAAGGGCAAGATGGGTTCGAGGATAATAGAACTGGCGAAGGAAGACAAGGGACTTAAGGTCACCGGCGAGTTTGACGTAGATGGCGATCCCAAGGCCGCAATAGAAGGATCCGATTGTCTCATAGAATTTACATCACCGGAAGCCACTATCGAGCACCTCCAGATATGCCGCAAACTCAAAGTACCCATAGTCATAGGGACTACCGGGTTAGAGCCGGCGCAAATCCTTAAAGCGGAAGAAGCCTCCAAGGATATAGCCGTCGTGCTTTCGCCTAATATGTCTATAGGCGTCAATCTGTTATTCAAGATGGTTTCCGACGCCGCCAGGGTGTTAAGTCAGGGGTATGAGGTCAATATAGTAGAAGCTCATCACGAGCATAAGAAGGACGCTCCCAGCGGAACTGCCAAAGAGATCGCGCGCATAGTGAAGGACGTTAAAGGCGGCGCGGATGTGCCGATCGACTCCATACGCGAGGGCGAGATAGTCGGCGAGCATACCATAACGTTCGATAGCGAGCTCGATATGATCGAGATAACGCACAGCGCGAAGACGCGCGACATATTTGTGCGGGGCGCGCTCGCCGCGGCTAAGTTCGTCGTCGGCAAGCCTGCCGGGCTTTATTCGATGAAGGAAGTGCTGGGACTTTAGAAAAAAGGAGGATCCATGGACAGCGGTACGACATTGACCGGAGGTTTTATAGTGTTTCTGATAGTGGTCGCAGCGATCGTGCTGTTCTTTCTCGGTATAAGGATAGTGAGGCCGACGCGCAGGGGCCTGATAGAGAAATTCGGCAAATACAGCCGCTTCGCGAATCCAGGGTTCCACTGGATAATACCCTTTATCGAGCACATGTATTTGGTCAACGTCACGGAGCAGATGGTGGATGCCGAGCCGCAGGAGATAATCACGTTCGATAACTTAAACGCAATGGTCGACGCGCAGATCTACTTTAAGGTAAAGTCCGATGAGGAGAGCGTCAAGAAGTGCCAGTACAGCGTCAATAATTACGAGTACCAGATAGTGAACCTGGCCAGGACGACGCTGCGTAATATCATAGGAACGCTCACGCTCAAGTCCGCTAACAGCGAACGCGACAGGATCAACAAGGAGCTCTTAAGGACGCTGATGAACGAAACGGCGAGCTGGGGGCTTGAGATCGTAAGGGCCGAGCTGAAACAGATCGACCCGCCGAAAGACGTCCAGGAGACGATGAATAAGGTCGTCAAGGCCGAGAATGAAAAGGTCGCGGCCGTGGACTTTGCCACCGCGACGGAGACCGCCGCTGACGGACAGAAGCGCGGAGAGATAAAGAAGGCGGAGGGTATAAAACAATCAAGGATCCTCCAGGCCGAAGGCGAGGCCGAGGCCATAAAACTTGTCAACGAGGCGGCGCAGAAATATTTTGTCGGCAACGCTCAGCTCCTCCGGCGCCTCGAGATGGTCGAGAAGTCGCTGGTGGATAACGCCAAGATCGTGATACCCTCCGGCACCGAACTCGTGAACGTAATAGGCGATCTGGCCGGGATCCTGCCGTTAAAACGCGAAGAGTCCAAAGGGAAGTAGGAAGACGATGAAGATAGAGACCTCCGAAAGGATAAAGAAGCTTCCGCCGTATCTTTTCGTCGAGCTCGACAAGGCGAAGAGGAAGGCCCGCGAAGACGGAAAGGACATAATAGACCTCGGCATCGGGGATCCTGACATACCCACTCCGAACTTCATAATAGACGCGCTTGCGAAGGCCGCGCGCAACCCGAAGAATCACAGGTATCCGCTCGACCAGGGTCTGCCGGAATTCAGAAAGGCGATAGCGGCCTGGTTCAAAAAGCGCTATGGAGTGACGCTGGATCCGGAATCCGAGATACTGCCGCTCATAGGTTCGAAGGAAGGCATAGCGCACATGCCGCTTGCCTTCGTAAACCCGGGCGACGCGGTCCTTGTGCCCGATCCGTGTTATCCGCCGTACAAGTCCGGCACCTATTTTGCGGGCGCCGAACCGATATTGATGCCGCTTACGGAGAAGAACCGTTTTCTGCCTGATTTGAAGTCCGTTAACCACGCCATCATCCATAAGGTGCGGATGATGTTCATAAACTATCCGAACAATCCGACCGGCGCGGTCTGCGATAAGAGATTTTTTAAGGACGTCGTCGATTTTGCGAAGAAGCATAACATCATAGTGTGCCAGGACGCCGCATATTCGGAGATGGGATACGGCCCCTACAAGGCGCCGAGCATATTTGAGGTCGAGGGCGCCAAAGACGTGGCGATAGAATTCCATTCGCTCTCGAAGACCTTCAACATGACCGGATGGAGGATCGGGTTCGCCTGCGGCAACCGCGAGCTCGTAGAGGGCCTGGCCAGGATAAAGTCGAACATCGATTCCGGCGTATTCTTCGCTATACAATGGGCCGGCGTCGAGGCGCTTGCCAACTACGACAAGCACATAAGGAGCGTCTTGAAGATATATGAGGAAAGGCGCAACGTATTGGTCGACGGCCTTAAGGCTCTCGGCTGGGACGTGGCAAAGCCGAACGCGACTTTCTACGTCTGGACGCGGGTACCGCCCAGGTTCACCTCGGGCACGTTCTCGCAGGCCCTTCTTGAAAAGTGCGACATAGTCGCGACTCCCGGCAACGGGTTTGGGACGAATGGCGAAGGGTACGTCAGGTTTGCCCTTACCGTCGATAAGCGCAGGATAAAGGAAGCCGTAGAGCGAATAAAAAAACAACTGGGTTAGCTAACAGGCGTCAGCTCACAGCTGATAGGAAAAAATTATTTTGTTTACCTGTGAGCTGCGGGCTGTTAGCTGTAAGCTAAAACTATGGTTACGTGTTACATAGGCGTGGGATCCAATCTCGGCGACCGCAAGGCCTATATAGACGAAGCCGTCAGGCTGCTCGGCAGTACGAAAGGCGTCAGCGTAAAGCGGATCTCGTCCATATATGAGACCGATCCGGTGGGCGGACCGGCGCAGGGAAGATTCTTAAACGGCGTGATAGAGATAGACACGGATTTAAAGCCCATCAACCTTTTTAAGGAGCTCTCAGCCATAGAGGAGAGACTGGGCAGGGTGCGCGGAATGAAGAACGGTCCCCGTACGATCGACCTCGACATACTCTATTTCGGCCGGGAGCGCGTGGATACCGCGGACCTTGTGGTCCCGCATCCCAGGATAAACGAACGCGAGTTCGTGCTAAAAGGCTTAAGGGAACTGGGCAAGGCATGAAGATCATAGACAGTATACAACGGATGGCGATGCTCTCAAAGATCCTGAAGAAGGAATCGAAGACGATCGGGCTCGTTCCCACGATGGGATACCTGCATGACGGCCACCTGAGCCTCATAAAGACGGCAAAGCAGCATACCGACGTTGCGGTAGTCAGCATATTCGTCAATCCCATACAATTCTCTCCCAAAGAAGACCTCGACAAATATCCGCGGGACCTTAAGCGTGACGAGGAGATGGCAAGGCTCGCCGGAGCGGATGTTCTATTTAATCCTTCCGCCGTTGATATGTATCCGGAAGGCTATGAAACCTATGTCGACGTGGAGCGGCTGTCCGCATCGCTATGCGGCCCTCACCGTCCGGGCCATTTCAGGGGAGTGGCCACGGTGGTGGTGAAGCTTTTCGGCATAGTGAAGCCCGATATCGCTTACTTCGGCCAGAAGGATGCCCAGCAGTCGGTCATAATAAAGAAGATGGTAGAGGACCTCAATATGGATATCGACATAAAGGTCCTTCCTACGGTAAGGGAGAAGGACGGACTTGCGATGAGCTCCCGCAACATATACCTCTCCGAAAAAGAGAGGAAGGATGCCCTGTGTTTAATCGAGGCCATTTCTAAAGCGGAAGCGGCAGTCAAATCCGGCGAGCGCAGCGCCTCAAAGATAATAAAGATGATGGAAGGTATAATAAAAGAAAAACCGACAGCAAAAATAGATTATATAGACGCCGTGGACACGAAGAGCTTAAGGCCGGTCGACACGATATCCAAAGAGACGCTGATAGCCCTGGCGGTGTTCGTAGGTAAGACCAGGCTCGTAGATAACGCGATATTGAGCCCATAAAGGAATAGATGGTACCTCTCATAGACAAAGACGACATTAAATACAACGAAGCGCTCAAGAAGAAGATAGAGAAGCTCAAGGTAAAGCGCAACGCCGTCATCATAGTCCATAACTACCAGCGTGACGAAGTGCAGGACATAGCCGACATATCGGGAGATTCGCTCGCGCTGTCCCAGGCGGCGGTGCGCACCGACGCAGACGTGATAGTATTCTGCGGCGTGAAGTTCATGGCCGAATCGGCTTCGATACTGAATCCGGACAAGATGGTGCTATTGCCGGTTATGGAGGCCGGATGCCCGCTGGCGGATATGATAACGCCGGAAAAGCTGCGCGCAAAGAAAAAGGAACATCCTGGCGCGGCGGTAGTATGCTACGTCAATTCATCGGCCGAGGTAAAGGCCGAGAGCGATATCGCGTGTACGTCGTCGAATGCCGTCGAGGTCGTGCGTTTCCTGAAGGAACACGAGATCATATTCGTACCTGATAAGAATCTCGGGCGCTACGTGCAGACGCAGGTGCCTGAGAAGGAGATAATACTATGGGAGGGCTTTTGCCCGACCCACATAAGGGTGCAGGAGGAGGACATAATAAGGACTAAGGCCGAACACCCGGGCGCGGAAGTCATCGCGCATCCGGAATGCAACCCGGAGGTCCTTTTGAGGAGCGACCACATATGCTCCACAGGAGGCATGTTCACCTACGTCAAGAAGTCCGGCTCGAAGGAGTTCATAATAGCCACGGAATCCGGGATGCTTTACAAACTGCAGAAGGATAACCCGGACAAGAAGTTCTATCTCCCGACGCCGAACCTGGTATGCGCCAATATGAAGCTTATAACGCTGGGATGGGTCGCACATTCTCTAGAGAAGCTCGTGTACGAAATAAAGGTCGACCTCGACATAAGGGACAGGGCGAAGAAGGCCCTCGACAGGATGCTTGCCGTTACCGGAGAGAAGAAAGGCGCGGCGGTCGCGGGATACTAGAGAAATTAAAAATTAAAGACCAAAAATTAAAAACATATACAAAAAATATATAAATATTTAATTAAAAAAAAACGGTTCATGAAAAAGCTAAAAGTCGGGATAATAGGGTGCGGAACGATAGGTGCTGCGATCGCGGCGGCGTGTTGCAAGGAGCTGGCCGGGTCCGTGGATCTTGCGGCGGTCTCGGACATCGATAAAGATAAAGCCAATGCGCTGGTGAAGGCCCTTAAAAACAAAGTTCCGGTGCTTGGGATCGATGAACTTATCAGAAAGTCCCATTTAGTGGTTGAGGCGGCGTCAGCCTCGATATCGGCAAAGATATTGTCGTCCTGTATTGCGGCGAAGAAGGATTATCTGGTGATGAGCGTAGGCGGGCTCGTGGGGAAAGAGGGCCTTCTGGCCATGGCCGCGGCCAAAGGAGTGCGGATCTACATACCGAGCGGAGCGATCTCAGGTATCGACGGACTTAAATCGGCGATGGCCGGCACCGTCACGTCGGTGATGCTTACTACGAGAAAGCCGCCGAAGGGCCTCGAAGGCGCTCCGTACCTGAAGAAGAACCGGATCGATCTGTCGAAGATAAGCGGTGAGACGGTCGTCTTTGAGGGTTCGGCGGAAGAGGCCGTAAAGGGTTTTCCGCAGAATGTAAACGTCTCCGCGGTACTTAGTCTCGCCGGCATAGGGGCTAAGAAGACAAAGGTGCGCATAGTGACGTCGCCGGAGTATGCCGGCAACGTCCATGAGATAGACATACGTGGCTCTTCGGGCAGGATCACGACTCGGACGGAGAACGTGCCTTCGGCGACGAATCCGAAGACCAGCGCTCTTGCGATATTCTCCGCGATAGCGACGCTCAAGTCCGCCGCATCGAGCGTGAGAGTAGGGACATAGGACCGATGAGACCATTAAGCAAGACCGGCAACTACATATCTACGAGGATAGGCAGAGCAATAGCCGATTATAACCTTATCGAAGACAAAGACAAGATACTTGTGGCCGTCTCCGGCGGCAAAGATAGTCTCACGCTCCTGGAATTATTGAACGAAAGAAAGAAGTGGGCGCCGGTGGACTACAGCCTGATGGCCATGCACATAGAGACCGACCACAGGTGCGGCGGGTGCGTTCATACCGGAAAATTGAAGAAGTTCTTTGAGGATAGGGGCATAGAGTACGTTTTCGAAAAGATAAAGGTACTCGATAAAAACAAAAAGACGTCGTGCTTCTGGTGTTCGTGGAACAGGCGCAAGGCCCTCTTCATGGCGGCCGATCGGCTCGGATGCACGAAGATAGCTCTGGGACACCACAAGGACGACATCATAGAGACGCTCCTTCTTAATTTAATATACCAGGGAGAATTCTCCGCCATGAACCCGAAGCAGGAGCTCTTCGGCGGAAAGATCGTCCTGATACGGCCGCTCTGTTACGTCGAAGAGGATGCGATGCGGGCCTTCGCCAAGGAGTCGTCGTTTCCGTCGCAGGTATGCCGGTGTCCGAACGCGGATACGTCGAAGAGGCGCATGATAAAAGGTCTTATAAACGATCTGGAGAGAGGGTGCCCGCAGGTCAGGACCAATATCTTCAGGTCGATCTCGAGGGTGAAGGAAGATTATACCAGGATAAAAGATCCGGGTGTATGGGAGACGGAAGAAGAAGTAAAAATAATGGCGAAGGGAGGTGACACAAATGGCAGAGAAAGTCGCAAAGGTAGGCATAAAGCGGAAGAAGGGCTATCTTTACTACGTCGATAAGAAGGGTAACGTCGTAGAGACAAAGATGGCAAGGGGTAAGGCCAAGGGCGGCGGAGGGAAGGTAGTAGCGAAGCCGGCCGTAAAGAAGGCCAAAGGGTACCTCTACTTCGTGGATAAGAAGGGTGACGTTTCGAGAGCTAGGATGAAAAGGGGTAGAAAATAGACCCTAAGCATCGAAGCTTGAGTCAAAAAGAGGGGCGCGAGTTTATCGCGTCCCTCTTTTATTACAACCCTCTAACTAAATTTTCCGGGTCCTGCCGCTCACTTCGCCTTTCGGTGCTCCGCGCAAAGCATGGGGTTCACAATATCGTGTAAAGAGGGTGCGTGTCTGTATGTCCGCAGGATCGCCTATTATTCAGCCTGTATATAGCGATGTCCGATCGCGATCCTAAGATGCGGACACCCCCATCCCATGCTTTGCTTGTCCGCTCTAAAAGGCTCACCGGCGTCACCCGGAAAATTTCTCTAGACGCGTATCCTGGAAAATCAGCTACCATTAAAAGCTATCGCTGATTTTCCTTCTAGTGAGCTTAGCTTGAGACGAGGCAGCGGCTTTTGCGTTATACGCCCGGAGCGAATGTTGTAAAATTTTG
>Ga0364907_10314_pt1 | contig 16582 bp, 11 predicted proteins | sample ExccelJu500002D3_2_FD_206960 | JGI IMG/M metagenome (GOLD analysis project Ga0364907, IMG submission 206960) | Enriched cells from Trout Bog Lake Hypolimnion, Wisconsin, USA - BchlTB.July02.5000.02.D3 | ecosystem: Environmental > Aquatic > Freshwater > Lake > Hypolimnion/Profundal zone | place...
ACCAAGTAAGGACCTCTTAACGAGTAAATAGTGATCAGCTGATAACATGTGTTGGGTGCCTCTATAGTTAGGAATGACTTCTTCATGGCTAATCCCCTTTTCTTTATTTCTTTTTATAAGATTGCTTAAAAATTTACCTAAATTTGACGGTCCGATTTTTCTCATTTTCCCTCTGAAAATATTACTTTTTTATTTTTTTACCTTTCTCTTAAGCGTTCTAAGAAAAACTAAATTTTAAATCTCAATTTCCGTCATAAGCCTTCTTTAGGAATCATCACTTGTGTATTAGGCGTAGTTGAATATGCTTTTATAACATTAGTATATAAGCATGAATCCCGACCACTTCTGGACGAGTGAGGATGGCCAAATCCTTACCCTTAAAAATAAAGATGATAAAACTGTCCATGTGACACTAGTTTTTTGGCCACGTAACCCCCAAGAATTTGCATTCCTACAAGAGCATGTCAGTGAACTAAAGTTCACTGAGCGTAGCACTTTGGCACGCATTGGCATTGAAATGAAGGCCCAAGGAGCAGCTCGTATTGATGGCAATCGGTTCCTCTTGGAAGCAGACGCTTTTATTTATGACACAGACTTTCCAAATGCGAGCTACTGGAAAAAACTTTTAAGACCAGGCATGCCTGTTGGTCGTTTGTTTTATGCTCCGCTCGCCGCGAAACTCTCCACCCAAGAAATTTGGGACGCCATTAAGCAAAACCAGCTCAAGCTCCCCAACACGATTAGTATAGATCACGCAGGGCGTGTCTTCTTCACCCCGCACCAAGTTAACTACACCCTAAGTACACGGCTCCAGAGAATCAATTTTGAGTACATTGCTTCGGGAGATAAAGCAGCCCGTGGATTTCTTGATAAAGTACAAGTAAGGCACGAATCCTCTCCTCTCACCGTTGAGCCTTGCTCTGGTATTCTCACAAGCTGCTCCATGTATCTTAAAGAGCACTATGTTGTCTTAAACCAAGGAGAAGGAAACTTTGGTATTCATACCGGTGCTGTGGTTCTCGATCCAATCAAAACATTCGGCACGAATGTGATGCTAGAAATTTACAACACAGGACGTCAGCCCGTTGTAAATCCGCTCGTTTCACTCGAAATTTTTAGAGCCCCCGTTTTAACCGATCCTGAATTTAAAACGCTCACGAAGCGAAGAGAGAAACTCCTCGCTCAGTCAAAGACGTTATTTACAAGCCTAGATAACTACCCTCCTTTAAAACTTCCTGAGATTCAGCCAAGGACTCGCATTACAGTCCGCGGTCAATCTGCTTCGATGGAGAACCGTGCAATCTGTTTTAAGAGTAACACCGATATCAAAACCTTGGTGGGTACAAAACTACTGGGCTGCGGCTGTAAGACCTTAATTCAAGCGATTGAATCTGCACCTAAAGATTCTGACACATTAATCGCAGATTACTTCCCAGATTTACTTGAGCACACCGAATTAATTAGCCGTTTTGCCGAGCTAAATATTAAACGGATCATCTTTAGAAAAGCCTCTCGTACACACGGCTATTTCTTATCCAGTAATGCACACGCAAGACTCGATACCTTCCATGCGATGGGTATCCAGATCTACCTCTACGATGAATTAACGAAAGACCTCTACATTCATGTGTATAAAAAAGATCACGGCTTTTTTATTCGTGAAGAGATGGCCCGTAAATTCCATGAAGCAACGATTCTCGCTTTCTACGGATCAGCCGTGGGTCTTGATCAAGCAGACACCGAACGCATTTCAAGTCTCGTTGAAAAACTCACGTCCTTTATTGGTAGTAACCTCGGCGTATTAACAGGAGGTGGTGGAGGTGTCATGCGTCTCGCCACCGATCAAGCTCGCCTAAAAGGCGCCTTAACAGGTGCATGCTTTCTCGAACTCGAAGCTCAGCCACCAGAAATTGGCGTCGATTTCTTTAACACCTTCCAAGAATCATCCCGTCATTTCCGCCAGAAGTGGTTCGAAGTAGCCGATTTTTGTATCTTCAATGTAGGCGGAGTCGGAACCCTAGAAGAAATCGGTATCGAAATGTGTAATCTAAAACTGGGTATTCGTCCCCGGGTACCATTTGTTTTCTTTAACGCTACCTTCTTTAAAGACTTAAAGCACCAGATCGACCATATGATCGCTACCAAGCGAGCACCGGCCTGGATGGCTGATTATATCCTATTTACGGATGACCCAGATGAAGTAGTCGCTTTCTACCGTAAACGGCTTCAAGTCCTCTAAGGTAACGTTTTTACTGTTTTATAAACCTAATCTTGAGTTTTTGTTTTTAGACTGACTCAGTTGTCAGCTAACTCAATGACAACACCTACACTTCCACGTAACGTACTCGTTGTTGGCTCTGGCGGTAGAGAGCATGCTTTAGTAACAGCATTACTCAAATCTCCGATTAAACCACGTGTGATCTGTGCACCGGGTAACGCTGGCATTGAAGCCCAAGTTCCTTGCTTCCCTATTTCGGCAGATAATATTCCAGGGCTCGTTCAATTAGCTAAAGATAAGTCCATTGATTTTGTGGTCGTTGGTCCTGAAGTACCCTTAAGCTTAGGCTTAGTAGATGAGTTAAATAAAGTAGGCATCTTAGCCTTTGGCCCTAAAGCAGATGGAGCTCGTCTAGAAGCTTCCAAGACCTACACAAAGGAAATTTTACTTAAATATAAGATTCCAACGGCAAAGGCTGCTTTCTTTACCGAGCCAGAAAAAGCACACGCCTATATTGATCAGAATCCAGGACCAATCGTCATTAAAGCCGATGGACTTGCTGCAGGTAAAGGGGTTGTCGTTGCCACGCATTCTGCTGAAGCAAAACTAGCAGCGACAGAACTCCTCAGCTTAAATGCAGGATCAAAGGAATCAAAGTCATCTATTTTAATTGAAGAATGTCTTACCGGTGAAGAAACCTCACTCCTCGTGATCGTTTCCGGCACTGAGTACATCATTTTACCTACGGCCCAAGATCACAAACGAATCGGTGAAAATGACACGGGCCCAAACACAGGGGGTATGGGAGCTTATTCACCCGCCTCCATTGTCAATCAGGAGTTACTCAAAGTAATTGATGAAACCATTGTTGCTCCATCCGTAAAAGCGATTGCTCACGAAGGAATCGATTTTCGCGGCACCTTATTTATCGGGATCATGCTTACTCCGGAAGGGCCAAAGGTACTCGAGTACAACACGCGCTTCGGAGACCCAGAAACGCAAGTTGTCTTACCACGCTTAAAGACAGATCTACTCGCACTTCTTTTTGCAGCAGCAACAAAAACACTCGGGAATATCACCTTAGAAGTCATTTCAGACGTAGCACTCTGTGTTGTGATTGCTGCTAAAGGATACCCTGGAGCCTATGCAAAAGGAGAAGTCATTACGCTACTTCCTTTAGAGGCCCTTCCACCGAAGTCCTATATTCTGCATGCTGGAACTGCGAAAAATAAGTCAGATGAAATCGTTTCTAACGGAGGACGTGTCCTAGGAATCGTAGCGTTAGCCCCTACCTTAAAAGAAGCTGCAAGCAAAGCCTACTGGACCTGTGACGCGATTACCTATTCGTCTAAAGTTTTCCGTAGAGACATTGGGGCAAGACAACTTAGACGCGAATAACCACCCTTTTTGTGAAACTTTCTTTCTTGTTTAGTTTATTACTTAGTTTCATTACGCCGCTCTTGGGAACGCCTGTTGAGCATGTGCTCAATCCTCACCTCACCTACTTACGACTTCACTTACTTCCTTCTGATTTACCCAGTGAGAAAGCTGCCGTAAACAAAGCCTGCATTTTAGATTTAAGAAATTTAAAAGCGTCCGACGAAGATTCGGACAAGGTATACAGCTGGGTGAGAAGTCATGCTTCATCGAAAACACCCGTTGTTATTTTAGAAAACGAAGAAACGAGTTTTAATCTCGTCATCCCTTATAAGCCTTCCAACTTACAAGCCCTCGGGGTAATCACCATCGGACCTAAGGTATCCCGTATCCCTGCAGAAATCCAAGTCGCGGTAAGTTCCGTAGATGACCATAAAGCCTATGACGCCTTTGAATCGGGTACACGCTTAGAAGCCTTGATCGCACCTCCCTTAGATAAAGTACGAGACGATGAGGAACGCTTAAGTAAAGAGCATACCCTTGATCCCAAGGATGAGACTTTAGCGGAACCCAAAGAAAAAACACCGACCGGGACCTCCGATTTACTCCTGATCCGAGCGTACGGAACAATTGAAGGACTCTTTGCACTTAAGCGCCTGAACTAGCTTACTTTTTTTTAAAAGCGTTTTTGCCTTTTGTAAAAAAGCTCCTTAAGTAATTGCTACTCTTAGTCATGCCTACCTCAGGTCATGTTTTAATCGTTTGTACAGGCAACATCTGCCGAAGCCCTATGGGCGAGGCCTTGGTGCGGCATGCCCTGCAAGCAGAAGATGAACCGCTTAAATCCCTTAAAGTCATCTCAGCCGGTGTAGCAGCACGCGGTGGGGAAAAAGCGACCAATCATTCCGTCACAGCCTTAAAAAAAGCAGGTCTTGATATATCAAACCATGTCAGTCGTCCCTTGACGGAGAAGCTCATTAAAGACGCCTTAGCCATCATTTGCATGACCGAGTCCCACATGGCCATGGTCAATATCATGGCCGAGCCTCAGCCTAAGCATATCATCCTTTTTCGCCAGTTTGCCAAAGACGGGAATACCGAGATACCAGACCCTTACGGCTGCCCGCTTAACCATTACGAAGCTTGCCGTGACGAAATGGTCGAGGCCTTACCCTCCCTCGTTGAATATCTTAAAGGACTAATTAAAAAGTCTTAAGAGTGAGGAATTTTTAAGCTGTAACCTAAAGCAGGCTTGCGGGCTTTTTAAGCAGAGGTAATTCTAGATGACTTACGATGCTAAATTCCGCTCCTTTATCCACGCTAGATCCTGAGATTCATGCCGTCATTGCTGCTGAATTAAAACGCCAGCAAGGCCATATCGAATTAATCGCTTCGGAAAATTTCACCTACCCAGCGGTTCTCGAAGCTCAAGGAAGTATTCTCACAAACAAATACGCTGAAGGCTATCCAGCAAAGCGCTGGTACGGCGGATGTGAACAAGTAGATAAAATTGAAACCCTAGCGATTGAGCGTGCAAAGAAACTCTTCGGTGCAGAACACGCAAACGTACAACCGCACTCGGGCTCACAAGCAAACTTTGCTGTCTACATGAGTGTGCTTGTTCCTGGGGACAAAATTCTTGCGATGAATTTAAGCCACGGTGGACATTTAACCCATGGCAACCCTGCTAATTTCTCGGGTAAACTTTACCAAGTAGTCGCTTACGGTGTACGTGAAGATAATCACTTGATTGATTATGATGAACTCGCTGCAACCGCGATGCGTGAAAAACCAAAAATGATCACGGTTGGTGCTAGCGCTTATTCACGGATCATTGATTTTAAACGGATGGGTGAAATCGCTAAAGCCTGTGGAGCATATCTGTTTGCAGACATCGCTCACATTGCAGGACTTGTTGCAACAGGTCACCACCCCTCTCCTGTTCCTTACGCTGACTTTGTTACGACAACCACCCACAAGACACTGCGTGGACCTCGCGGTGGATTAATTCTCTGCAAACAGGAGCATGCTAAAGCGATTGATTCCGCTGTATTCCCTGGCAGTCAGGGCGGACCCCTCATGCATGTGATCGCAGCTAAAGCTGTCTGCTTTGGTGAATGCTTAAAACCAGAATTTAAAGCCTACTCAGAACAGGTCATTAAGAATTCAAAAGCACTCGCTTCTGCCATGATTAGCCGCGGCTACAAGATTGTCGCTGGTGGCACTGATAATCACTTATTCTCGGTTGATTTAAGAGGAAACCTTCCTGAACTCACCGCTAAGAAAGCACAAGAAACACTCGATCTTGCTCATATCACAACGAACAAGAATACCGTTCCTTTTGAAACCCGCTCTCCATTCCAAGCTTCAGGCATTCGTCTTGGTACACCTGCTATGACAAGTCGCGGCTTAAAGGAAAAAGAAATGGAAGAGATCGCTTCCTGTATTGATCTCGTACTCAAAGCGATTGGTACACCAAGTGAAGCGAGTGCTATCGAAGAAGCAGGTAAAAGAGCCCATGCACTGATGGCTCGCTTCCCGCTTCCTTATAAAGCAGTATAAAGCAGATAAGCGCACACGCATACGTGTGCGCCCTATCAGGGTCCCTCGTTCGTTTTCCATCCTTTTTACTTTTAACTTTTTATGCAAAACGGCCGCACTTCCAAATCCGCGTTAGGGATTATTTTCCTTACGATCTTTATTGATCTGCTTGGGTTCACGATCGTTTTCCCTCTTTTTCCAGCTATCTTAGAACACTACTTAAAAGTAGATGGATCGTCCGGACTCTTGGGTGGAATTGTTTCCTTAATTGATTCGTTAGCACATGTAGCGGGTAGCCATTCAAACTATAGAGCCGTTCTTTTCGGAGGGATTTTAGGATCACTCTACGGGTTTCTTCAATTTGTCATGGCACCGGTATGGGGAGCTCTTTCAGACAAAGTAGGAAGACGCCAAGTTTTAATCTACACGGTTGCAGGAACAGCACTGAGTTACCTCTTATGGTTTTTCAGTGGTTCCTTTATCTTGTTTGTGATTGCTCGCTTAATCGGAGGAGGCTTTGCCGGAAACCTTTCGGTCGCGACCGCAGCAGTCGCTGACGTAACCTCCCGTGAAAATAGAGCAAAAGGTATGGGAATTATTGGTGTCGCTTTTGGACTAGGATTTCTGTTTGGACCTGCGATTGGCAGTGTCGCTGCGTTCAAAGATTTAAGTGCAAACAATCCAACCCTAGCTCACTTAGGCGTAAATCCGTTTTCTATTCCTGCCCTCTTATCATTAAGTTTAAGTCTTATAAATCTGGTTTGGATTATAACCAAGTTCCCAGAGACATTAGATCCTGCACACAAAAGTGCTAACGAAGCCATACGTATTAGACACCCCCTGCATGAATTAATGAATTCTCAGGTCGGTCCTGCAAGACGCACGAATTGGTTATATTTCATTTTCACATTAGCTTTTTCAGGCATGGAATTTTCATTGCCGTTTCTTGCAGCAGAAAAATTTCACTATGGTCCAACCGATATGTGGAAGATTTTCACCTTCCTAGGAATTACCCTCATCATAGTTCAAGGTGGAATCGTTCGTAGAGCTGTCCCTAAGTACGGAGAAAAATCAGTGATGCTCGCAGGATTCATATCTGATCTCCTTGGCTTTTTATGTATTGGGCTTTCTACAACCACCCTGGGTTTATACACAGGCCTTGCTCTCTTAGGTTTAGGTACAGGCCTAGCTAATCCTGCTGTATCGGCCCTCGTCTCTCTTTACAGTAAGCCTGAGGAACAAGGTCGCATGCTAGGCGTATTTCGCTCACTGGGTTCACTTGCTCGTGGCGTTGGTCCTATCAGTGCGTGTCTTGTTTACTGGTGGGTTGGAGCAGAATATACCTACAGTATAGCAGCACTGATCGTGATTGCTCCTGTAGTCATGGCCCTACCCCTACCAAAGCCTACGAAATAAATGCAGATCCCAGAGATATCCTCTGCGCGATTCGTTAAAGGTTTCGGATTACTTCTTCCGATTCTGGTATTTCTTGCCTTAACCGGTTGCAGTACGACTGAAATAACTCGGCGTCCAGAAGGCACGACAGAACTAAAATCCCGTGTTGTAAAATTACCTGCGACCTTAAAAGGAAATGCCTTAATTATTGAAGTAAAAGGAAAAGATGAAACCTATCACTTTTTAATCGATACCGGCTCTTCTGTAAATTTAGTCACCCCAGAATTTGCGGAAACGCATCAGTCAAAAGAAGCAGCCCAAGCTGATGTAAATGATGTGCCTGTCAGAGCAGCCGATGGCACTACGACTGAATTACCACCCACCACCCTTGATCTCTTAGAACTAGGAAGTGCAAAATTCTATACGATCAATTGCTTAATCTATAGCTGTGAGCCCCTGTCTGAACAACTAGGTGTAAAAATTGACGGTATCTTAGGCTTTCCACTGTTTAAGCATACGATTCTTACGCTTGATTATATTCACCCTCACGTTGAATTACGACCTCTAGGTAGTTTAGAAGAACTACCAGGCAAAACGGTTCCATTTACAATTGAAGGAGACAGACCCCTTGTCATGGCTTCGTTAAATCACGAACCCTTTAAAGCCTTAATTGATACAGGTAGTGATGAAGCCTTGAGCCTTAACCCCAATCATGTTTCTCCCGCCTATGCGTATGGACCAACGGAAGGTCCAACCGTTGCAACACTCACCGGGGACAGGCCTGAGCAAATTGCCCGGTTAGCAGAAAATTTAACCTTAGGTTCGTATACGATTGAACAACCCGTTGCAGAATTAACTGAAACACAGTCTTCAATCGGTGGAGGTATTTTAAAATACTTCTCACTTACCTTTGATCCTGAAAATAAACGGATGAGTTTTAGTAAAGATGAGGCAGTTAAAATTTCTATTCCTGGGAAAAAAAGTACAGGGCTTAGTTTCGCAAAAACTCCTGCCTACTGGAGAGTTGTTGGCGTTATTCCTGGATCACCTGCTGACGCTTCAGAGATAGAGCCAGGAGATTTAGTGATTAAAATTAATCACCAAAATGTATCTGCCTGGGATATCACTCACTACGATAAGCTACTTGATTCCGGAGAAACGATCACGTTCACCTTTTTAAAGGGAACGAAAGAAATCGATAAGCCACTCAAAGTCGTGGATTTAATTCCTTAGTCAAACTCGAGCCATTAGTGTTGCTCAAAATACTTGAGCATAAAAAATCACGAGCTTTAAGGACTCGTGATTTTTTACGTGGGTAACTTGAAGAGGTTATTATGGACTACTTACTTCGTAGATTTCTACCATAGCATTACCGGTAGTTCCATTAACACCGGATACCTGTACTGTGTAAGCACCTGTAGGTAAGGTTAAGAGTACGGCAGAATCTGCTGAAGAACTAGGTAAACTAAACGCACCTACTTTAGTCATAGCTGAGATTAAAGCAGCCGTTCCACCCCAGGCAGTATTAGATGCAACCAAAGTGCCTTTTGAATCATAAACCGATAAAGTTGGCTGCGCTAAAACGCCTATTACTCCATAAGTAGCTAACGTTGGTCCTACAGCACGAATCAGAACCGTTTCTGTAGAGTTACCTGCGATAACAAATCCGCCTGTAATAGCAGAAGCACCAGCTCCAACCATACCACGAGCTGAGATATTAACTAAACGCGAAGTAGCGTTAGCTACATCTGCGTCATAGATTTCAATCATTGCGGCACCCGTTGAACTGTTAGCTCCACTTAATACAGCTGTGTAAGAACCGCTATTTAACGACTGATTAAGAGCCGCATCAACTGATGACGAGGTTAACGGGAATGCACCTACTTGTGTAAACAAATTAGACAGCGACGAAGAAGCACCCCATGAACTATTTGAACCTAAAGATGCACCTGTACCATTAAAGAGATTAAGAACAGGATTAGATAAAACTCCTGTTACTCCATAATTTGCAAGTGATGGTCCATCTCCACGCAGAAGAATTGATTTAGCTGATGTTCCAGAAGAAACAAAACCCACCGTTAGGTTTGATGAACCTACTACTGCCCTAGCTGAGAGATTAGCTAAATGCGTAGTATTGAAAGCAAGTGATGCGGCTTTAGTTGTTACCGAGCCTGCGGCATTTGATACAGTACAAGTATAATTACCTAATGAACCCGATGTTGCTGTCACAACATATGAAGCAGAGGAAGCACCTGCTATAGGATTACCATTTAAATTCCACTGATACGCAAGGGATGTACCTGTTGCATTAACTGTAAAAGTTGCAGTTGATCCAGCAAAAGTAAGCTGATTAGCAGGGCTAGATGTTATTACAGCAGGCGAATAGGCATCAGCAGTTAATGTAGCAGTAGCCGATGCAGCTAGATAGTTATTTGTACCAGCTTGAAGTGCTTGAATAACAATAGGACCTGTATCCTTTGCAGTTAAAGTTGAACCACTAATACTAGCATTACCTGAAACTACAGAATACGAAATCGGTCCGTTGCTAGTAGAACTCGAAGAGAGAGCTACTGGAACACCCACACGAAGATTACTAGGACTATTTATAGTTACAGTCTGAGCAGCTGGAAGTATTGTAAGTACAGAGGACTGAGATCCATAATAATTACTATCAATAACATTTACTGTTACATAATACGTACCTGCATCTGTTGGAGGATTAAATCCTGGAAAATAAACAGTAGCTGCATTTAATTTTGAAGGACTTGTTGTTGCAGTTACTGCAATTGGTTTACCAGTATAAGTCTGCGTCGTATTAGTTATAGATATACTAGCAGCATATTGCATTATAGTAATAACAAGATTAACGATGGTTGAGTCTCCTCCGCCATTTGTGGCTTTGATACTAACATTTGTGCTTCCTGCTGTTAGAGGTGTTCCTGATATCAAACCTGTGGATGTATTAATTGATAAACCTGGAGGCAAACCTACAGCTGAATATGAAGTAGGAGAATTTGTAGCCGTAATTTGATACGTAAAAAACGAATTTAATGAGCCTTGTGCTACGGTAGAACTTGTTATTACAGGGGGAGAAGAAAGGAAATTAGAAATTTTATGACCATAGTTATCTGAAAGAAACATGGTGTAATCACCATTAGCAGGAGGAGCTGCAGCATAATTACCACCAGTAGTAATCGAACCAGCTGTCAGAACAAATGTATCCCCTGAAACAACACTTTGATATACAGCACTAAATAAATAAAAATATACATCTGTTGATTGTAGATCACTATTTCCGTAAAGACTGGAAATACTATCAGGCACTCCTAAGCTTGATCCTCCATTTTTACTTATATTAACGGTACTGCTAACAGAACCATAGATAGAACTACCCGACAAACCTAGCCCTCGAATAACATAGATGCCGGATGTGATACTATTTCCTGTTACATTGAAGGTTACAGAGCTTGGAAAGGTAATCGTTAACGGAGAACCATTTCCTCCTGAAAAAGTAATATATGTCGCAGATAATTTACTGAAACATAAAACAAAAACTGGTACGTATAATTTTAATATCCTTAAAAAAAGTGATATAAAATTTGTTGATCCTCTTGTTATTACAGGTGTTTTCATAATACGAATTAAAGACGTTTATCGCTAGGCATTTATTTAGTTTCTACCGTTTTGAGTGTAGTTTTCCCTACGGAGAAATTTCGTTCAAAATGAGTGAATCGTATTTATTAACAACTTATTTATAAAATTTTATAAATAAATGATAATAAATTTAAAATTGGCATAGTAAATGCCTGATCCTTCATAGAGGTATCGAGATGAAATAAATACCTTATATTCCAGAGTTTCCAAAGATTCGGCTATCTCTATTGGAATTTTCAGTGGCTCTAATCACTAGAGCCACTCATAGAAGTATACATGCATCCACACTATAAATACTAAATTTTAGGTACTTTATTTAAAAATACCTATCCTAAATTTAGTTACTACTTTTTCCTGAGTAAAAATGCGGCAGCTCCGTCATGTCCCGTAATCCACGGATAAGAGATTTCTTTTTTCTCTAAAACGTACACCGTCTCATTTTTCTTTAAGAAGTCTTCTACGACTTTTTCGTTTTCTTCCTTATCAATACTGCAGGTAGAATACACCAGTCGTCCGCCACTTTTTACGTATTCTGAAGCAGCTTCAAGGAGTCGGAGTTGCTGACGTGTATGCTTACTAAAATCATTTTCCTGTAAACGAAACCGCACATCTATGCGGTGACGCATGACACCTGTATTTGAACACGGTACATCAATTAATACGGCGTCATACTGCGTTGGTAAATTTTCCTGCCTTAAGCACCGAGCACCTTCACCTAAAATATCTCCAACAACGACCTCGGTCTTTAGTCCTTTTGCAAGCGACAGGTTTTCACGCAAGCGGTCAATGCGTGCGACAGGTAAATCCCATGAAGCAAGTAGTCCTTCTGTTTTTAATCTATCAGCAATTTGTAAACTCTTCCCTCCAGGGGCTGCACATAAATCTAAAACACTTTCACCGGGTTTAGGATTAAGTAAATCAACGGAGAGTCGTGTACCAGGATCTTGTAAATAAATCGCACCCGATTTTAAAAGCACTTCTACGTCAGACCATTTTCCAGAACTTATTTCGTAAAAATTTTCCCACGGTGTTGGCTTTAACCAATCAGGAATTCCTTGTGCTGCAGCCTCAACACCCGTGCGCCAGCGTGCATACACCGGTGCGGGTGATTGATTCCATTCAAGCAGTGAGCGTGTTGCCTGTGCACCCAACATCACAAGCCAGCGTTTCACGAGCCACTCCGGATGGGAATAGTACATGGAGAGATTTTCTGCTGATGCAATAGGTCCTGGGGCTACTAATTCCGTTAAGGATTTTCCCATTTTTCTTGCGACCGCATTGATCAATTTAGCCTCCGCAAGACTACTTAAATCTTTAGCGTGCTCCACCGCATGGTGCACAATTTGGGCAATTTGGGCTGGTTCATCGATTATTTCGAAGCCTGCCACATAAAGAATTGCACGGGTCACAAAGCGAGGGGGGTGTGCTACAAATTGACCCAGTGTTTTCTCAAGCTTTAGGGAGTGCCGAACGACGCCATACACAAGATGTTGACAGCGAGCTCTTTCCGTATGTGACAAATCATGAGACGTCTGTTCCATGATGCGGTCTAGCCGCTCTTTGGTCGAAAACCAGGCCGAAATCAGCCTAACAGCTTCCAACCAACCTGAAGTACGCTCTGGAGACAATTTGACAAGGGATACCATTGTAATCTGGAATCTCACGTTACATCGCTACTCACGCAACTATGAATTCCGCCGCCGTATCTACTTTGATCGCAAAAAACCCCTCCCTAAGAGGCCATAAAGCCAAACTCGAGGCGATGGTTCCTAATGCCTACGTGGTACATCGCAGCTGGGGTTTTGGCCAAATCAAGGCCTTTGATGAAGCAACCTATCGCCTCACAATCGACTTCGTTACAAAGAAGGGTCACGACATGGATCCAACCTTCTGCGTTACAACGATGGAAGTCTTACCTAAGAAACATATCTTAGTTGTTAAGGCTGAGGAATCAGAACGTATTTCAAAATTAGCAACAGAAAACCCAGCAGATCTCGTTGTTGAAGCGCTTAAGGGTTATGAAAACAATGCAACTACAGCGATCGATTTAGAAATCGTTTTAGCGCAAGTTATCGGCGAAGAAAAATTTAAGAAATGGTGGACGGTTGCTAAAAAAGCAGTCGCTAACGATCCCCGTGTCAGCGTTCCTGAGAAAAAAACAGAATGCTACATCTTACGTGAAATTCCAATTTCAGCGGAAGACGAAATCTTAGAGCAGTTAAATACAACACGCTCCGCACGTCGTAAGATTAGCCTCACGGAAGAATTAATCACAGCTTCCAAAGCAACCGACACGAAAGCTGATTTATCTGCAATTCTTACGTCACTCAGTGACGCTGTACGCGATAGTAATCAGCTCGATGCAGCAGAGCGTCTTTATGGTGCATCCGTACGTGATCAATTAGCTAAATTAGCTAAGCACACAGCTCCAATCGAGCCAACCCAGGCTTCCCTCATCAGCAATGTTCGCGACTTACCTGCGATTGCTGAAAAAGTACCGGTTCACTTCCAATCCGATTTCCTCGAATTAATTAAAGAGGTACATCCGATTGAATGCCGCGATATCGTATTTAACTTACTCAAAGTTTCACAAGGTAAGTTCACAACCGAATGTATCAATTTCTTAGTTGATAACGGATACTCGGATGATCTTGCTGCAGCGCTCAAGCGCTGGCAGACAGAGCAAAACTTACGCGCTCCTGTACTTCTTTGGATCGTTAAGAATCGTCACTCAAAGAAATTTGCTAAACTCCTTAACGACCTCATTGATCCACGTCTATTAAGTGCGATCTTCTTTGGTATCGATTACGAAGCATTACAGGCTGCTAGCGCACGCCGTATTCCGCTTGCTGACATCCTCAGTGAAGATCCTGACTTAATCAGCGATTTACTCTCAACCGCAGATCCTGAAACAGCACGTGATTTAGCGAATACCCTTTTACTCAATCAGGGCTTCGAAGAATTAACAAAGAAGTCGCTCCTTGCTCGTTTCATCAAGATCTTCCCAAACATTCAGTCCTTAGTTGCTAGCGATGCTGAATCAAAAGAAGAACAACTCTTAGTCTCACGTCAAAGTTACGACCGTAAGCGTGAAGAATACGAAACAATCGTATCTAAGAAAATTCCTGAAAATTCAAAAGCGATTGCAGCTGCTCGTGAACACGGCGACTTACGTGAAAACTCAGAGTACAAGATGGCTAAACAAGACCAGACCGTACTTATGGCTCAGAAGAGCCAGTTAGAGCGTGAATTAGCACGTGCTCGTGTCACTGACTTCAAGGATGCAACAACAGATCAAGTCAGTATCGGAACGATCGTTGAATTAAATCAGGGTGGTAACTCAGCTACCTACACAATCCTTGGTGCATGGGATAGCGATCCAGCTAACCACGTTATCTCTTACAAAACGCCACTCGGAGCTGCGCTCTTAGGACGTAAAGTTGGAGAAACAGTAAACGTAAAGTCCGGCGGTGGTGAAGAATCAGTTAAGATTCTAAACATCAAGCGCTACGCTTCCTAAGTCGTCTCTTTTTATTCAAAGCCTTTAAGGAGCATGCGCTACGCATGATTTCTTAAAGGCTTTTTTGTATCCAAAAATATAAGTCTTTTTAAGGAGTTAGACGTTAGCGTACCCCTGCTTCCTCTGTTGCAATTCTTTCACTAAACGCCACACTCTAGCATTACACACGTGAGCGCTTCTTGGGATACCTTAAAGATTTTATCTGATCCAACCCGCATGCGGCTTTTAGCCCTCTTAATGCGTGAAGAGCTCTCTGTTGCTGAACTACAAGAAATTTTAGGCATGGGACAGTCCCGCATTTCTTCCCAGTTAGCCCTCCTTCGCCAAGCAGGCCTTGTTTCAGACCGTAGAGATGGAAAGAAAGCTTTTTATTCGCTCCGCTCAAATCTACCCCTTACTCAATATAATTTGTTAAAGGCAGCCTCAGAATCTGTCACTGAATTACCCGTCATGGGGGAAGACTCAGAAAGTCTGGAGCGTATTTTACTCAAAAGGCGTAAAGTATCTGAGCAGTACTTCAATTTAATCGCAGGTCGTTTGGGGAAAAATTATTGCCCAGGCCGCTCATGGGAAGCGATTGGACACTTAGCGCTTCGTCTTACCCCTACCATCGAAATTGCTGATCTAGGTGCAGGGGAAGGTCTCATTTCTCAGCTACTCGCTCGTAGAGCCAAACAAGTATGGTGTATCGATAATTCACCACGCATGGTTGAAGTAGGAACAGAACTCGCTAAGAAAAACGACTTAGCAAACTTAACCTACAAGTTAGGTGATATTGAAAAAGTACCGCTCAGTGACGCGAGTGTTGATGTTGCTATCCTAAGCCAAGCCTTGCATCACGCTCAGCATCCACAGATCGCTATTCAAGAAGCGTTTCGTATTCTTAAGCCTGAAGGCCAAATCCTTATTCTAGATTTAAACGAACATACCTTCGAAAAAGCCAGAGAGATCTATGCTGATGTCTGGCTTGGATTCAAAGAAAGTGTCCTTCATCAGTTTCTTAAAAAAGCTGGATTTCAAAACGTGGAAGTTTCCTTAGCAGCTAAGGAAACAACCGAGCCGTACTTTGAAACGCTCCTCGCTACAGGCTTTAAGCCTAAAGCGAGGTAAGTCCTTACTTAAGGTACTTCGCAAGCCAGGCGTGCACTTCGCTATACCAGTAGCGACTATCTTCGCCCTTTAAGATCCAGTGACCTGCGTCAGGAAATACGAGTAATTTACTAGGCACTCCAAGACGCTGTTCTGTCGCAAAATTTAAAAGCGCATTATTAATTGGTACGCGGTAATCTTTTTCACCAACCGTAATTAAGATCGGAGTTACAAAACCTGTTCCTTTGTCATGATTACCACCCTGCATCACAGGACTTTGTTCACGCCAAACAGGGCTATTACCCCAGACCGGGGAACCACTATTCACTTCACGGCCGTAAATACTGTCACTTGTGCCCCACTGCATAACTAAGTCCATTTCACCTGCATGGGATATAATCGCTTTATATCGCGTTGTTGTCGCTTCTAGCCAATTTGATAAATGGCCACCGTAGCTAGCGCCACCAGCTGCCTGACGAGTTGCATCGATAAACGAATACCGAGCAATGGCTTGATCTGCTGCTTCATTAATTTCATCCGCAGGACCTTTTAGTGGATCGAGTTTAATAGCGCGGGCAAATGCTTCACCATAGCCCGTTGAACCTTTATAATCAGTCAGTAGGACCACATACCCAGGGGCTGCTAAGAGGTGATAGTTCCAGCGCAGCACAAATTGATCTTTCCACATGCTCGCTGCTCCACCATGGATCACCACAAAGAGAGGATACTTTTTTGTAGGATCAAAGTGCGGTGGCTTGATAATCATGCTATGGATTTTTTGGCCATCC